>Ga0315910_10004492_pt1 | contig 11659 bp, 11 predicted proteins | sample EdamamesoilMG_FD_204470 | JGI IMG/M metagenome (GOLD analysis project Ga0315910, IMG submission 204470) | Garden soil microbial communities collected in Santa Monica, California, United States - Edamame soil | ecosystem: Environmental > Terrestrial > Soil > Garden | place: USA: California...
CCCCACCGAGCCCGCCCCACCGAGCCCGCCCCGCCGTCCTCCGTCCTCCGTCTTCCGTCCTCCGCCTCCCTCTCCCTACCACCCCTCCCGCGCGCACAACAACAGCAGCGGCGTCAGCGACAACCCATCCACGATCTCGCCCTCGAAGCACATGCGCTTCACCTCGCGCTCAGCGAACCAGCGCATCTCGATCACCTCGTCGCGATCGAACGCGCGCGGCTGCTCCTCGGCCACCTCGGCCTCGTACAGCAGGAACTCCTGGTTCCCGCAGCCGTACGACGGAAAGTAGCGCTGCAGCTCGCGCAGCTCCTTGGCGCGGTAGCCCGTCTCCTCCACCAGCTCACGCTCGGCCGCGACTCGCCCGTCCTCGGCCTTCTCGACGCCGCCCGACGGGATCGCCCACACGAAGCGATCGACGATGAAGCGATGCTGTCGGATGAGCAGCACCTCCTTCTTCCTGCGCGGCACGACACCCACCGCGCGTCTCGGGAAGTCGAGCGTGAAGTACGTGAACTCGCGCCCGTGCGGCGTGCGCACCGCGCTCTTCAGCACCCGGAACCAGGGATTCTCGTGCAGGCTCTCGGCCGCGAGCACCCGCCAGCGCGCGTCGTCGCGGTCCTTTTCCCCGTGCATCGGGACAGAGGGTACGGAGCATCGGACCTGGGCGCGATCCGCGCCCGGCTGGTATCATCAGCGGAACCTCCAAAGCTGGCTCTCCCGGGGGCTCTCCCCCTCCCCCGCCAAGCTCCGAATGCCATGGATCCCCTCGGAAAAAACTTCGGATCGGCCGCGTCCTCCGCGTCCTACGGATTCCGGGTGCGAGCCACCCTGGAATGCGAATACCCGGTGACGTTCGCGCCGGGCCTGACCGGCCGCTTCGGTCGGCACCTGGTCGACACGCTGGGGACCAAGCGCGCCATCGTCCTCTCCGACAAGCGCGTCATGCGCCTGCACGGCGAGCCCTTCCTGGCCGGCCTGAAGGAGGTCGGGCTCGAGCCGCCCACGGTGGTCGTGCCCGACGGCGAGCGCTCGAAGAGCATGGCCAGCTTCGCCAAGCTCCTCGACCGCCTGGCGGAGCTGCAGTGCGACCGGCGCACGGTCCTGATCTGCTTCGGCGGCGGCGTGATCAGCGACACGGGCGGCTTCGTGGCCTCGGCCTACATGCGCGGCATCCCGTACGTGAACTTCTCCACGTCGCTGCTGGGCCAGATCGACGCCTGCGTGGGCGGCAAGGTGGCCGTCAACTCGCGCTTCGCCAAGAACATGATCGGGGCCTTCTACCACCCGAAGCTCGTGGCCGGCGACCCCGAGCTGCTCTCGACGCTCGCCTGGCGCGACTTCAAGAGCGGGCTGGCCGAGGGCATCAAGGTGGCCATCATCGGCGTGCCCGAGCTGTTCGAGTTCATCGAGCGCGAGCAGGCCGCGATCCGCGCGCGCGATCCGGTCGTGATGAACCACGTCATCGGCGTCGCGACCGAGAAGAAGATGGACTGGATCAACCTCGATCCCTACGAGGTCGACCTGCGCCGCCCGCTCAACTTCGGGCACACGCTCGGACACCCGATCGAGACCGAGTTCGGCTACAAGGGCATCCGCCACGGCGAGGCCGTGGCCATCGGCATGGGGGTCGCCACCTGCATGGCGCTGCAGAAGGGCATGATCGACCAGGCCGCGGCCGAGCGCATCTGGGACATCCTGCAGGCCTACGACCTGCTCGGCTTCAGCGAGCCCATCCGGCCCGACTCCGTCCTGGAGCACGTGCGCTACGTCAAGCTCATCCGCGGGCGCGAGCTGCACTTCGTGCTGCCCCTCAAGGTGGGCGAGGTCGTGATCACGCCCGACGTGTGCGACGCCGACATCGTGCACGGCTTCGAGCACTACGACCGCGTCGTGCACGCGCGTCTGGGCGGTCCGAAGTCCGTGAGCGTCGACGCGCCCATGAAGGCCGCGGCCGATCGCCCCGATCGAAACGGGGGCAACGGCGCCCATGGCAACGGGCACGCCGCGGGCGAGCCCGAGGTCGTGCTCGAGCCGCAGCCGCGCGCGCGGCGCACCACCGATCCGACGCCGCGGGCGGCGCGCGGCGAGCCGAAGGACTCCCGCGCTCCCGAGGCCGGACGGCAGGCATGACCGAGCGCGTCCTGGACCTCGCCGAGCTGCCCCTGGAGGACGTCGTGGCCCACGGCGGCCAGGGGCGCATCGGCTTCCACCGCGTGTTCCACGCGCGCGACTTCGTCGGGGCCTGGAACTTCGTCGACTACGCCGTGCTGCCGCCGGGCGCGTCCATCGGCCGGCACACGCACGAGGACAACGAGGAGCTGTACCTGATCCTCGAGGGCGAGGGCACGATGCACCTGGACGGGCGCGACTTCCCGGTCCACGCCGGGCACGTGATCCTGAACCGGCGCGGCGGCACGCACGGCCTCGAGAACCGCTCGGGCCGACCCGTGCGCCTGTTCGTGATCGAGATCCCGGTCGCGGCCGGAGGAGCGGGCTGATGGGACAGACGACCGCCCTGCTCATGGCCGGCGGCCTGGGCACGCGCATGGCCGCCAGCCACCCCGGGCGCCCCAAGCCCCTGGTCGAGATCGCCGGCAAGAGCCTGATCGAGATCAACCTGCGGCGCCTGTTCGCCGCCGGCGTGGACGACGTGCGCATCGCCCTGCGTCATGAATCGACGCGCATCCGCGAGCACGTGCTCGCGCTCAAGGACCTGCCGCTCTCGCGCATCGAGTTCCTGGTCGAGCCCGAGCCGCTGGGCACGGCCGGCTCGCTGTGGTGGCTGCGCGAGGCCAGCGCCACGGTGCTCCTGACCAACGCCGACCTGCTCTCGGCCATCGACCTCTCGGCCATGCTCGAGGAGCACCGCCGGCGCGGCTCCGACCTGACCATCGCCACGCACGACGAGCACATCCGCCTGAAGCTCGGCGAGGTCCTGGTCGGGCCCGAGAACGCGATCTACGACTACCTCGAGAAGCCGGTCAAGTCGTACCGCATCTCGTCGGGCACGTACCTGCTCGAGCCCAGCGTGCTGGCGCTGCTCGAGCGTCCCGAGTGGCTCGGCTTCCCGGCCCTGGCGCGCAAGGCCATCACCGCCAAGCTGCGCATCTTCGAGCACCACCACGGCGAGGCCTGGCTGGACGTGAACGACGCCGCCGACCTGGCCCAGGCGCGCGAGCTCATGGCGCGCGACCCGTCCGCCTTCGGCTTCCCGGCCGGCATCGACGGCGAGCACGGCCAGGACGGCAAGCGCTGGCTCGGCCTGGACGTGGGCGGCACGAAGATCCTGGCCGCGCTGGTCGACGAGCGCGCGCAGGTCCTGCGCTGGAAGAAGATCGACAGCCCGCGCGCCGACGGCCCCGCGGCCGTGCTCGCGGCCTGCGCGGAGCTCGCGCGCGAGGTGATCGACGGCGAGGAGTGCGCCGGCGTGGGCGTGGGCTTCGCCGGCCTCGTCGACCACGCCCAGGGCAAGGTGCTGAGCTCGATCATCCTGCCGGGCTGGAACGACTACCCGCTGGCGCACGAGCTCGAGCAGCTGCTCGGCCTGCCGTGCACGGTCGACAACGACGCCACCACGGCCGCCATCGGCGAGTTCGCCGCCCTGGGCGCGCCGGCCGGGCTCAACCTGGTCGTCCTGACCGTGGGCACGGGCATCGGCGGCGCCCTGTTCGTCGACGGACGCCTGCACCGCGGCGCCACCGGCACGGCCGGCGAGTTCGGCAACATGACCATCGACTGGCAGGGCGAGCCCTGCTGGTGCCCGAACCGGGGCTGCCTGAACACGCTGGCCTCGGGCACGGCCATCGAGCGCCACGCGCTCGCCTACGCGAAGGAGGCGGGCTCGCCGCTGGCGAAGCTCTCCGAGCCGCGGCTCGAGGACGTGGCGCGCGCGGCCGCGGCCGGCGAGGGCGCGGCGCAGCGGGCCATCGACGAGGGCGCGCGCGCACTCGGCGCGGGCCTGGCCAACATCGTGAACACGCTCGCGCCCGACCGCGTCAGCCTGTGCGGCGGCGTGGTCGAGCTCGGCGACGCCTGGCTCGAGAGCGTGCGCGCCGAGTGCGCGCGGCGCGCCTTCGCCGAGCCGATGAAGCACGTGCGCATCGAGCGCGCGCTGCGCGGACCGCAGAGCGGCGCGGTGGGCGCGGCCTGGCTGGCGCGCGAGGGGGCGCGGCACACGTGAGCGAGTACCGCGTCCCGTCCAAGGACTACGCGCGCCAGTACGGCGAGCTCCTGCCCGAGCTCCTGCCGCTGCTCGAGCGCGTGCTGCTCGAGGAGGAGCCGATCCTGGGCGAGAGCGTCGAGCGCTTCGAGCGTGCCTTCGCCGAGCACACCGGCACGCGCCACGCGGTCGGCATCGGCAACGGCACCGACGCGCTCATCCTCTCGCTGCGCGCCCTCGGCATCGGCCCGGGCGACGAGGTCGTCACGGCCGCGAACACGTTCATCGCCACGATCTCGGCCATCGTGCTCGTCGGCGCGCGCGCCGTGCTGGTCGAGCCCGATCCCGGGACGATGGTGCTCTCGGCCGCGGGCCTCGAGGGCGCGCTCACGCCGCGCACCAAAGCCGTCATCCCCGTGCACTTCTACGGGCGCCTGTGCCCGATGGCGGAGATCGGGCGCGTGGCGCGCGCGGCCGGCATCGCCGTGGTCGAGGACGCGGCCCAGTCGCACGGCGCACGCGACGCCTCCGGCCGGCGCGCAGGTTCCTTCGGCGCGGCCGGCTGCTTCAGCTTCCACCCCAGCAAGAACCTGGGCGCCTTCGGCGACGGCGGCATCGTGACCACCGACGACGAGCGCCTGGCCGAGCAGCTGCGCGTGCTGCGCAACCTGGGCAAGATCGACAAGTACGACGTGCGCGCGATCACGTCCAACTCCAAGCTCGACACGCTGCAGGCGGCGCTGCTCGGCCTGAAGCTGCCGCGCCTCGACGGCTGGAACGCGCGCCGGCGCGCGCTGGCCGCGCGCTACACGCGCAACCTGGCCGGCATCCCGGGCCTGGTGCTGCCCGAGGACCCGGGCGGCGAGGCGCACGTGTGGCACCTGTACGTGGTGCGCACGCCGCGGCGCGACGAGCTGCGCGCCTTCCTCAAGGCCAAGGGCGTCAACGCCGGCCTGCACTATCCGATCGCGCCCCACCTGCAGAAGCTCGACGTCGACCTCGGCTACCGGCCGGGCTCGCTGCCGATCACGGAGGAGCTGGCGCGCACGGTGCTCTCGCTGCCCATCTCGCACGAGCTCACCGACGAGGAGATCGACTACGCCTGCGCGCGCATCCAGGACTTCTTCGCGCACGCCCAGCAGCGGAGCGCCGCCTCGTGAGCACGCGCCTGGCCGTCCTGGGCGGCTCGAGCGCCTTCCTGCCGGCCCTGGCCGAGCAGCTCGCCCGCCGCGCGCGCGACCTGCCCGCCCTCGAGGTGCGCCTGCAGGGCCGCGACCGCGAGCGCGTCGAGAGCGTGGCGCGCTTCTCGAACCTGGTCGCGCGTCGCCACGGCGCCGCGCACGCCTACCACGCCACGCTCGACGTGGCCGAGGCGGCCGCAGGCGCGGCCGTGATCGTGAACCAGATGCGCGTGGGCGGCTTCGCCGGGCGCGAGCACGACGAGCTCTTCCCGCTGGCCTTCGACCTGCCCGGCGACGAGACCATCGGCCCGGGCGGCCTGGCCTCGGCCCTGCGCGCGACGCCCGTGATCCTGGCGGCGGCGCGCACCTGCGAGCGCGTCGCGCCGGGCGCCTGGTTCGTGAACCTCTCGAACCCGATGAACGTGCTCCTGGGCGGCCTGCGCCAGGTGGCGGGCCTGCGCTCGCTCGGGCTGTGCGAGCTGCCGGGCGAGACGCTCGCGCGCGCCCTGGCCCTGATCGGACTGTCGCCGGGAGAGGTCGAGGCCGACTACGTCGGCATCAACCACCAGGGCTGGTTCGTGCGCGTGCGCCAGCGCGGCCGCGAGATCCTGCCCGAGCTCATCGAGGCCGTGGCCGCGCTGGAAACCGACACCTTCTTCCGCGTCGAGGGTGCGCGCCTGCGCGAGCTCGGCGCGCTGCCGCTGCCCTACCTGCGCCTCTACTACCACCGCGAGCGCGAGGTGCGCGCCCAGCGCGCGCGCGCGCGCTCGCGCGGCCGCGAGCTGGGCGAGCTCTCCCAGGGCCTGTTCGCGCACTACGCCTCGGACACGAGCGGCGTCCTGCCGGCCGAGCTCGCGCGCCGCTCGATGCCCTGGATCGACGACGCCGTGCTGCCGGCGCTGCTGGCCCTGCTGGGCGGCCCGGCCTGCGAGCTGTACGTGTCCGAGGAGAACCGCGGGCACCTCGCCTGGCTCCCGGACGCGGCCCTGGTCGAGAAGCGCTGCGCGGTCGACGCGCGCGGCGCGCGCGCCCTGGCGCTGTCGCCCGACGTCCGCAGCGGCGCCGGCGTGCCGGCCTCCTGCCGCGAGCTCCTCGGCCAGCTGGTCGAGTTCGAGCGCCGGGCCCTGGCCGCCGCCCTGGCGCCGAGCGCCGAGCGCGTGGCCGCCGCCCTGCGCGCGCATCCCTTCGGCCTCCCGACCACGGCTCCCTCCCCCACGACCATGACGGCGACCACGACGACCGCCGCCGCGCTGGTCGCGGCCGTCCTCGACCCCGCGCTCGCTCCCTGAGGCACTCCATGGGCACCTTCCTCGACGAGATCACCGAAGGCCAACGCGAACGCGAGCTGATGCAGCTCGTGCGCGAGCAGAAGATCACGCCCGAAGAGCTCGAGCGCGTGATGGTCCCGTTCCCGATCAAGATCCAGATCCAGACCGCCAGCCCCTGCAACGCGGCCTGCGTCATGTGCCCCTGGCCGGACACGAAGAAGACGCTGCCCCAGGGCCGCATGAGCGAGGAGCTGTTCGAGAAGCTCGTGCTGCAGCTCGTGGGCAAGAAGGTCGAGCGCACGAGCCTGTTCCTGATGAACGAGCCGCTGCTCGACAAGCGCCTGGCGCGCTTCACGCGCTTCGTGAAGAAGCACCTGCCCGAGACGGCCACGGTCATCTACACCAACGGCGAGCTCTTGACGGCCGAGAAGGCCATCGACCTGGCCGAGTCGGGCATGGACGAGATCAACGTCTCGGTGGTCGGCTTCGATCGCGCCGGCTACGAGAGCATCATGAAGGGCATCGACTACGACGTGGTCATGGCCAACCTGGACGCGGTCGGGACCCTGGCCCGCGCCGGGAAGCTCGGCAAGACGGCCGTGCGCATCGTGGGCCTCGAGTTCGACGAGGCCGTGCGCGGCATGGCCGAGTTCGAGGCGCGCACGGGCCTGGAGGTGCTGCTGAAGCAGGTCACGACGCGCGCCGGCCTGATCGACCTCGACGAGCTCGGCATCGAGCGCAAGACCGACCCGCGCTTCCGCGCCTGCCAGCGCCCGTTCGTCAAGGCCTACGTGCTCTACAACGGCGACCTGGTGCTGTGCAACTGCGACTGGGAGCGCGTGACCGTGATGGGCAACGTGGGCGTGACGCCGCTCTCCGAGCTGTGGGTCGGCGCGCAATTGAGCCAGATCCGGCGCGAGCACTTGCTCCAGAAGCTCACGCCCGGTTCGCTGTGCGCCAAGTGCGACTACCCGTTCCTGCCCTGACCTCGGTCCCACCGCGCATGCGCCTCTCGCTCTGCCCGCAGCCGCTGTACTCGCTCGGCCTGAACGGCGCGCTGGACGCGGTGGTGCGCCTGGGCGTGCGCGCGCTCGAGCTGCCGGTCGACTGCGGGAGCCCGCTCGTGAACCTCGAGCGCCTGCTGGCGGGCGGCGCCAAGGAGCTCAAGCGCGAGCTGGCCGCGCGCGACCTGGCGATCTCCGCCGTATCGAATCACCAGGAGGGCCAGCTCCTGCTCGGCCCCCACCACCAGGACACGGACGGCATCCACCGCGGCACGGGCGCCGAGAAGGCGGCCTGGGCGGCCGAGCGCCTGGTGAAGAGCGCCGAGCTCGCCAGCGAGCTCGAGGTGCCGGTCGTGATCGGCTTCGTCGGCTGCGAGGACTACACGCGCTACTTCCCCTGGCCCGACCCACAGGGCTGGGAGAAGATGATCCCGGTCTTCCAGGAGCGCGTGGGCGGCGTGCTCGAGCGCTTCGACCGCCTGGGCGTCGCCTTCGGCCAGGAGCCGCACCCCAAGCAGTTCGTCTACAACACCGAGACGGCGCTGGAGAGCGTGCAGCACCTCGGCGGCCACAAGCGCTGGGGCTTCAACCTCGATCCCGCGAACCTGATGCTGGCCGGCGTCGACCCGGTGCTGTTCGCGCGCGAGCTCTCCGGGCGCGTGTGGCACGTGCACGCCAAGGACGGCGAGATCGTGCCGCACAACGTGGGCCGCTCGGGCCTGCTCGCGCACGGACGCTGGGACCGGCCCGACCGCGGCTTCCGCTTCCGCATCCCCGGCTGGGGCGACGTGCCCTGGAAGCGGCTGATCACCGAGCTGGCGCTGTCCGGCTACGACGGCTACCTGGCCATCGAGAACGAGGATCCGATCTTCGGGCCGCTCGACGGCCTCGAGAAGGCCGTGCGCGAGCTGGCCCCGCTCCTGCCGCGCGGAGATCGCGCGGAGCGCTGGTGGTGAACAAGGCCGAGCGGCGCGGGCTCGCGCTCGTGCCCCGCTTCGAGTACCTGCCGGGGCTGGCGCTGCCGGACCTCGCGCGCGCGCGCCTGGCGCTCTCGGCCGCGCGCGCGGCGGCGGAGCGCGGCGACTTCCCCTGCGACCTCGGCGGCGCGGGGCGCACGGCCGACGAGACGGCCGAGCGCCTGTCGAGCGCGGGCGAGGTGCTGGTCGTGGCCGGCGCGGGCGACGAGGTCGCGCGCGCCCTGCTCGTGGCCGCCCTCGAGCGGCGCGGCGTCGCGGTGGCGCTGGGCGCTCCGCCGGCGGCGGCGCCCGGCGCGCCGGCGGGGGCGGCGACCGGTGCCTCGGCGGGAGCGGCGCCCTCCGCGCGCGAGGAGCTCTTCCTCGTGGCCGAGCGCGGCGAGCTCTCCGGACCCGGGGCCCAGCTCGGCGCCCTGTTCGAGCGCACGGACGAGCGCACCCTGCAGCGCCGCGGCGCGGGCCGCGCGGCCGGCGTCGCGCCCGAGATCGAGCGCATCGCCCTCGTCTCGGGCCTGGCCGAGGCGCGCGCGCTCGCGGGCGAGGCCGGCCTGCTCGCCGCCCTGCGCGTGCCGCGGCGCCTGGAGCGCGCGCGCCTGGACGAGCTCGTGGCCGCCGCGAGCGAGCTCGCAGCGCGCCTGGGCGCGGAGCGCGTGCGCCTGGCCTTCGAGCCGCGCGCCGGCGAGCCCGGACGCCTGGGCGGTGCGGCCTGGGCCGCGCGCTACGGGCTCGAGGATGCGCGCCTGCGCGCCGACCTCGTCGAGCTCGTGGACCGGGCCCTGCCCCAGCACCTCGGGCTCGTGCACACCGCGCTCGGCTACTGGGAGATCGGCGTCGATCCCCTGGAGGAGATGTACGCCGGCAACGCGCTCCCCGACCGCAACGCCGAGCTCCTGGCGAACATCGTATGAGCCGCGCCTGGTCGGTGCTGCCGCCGCCGGGACCGCTCTCCTGGCTGCACCCGGAGCTGGCCGGCCTCGACCGCGCCGTGCGCGCACGTGCGGCCGCGCGCAGTCCCGTGCGCTGCGTGGACCTGGGCGCGGCGCGCTGGAGCACGGCCGCCCTGGCGAGCGCCGAGGAGCTCGAGCTCGCTGGCGGACCGCTCGGGCGCGCGCTGCGCGAGCATCTGGGCGCGGCCCTCGGGAGCGGCACGCGCCTCACGCTCTCCGAGGCGCCGGGCGAGGTCGCGGGCGTGCTGGCCACGCTCACGGCGGGGACGAGCTGGTGGCTCACGCCGCTCGGCGCGGCCGACGCCGGCGCCGAGCTCGCCGCGCGCGAGGCGCTGCCCCTCACCCCCGCCAGCGCCGAGCGCGTGCGCGCCGCGCGCCGCACGGACGCGGCCTGGGTGCTGCCCATCGCCGACGCGCGCGACGTCGACGAGGCGCTGCGCGCGCTGGCGCGCGATCCGGCGCCCTTCCGCGCGGCCGGGCTCGTGCCCTTCTTCGCCGAGCGCGCCCCCGCGACGAGCGGCGCGCGGCCGGCGACGCGGCGCGCGAGCGCCTGGTTCGGCATCCTGCCCGGCGACGAGTGCCCGACCGCGCTGCGCCTCGGGCTGCGCGAGCTCGTGCGCCTGCTGCACCCCGAGCGCACGCTGGCGCAGCGCGCGCACGAGAACCACGCCCTGGCGGCGAGCGACCTCTACGCCCAGGCCCTGGCCGGGCGCTTCCTCGCGCCGCCGCCCGAGGCGCGCCGCGCGCGCGCGCGCATCGTGGCCCTGGAGGGCATCGACGGCTCGGGGAAATCGAGCCACGTGGCCGGGCTGCGCGCCTTCCTCGAGCAGCGCGGCGTCCCCTGCAAGGCCTACAAGATCTACCGCCACGGCGTGTTCCACGCGACCGTGACCGACCTCACGCGGCGGTGTGCCGGCGAGCACGAGCTGCACCTGTGGCGCCTGCAGCGCCTGGCGAAGCTCTTCGACTCGCTCAAGGCGCTGGAGGGCGCGCTGCGCGCCGACCTCGAGCGCCCGGGCGTCCTGCTCTTCGACCGCTACGTGTTCACGCACCTCGCGGCCGAGGCCGGGCGCCTGCACCACGACCCCTACGCGCGCGAGCTCCTGGCTTCCTTCCCCGCGCCCGACCTGTTCTGGCTGCTCGATTTGCCGGCCGAGCGCGCGCTCGAGCGCATCGGCCAGCGCGGCGAGCGCACGGTGGACGAGAACCGCTACATGCTCGGGCGCTACCGCGACGTCCTGCTCGACCTGGCCGATCGGCGCGGCGCGCGCGTGCTCTCGGCCGAGGCGCCGTTCGAGGCCAACCAGGCCGTGTTGCGCGCCGACGTCGTGCGCCTGCTCGAGGCCGAGGAGGTGCGCGCATGAGCGCCTTCGAGCTCGTGCTCGCGCCCGAGGGTCCCGGGGGCCCCGATGGCTCAGGGGGCGGCGCGCCCTGGGCCTGGCCCGAGGCGAGCGAGTACGAGCGCGCCCTGCCCCTCGTGGCGGCCGCGGTCGGCGCGGGCAGCGTGCCGCTCGAGGTGCTGCTGCACCTCTACGCCTACGAGGTGCTCGAGCGCGTGCGCGAGGCGCGCACGCGCGGCGAGGCCGGGCCGCTCGCGCTCCCCTTCTGGCCGGCGGCCCTGTTCGCGGCCGCGGGCATCGGCGCGCACGCGGCGCGCGAGCTCGAGCAGGCCCTGGGCGAGGTGCGCGTCCGTCTGGGGTCGCTCGACCCCTCCGCCCTCGACCGCGCCCAGCGGCGCTGGCTCGGCGGCCAGGCGCTCGATTCGGCGGCCTATGCGCGCGCGCTCGCGGAGCTGGCCGCGGCGCGCGCCTGGGGGCGCGCGTGAGCGCGCGCCGTTTCCCCTACCACGCCCCCGCCGTGGGCGCGGGCGAGCGGCCCGAGCGCGAGACGGCCGACGCGCTCCTCTTGCGCGCAGGAGAGGTGCTGCTCGAGCGCCGCCCGGACGACGCGCGCGTCGCGCCCGGCCTGTGGGATTCCCCGGGCGGACACCTGGAGCCGGGCGAGACGCCGGCCCAGGCGCTCGCGCGCGAGCTCGCCGAGGAGCTCGGCATCACCGTGACCGCGGCCGAGCCCTTCGCGATTCTGGACGAACGCGAGGAACCGGGCGCGCGTCTGCGCCGTCACCA
>Ga0315910_10004493_pt1 | contig 11658 bp, 10 predicted proteins | sample EdamamesoilMG_FD_204470 | JGI IMG/M metagenome (GOLD analysis project Ga0315910, IMG submission 204470) | Garden soil microbial communities collected in Santa Monica, California, United States - Edamame soil | ecosystem: Environmental > Terrestrial > Soil > Garden | place: USA: California...
AATGGGCGGCAACTGGACGCGCGAACGCCTGGATGAATTTCTCGAGGATCCGACACATGTCGTGCCGGGCACCTCGATGCAGTTCATGGGCATGAAGGACGAAGAGAGCCGCGAGAAGCTCATCGAATTCCTGGAGTCGCCCGAGAGCCGCCTGGACGTCATGCCGGACCGGGGCGACATCTGAACGTCGCTTCAGTTCGTGAAGCCCGGACCACGACGCGAAAACACCAGGTACCTGTTCAGCACGAAGTTCACGCCCAGGCCGGCAACGGAACCCGCGGCAACGCCCAGTATGGGCAGCGACGCCACGCGGGCAGAATGTGCAACCAGCAGCGCGTAGGTTGAATAGTTGACGGCTCCACCCACCGCGTTTGCGGCCAGGAACTTCGTCCACTCGCGAAATCTGCTCGAGTCGCGCTGGTCGCGGAACGTGAAGCGGCGGTTCATGGCCCAGGTAAACGTGGCGGCGCAGAGGAACGAGACCACCCGACCCAGATACGGGCCCGTGCCCAACCCGCGGATCATCGCCATGAGGATGGCCGAATCGACGACGAAACCGGCCGTGCCTACGGCCGAGAACGTCAGGAACTGCCGCAATATGGGTGCCACAGGACGGCGATAACGGGAACCATGTTCGGAAGTATAGTGGGGCACGGCGCCCGCCGCCCACATGTGGCAGGATCGGCATTGCGTCACGTCCAGTCGTACCGTCGGCGAGGACAATCCGAAGAGCCTGCTCGACGTCATAATAACGGACGAAGCGGATGCAGCCGGACCGGCGTCTTTGAATTCAAGGGAAGTGGTCAGATGTGCGGGTTAGCTGGTGCCATTCAGGTTGAGGCTCGAGGACGGGACGTCGATCTGGAAGCCGCCGTCAAGCGCATGTGCGACCTGACGGCCTACCGCGGACCGGACGATAGCGGAGTCGTGCGACTGGGGCCGGTGTGCCTGGGCTCGAGACGACTCAGCATCATCGACCTGAGCCCGGCCGGCCACATGCCGATGAGCGATTCCACCGGACGCTGGTGGATCGCCTACAACGGCGAGGTCTACAACTTCGCCCCGATCCGTGACGAGCTGCTGGCGCGTGGGCACACCTTCCACTCGCACACCGACACGGAAGTCATCCTGCACGCCTACATGGAGTGGGGCGTCGACTCCCTGCAGCGCTTCGTCGGCATGTTCGCATTCGCGATCTGCGATACGCAGACGGGCGATGTGGTGCTGGCGCGCGACCGCTACGGCAAGAAGCCGCTGTACTACTCGAAGATCGGCGACGTGATCTTCTTCGCGTCGGAGATGAAGGCGCTGATGCAGCAGAAGCAGGACAGCCTGCGCATCGACCAGCAGGCGCTGGCCGAATGGATGCTGTACCGGAACGTCGATGCACTCAAGCGGCGCACGCTGGTGGAGGGCATTTCGGCGGTGGTTCCGGGCGAGATCGTCTCCATCAGCCGCGGCACGATCAGCTCCTCGATCTACTATTCGCCGACCAGCCACGTATCGTCCGCGGAATACGGGCGCTACCAGGCCGCCACACCCGGGAGCATCGTCGACGAGATCGACGCCGCGCTGGACGACGCCGTCCGCCTGCGCCTGATCAGCGACGTGCCGGTCGGCATGCTGCTGAGTGGCGGGCTCGATTCCAGCCTGGTGACTGCCATCGCGGCCAGGCACACGCCGGATCTGACCGCGTTCCATGTTTCCGTCGACGGCTATCCCGACCTGGATGAGCGTCGCTATGCGGAACAGCTGACCAACACCCTCGGGCTGAAATTCGTCGTTCACCCGCTCCGTGCGCAGGAGTTCCGCAAGGCACTGCCTTACGTGACATTCCTGGAAGACCTGCCGCTGACCCATCCGAATTCCACGGCGTACTACCTCATCTCCAGGGTGGCGCGCGAACACGGCGTGAGGGTGGTGCAGTCCGGTGAAGGCGCCGATGAGCTGTTCGGCGGCTACAGCTGGAACTACCGCCGCCGGCGCCGCCTGCTGAAGCTGCGGCCTTACCTGGAGAAACTGCCGCCCGCGTTTTTCGCTACCCTCGCGCTGCCCGTGTATGCGCACTACGGCATGCCGGTCTGGGCGCATCGATTCCGCGACCTGTTGCCGACGACGGTGGGCTTCCTCGACCGCTACGCCCGGGTCGAGTGGGAAGACCGATGCGAGCAGGCCTACGCCTTCGTCAGCGACCCGGTCGACCGTGCCGTGCTGGGCGCCATGCTGGCGGACATCGGCGATTTCCTGGCGCCACTGCTGCGCCGGCTCGATCGCACCAGCATGGGGGCATCCGTGGAGTGCCGCAATCCGTTCCTGGACCACCGGCTGGTGCACAAGGCGATCAACCTGCCCCTCGACTACAAGGTGGGCAAGCGTGCCGACAAGTGGGTTCTCAAGGAAGTTGCTGCGCGCTACATCCCCTCCAATCTGGTCAAGCGCAAGAAGGCCGGCTTTCCGCTGCCGGTGGACAAGTACATCCAGCCGCTGGTCTGCAGGGAGTTCTTCTCGGACGGGTTCTGCGAGACCCGGCTCGGGTTCGAGGGCCGCGGAGTCGAACGTCTGATCCAGGACGGCGGGCGCTGGGTCCACGGGACCTTCGGCCTGATCGCACTGGAGATCTGGGGACGGATCTTCTTCATGGGGCAGTCCGTCGCCTCGATCGAAGGCCTCATAGCGGAGTGTGAGTTACGTGCCGGGACTGGATAGTTCCGCGAGGCGGGCATCGAGGGGAGCGGTGTTCCTCATGCTCGCGCAGATCGCAATTCTCGTCAGCGGCTTCGGTGTATCCATCATCCTTGGGCGTGGCCTCGGCCCGGCCGATTTCGGCACGTACGGCGTCGTCATGGCCGTATTGACCATGACAGAACGGACGCTGTCGGCAGGCTTCCCCCGGGCGGCGGCCGGCATGATCGCCAGCGGCAGCGGCCCGCGCGACGAACTCGAGCAGGCGTCGAGAATACTGATGTTCCTGTGGGGTCTGGTGCTGGGCGCGGTCCTGTGGATGGGTGCACCGCTGCTGGCGGCCTACTTCCAGACCGACGCCGGCATGATCCGGATCCTGGCGGCCAACGTTCCCGCAATGGCGATCTTCGTGGCCAACGACGCGATATTGAGCGGGCATGGGCAGTTCGGCACGCAGGGGGCGCTGCAGACCGTCCAGTCGTTCGTGAAGCTGCTCGGAGTCGCGATCCTGCTGGTGATCGGACTGACCGTCAGCGGCGTGTTCGTCGCCCATGTGATCGGCACGCTGGCCGTGGCGGTGATCGTCCTGCTCATGTTCCGGCCGCGTCTGGAGGTGCCCTCCTGGTCGCTGATGCAGCCGATGGTGCGGATCGCGTTCACGACGGGGTTCTATACCATCGCGCTCGCCCTGCTGCTGAGCCTGGGCCTCTGGCAATTCGATGCGCTGCGCCCGGCCGATGCGGCGGAGGTCGGCGTGTACGTGGCCGGCCAGAACGTGACTCGCCTGTTGCTGATCGTTCCGGCCTCGCTGAGCGGAGTGCTGTTCTCCTCCGCATCCCGGGCCGCAGGTGCTTCCCACGACGAGCTGTTCCGCAAGCATCTGGGAGACGCCATGCGCTTCGGCCTGATACTGCTGCTGCCTGCCTGCGTGCTGATGGGAGTCGACGCGGAGAATGTCGTCGAGCTGCTGTTCGGCGCCCGGTACGAAGGAGGCGGCAGGGTGCTGGCTGCCCTGTGCATCGGCTATGCGGCCATGGGGCTCTTCGACATCCTCGCGCATGGCCTGATGGCTGCCGGGCGCTTCGGCTTCGTCTCGCTGCTCGCCTGCCTCATGGTGCCCGTGCTGGCGGTGCTCAACCTGCTGCTGATTCCCGACATGCATGCCGTCGGTGCCGCGGCGTCCATGGCAATCGTCTTCCTCGCGGGGTCGGTGGTGGTTGCGGTGATGCTGTACAGAAGCACTGGAAGCTTCATGCATTGGGTGACTGGATTCAGGGTGGCCCTGGCCTGCACCACCGCAGGCGCGATCAGCTGGCTCGCTCCGGTGAGCGCCGGGTGGGTGCCAGTCAAGCTGGCAGTGGTGGGCGCGATCTACCTTGGCCTGTTGTGGTTGCTTCGCGAGATCTCGCCCGCCGATGCCGCCATCCTGCTGAAGCGCAAGCGCAGCTAGAGAGGGATCAGCCGCCCGGGTGGCGAGTACGCTCGCACAGCTCCTTGAAGCGCAGCGCGGCGGGACGCGGCGATCGCTCCTGGCTCTGCCGGTCCACCGCCGCGAGACCGAATTTGGCGGTGTATCCGGCAGTCCATTCGTAGTTGTCCATCAGCGTCCAGTAGAAATACCCTCGGACGTCGATGCCGCTATCGACGGCCTTCTGCAGGGAGGCCACATGGGTATCGAGGTACCGCGTGCGCTCGTCCTCGTCGGAAGTGGCAATGCCATTCTCGGTAATCATCAGCGGCCGGCCGTACTTGCCGAACCTCCGCAGTATGCCCTCGAGGCCCGCCGGGTAGATCTCCCATCCCAGCGTATTGAAGGCCCGCGGCGCCGCGTGATGGTCGGCCGTGCACTCCGATCCGAACAGCCAGGCCGCCCCCTTCGGCCGCCATACGACCAGCTGACGGGTGTAGTAGTTGATGCCGACGAAATCGAGCACGCGGCGTGGCGCCGGGCCCATCATCAGGAAGCAGATGTCGTTGAGCACGAAGTCGCGCAGGCGGGCGGCCAGCCGGTCGCGCAGCTTTCCGGGGCGGCAGGGCTGCACGAAGGGCGCACTGTGCGCGAACCCGACCATCGCATCCGCGCGCCGTGAATGCAGCTCGCGATAGCCCGCGACGTGCGCGCGGCACATGTGGAACATCGCGAGCAGCGCCTTGAACCATGAACCCGGCATGCAGGGCGGCCAGTCGCCGGTCACATAGGCGTGCTTGATGAAGACGGTGGGCTCGTTGATGGTCAGCCAGTAGCGGACATCTGCACCCAGCTGCGCCGCGACATACCCGGCATAGCGCCTGAACCGCCGCACGCTATCGGCCCTCGTCCAGCCGCCGCCGCGCGTGAACCAGGCCGGGCAGGTGAAGTGTTGCAGCGTGACCACCGGCTCCAGGCCACGCGCCCGCATCGCGGCGATCACGCGCCGGTAGTGCGTGATCGCCGCGATATTCCACAGGCCCTCGATGGGCTCGATGCGGCTCCACTCCAGCGAAATGCGCTGCGCATTGTGCGACAGCGAGCGCGCCAGGTCGAAATCGCTCTCGTACAGCTCGTAGTGACGGCAGGCTTCTTCGGAGCGATATGGCAGGCGGCCGGATTGCTCGAACTCCCACCAGTCGTTCCAGCGATTGCCGCCTTCGACCTGGTGACTGGCGGTCGCGGCACCCCAGAGGAAGGCGCTGCGTGGCCCGCTCACGGCAGCCAGGATTTCCCTTCGAAATGCGCCGGCACGTCGACACCGAGCAGCGACAGCACCGTGGGTGCGATGTCGAGTATGTGGCCACCCGAGGCGGCCAGGCGCGCATCGCCCGCGGCCAGGACGAAGGCATTGGCGCGGTGGTTGCCCGTGTAGAACGGCGACACCATGTAGCCGGGCTGCTTGCGGATGTGCCCGGAAGCCGGCCCGGCGATCTCGTCCAGGATGCGCGCCCCGAGATTCCAGGAGATCACGGCATCCGGCAGGTCCGCCCGTCGCGGACCCGGGTACATCTGGTCCATCAGCGTCACGCGCTCGGCGGCAATCATTCCACTGCGCGGATGCTTCAGTGCGTCCAGCTCGGCCTTGAGCCGGCCCAGCAGGTCCTCGTACTCGGTCCCGGCCTGCACGATTCCCTGCGGTTCGCGGCCGCTCAGGTTCACCCGGAAATACGCCTCGTTCGAGTTCGGGATGCAGAACACCCGGGACTTGTCCCATTCTATGCCGGAATTCACCCACTTCATGCTCAGCTTGTAGCGCAGGCTGCGCGGGAGGCAGCGGGTCACGGACTGTCGAAGCTCCAGGGGTATGGCCTGACGCACCGTCGAAAGCAGGCCCTTCTTCGGCTTCTTCGTCGGGGAATCGCCGCCGCCGACGCTGCCGGCATGGAAGAGCCCCATGCGATGCAGCATCTCGGGCATCAGGTGGCAGCCGGAGTAGTTCGGGCCCATGCCGTCGCCGGAAGTCACCAGCACCGTGGTGCGGCCATCGACCACATCGATGATGCCGCCTACCGCCTTGTCGATGGCGGCGTAGACATCCCGCATGGCATTGACGTCGCGCAGCGGTTGCTGTGCCGGATGCGAGGGGAAGTCCCTGTCGCCGACATGCCACAGGTAGTGACCTGCGCCGTGCGGCTCGCCGAAGGTCACGAACAGGAAATCCCAGTCGTTCTCCTGCGCCAGTGCCTGCACCACGCGGGACTTGATCTCGGTGCCGGCCACGAGCTGGTCGCGGAAGCCGAGACAGTCGGCCGGCACATTCACCAGGTTGCTGTGCTCTGGCGCCGGATAGGGACCGAAGCGGCGCCTGATGTCATTCAGCAGCCCGGATGGCGTGGAGCCAGGTTCCCCGAACCAGGTCCACGTGCCGTACTCGAGTATCTGCTGGCCCTTGAAGCCGGGCAGCAGGTAGTTCATGAAGGCGTCGAAGATGATGCACTTGCGGCCGGCGTCATCGAGCATCTTCCAGAACGGCGGCTGGCCGCAGCGATCAGGCTCGGTGCGGTGGATCACCTGCTCGCCGGCGCGGATCTGGTAGGCGTGGTACATGCCGTGCTGGCCGGGAGTGGTGCCCGTGTACAGGCTCGGCCACGCCGAGACATGCATCACCTCGGCCGTGGTGCCCAGCCGGTTGAACGCCCCCCTGCCCTGCAACCGCGCGAAATTCGGCATCGTGCCGTCGGCCATCCACTGCTCGACCAGCTCCGAATCGGCGCTATCCAGCCCAATGAGCAGGACTCGCGGCCGACCCTGGCCGCCCGAACCACTCATCGCGGCGCGCCCGAGAGCGGATTCGGCAAGGGATTCGCGTACACCTCGGAAAGGTTCACCGTGCGCCGCTGCTGGTCCGACAGCTTGCCGGCCTCGACCATCGCCAGCGTCCAGATGTTGTCCTCGCCGCGCGTTTCGGCGACGGCCCCCTGGAGTACCGCATCGCGCAGACTGTTGAGCAGCGACGTCGTTCCGCCCTGTGGATACGGCTTCTCATCGCCACGCGGTACCTTGTCGTTGCGTATGGGGCGGAACCAGCGGCTGCCAGGAGGCCGGAAAGCCACGTACTTGCGATTGGTCCACAGCACGCCCTTCTCTCCCTCGATCCACAGCGAAAAACCGTAGCGATGCGACAGCATCGTTCCCAGGTACTGCGCGCGCATGTGGCCGAAATCGATCAGCGCCTCGGTGTTGGCACCGTGCTTGTAGTCGGTCCAGGGCGGATTCCACGCACGGACCGTGACGCTCTGAGGTTCGGTGCCGAAGAACCCGCGCAGGCTGTCGAAGTGGTGGGTGGCGATTTCCTGCAGCTGCGGATACTCGATCTTGCTCAGCCACGGCCCCTCGGTGTGACTGGGCTGGTGCCGCCGGTCGGTCATCATGGCGTTGTCGATCCTGCCGAGGAACTTCTCGTCGAGCAGCCGCTTGATGGTCCGCTCGGATGGCCAGAAGCGGTAATTCTCGGCGACGATGACCTGCCTGCCGACCTGTCGCGCGCGCTCCAGCACCTTGCGGCCTTCCTCGATCGTGACGGCGAGGGGCTTCTCGACCATCACCGTGAGGCCAGCATCCAGGCAGCGTATGGACACATCGGCGTGGGTCGAGGAAGGGCTGACGATCAGCGCGGCATCCACCTTCACTTCCCGCAGCGCCTGGTCCAGGTCGGAGAAGTAGCGGCACCCGGCACCGATGATGGGTTCGATCTTCGCGCGCGAGGCCGCGTCCGGCTCGACCAGCGCGACGCACTCCACGTCGGGGTGACCTTTCACGAACTGCGCCCAGTGGCCGCCGCGGATGCCGGCTCCAACCTGCAGGATCTTGATGCTCACGATGGCTCCCTGATTACGGCAAGAACTCTTCGAGGACGCGCCCGGGCATGTGCGGCGGCTTGTCGATGCCCAGCATCGCCAGCACAGTGGGCGCCAGATCGAGTATGTGGCCATTGCCCTCGGACTGGCCCGGGGGCAGGCGCGGGCCCGCCGCCAGCAGGAACCCGGGGCCCCGGTGCGTTCCCGGCCGGGTGTCGGGCGAAGACCCGGACACGGTGCCCACCCTTGCGGAAGTGGCGGTATGGATCGGCCTGCCCGCCTCCCACTTCACGACAAGATCCGGCAAGTACTGGCGCCGCGCGCCGGGAAACTCACGGTCGGTACGCACGACCTCGGCAACCAGCCGGCCGCCGGTCTGCGGATCCCTGAGCTCTCCCAGAGCCACGGTCAGGTCATCCAGCAGCGCCTCGTACTCGGCACCCGGCTCGACGACGCCCTGCGGCTCGCGGCCCTTGAGATTCACCCTGATGTATCCCTCCAGATCGGTGGGCAGGCAGTAGGCCCGCGTGCGCGACCAGTCGATGTCGGCGGTATCCACGCGCTGCGCAAGCTTGTCGCGCAGCCGCGTGGGCAGCTTGCGGGCCAGGTTCTTGCGGAACTCCTTTGGCAGCAGGTCGCGCAGCGCCTTGACGGGATCGAAACGGCGCGGAGCGGCCGGCTGAGGCGCCTCTTCCCGCGCGGGCCCGGCCGCATGGCCAAGCCGCTCCAGGATTTCCGGCAGCAGGTGCCAGCCCGCATGGTTCGGGCCCACACGGTCGCCCGACACGATCATGACTGTGATGTCGTTGCCCGCAGCTTCACACACCCGGCCGATGGCGCGATCCAGCGAGGCGTAGACCTCGAACATGGGCGTGTTGCGGTCCCGCTCCGGATCACCGGAGAGCTGGTCCGACCACAGATAGTGGCCCGCCACATGTGTCTCGCCGAAGACCGTGAACAGCATCTGCCAGGCTGGCTGCTGCTGCATGAGCCAGCAAGTAGCCTCGGCCTTGGCGGCCACCGACTTGACCAGACGTGGCGCAAGGTCGGCCGGATCGAGCCGATCGAATCCGAGGTCGTTGGCCTCGAGGCCCAGCGGATAGCAGCCGCAGGACCGATTCAGGCGCTTCAGCAGGTCGGGCGGAATCGAACCCGGCTGCAGGTAGTGGGCCCAGCTGCCCCAGTCGTAGACGTAGTGGCCACCGAAGCCTTCCTCGGGATGCGAGTACGGCGGATCGAACACGATGCAGCGCCTGCCCTGCTGGTCCAGCAGCCGCCAGAACGTGGGCTTGCCATAGAGGCCCGGATGGAACCTGCGGTACCCCTGCAGACCCGGTTCGGGCTGGAAGGTGAAGTACACGCCGTGTTCGCCGGGCGTGGCGCCAGTGTAGATCGATGGCCAGGCGGAAATGTGCAGCCGCTCGGCCGAGGTTTCGAGCCAGGACCAGCGCCCGCGCTCCATCAGACCGGCGATGACCGGCAGGCCTCCGGCCCTGGCCCACTGGTGGATGAGCTGGCCGTCACCGAGTTCCAGTCCGATCGTGAGCACGCGGGATGCCGCAGTGGTCATCTCAAACCCAGCCCCTGACCAGCACCACCGACGCGGCGATGATGCACAGTGCGATCAGCATATTGAAGTAGATGGCCACAGGAGCCGGACGGTGCCCCAGCAGTGCCTGGTAGACGATCATGCCGAGCACGCCCAGCAGCTTTACGGCAAGCACGACGCCCGGAATGCCGACGAAGGCGTCGCCCGATACGAGCATCGCGGGGCTGATACCGCGCTGCGAGAGCAGATACAGGCCCGTGGGTATGAGGATGGCCAGCGCCGGCCATCCCAGCCCGCCGCGGTAGAGACTGCGCTCCCGCAGCATGGCCGCCGTTTCCGCCGGTTCCACGCGTTTGATGGCGGGGCCGACGATCAACGACCAGACAAACATGTGTCCCAGCCACAGGGACAGAGCCGCCACGTGCAGGACGATGCATATCTTGTAGAGATTCATGGGGCACTCACCGGATTGCCCAGGCGGAAACGATCATGATGCCCAGCACGAGCACCATGTTGAGGCGGATGGCAGCCGCAGTCGGTCTCCAGGAAAGCAGCAGCTGCACGGGCACCACGGCAGCAAGGAGTCCCATCTTGACCCACCAGGCAAGCCGCTCGGGGGCCGGCCGGAACTGCAGCAGCAGGAAGCCGGAAGCGACGACGAGCGCGATGATCAGCCAGGCGAGGAGGTTGAGCGGGATGCGCAGCTTCCAGGGCACCACGACGTGGGGCCAGCGTGCGGCACCGGCCACGTCGAGATGGCGCGCCACATCCGCCACGCTGAATTTCTGCCGCAGCGCCACGAGCATGATGAACCAGTAGAGCGCCTGCCCCACCAGCACGATCCCCAGCACGATGTGAACGAACACGCCCAACCTGTAGGCATCCATTACTTCAGGTACTCCTCGCACACGGAAAGGTAGCCGCGCGCGGCATCTTCCCACGAAGTCAGCTGTGTCTGCGCGGCGGCGACCCCCATGACGCGCAGCTGGTCCCGCGACGGCAGTCCGGCGAGAAACGCGGACCAGCGGCTCTCCAGGTTGTCGAACAGGAATCCCGTCTCCCCCTCCCGCACCAGCGTCCGGATCCGGCCGCTGGGCACACTCACGACGGCGCGCCCCACGGCCAGGTACTCGGGAATCTTCATCGTCGAATATCCCAGCTCGCCCGAGGAGAACGCGGCCGCGTCATAGGGGGCGAGGCACAGGTCGCCAGCGGCGATGTAAGAGGGCACGTCGGCGTGTGGCACGCGCCCATGGAAGACGACGGCCACGCCCATGGTGCGCGCCATCTCGCCGTACTCCTGGCGGCGCACGCCATCGCCCACCAGGTGAAGCTCGACGTCCGCATTGCGCGAGGCGGCCAGCGCGCGGATCGCCGGTTCGAGATTGTGCGTGAAGTCGAGCACGCCCACATACACCAGGACCGTCCGTTCAGTGGCGATTCCCAACCGCTGCCGCGCGGCCAGCTGATCCTGCGGATGGAACAGCCTGCGGTCGACGCCCAGATCCACGACGCGGATGCGCTCCGGCTGCACGCGCCAGTACTGCGCGATCTCGCGTTTGAGGAACTCGGTCTCGGCGATGACCACCGGCGCCTTGCGCATGGCGCGCCCGGCGATCCAGTGCGCCACCTTCAGTCGCAGCAGCTTGGTCCATTTCTGGCGCGCCGCGTGGCGCGCATTGACGACGATGTTCTCGATCGGGATGCCGAGCTGGCCGCGGCGCTGGCAGATGGCGGAGACATAGCCCGAGAGCAGCCAGCTCTTCTCGAGCACCACGTCGAATTCCCGCAGCTCCCTGTCCGCGAAGCGGCGCAGTGCCTGCAGGAACTGCATGAAATCGCCATAACCGATGCCGCGCATGGCCGCATCGTCGGTGCTGGCCGCGGCGTCGCCGGGCTGGATCTCCAGCACCTTCACGCCTTCGGGCTTGCGGGCGTCGACCACGCGGCGGAATGCAACGGTCACGTCGGCATGCGCACTCAGCGCCTGCGCCAGGTTCAGCACATTGCGCGACGGCCCGACCGAAGACAGAAGGTCGTGACCTGGCACCAGGTAGCAGATGGAAAGGCGCCGCGGAGTCATTGCACCGCGCCCAGCAGCTGCCGGTAGATCTTCTCGCAGCGCTCGGCCACGACGGGCCAGCGCCGGTTTTCCAGCA
>Ga0315910_10004494_pt1 | contig 11657 bp, 7 predicted proteins | sample EdamamesoilMG_FD_204470 | JGI IMG/M metagenome (GOLD analysis project Ga0315910, IMG submission 204470) | Garden soil microbial communities collected in Santa Monica, California, United States - Edamame soil | ecosystem: Environmental > Terrestrial > Soil > Garden | place: USA: California...
GGGTTGAGTTCCCGCCGAAAACTGTTCGCTCCGAATGAAAACCGCACTTCACCTCGTGATCGTTTCCACACTTTTCGCCTGCCAATCTGGAACTGTCCTGGCGACTGAATTTATCAACCCGGACAATCCTGCCGGCCGTGCGCAAAGTGGTCGCCGATTTCTTTGGCGGTCACGCACCGCCCACCGTGTTCGTGGAATGGATCAGCGCGAATCCGGTCGTGGAGATTGAACTCATCGCCGCCGCGAAAGGCAGCGCTGGCCAGGCAACCAACGCCGTCAGCTTTTTCACGCCACCCGGCACCACGGACTCGAAAGTTTATCGCCGCGTTGCTCGCGTGAACCGCGGCAAACTGATTTATATTTCCGGCCTGCACGGGATGAAGGCGACCGACGGGGCAGGGCAGGTGCGGGAGATTTTCGACGCGCTGGGAGGAATAGCGAAACAAACCGGCAGCGATTTCGAGCATCTGGTGAAGGCGACGTATTACGTGACCGACACGGACGCCAGCCGCCAACTCAACGAACTGCGCCCGCGATATTACAATCCGCTGCGCCCACCTGCCGCCTCCAAAGCCCTGGTTCGCGGCACGGGCGAGCCAGGCAAGGCGGTGACGCTGGACATGATTGCGGTAACCAAATGACGCGGCTACCAGATTTCGCGTGTAGCGGTTTCACTCCTGCGACTTGATCTCCTTGAACAACCAGGCGCGGGCGTGGGTCCAGTAATACTTGGCCGTGCGCGGTGAAATGCCGAGCACATCGGCGGCTTCATCGTTGGTCATTCCCACGAAGTAACGAAGCTTTACAAGTGCAGCCTCCTCTTTGTGTTCGACCGCCAGCTTGTCGAGCGCTTCATTGACTGCGAGCAATTGATCGTCAGCTGGCGATGACGCTAAATCCACCTCCTGAATATCCACACGCTGCTGATCTCCGCCGTGGCGGATGGCCTTCTTACGACGGGCGCGATCAATCAGAATGCGCCGCATCGCCTCGGCAGCCGCGCCGAAGAAATGGGCGCGGCCATCCCATTTTTGATTCTCGTTGCCGACCAATCGCAGCCAGGCTTCATGGACAAGCGCGGTAGGTTGCAGGGTTTGGCCCGCCGCTTCGTTGGCCATCCTGTGCGTGGCCAGGCTTCTTAGCTCGTCATAGACCAAGGGCAACAACTCGTCGGCGGCAGTAGGATCGCCGCGTTGGGCTGCCTCAAGAATGCGCGTGACATCGCTCATGCGCGCAGCCTATGCGATCGCCACGGAATGGGGAATTACGAAAGCAAGCAACATGCTCCGCGCGCCGGGCTGGCTCTTAAATTACCGAGGCAACGTTCGGTAGAAGCGCTGCAAATCGTTCGTCACATTGGGGTCCATGAATTCCAGCGTGCCGGAGAGATTGGTCACGGTGGTCACTGGTGACCATTGCTTCAAATCGGTGGATGACTGAACCTCAAAGGCCATTCCCTTCCACGATTGAACGCGAAAGACGCCTGCCCCAAGCGCCTGCAGCCGCGCCGGCTCGGTGATCGTCAGGAACTGCTTAGGCGCGACATCGTGGAACCCCTGGACGATGCCCGAGGGCCACTCGATGCGCAGAGTGTCGATGATCGTGGCGTCGCCCAGGCCGAAGTGTGCGCGCAAATCGTTCTGCGACGTATAGCCGCCGCCACCGGAGATTTCGCGCAATTGCCAAGTCGTTCGTCCGCGAACCGTCGCCTTGACGCGGACTTTCGCGCCGATCGCGGAGCGATTCGAGACGGTCCCGACACACTTGAGTACGACCCACGAATTGGTGTTGCCATTGTTGTGGAAGAGATCGTTCACGCGACTGCCGAAGTTCGTCACGAACAGATCCAGGAAACCGTCGTTGTCGCAATCGCCCCACGCGCTACCGAGCGAACAGCCGAGATCGTTTACGACGCTGCCGCTCGTGACTTTCGTGAAAGTGCCGTCGCCGTTGTTGTGATAGAGACTGTTCTTTGCGGTGGGCTGGTAGCTTGGGCTGGTATTAGCCGGACTTGAGTGAGATACGAATAGATCCAGAAAACCGTCGTTGTCGTAATCACCCCACGCACCATAAATCGAGCCGTACCGATCAGTTACAATGTCTCCGTCGGTGATCTTCGTGAACGTGCCGCCGCCGTTATTGCGATAGAGAAAGCTGGTGCGCGCTTGTTCCCATCCGCCGTTCGCCACAAACAAGTCGAGATCGCCGTCATTGTCGTAATCCGCCCACGAACCGGAAAAGGAGACGCCGCTCTCGCCACCCGGCCCCGGCCCGGTCACCGGCTGAAAAACTCCTTCGCCGAGATTTCGGTACAACCGATTGAATAGCTGCGAGCCACTCACAGCCGCGTTTGCCACGAACAAATCAATTCGTCCATCATTGTCGTAATCGCCCCACACCACGCTACGCCCATAACGACGTTCGCTCACAATGTTGTTCGTCAGCTTTCGAAATCCACTATCGCCGAAGTTTTGGTAGCACAGGTCCAGGCTCGGACTGTCGCTGAACAAGCTGTTGGCGACGACGAGATCGACGAACCCATCGTTGTTGAAGTCGCCCTAGGCGGACGCGGTGGAATTGCCCCCTTCACTGACCAGTTTGTCGGTCCCTACTTTGGTGAAGGTCCCGTCGCCTTGATTGCGAAAAAGCGTGTTCCTGTTACCAAAATAGGCGGAGACGAAAAGATCAACGTGGCCATCGTTGTCATAGTCCGCCCAAACGCACCCTTGCGAGTCCGCGGGATCAAGGATTCGCACCGCCGCCCGTTTCTCGGTGAACGTGCCATCACGATTGTTCTGAAACAGGAAATCAGCGCCGCCGGTGGTGCCTCTGCCGTCGGCCGCAGAGTTGGCAACGTAAAGGTCAATGAACCCGTCGTTATTGTAGTCGCCCCAGGCGCAGCCGCGTCCACTACCCGCGCGCGTCACGATCAATCCCGAGGTGATCTTGGTGAAGGTGGTATCAACTGTCAGTGTCGCCACCTGGCTGGTGACAGAGCCAGCCACATTCGTCACCACCACCGTGTAACCGCCTGCGTTGGTCAGCTGCAGGTTGGTCAGAACCAGACTGGTGCTGGTTTTTCCGCGTAGGTTTGTTTCGTTAAACCGCCACTGGAAGAAGCGCGGCGCAGTTCCTGCCGCCACCGCGCTGAATGTGGCGTTGCCGCCCAAACTCACGGATTGATTGGTGGGTTGCTTCGTGATGCTAGGTGGCACAAGCACGGTCAGCGTGGCGACTACACTGGTGACTGCGCCTGTCACATTCGTAACGACGACCGCGTAGCTGCCCGCCTTGACCGGTTGCACATTCGTCAGGATCAGTGTGTCATTCGTCATCGCAGCCAGGTCCGACGAGTAAAACTGCCACTGGTAGGCCAGCGGCTCCGAGCCCGTAGCGCCCACCGTGAAAGTGGCATCCGTGCCGACGACGTTGGTTTGACTTTGAGGTTGCGTGGTGATGGTGGGCTGAGCCAAGCCGACCATTGGGACAGCGAGTCCGATTAAACAGGTCAGCACGAGTGATGTTGGTTTCATTGGAGTCTCTTTTTTTCTCAGGCGGGAGAATCCCGCGTTTCAGTGGGATCTCCCAAGTGCGCCGCCGCCGTTTGGGTCAGCGGCGTTTGTCCTCAATCGTCATCTTGTCGTGGTTGCTTTTCTCGGCTCCGACAGAGTAGCCCGCAAAATAGCCGGAGGGGACAGGCCCACTGAGATGGCCGTTCTTGGTTGTGCGAAATACGTCGCCGACTTTCCCGATCTGATATGTGGTGCCGTTGACCGAGAAGAGCGAGCTGGATGTGATCGTATCCTGGTTCACCACCGTGAAGGTCTGACTGACCGTATCCACGATAACTTGTTGACGCAGCGTCGAGATTTGGATGGGCGTGCCCGCTCGAAACGAATCCGGGTTGGAGAAATCCCCGGCTGGCGCGGCATTCAAGTAAACCGTGGTCGTGCCTTCTCGGGAAATAATCCGCAAAGGCCCGTTGACGGTGACCCGCAGATTCGTCGTTTCGCGGTGAAACGTAAACCAGGCCGTAGTTTCATTTTCCGGTGCTCCCGCAAACAATGCATCGATGCCTTTGATGTAGGTGTAATAACCAAACTGGGTCGACGTCGTCGGTGTGAAATTGATGACTTGGCCAATGATCTCGTAGAGAAGTTGCCCTTCGCTGACTTTTATCTTCTCGACGTTTTCGTCGGCCTGCGCCTTCTCCACAGAACTGGCCGAGGTCAGGATGATGAGGCCGAGCACAGCCAGGCCTGCGGCAAAGCGGCCACCCGCCGCGGCCAGAGTGCGTGAATTCAGTGACTTGTTGATTATCTTCATAGGTTTTGTTTTCTTGTTTTTTGTTTTTGTTGGCTACGGCGAAAGGCCGGGTTGCAAACGGAATTCCAATTCCGTCCTGCCGGCCTGCCGTGGTAGATTGTTTCGCCTGCATTTTTTGTTTTGGCCGCTGCTGCGGGCAGCGGGAATTCACAGTTTCAAACGACACTTCATGCGTTGAGGTTCTGAGCCTCTTTCAATTTGGAATTAACTGGTGAGCCTCTCTTAGCTCGGTAGCAGGCAACGTAAGGAGACTCTGCTTTCAGGATTGTTGAGTCTCGTGACCTCGCCTGCTACGAGGTATTGCTTTTCGTCAGGATTCATTTCTGGGTTTTCTCCTTCGCCTCCGCCGCGGCGATTTCTTCAAAGGAAGGAACCGCCCACAACCAGATGGACGGTTCGGGGTTAACGATGCAACTGGCGGCCAAGGTGCGGCCATCGGGAGAGAATCTGAGCGCCCGGCAACCGCCCGGAAGAAGGTCCAGCGTTGCCATCTCCTGTTCCGTAGCGATGTTCCAGAGTTTCACTTTGCGATCATCACCTCCGGTAGCAAGCGTCTTGCTATCCGGCGAGAAGGCGACGCCCAGAACAGCTTGAACGTGGCCTTTGAAGATGGCTCTCTGTTTACCCGAACCAAGGTCCCACAGGCGTGCGGTGTTGTCCCAGTGGGCGGTGGCCAGAAGTTTGCTATCCGGGGAAAACGCGTACGCTGGCACGCGCTCGTCACCAGGCATGTCGAGCTCTGGCAGCAAACGGCCGCTATTGACGTCCCAGATGCAGATGCGCGAGTTCTTCTCGCTCCCTCCCGAAGCCGCCAGCATACGGCCATCCGGCGAGAAAGTGAGAACATTCCAGCTAGGAGCCAACTTCTCTCGAACTATTTCAAATCGCCTGACTTCGCGATGCGTTCCGGCCTGCCATACTTTCACGTCACCCTGTTCGCCCCTGGTGGCGATCAACTGGCCGTCTGGAGAAAATGCCGTCGACTTTACTTCACCTTCGTGGACGCGCCACGATGCCACGCGAGTCATCGTTGCCAGGTTCCAATGCTCCAGAACACCGTTGAACCGGCCAAACACAGCGTGTGGTTCGACGCCGTGAACGTCTCCCCAGGCGTCCGTTCCTCTGAACTCGTAGTTATCGAGAGGAATGTTTGTCACGGCACCGTTCGCGAGGTGCCACAATCTGTAGCCCTTAAAACCGACGTCCGGTCTGAAACCCTGGACGACGAGCAGGCGGCTATCGGCCGAAAAGCCGGTGATGAGTCCACATCCTGGAAGCGTGCGTCTCTCGTGGCGGGTAGTGGCATCCCATAACTTCGTCGTGCCTTCCCTGGAACGTGACGCCAGCATGCTCCCATCCGGCGACATGGCCACCGACCAGACTTCTTCGAGATGCCCGCGCAACCGCACCAACATCTGTCGCGTCGCCGCGTCCCATAGGATGACCGTCCGGTCGGCGCTGGCTGTCGCGAAGGTTAGGCCATCGTGCGAATATCTGATCGCCGAGATCTTGCCGGTGTGTTCGTAAAGCGTTTCCACTTTTCTGCCCTCGGCGACGTCCCAGACCATGAGCACGCCGGCCCAGTCGCCGATCAGCAAATGCTTGCCATCGGGCGCGAAGACTGCAGATCCGAGCTTGAAAGGAAATGACTCAAAATTCGTCCGGGCGGTCAGTGAGGGAAAATCCCAGACTTGGAATTGAGCCACCTCTGGTCCGCCCGGATGCCCCGCCGTCACGAGCAGTTTCCCGTCCGACGAAAAGGCTACGGCCTCGCGCGACTGATCCCTGAATAGGGGCTCACCAGAGCAGAAGCGGGCCGGTTCCCAGGTATCAGTATTCCAGACTCGATAACCGCCAGGGGTGCCTGTGACCAGCCATTGCCCGTCCGGCGAGAACAGGGCGGGATAACGCGCATCCGGCAGCGACCGCACCTCTTGCCACGACTCGGTGCTCCAGAGCCTCACGTTAGAGTCGTGGCCGCTGGCCAGCAGGTTGCCCTGCGGCGAAAAGGCGAGTGTCGTGGCGGCATTCGGAATCGTTTTCACCTCGAACCGAGAGGGCAATTCGCGGATGACAACCCGATCACCGCCATAGGCCAGCCAGCGGCCGTCCGGAGAAAACGCCAGAGCTGACCCGCCTTCGCCGCGGAAGGTGACCTTTTCATCGGCCTGGCAAAGCTGCCAAAGGCGGCGCCACTCGAAGCCGCGCTGGTCCTCCTCTCCGGGCTTCGGACGTTGACGGTTCAGGAGGTCGAGCGCGCGGCCGAGGTTGTTTTCGTCCAGCGCCTGAAAAGCGGCGCTGATCTCGGCGGCGTAAGCCCGACGGCGGGTCTCCTCTCTGGCCAATTCAGCTCCCTGGCGTTCCCGAACCGCTCTGTTCTCGTTGGCCTCGGCCTGTTTCCGTTGAGTCTCCTCTCCCGCACGCGCAAGAACCGCCGCATTGCGTTGGCTTGCGGTTTGAACCCATCCGACAGTTGCCACGGTCAAGCCTGCGGCAAGAGCCAGGAAGACCGCGAGTCCAGCAGTCAAGACCAGCTTGTTCCGCTGCCACGCCTTCTGAATCTTGTAGGCCGTGCTTCGTGGACGCGCCACAACCGGCTCGTTGGCCAGATGGCGTTGGACGTCCGCGGCTAGGCCGTTGGCCGTTTCGTAGCGCCGGGCGCGATCTTTCTCCAGACACTTCATCACGATCCAGTCCACGTCGCCGCGCAGCAGATGAACCAGCTTCGGAGCATCCGTATGGCGCTGTTTGGCAGTCGTGGTCAATGCTGCGGCGGTCATGGTGCTCAAGCGGGTTGACGGACGCGGCGGTTCTTGTTCACGAATGGTCCGGCGCATTTCATCAAGGCCGGCGGCAAGAAGTTCCTTGGCGTCAAACGGTGTGTGACCCGTGAGCAATTCGTAGAGCAGCACGCCCAGGCTGTAAATGTCGCTGCGCGTGTCAATGTCCAGACTCGTCATCACCGCCTGTTCCGGACTCATGTAGGCCGGCGTGCCAATGAATTGCTCGAACGCGGTGAAAAGCGTCTGATCCGTCAATCGGCCTGCCGTCGCCTTGGCGATGCCGAAATCAATCACCTTGGGCACGGGCACGCCGTCGTTGATAGTGACGAGAATGTTCGAGGGCTTGATATCCCGGTGAATGACGCCCTTCTGGTGCGCGTGTTGGATGGCCTGACATACTTGGATGAACAACTTGAGCCGGTCCTCGGTGGAGAGTTTGCTCTCGTCGCAGAACTCAGTGATCTTGATGCCGCGCACCAATTCCATGACGAAGAAAGGGCGTCCCGCATCGGTCGCGCCCGCATCCAGCACCTTGGCGATATTCGGATGGTCCATCATGGCCAGGGCCTGCCGCTCGGCCTCAAATCGGGCGATAACGGACTTCGTGTCCATCCCCAGCTTGATGACCTTCAGCGCCACCCGCCGCCGCACCGGCTCCTCCTGCTCGGCCATGTAAACGACACCACACCCGCCCTCGCCAATTGGTTGGAGCAATTTGTAGCGGCCAATCTTGTCGCCAGTCTTCTCAGTAGGTAGTATTTCTAGTAGCACAGTGCCTTTTAAGGCGAAACCGGCGGGCGGGCCCTTGAGGAAATCTTCAGCTTGTTCGTGCGCACGGAGCAGTGCTTCGACCTGTTGGCGCAACGCGGCATCGCCCGCGCAGGCCTGGTCCAGATAGGCCGCGCGCTCCGGTGGGGAGAGTTCCAAGGCGGCACTGAGAATGGCCGCTTCGAGATGGGGCGCATCGCTCATGGGACAATTCACTGTCTAGCAAGCAATGCGAAAAAGGGAAGGCGAAAGGGCAAGGAATTCTCGGTCAGAAATGAGAAGCGGAATTGGATTCGAATTCCATCGGAAGGGACGCAAACTTCGAGCTGGTTCAGCAAGCCTATGAGTCTCTTGGGCGTCCGTGGAAGCCGGGGCCGGACCTAATGGTGCTTGATCAGGCCGAATTTATCCAACATCTGGCGCGCGGCGCGGACCATTTCAATCTGCCGGTCGAGCTGGCCCAGTTCCGTTTCAATGTTTAGATAGGGAATTCCCTTCGTCGCGCAGTAAACAGACAACGAGCCATCGTCGGGCACACGGGCGTTGTTTTGGAGCACCACGTTGAAATCGCGTTGCTTGAGATAATCAAAGAAGCGTTGGTCGGTGACGTAGAAGAAATCAAAGCGGCTGCGGTTGGTGCTGATGTGAAGCGCGGCGGCGGCGGCGTGCTGCGCGCCGGGACGGTAGCTCTCGATGGAATAATTCCCGTCCACCGTATTGTGCAACGCTACGATCACCCGCTCGCGTTGCAGGGCGAAGCGTTCGAGGAATTGCCGGGCGAAACGCTCGACGGCCCAGTGCGCGGCACGGGAATACTCGCCCTGCCGTTCAAGCGTGGCGCGAATGCCGGCGTCGGAGAAGATGCGGTTCGGATCCACGGCATACTCCTGGCCGTCCACAGTAAATCGCAGATGGCGCTGGCCGCCATGCACGAGTTCGATCACCCGACCGCTGGTTTCATCAATCACCACCACGCCCGCCTCGACCGAAGTGTTTTCGTCGTCGTGAACATTGATGAACGTGGGGGAAGGCTGGCCTTGTTGATACACCAGCGCGTGAACGTTGGTTTCGCCGATGACGAAGCGCGTGCGCATGATTTGAATGGCGGCCGGTTGGGCTCGTGATGCTTCACTGTCGCGTGATGTCGTGCAGCCGGCGGCAATCGCTATCATGCAGCCGAGGATGAGGGATTGCTTCATGGATTCCGTGGCAACGGTCCGAAATAGAAATGGATCACGCCAGAAAAAATGCCATTGGGCAGATTGGGCTGGCCTTGCGGGCCACCCTGGCTGGCGTCCTTGAACTTGTTTCCCATCGGAGGAATGCCATGCAGAAAGCCAAGCCCGCACTGCGGCAGGTTGACTTTCGCCTTTGCAGCCAAATCGTCCGCCGGTTGTCCGGGCGTGAGCACCTGCACATACGGGATGTTCTCCGGCACGATCGTGAGCAGGCCCGCGGTCGTTTCCAGTTGCAGCCAGCGCACCGCGGCAAACACGCCCTTAAACTCGGGATAAACCCAGTCGCTGTGGCCGGTGATGGTGTTGTTGTAATCATTCTCCCAGACGTTGAAGGTCGCGCCCGCAAGCCGGTTCTTCCACACGCGATACGGTCCGTTGCCGAGCCAGCGCTTCCGTTTCACCTGATTCTCGGGATGATTGAAAATCACCCCGAAGAAATCGTGTGTGCCGGTAGCGGTGATCTCGTAATCGCAACGCACCCAGCCATTGCTCTGCACGCGCCAGGCCACGGAACTCAAGTCGCCCGCGTAAGTGGAAATGACCACGTAGCCATTCGTGTCGGCGCGATGTTCGAACTTCGTCAGCGCCACACCGTCCTGGGCAAGGCGCGGGCCGGTGGCGAGCGAGAATATCTGCTCGCCGCGCGCCGCTTTGAGCAACAATCCGGTGTCCTTGCTGATCGTGATCTCGAGATCGCCAGTCTTGATTTCGAGTGCGTGTTCCGTATCCGTGGCGACCACTGGTTGTGGCGCTCCAGTTTCCACGATTTGCACCAGTCGCCGCGCGCCGGACATCGGCCAGCTCCAGGTCCACAACTCACGCCCGGCTGGATCGTTCGCTCGAATCGCCAGCACTTCGGCACTGGTCCAGTTGGTCGGCAGCGCAAATTTGAGGGGTCCGCTGGTGCCGGGTGGAATCGAGGCAACCTCCGCCGGGCCTTCGGCGATCAGCGTGAAACCCGCCTTCATTTCGGACGGGGCCGGAAATCTCCGCAGTTGCCAGGTGAAGCGGCATTGATTCGCGTCGGTGAAGCTGTAACGGTTTTCCACGAGCAATGTACCCTTCGCATCCGGTGCCATGACGATGGGCGACCAGACTTCCTTGATCGCATGAAAACTTCCCTCCCGTTCGCGATACGGGCCGACAATGCCGTCGGGCGCTCGGTTGCCAGCGGTGTCCAACTTGCCTGTCTCCGGCCGTCTCACGCTCTCGTCAGCCAGTGCCCAGAGGAACGCACCGGCCGTGAGTGGACTGCTCATCATCATGCGCCAGTAATCCTCCAGGCCTGCACCCGCACCGCCATCATACAGCCCGTGCAGCATTTCGGTGGGTAGGTAGAGGTAGCGGACGGGATTACTTTTATCGGCGATCCCCTGACCGCCCTTGTTAAACATCGCGACGCCGGTGCTCGCGAGCTTTGCGTCCTCATAGCCGAGATAATGCGCCGTGCCCAGTCCGTTGAACGCGGACCACGGATGGAGCGTGCGGCGTTGCTGGGGGTCGAACGCGTAGAATACGTAATCGAGGTTCGTGTTGAACCCGCCTTCATTGCCGTTATTCCAAAAGAGGATGCTCGGATGATTCACGTCGCGCTTGACCATTGCCTCGACGAGTCTTTTCCCGATGTCGGTGTCGTAGTGCTTTTGCCAGCCAGCCAGTTCATCGAGAACGTAAAGCCCCAGCTCGTCGCACAAATCGAGAAACTCCGGGTCCGGCGGATAATGCGACATGCGCACCGCGTTCAGGTTCATCTCCTTCATTGTCTCGATGTCGAGGCGGTGAACCTTCTCGCTGAGGCAGCGGCCGGAATCCGGCCAGAACGAATGGCGGTTCACGCCTTTCAAAATGATCTTCTGCCCGTTCACGAAAAGACCCTCGCCATCGCGTACTTCCATGGTGCGGAATCCGAAGCGCTGTTTGACCCGATGCAGCATGTCGCCGCCGCGCTTCAACCGGACTTCCACCAGATGGAGCTGCGGCGTCTCCGCTGTCCACGCACTCGGATTCTGGACCGTTGTGCGCAAGGTGATATTCGTGCCGGCGAGAGCGAGAGAAAAAGCTGCTCCAACGGGTTTGCCATCCAGCGAAGTGATTTGCGCTTCGACCGAATCCGCGTCCTCTAGGCCACCGAGGAACACGTCCATGCGAAACGCCCCATCCTGCCGCGCATCAATCGCCACGCGCTCGATGAATTGCGCGGGCACCGCCTCGAGGTACACCGGCCGAAAGATGCCGCCGAACACCCAGTAGTCTGCCTGCCGCTCCGCCCGGTTCACCGATTCGTTGGCGGAATGTTTGGCGACCTCGACTTCGAGCTTGTTCGTCGCACCCAGTTTCACAAATGGCGTCACGTCGTATTTGAAACGGTAGAAACCGCCTTGATGCGCCGGCCCGACGGATTCACCGTTGAGCTTTGCGCTCGTGTCGGTCATAGCGCCCTCGAACACCAGGAAAATGCGCTGACTGATCCAGTTTGTTGGCACAATGAACTCGTGTTCGTAAAGCCCGCGCTCGGTCCACGCGTTGGTCGGGTCTTGTTTGT
>Ga0315910_10004495_pt1 | contig 11657 bp, 13 predicted proteins | sample EdamamesoilMG_FD_204470 | JGI IMG/M metagenome (GOLD analysis project Ga0315910, IMG submission 204470) | Garden soil microbial communities collected in Santa Monica, California, United States - Edamame soil | ecosystem: Environmental > Terrestrial > Soil > Garden | place: USA: California...
CCTCTGGCCGCGCCGACAGCGTCCGCCCATGGCGGACGCGGCTCGGCCCGAGGCCTCGCCCTACCCCATGCCTCGCAGGCTGCTCTCTGTGGCCGCTGTGGTTCAATTCAGTTTGGGCTCACTGCGCCGCGACGGCCGCGGCCTGCGCGATAGCGGCCTGGGTATTCTGGACGAGGTGATCGATGCTGGCGCGCATCACGTCGACGAAGGGACCGGGCTGGAGGCCGATCCAGAGGACGAAGAGCGCGAGCGGCGCAAGCGCGGCGATCTCGCGTATCGAGAGATCGGGCACGCCGGAGTGGTCGGGATTTTTCGTCCCGCCGTAGGCGAACTTCTGCAGCATGCGCAGGTTGTAGGCGGCCGCGGCGATCACGCCGGGCACGGCGACGCACATCATCAGCGTCGAGATCGAGAATCCGCCGCTGAGCACGAGGAACTCGCCGATGAAGCTGTTCGTCCCGGGAAACGCCATGGACGACAGGCAGAACAATCCGACCATGCCGGCAAGCACCGGGGTGTGCCGGCCGAGGCCGGCCGTCTCGGCGAGGTCGCGCGTGTGCAGGCGCTCGTAGATCAGGCCCACGCAGATGAACAGCGCCCCGGTCGTGACGCCATGGTTGATCATGACGAGCGTGCTGCCCTGCAGGCCCGCGGTGGTAAACGAGAAGATGCCGAGCGTCGCGAAGCCCATGTGGCTGACCGATGAATACGCGACGAGCTTCTTCAGGTCGCTCTGCGCCAGCGCCGCAAGGCCGCCGTAGACGATCGCGATGACCGAGACCCACATGATCGCCGGCGCGTAGTGATGTGCGGCGAGCGGCGTGATCGGCAGGCAGAAGCGCACGAAGCCGTAGGTGCCCATCTTGAGCAGCACGCTCGCCAGGATGACCGATCCCGCCGTGGGCGCCTCGACGTGCGCCGCCGGCAACCACGTGTGGAACGGAAACATCGGCACCTTGATGGCAAACGAGATGAAGAACGCCGCGAAGACCCAGAGCTGAAAGCCCTCGTCAAGAGGACGGTTCATCAGGTCCGGAATGAAGAATGTCCCGGCCTTGAGGTAGAGCGCGATGATCGCGACGAGCAGGAAGACCGAGCCCGCCATCGTGTAGATGAAGAACTTCACCGCCGCATAGATCTTCCGCGGCCCGCCCCACACACCGATCATGAGGCTCATCGGAATGAGCATCGCCTCCCAGAAGATGAAGAAGAGGACGAAGTCGAGCGCTGCGAACACCCCGACCATCGCGCCTTCCATCACAAGCAGGCAGACCATGAACTCCTTCACGCGGGTCGTGATGTACGTCCACGAGGCCAGCACGCACAGCGGTGTGATCAGCGTGGTGAGCAGGATGAGCAGCAGGCTGATGCCGTCGATGCCGAGCGCGTAGTGGATCTGGTAGCGCGCGATCCACGGCGCGATCTCGACGAACTGGAACTGCGCCGACGCGGTGTCGAAGCCCGTGTAGAGCGCGACCGAACCGACCGCGATCGCGAGCGACGCGAGCAGCGTCCACCAGCGCAGCAGGCGCTCGTTCGGCAACACGGCCGCGACCGCCGCCGCGACGAGCGGGGCGAAGATCACGAGGCTCAGGACGGGGCAACCCCCGGAGGGCGTGAGAGAGGTCATCGCTGGACTGGGAGGGCGGTCTCTCCGAGACCGCGGCGAAAAACGTTTGTCCTTGCGCAAGACCAACGCGGACGCCTCGGAGAAGTGTCCCTATCTCGGGCAGCGAAGGATGAAAGGTGGGTATTCATCGCGCGTTCTCAGGAGACGATCAGCAGGAGCGCCACCACGGCGACGGCGGCGACCGCAAACGCGACGGTGAGATTTTCCTGCACGGAGCCGCGCTGCAGACCGCGGAGTTTTCCTCCGATCGATCCGACCGTGGCGGCCACGCCGTCGACCAGGCCGTCGACGACCTTGTTGTCAAACAGGCCGATCACCTTCGAGCCGAGCATGAGCGGGATGAGCCCGCCGGCGCGGTAAATGTCGCCGACTGCCGTATCCACCCACTGGATCGGATGACGGGCGAGCCAGAGGAAGGCCTGGCCGCCCTTGCGGTAGAGCAGGTCGAAATCGAGGCTGATCTTCGCCTCCGGCGTGAGCTTCTTGAGGAAGAGAAAGAACCCGAGCGCCGTGAAGCAGAGCACCTGCATCGTCTCGGAGAGGTGGTAGGCCGTGTAGGGCTGGTACTCCACCGGGAAGGGAAGAAGCGCGTAGAGATACTGCGGGAAGCAGCCGATGAAGATGCAGAGGAACGCGGTCACCGCCATGGCCGCGTTCATGTTCCAGCCCGGATCCTGCGCGCGCTCCCAGGTCTCCTTCGAGCAGTTGTTCTTCCCGAACCAGATGTAGTACGGAACCTTCAGGCCGGTGTGCAGGAACGTGCCGGCGGAGGCGAGCATGAGCAGGAAAGCCGCCCAGAGCGTGTGGCTGTCGAAGCCCGCCTGCACGATCATCGACTTGCTCACGAAGCCGGAGAAAAGCGGGAAGGCCGAGATGGAGAGTCCGCCGATGAGCGTGAACAGGAACGTCCACGGCATCTTCTGGTAGAGCCCGCCGAGGCTCGTGAACCGCGACTCGCCGGTCTGGTGCAGCACCGCGCCGCAGCCCATGAAGAGCAGTCCCTTGTAGAGAATGTGGGCGAAGGCATGGGCGCAGGCGCCATTGATCGCGAGCTGGCCGAACGGCGTGCCGGCGTCGCCCAGCCCCACACCCGCGACCATGTAGCCGACCTGCGAGATGATGTGGTAGGCGAGCAGGCGGCGGCTGTCGTTCTCGAGCACCGCGTAGACGACGCCGTAGAGGGCCATGATCACGCCCAGCGGCACGAGGATGTCGAGGCCCGGCACGCCGCGACAGAGCGCGTAGACCGCGGTCTTGGTGGTGAAGGCGCAGAGGAAGACCGAGCCGTTGAACGTGCCCTCGCCGTAGGCGTCGGGCAGCCACGCGTGCAGCGGCGGCACGGCGGCGTTGAGGATGAAGCCGATCGTCACGAACCAGACGGCGGCGGTCGGCCGGTCGACGTCGAACGCGACAAACTCGAAGCTCCCGGTCGCGCCGTAGTGCAGCAGGATGCCGGCGAGCAGGGAAAGCCCGCCGGCCGTGTGCACGAGCAGGTAGCGGTATCCAGCCGACAACGACTGCTTCCGGCCGCGGAACCAGATGAGGAAGACCGAGGAGAAGGCCATCAGCTCCCAGAACAGGAAGAGCGTGATGAGGTCGCCCGCGTAGATCGCGCCGATCGAGCCCGCGACGTAGACCCAGGCCGCGACGTGCTCGGCGGCGCGGCGCACGTGCAGCCCATAGAGCGTGCCGATGATCGCCATCAGCGCCATGATGAAGCCGAAGACCTGCGAGAGCCGGTCGACGCGGCCGAAGGTCAGCGTCCACTGCGCAAACTGCACCTGCCCGAACACGCCGTGCTCGAGCATCAGCACTCGGGCGAAGACGAGCACCGGCACCGCGAGCAGCCAGCCCTTGCGCAGCTTCTCCGGGATGAGCGGCAGGAGCGCGGCTCCGAGCAGGAGGATGGCCGCGGGATGTATCCAGAGACTACTCATCGTAGAAATCCTCCCGCGTCATGATGCCCGCCTTCCCATACCACTTGGAGACGAAGATGATCAGCGTGCAGGCGATGAAGCCGAAGACCGCCCAGAAGCCCGGGATGTGCTCGGCGGCGGTATGCGCGTGGTGCTTGTCGACGAAGATGTCGAGGACGACGAGCAGGCCGAGCAGACCCCAGCAGCACCAGATCACGGCCCGCAGCCGCGCGCGCAAGAATTCGATGAGGGCGACAAGCTTCATGTCAGGTTGGGGTTCGGACCGGGGCCACGGAGGTCACAGAGATTCCAGCGGAGTTTCACAAAAGGAAACCCAGCCCCTGAACCGAATCGGTCGGGAAGGTGGGCGACAAACGAGATGGCTGAGGGCGCTCCGTGCCCTGCGTGACTCCCCCGTGTCCTCGGTGACCGGTTTGAACGTGCAGCGTTCATCGCACCACAGCCTCCACGAACTGCAGGAAGAACTTGGGGTAGAGGCCGATCACGACGGAGATCGCGGCGGTGACGCAGAGCGGGATGACCATGGCAAGCGGTGCCTCGCCCGCGTGGTCGCCGTGGGCGGCAGCGACCGCCGGCCGGCCGAAAAAGCCCTGGTAGACGATCGGGGCGAAGTAGGCGGCGTTGAGCACCGTGCTCGTGAGCAACACCACGACGATGCCGATGGCGTGCGCGTCCATCGCACCGAGCAACATGTACCACTTCGAGACGAAGCCCGCGACCGGCGGCGCTCCGATCATGCTGAGCGAGGCGACCGCGAAGGCACCAAAAGTCCACGGCATCGTGCGGCCGAGCCCGCTCATCTCGGAGATGTTCTTCTTGTGCGTCGCGACGTAGATCGCGCCCGCGCAGAAGAAGAGCGTGATCTTGGCGAAGGCGTGGTTGGCGATGTGGAGCAGCCCGCCCTCGATCGCCTGTGGCGTGAGCAGGGCCACGCCGAGCACGATGTAGGAGAGCTGGCTCACGGTGGAGTACGCGAGCCGCGCCTTCAGGTTGTCCTTGCTCAACGCGACGATCGAACCGACGAGGATCGTGATGGAGACGAACCACGCGGTCGGCATCGCGAGGTGCAGCGAGCCCATGGTGTCGGTGCCGAAGACATGGAGCATCACGCGCACCGTCGAGAACACGCCGACCTTCACCACCGCCACGGCATGGAGCAGCGCGGATACGGGCGTGGGCGCGACCATCGCGCTCGGCAGCCACGAGTGCAGCGGCATGATGCCGTTCTTGGCAAAGCCGATCAGGCACGCGATGTAGAGGCCTGTGACCACGCCGTTGTGCACGCCGGCGGGCAGGATGCCGGTGTGGATGTTTGTGGCGAAGTCGAGCGTGCCGGAGAGCACGTAGATCAGCACCATCGCCGGGAAGATCAGGCCCTTCGCGGTGGTGGTCAGGTAGACCATGTACTTCTTCGCACCCTCGTAGCTCTCCTCGTCCTGGTGGTGTGCGACGAGTGGATACGTGCCGACGCTCACGATCTCGTAGAAGAGGTAGAGCGTGAGCAGGTTGTCGGAGAAGGCGCAGCCGACCGCCCCGAAGAGCGCGAGCGCGAAGCAGGTGTTGAAACGCGTCTGCTCGTGCTCGCCGAGCCCGCGCATGTAGCCGGCGGAGTAGAACACCGCGACGATCCAGAGGAACGAGGCGGCGAGCGCGAAGACCATCGAGAGGGCGTCGGCGCGCAGCGTGAAGCTCAGGCCCGGCAGCAGCTCGAAGAGCGTGAAGGTGAGCATGCGCCCGGCCTTGATGTCGGGCACGAGCGACGCCGTGATGCCGAAGAGCGCGAGCGCGGCGACGAGCGAGCAGGCCTCGCGCACATTGGGTTTCCGGCCGGTCGCCATGACCAGTCCGGCGCCGACGAGCGGCGCGAGGATGGCGGCGAGGAGCCGGACGTCGTGGATCGGTTCAGTGCCCATGCGCTCAGCCCTTCAACTCCGTGAGCTCGGCCGTCTTGATCGAGTGATAGTTGCGATACACGGCGATGACGATGCTCAGGGCGATCGCCACCTCGGCGGCGGCGAGACCCATGATGAAGAGCACAAAGATCTGGGCGACGGCGGCGTCGGCGTAGAAACGGCCGACAGCCATGAAGTTGAGCGCGGCCGCGGCAAAGATGATCTCGCCCGAGATGAGCATGCCCACGAGCGTGCGCCGGCGGACGAGGCCGAAGATGCCGATCGCGAGGAGCAATGCGGCGACCGCGAGATACACGGCGGGTTTTTCATAGAGGTCGGCGATGTTCATCGTGAGCCGCCCAGCATTTCGTGGATCATGATTTGAACCACAGAGAGCACAGAGGACACAGAGTCGGAATAATACAGGGAAACAGAGTTCTGGGGTTTGGAACTCTGTGTTCTCCGTGTCATCTGTGGTTCAAAATCCGTGATCGCGTTCATTCCTCGTGGTGCCTCCCGACACGGGCGATCGCGAGCGCGCCGAGGATGGCGACGAGCAGGACGATCGAGATGGCCTCGAAGGCGAAGCTGTAGCGGGTGAGCAACTCCACGCCGATGCGGTGGATCGAGCCGTCGGTGTTGCTGATCACGACCGTCGTCCACTCACCGGTGAGCCCGAGGCGCGCGAGCGCCCAGAAGATGACGGCGCAGATCACCACCGTCGTCCCGGACCAGAGCCAGGCGCGCCCGCGGCGGCCTTCCGGCGCCGGCTCGTCGGGTTCGGCCAGCATGATCGCGAAGATGATCGTGACGCAGACCGCGCCGACGTAGATGAGGATTTCCATCAACGCGAGGAACGGGCTGTTGAGAAAATAGTAGAGGCCCGCGAGGCCGATGCTGCTCGTGGCCAGGCCGATGACGCTGCGGATGATCCGCGGCGTGCTCACGGCGAGCACCGCACCTGCGACCGTGGTCGCGACGAAGAGAAGGAAGAGGCCTGCCAGGATGTACGGTGACCCGGGAAACGCGCTCATGATGCTTTGGGCTGCTTCTGCGCGTCCTTGCGCGCATCCAGGTCACCGATCAGGTCGATCTTGCCGTAGTAATCCTTGCGGGTCGAAGCCAGGTTGAACCGCTTCGAGTGCTCCAGGGCCGTCGTCGGGCAAACCTCGATACAGAGGCCGCACAGACTGCACTTGGTGAAATCGAGGTCGAAGATGGTGGCGGACTTCTTCTTCTCGCCCTCCTTCTTCTCGCCGTCGACGACGATGCAGTCGCTCGGGCACACCTTCTCGCACATCTTGCAGGCGATGCAGCGCGACTTCTCCAGCTCGGGATCGTCGATGAAGACGATGTGTCCGCGATAGCGCTTCGGAATCTCGAGGACCTTGTGCGGGTACGGCACGTTGACCAGCGGCTTGCGCATCTGGTCCATCGTGACCTTCATCCCGACGAGCAGACTCCAGAAACCTCCGATGACGTCTTTGACGGCTTTGATCATGGCGGCGGGGCGGGGTTATGGGGCCGGGGCGGCCGCGGGTTGGGTGATCGCCGGCGGGAACGGCAGGGGCGCCTTGCGGCGGTTGTCGGTATCCCAGAACTTCAACAGCACCGCGGTGAGCACGAGTGTGCCGAGCGCGATCGGGATGAGGATCTTCCAGGAAAGATTGAGCAGCCCGTAAAACTGCGTGCGCGGAAAGGTCCAGCGCACCCAGACCACCGTGAAGATCAGCGCGTACATCTTCGCGAGGAACCAGAAGACATTCATCAGCAGGATGCCGTCTCCCCACCCGATCGGGCTGGCCCAGCCGCCGAGGAAGAGGACGGTGGCGATGGCGCAGCCGACGACGATGTTGGCGTACTCGGCCATGAAGAACACGCCGAAGCCCATACCCGCGTACTCGGTGAACGCGCCGGCCACGAGTTCGCTCTCGGCCTCGGCCATGTCGAACGGGGCGCGGTTGGTCTCCGCCAGCATGCAGATGAAGAAGATCACGAACGTGACCGGCATCAGCGGGTTTTCCCAGACGCGGAGGAGATTCCAGGTCCCGATGTGCCCGACCTGCTGCTGCACGATCTCGTTCAGGTTCATCGTACCGGTCATCATGATCACCGTGATCACGGTGAGGAGCATCGGGATCTCGTAGGCGACGTCCTGCGAGACCACGCGGGCGGCGGAGATGATCGCGTATTTGTTTCGTGAAGACCAACCGCCGAGCATGATCGCCATGACGTTGATCGAGCCGAAGGCGAAGATCATGAGCAGGCCGACGTTGATGCTGGCGGCGGTCAGCTGCGGGGTCCACGGCAGCACGGCGAAACACATCATGGCCGGCGCCATGACGAGCACGGGCGCGAGCCGGAAGAGCAGCGCATCGGCGCCGGGCGGCACGATGACCTGCTTGCTCATGAGTTTGAGCGCGTCGGCGATGGGCTGGAGCAATCCCTGGAAGCCGGCCTCCATGGGGCCGGGACGACGCTGGATATGGGCGGCGCCCTTGCGCTCAACCCACACGAGGTAGGCGGCGTTGAGGCCGACAAACCCGCACGCGCCCAGGATGAACGCGACGAGGCGGAAAGGCTCGGTCGATAGCAGCGCGAGCAGCGAGTCGATCATGACGCAGGCCTTTCGCTTTCGAAAGGTGTGGATTGAACCACAGAGGACACGGAGAGGAGATCGGGACGACGGTAGGGCGAGGCCTCTGGCCGAGCCGCCCCGACATACGGAAAGGGCACGCGGCTCGGCCGGAGGCCTCGCCCGACCACGGTCCGGACTCCGTGCCCTTTGTGGTTCACATGCATCGTCAGGCTCATCGATCGATGTCCGGGATGACGAGGTCGAGGCTGCCCATGAGGGCGAGCGCGTCGGCCAGGAGCAGGCCGCGGCTGGATTCCTCGAAGAGACTCAGGTTGCTGAAGCACGGCGAACGCAGCTTCACGCGGTACGGGATCTCCTTGCCGGTGCTCACCACGCGGAAGGCGAAGCGCCCGCGCGCGGCCTCGACGGCGTAGTAGTAGTCGCCCGCGGGCATCTTGAACGTGCGCGGGAGCTTGTCGGCCATGAACGGGCCGTCGGGCAGCTTCTCGATGCCCTGCTCGATGATGCGCAGGCTCTGCTCCATCTCGTCCATGCGCACCATGTAGCGCGCCCAGCAATCGCACTGCGGATAGACGGGCACGTCGAAGTCGAAATCCCGATACGCGCCGTAGGTCTCGTTTTTCCGCAGGTCGTAGTTGATGCCGGCGCCGCGCGCGACCGGGCCGGTGCCGCCGTACTTGCGGCACATCTCGGCGCTGACGTGACCGATGTCCTTGAGGCGCTTCTGCAGGATGATGTTATCCGTCGTGAGCGCCTTGTACATCTTCAGCTGCGGGCGCATGTGCTTCACGAAGGCGCGGCAGCCGTTGAGGAAATTCTCGTCGACGTCGTTGGTCAGGCCGCCGACGCGGTAGTAGCAGTAGGTCAGGCGCGCGCCGCACAGGCCCTCGAGCAGGTCGAGGATCTTCTCGCGGTCCTCGAGGCCGTAGAGCATCGGAGTCATGCCGCCGAGGTCCATGACGAACGCGCCCCACCAGATGAGGTGCGAGGAGATGCGGTTGAGCTCGGAGGTGATGACGCGGATGTACTCGACGCGCTGGGGAACCTGGATCTTGAGCGCCTGCTCGACGATGGCCACCCAGGCGTGGGTGTAGTTCATCGCCGAGAGGTAGTCCACGCGGCTCGTGTTCGGGAGATACTGCGTGACGTCGCGGTTCTCCCCCATCTTCTCGTGCATCCGGTGGATGTAGCCGGGAACGGGCTCGGCGTTGACGATGTACTCGCCGTCCATCTCCATCTTCACGCGCAACACGCCGTGCGTGGCCGGGTGCTGCGGGCCAAGATTGATCGTGAAGGTCTCGCGGGGACCGCCCGTGCTGTGCTGCGCGGGCAGGACCGCGGCTCTAGCGGGTAAAGGGTGCGGCACCGGGATAGTCCTTTCTGAGGGGATGGTAGTCGGCGTCATCCTCGAGGAGGATGGGCACGAGGTGCGGGTGGCCGGCGAAGACGATGCCGAAGAAGTCGTGCGTCTCGCGCTCGTGCCAGCTCGCGCCGGGGTAGATGTGCGAGATCGTCGGGATCTCCGGTCGCTCGCGCGGTATCCGGGAACGCACGACGATGCGGCGGCCGTTGCCCGTGTGATAGAAATCGTAGACGACCTCCATCTGCTTCTCGTCGATCCAGTCGACGCCGGTGATGCAATCGAGCGTGAAGCCGGCGCGGTCGACGATCTCGACAGCCTTGACGATGTCGGCGGCGGGCACGGTCGTGTCGAGGTCGTAGCCGGTGAAGCTGCGATCGGTGAGCTTTGACGGCGGCACCATCACGGGCTCGAGCGGCGGCGTGGGAGCGGCCGGCGCCGCGGGTTTTGCGACCACGGGAGCGGGTCGCGGTGCCGGTGCCGGCTTCGGTGGCGCCGACGCAGCGGCACCGGTCTCAGCGGACGGTGCGGCGGGCGCGGTCGTCGCGGTTTGAGCGGCCGGAGCCGCGGCCACGGAGCCAGCCGTGGGTGCGACTTCAGCGGACGCGGGCGCAGCAGCCACCGCGGGTTTCGCCGGCGCGGGACGCGGCGCCGCGGGCTTGGCGGCCGGCGCGCTCACCGCACCGTCGGCGGCGGGCGCCGCAGGGGATTTCTGATCGGAGATTTCAGATTTGGGATTCGGCGCGGCGGGAGACGGTGCGACAGCCCCGTCGGCCGGGGTCGCAGCCGCGGCGGCGGGTTTCGGAGCCGCGGGCCTGGCGGGTGCGGGCTTGGGTGGCGGTGGCGGCGGCGGAGCCTGCACGAGCGGAAAGAGGCGGTTGAACTCCGCGGCGAGTTGGTCGAGCGACGGCGTCATGTCACTTCGGCTCGGGAATGCGCGGCCAGCGACGCTTGCCGGTGATCTTTTCCTCCAGCTCCATGATGCCTTCGAGCAGGCCCTCGGGCCGCGGCGGGCAGCCGGGCACGTAGACGTCCACGGGGAAGAGTTTATCCACGCCCTCGACCACCGAGTAGTGGCCGGGGAAGACGAACGGCCCGCCCGAGATCGCGCAGTTGCCCATGGCGATGACCCACTTGGGTTCGGGCATCTGGTCATAGAGCGTCTTGATGGCGGGGGCCATCTTGCGATTGACGGTGCCGGCGACGATCATGACGTCGGCCTGGCGCGGCGACGGACGAAACACCTCGGCGCCGAAGCGCGAGATGTCGAAACGCGACCCGCCGGTGGCCATCATCTCGATGGCGCAGCAGGCGAGGCCGAACGTGAGCGGCCAGAGCGAATTCGCGCGGCCCGCGGCGATCAGGTCGTCGAGTTTGGCGAAGCGGACGAGTCCCGCCACCTCGGGTGGGATCTCATTGCCGGCGTCGACGGCCGGGCCGGTGCCGACTAGCGGGCCGGTGATCTGGGTGCTGCCTTGACTGGCTTTCGGGTCCATTCAAATACCCCCTTTTTCCAGGCGTAAACGATCACGAGGGACAGGATGCCCACGAAGATCAGCGTTTCGACGAGGTCGCGCCATTCGAACACACGGTCATAGATGAGCGCGACCGGGATGAGGTAGAGAACGTCCACCGCGAAAGCCACGAAGACCAGCGCGTAGAGATAATACACCGCACTGTAGCGGATCCAGGCGTCGCCGATCGGCTCCATGCCGCACTCGATGAACTGCCCGGTCTTGTTGGCGGACTGACGGGTCTTGCGAGCCGCCAGGAGCGCCACGATCACGAACGGGCCGATCGCAAACGCCAATCCCGCCAGGCAGTAGCCGAAGACGTAGATGAGATCGTTGCTCAGGGTCTCGCTCATGGAGTCGTGGTCGGAGGGGCTATACGTCGATAGTTGTTCTCAACAGCGAGGCGATAATCGCACACGTGACCGCACACCGGCTGCGCCCGCCTTGATGATGTTTGTGCAGATCTTGACGGGGCAGAACCGGACAAGGCTGGGGGGCCGTGCAAGGGACGTGGCCAACACTCGCCTGCGAAAGGCAAACCGGACTCCTTGAGAAAAACCGTTTGTCGGGAAACGGCAAGGCTCGCCTGCCGCCCTCCCTCGATCGTTCCGACGGGCCGCGCGCCCGGCGGCGCCGCCGCCAGGACGACGGTCGGCCACAGCACCACGCTCGCGGTGCGGACGACGGCACGCGTGACTCAAGCGCCGAAAAGCAGAGACGGGCGG
>Ga0315910_10004496_pt1 | contig 11656 bp, 6 predicted proteins | sample EdamamesoilMG_FD_204470 | JGI IMG/M metagenome (GOLD analysis project Ga0315910, IMG submission 204470) | Garden soil microbial communities collected in Santa Monica, California, United States - Edamame soil | ecosystem: Environmental > Terrestrial > Soil > Garden | place: USA: California...
GCCGCTGCCGAGCGCGGCCCGCTCCGGCGCCGGAGCCTGGAACACGAGCTGCACGTCGTAGTCCCGTGGGATGACGGCCAGGTGCTCGCGCAGCGTGCGCACGTCCAGCGTCGCCGGCGCCGCCACCTACAGCAGCGGGCGAGGGACCCCGGGCGACTCGGGGGTGGGCGCGGCGTCGGCCTCGAGGCGCTGTGCGAGCGAGCGCAGCCGCGCCGCCGGCTTCTCGCCGCTCACGACCTGGCCGTCGAGCGACGCCGCGTCCGCGGCGATGTCGAGCACGCGCCCGGCGCCGATCACGCCGCCCAGGCTCGCCACGGGCAGATCGGGGCGGCCGCGCAAGCCGAGACCCTTGTCCGGCAGCGACTCCAGCAGCTCGACCAGGCTCGCGCGTCCGCGGCGGCACGACTCGGGGCTCGGCGCTGCGGCAGGAGCGCTCGCCTGAGGCTGGCAAGCGAGGCAGGACGCGAGCACACCGAGGGCCGTGATACGCTGCAACATCGAGTAGCTCAGTACCACGGATCGAGTGGTCTCGGCCTCTACTCCGGTTTGCCCTCTCGCACCCGGCGCGCGGCCGTGCGGTTCTGGGGCTGCGCGTCGAGCGCCGCCTTCCACGCGCCACGAGCGCGATCGTTCTGGCCGTTCTGGTAGAGCGCGTCGCCGAACAGCACCTGCCAGCGCGAGTCCTTCGGTAGCGCCTGGGCTGCGCGCTCTGCCCACAGCAGCGCCGCTTGGGTGCGGCCCATGCCGAGCAACGCCTCGCTCAACCCGAAGCTCTGAGGGTAAACACCCCGGGACAGGACCACGGCGCGCCGGTAGAACGCCGCCGCTTGCCCGTAGCTGGACGCAGCCAGCGCCTTGTCGCCGAGCTTCTTGGACGCGCTGATGAGCTTCTTGGTGCGAGCGGCCTTGCTGCCGCGCGCGGGCGCGGTTCGGAGCCACGCGGCTCGGCTCGCGTTCATGTCGCCCATCATCGCCAAAGCGTCGCCGCGCAGCGCGAGCAGCGATTTGTCCTTGGGCGCGCGCGCCAGCGCCTTGTCGACGGCGGCTTTCGCTTGCGCGGGATCGCCGAGCTCGAGGGCCAGCTCCGCGAGCAAGCGCTGGGCGGCGACGTTGTTGGGCTGCTGCGTGGCCGCGCCACAGGCGAGCTCGTAGGCGGCTGCGGCGTCGCCGGCGGCGAGCTTCTGCTGAGCGCCGTCCAGCTGCTGGCGGGCGCGTCGCGGGTCTGCTGACGGACGCTTGCCGCCGGCTCGCTCGCTACAGCTCGGCAGTGTCTTGCGGCCCTCGAGGGCGAACAGCACCACCAGCTGGCTGTCGTCCAGCTTGGCGGCGGCAAAGTCTGCGGCGCGGGCGGCCGGCGCCACATCCGCGGCCGGTTTCTCGCCCGCTGGCGCCGCAGCGCTCGGAGCCGCGCCCGCGTCGGCTGCCGGGGTAGCGGCGGGAGGCGCAGCAGGCGGAGCGGGCTCGGGCAGGGTCGGCGTCGGCGCGTCGCTCGACGCGGGGCGCTCGCTGGTCGCGGCTGCGGTCGCGTCGGCGTGCCCGGCGCTGCGTGGCGCGAAGATCAGCCAGCTCCCGATGCCCAGCACCGCCACCAGCCCCAGGCCGAGCCCCAGCTTGTAGCGCGCGAGGAACGAGCCGCGCGCCGCGTTCGACGGCGCGTGCAGCTCGAACCAGTTCTGGCTTCCGGGGGGATCGTTCGACGGAGGGCGCGAGGCGCGCTTCGATTTGGGGACCAGGTGCTGAAACGGCAGAGGCCCGTCCGTTTCCGCGGCGAAGGCAGAGCCGGGCGGTAGCGTGATGTCGAACGGGTTGGTCGTACGAGGCCGTTCGGGAGCCGCCAGCGGCTCGCTCGGGAGCTCCAGCGACGGCTCGGGCTCCGAGAGCGGGACCAGCTCTCGCTCCACGGCGGCGGACAGCTCCTCGGCCGTCGGCGCCGACTCCGTGCTCGGCTCGGGCTCCGCGCTCGCCGGTGGCTCGGGCGGCCGCGGGGCTGCAAACGGTGACGGCGTCAGGTTGGCGAACGGTGCGCTGGGAGCCAGGGCAGGGTGCTCGGGTCCACCCAGGCCGACGATGGTGCGGCTGCCGAACGGAGCGAGCTGCTCTGTCTCACGCGGCGGAGTCTTCCGGGTGGCGGGCACCGCCTCCCAGCGCCCCGGGCTGGACGCTACGGCGGCTGGCTTGGGGCGCGGCGCGCCCGTCGTGGCGGGCGCGTTCGCCGCTGCCTTGGCGCTCGTGGCTGCTGGCTTGGCTGCTGGTTCCGGCGCGCGCGCCGCCGGGATCAGCGGCAGGTCGAACGAAATCGGCGGCAGGGGCGCCGTCTCGGTCGGTCCCTCGTCGTCATCGGCGTCCGCGGCGATGCCGCGCTTCGTGCTCGGACCGAACGGATCGCCGCGCGGCGTCTCGACGTCGCTCGCCGGCGCGTGGCCGACGGCGGGCACGCCCAGCAGCGTGCGTCCTTCCCGTGACTGGGGGGCGGACTTGGCCGCGTCGCCTCCCGAGCGCGAGCGGACGGCGGCAGCCGCGCGATCGAAGCGCGGCCCGGACAGCTTACCGACGAACGCCGCGACCTCGTCGGCGGAGGCGAGCTCGTGACCTGCGGCGCCCAGCCGCGCTGCGAGATCGCTCGCGCTGGCGGGACGATCGGCTGGGTCGGCCGACAGCGTTTGCTCGACGAGCGCGACGAGGTCGCCCGACACGAGCTCCGGGTTGCGCAAGCTCGCCCGCAGCCCCGGCAGGTTGTGCTCGAGCAGCTTGCGCTCGATCGCCGGGCGAGAGCCGGCGAGCAACCGCCTCGACGCGAGCAGCTCCCACAACATCGCCGCGCACGTGAACAGGTCGGCGCGCGTCGTCGGCCGCGTGGTGGGGCGGACTTGCTCGGGGGCGACGTAGGCGAGCTTCGCCGTGTTGAACCCGATCGCCTCGATCGACGCCGCGGCGCTGGCGATCAGCGGATCGCACAGCGACGTCGCGCCGCCGCGCGAGATGAGCACGCTATCGGGTGACAGGCCACCGGCCACGTGCAACACCGTCGATTGCCCCAGCGCGTGCATGGCGGCGACCCCCTCCAGCAGGTCCACCATGATGCGCAGCGCCACGCCGACCGGAAACGACAGCCCGCGCAGGTTGGCCCAGGACTGCAGCGAGCGCAGCGGCTCGGCCTCCACCTGCTCGTAGGCGAACGCGAGCAGCTCACCCTGCTCGATCACGTCGAGCACGCGCAGCACGCTCGGGTGCTCGAGCTCGGTCGCACGTCGCCCCAGCGCAGCGACCTCTCGGCGCTTCTCTGCGCTCGTGCCCTCCGGCAACGCCAGGCGCCGTACCAGCCGCAGCGCGCCGCCGGCCTCGCGAGCGTCGCTGGCGATCCACAGCGGACCGAGGTAGCTCTGGGCGACGCGATGCAGGCACTCGAAGCCGCCAATGGCTTCACGTTCGCTGTCTGGGGGGGCGCCCACGGTCAGAAAAACGGTTCCTTGGTGATGAACTAAAGTTTGGCGTCCGAGCTGAAAAGCCTGACGCCGCCCTCCCGACACATACTACCCCGACGGGTCTCCGGGTAGTCGGCCATTGGGCCTCGAGGCCACCGTGCGGCCATCGACGGGCGCCTCCACCCAGATCCACAGCTCATCGCCGTCTATTCTGTAATCGAGCTCGAGCTCGCCCTCGGCGCGGATGCGCGCGAGGCCGAGCCCTGACACACCCACGCGCGGCGCGCTCTCACGCACCAGCGCGTCGTAGAAAGCCACGGGATCGTCGGCGCTCTTGAGCTGAGACAGCAGGCGCTCGGCTCGCTCGAGGTACTCGGGCGAGGTGCGATTGCGCGTGCCGAGCCGCAGTATGGGGGTACCGTCGCGCTCGATCAGCTCGACCTCCACGCTGACGTTCGGCTGCATGCCGTACTTGACCACGTTCTCGACGAGCTCGCTCACGGCGAGGCGGAGCCGCGCCACCATCTCCAGATCCGCGAGGGTCAGCTGACAGAAGTCCGTCAGCCAGCGGATCACGCGCTGCATAAAAGCTGCCGACGGTTCGAAGGCCAGGAACACGGCGGCGCGCGCCATGGCCTGGCGATCGGACAGCGAGGGCTCGCTCATTCCTCGACCTCGGCGGGCGCACCAGGTTCGCTGCGCGCTGGGCCCACGAAGCACTGCGGGCGGCTTGTCGGGGGCGCGAAACGCCTACGGGCCAGCATCGGTGTCATGAAGCGCTCTCGACCCGTGACGCACGCTCGGGCCGACTTCTTAAGCCTGCTCATGTCGACAAACGTGCGGACGGCGCGTACGCTCGCTTCGGAGTGGTAGCGCGGGCGCTCACCTGGAGTCGGCACGGGTCCGAGCGCGCCTGGCGCGCGCTGCCGCTGCTGCTCGCGCTCGGCGTTTGGCGCTGTCCCGTGGCGGAGCTTCTGGGTGTGCCGTGCCCGGGTTGTGGTCTCACCCGGGCCGCGCTCGCGCTCGTAGCGGGCGATGTCGCGGGGGCTCTCCGCTTACACCCCCTGTCGCTCGCACTGATTCCGTTTGGAGCATGGCTGGGCTGGCGCGAGCTCGCGCGCGGCGCGGCTCGAGGCGCGCCTGCGGGAAGGCGCCGCTCCGGTGGCTCGGAGAGGCTCGTGACGGCGCTCGCCGCGGGCTTCGTCGCCCTCGCGCTCGTCGTGTGGATCTCTCGATTTTTCGGCGCCTTCGGGGGACCGGTGCCGGTCGCGTCGCACCTCCACGGCTGACCCGCGTCAGCCGTCCGGTGCGCCCTGCGCGCGTCACCTCTGAAGCCACCGTCAGAGGCGACGCGTCTCGGGTTCAAGGCGCTCGGGACTCGACCGTTCTGTGACGAGCGTGGGTTACGGTGAGCGTTTGTCGTGGGTGTCGGAGGCGCCGTTGTGGGCGGAAGACCTCCAGCACGTGCTCGTCATCGCCGAGGGCATCGAGGCCCGCACCGACCTGCTCCGCTTGTGCATGGGCGAGGGCTACCAGGCCTCACCCGTGGCGAGCGCGGAGATGGTGATCGCCAAGCCGGACGCCTCGGTCGACCTGATCTTGATGGTGGTCGAGGATCATGGCCGCACGCTCGAGCTGTGCGGCGAGCTGCGCACCATGGAGGCGTTCCGCAGCGTCGGCATCGTGCTGCTCACGCCGAACCCGCCGGAGCCCGAGCGAGCGGCGGGTGCCTTGTTTGCCGGCGCAGACGACTATTGCTCCTTCGACCCGCGCTGGCGCATCGAGTTGCGGGCACGGCTGCGGGTGCATCTGCGCAACAAGCGCATGCGTGACGCGGTCGATCGCTTGCGCGGCGAACGCAACAACCTGCGCTCTCGGGCCGGCATCGACACGTTGACCGGCGCGCTCGGGCGCCGAGCCCTGAGCGACTCCGTCCAGCAGTCGCTCGACGGCGGCGCGCCGTTTGGTGTCCTGTTTGCCGACATCGATCACTTCAAGCGCGTCAACGACACGTTTGGTCACCAGATCGGCGACCTGGCTCTGCGGCGCGTGGCCGAAACGCTGTCGAGCGAGCGCCGCTCCGGCGACGTGTGCGGCCGCTATGGCGGGGAGGAGTTCGTGCTCGTCGTCAGCAACGTCTTCGCCCACGAAGCGCTGCGGGTGGCCGAACGACACCGGCGCGCGGTCGCGGGCTTGCGCCTGGCCTCCGAGGGGGGGCCCGAACGCATCACCGTCAGCATCGGCGTGGCCGTCTTCGATCCCGAGCGTCCCGACCCGACCGTCGCGTCCATTCTCAGCCGCGCGGACGGCGCCCTCTATGAAGCGAAGCGCGCCGGCCGTGATTGCGTGGTGATGGCCGATCCCTACTCGCCCTCGACGTCCTCGCAGGCCGAACGCGCCATGCAACTCCGATTGGAAGCGAAGCTGCCATGACATACGAACTCAGCGTCAACATTTCCAAGTCGATCCTCGAGCCGCTCACGCAGCTGCCGCCGCCGAGCCCCGTCGAGGCGGCTCTGGTTCAGACGCTCGAGGGGGGGCGCGCTGCGTTACCTCTCTTGCCTCACGTGGCCTCGCAGGCGCTCGAGCTCGCGAACAACCCGGAGAGCAGCATCCGCGAGTTCGCCGAGCTGATCATGCGCGACCCGCCGATCGCGGCGCGTTTCATCGCGACCGCAAACTCCGCGCTCTTCTCCCGCGGTCAGACCATCCGCTCGGTGCACGACGCGGTCGCCCGCATCGGCCTGGGAGGCGCTCGTGACCTGGTGTTTCAGGTCGTGTATGCCTCGACGGTCTCGGGCCTCGAGCGGTTTCAGGATCAGGTGCAGGCGTCTTTCGATCGCAGCGTGCTGTGCGGCGTGATCTGCCGGGTGGGCGCCCCGCTCTTGCGCCTCAACATCGCGGACGCCTACCTGTGTGGCCTGCTGCACGACATCGGCGAGTCGCGCGTTTACCGCATCCTGAGCGAAGGCAAGCTCGTGCCGAGCCCGGAGGAGGCGCGAGCCCTGGTCGAGAAGTATCATCCACGCGCCGGCGCCGAGCTCGCGATGCGCTGGGCTTTGCCGGACGAGATCGTCCAGGTGTGCCGCCGTCACACCGAACGCGGCGCCCCGAGCAGCGATCAGCTCCGCCTCGTGCGCGTCGCGGACATGATCGCCCCGCACGTGCGCGAGCAGAGCGAGAGTCCGGAGCTGGCGCAAGCCGAGCTCGACGAGCTCGGCGTCAGCGCCGACCAGGTACGCACCATCATCGGGCGCAGCATCGAGGCCGCGTCCCGGCTCTGACAACGCGTCTCGAGTGAGCCGCGCGCGGCTCACTCCCAGCGCGGCTCACTCCCAGCGCGGATCGCCGTGACGTTCGAGCGGGACCAGCCGCGACTTGCGCTCGAGGGTGACGGTGGCGACGCGCAGACGCTCGCCCTCGAGCACGAACGGCACGTTGCGTTCGCTGCCCGGCGCCTGTACGCGCAAGCTGCCGCGCACCGCTCCTTTCGTGAGCGAGGAGCGCACCAGCTCGATCGCGTATTGCCCGGGGGCTGCCCCGCGCAACCCGAGTCCTTCGCGCGAGAGCCCCAGCACGTCGCTGGCCGTGATCACCGCGCGCGTCGGCGCCCCGAGCCAAGACACCCGGTAACCCTCGGGATGCAGGATCACGATGTCGAGGTCGTCCGCGGCGCCTTGCCAGGTCGCCACCACCCGGAAATCACCGGTCAGCTCATCGCTGCTGCGCCGTTTGCGAGACAGCCGCTCGACCTCGCCGCGGACGTTCGCGCCGAGCGCCGACAGCAACATGTCGGCGCTGCGATCGTCCCCGGCGTCGCGCGCGCAGCCGATGCCGTCGCTGACGAGCTGTGCATCATTCGAGCGCAGCTGGGCCACCGCCAGGGCATGGCGACAGCCACGTTCGGGCTGCCCGGCCCAGCGGTGCAGGCGCGCGAGCCGCCACTGCGCCTTGTAGTCGGCGGGGTTCATGTCCACCACGCTGCCGAGCATGCGGATCGACAGCTCGCGGTCGCCTCGCTGCGCCGCGACGTCGGCGCGCGCGGTGAGCGCCTCGACGTCCAGCGGATCTTTGGCCGCCCACCGCTCGGCGGCGCGTCCAGCGGCGTCGAGATCGCCGGCCAGGAAGCTCGCCACGTACAGGTTGCGCAAAGCGGTGCGGCTCTCGCTCTGCTCCTCGACCAGGCGCACCAGGCTCTGGCGTCGCTGTTCCGTCGCCGCGGTGAGCTCGGCCGGGGGCGCTTCGATCTTGCCCACTCGCTCCCAGATTCGACGCATCGGCACGAGCCGTTGCTCGGGCGCGAGCGGGCGCTCGCGCAGCGCCGAGTCTGGCTCCGCGGCGTCGATTTCGGCTCGCTCCGCCGCGCTCTCGGGCTCTCTGCCGAGGCTGTCGGCGGCGTCGTTGGGCGAGGCGGCGAGCGGGCTCGTGCTGCGGGCGCCCTTGGCGGCGGAGCCGCTCCCTGGGCTGGCTGCGCCCTCCGGGGCGAGACTCTGGATCGGCTCGCTCGGTTCCTCTGCAGAGCTCTCGCCGCGCGAGGCTTCGACCTCGCCGGACCAGCTGGGCGCTTCGCGGCGATCGGACAAGCCGAACGCGCTGAACATGGCCGGGCTCTCCAGCACGAGCAGCGACGTGTAGCGGCTCGCGACCCCGTAGCGCGTCGAGAGCTCGATGCTGCGCTGCTTCGAGCTCTCGTCCAGCGAGGCCTCGAGCTCGGCGATCGCCACGCTCGCGTACAGTCGGGGGACGAATGCGTTCGCTTCGCCCGGCTGCGCGCTGACGTTCAGCGAATAGCGGCGCTCGAAGGGCTCGCCCGCGAGCTGTCCGTGCAACACCACGGTCCCCGCTACGCGTGGCCGCGTCATCCGCGCCACGATCACCTGCTCGGCGCCCGCCGCGACGCTGCCGAGCTTCTTCGGCAACACCTGCACGAAACCCTCCGGCAGCTCCAGCCGAGCGTCCGTGAGCGTTTGCCCGTAGCTCGAGCCGAGCACTGCGTACACCACGTCGTCGACGCTCACACCGGGCGCGAAGCTGATGGTCGTGCCGCCGCCGGCTCGCGTCGCGACGCGCAGCGCGCCGCGGTCTGCGTCGCTGCCGATGGCGATCGCGTTCAAGCTCGCGCCGGGTGGTAGAGCGTTCGCGATCGCGGACTCCAGCAGGGCAGGGTGGATCGGGCCCACCGTCGGCGTGCCGTCGCCCACATAGATCACGCGCAGCGCGCGCGCCGCCGGCGCGTCACGGCGCGGCCGGGGCCGCAGCGCCGCGGCGCGCTCGACCGCCAAGGCCAGATCCGAAGCTCCCTCGGGCTCGATCCCCTCGAGGAAACGCCGCGCCGCCTCGGCCGCCGGGGCCCCCGGCGCGACGAAACCGCCCGGCAGCGCCTGGCAGGTGGAGTCGCAACCCAGCACGGTCACCCGCGCCGAGCGGTCGAGCTCGGCCACCAGCCGCTCGACGACGCGCGTCGCCTGGCGGTAGCTCTCGCCGAACATCGAGCGGCTCGTGTCCGCGACGAGCACGTAGTCGATCGCCTCGTAGCGCGTCCTGCGCGGTAAGGTCGGGCGCAGCGCGATCGAGACGAACGGCGCGTCGGCGGGGAGCGCCTCGCGATCGGAGCGCTCGGCTGGCGCGCTCGCGCTCGAGGCCTTCGCCGCGGTGAGCGCGGGCTGGTCCGGCGCCGCATCCGGCTGGTACGCCGTGGCGCGCAGCTCGCCGTCGCCGGCGAGCGAATAGGCGAGCGTGAGATCTCCGTGCGGCACGAAGCTCCGTTCATCGAACCCGAGCCGAGCCACCTCGGGCGAGCCGCTCAGCGGGGTGAGGGCGTAGCCGCTGGCCGTGACCGGACGCGCCACGTCATGCCCCCGCACTTGCACCTCGATGCCGAAGCGCGCGACCGTGGTGCTGCCGCGCGGGTCGCTGGGCAGCGGATACACATAGTGGCGCTGCCCCTCGCTGGGGGCGAGCAGCTCGGTGTACGCCAGCACGACACGCCGGGCGCCTCGCTTCGGGATCGGGAAAATGCGCAGCTCGAAGCGGCTGCCCCGCTGCCACTCGAGCAGCGCCGGGTCGCGCCACGGGCCCGGCACCCAGACGATGTCGTCGCTCGGCGGCGGCTTCTTGCCGCCCGCGTTGACGACGGCGCCGCGCCAGATCGCTGCCGCGCGCTCGCGCTCGACGAACAAGCCCTCCTCCAGGCGACCGTCCACTTCCAGCGCCAAGCGTTCGAGCTGCGCGCCGGGCGGAAGAGGGAAGCGATAGATGCCCTCGAGCACCTCGTCCGTACCGTTCTCGAACACCTCCTCGATCTCGGTGCGCGCGACGTTGTCCACGATGCGGACCTTCACGTCATGGCTCGCCAGGCGTACGGCATCGGCGAGCTCGCGGCCGTCGCTCGGGCGCTTGGCGACCAAGGAGCCGAGCGCGCCATGGCTCGCCTCCGGCTGCGGCTCGAACGCCGAGGTGCTCCACTCGAGCGCGCTGCTCAGATCGGCCGAGGCCTCGACGCGCGGCGCGGCGCCCGCCACCAACACCGCGGCCTCGCCCGCGTTCACGAACGCGAAGCGCCCTTGCTCGTCCTCGATCAGCTTGACGCTGCCGCGGCTCACCTCGACGCGCGTGCCGTCGTCGCTCGTGCGCAGCGAGAACTTGGTGCCGAGCACCTCGGCGCGCCCGAACGGCACGTCGAAAATCGCGCGCACGGCGGGCGCCCCGGCGCTGGGCTCCTTCGGCGTCGCCCCGGGGGCGCCGCCCGCCGCCGTGCCCGAGCCCGCAGCGGGAGCGGCCGGGCTCGCCGCCGGGGCGTCCGTTTGCGGCTCGATCTCGGCCACGACGCTGCCGGCGAGCAAACGACCCCGGCGTCGCTCCGAGGGATCCAGCTCGAAGCGGCTCGAGCGATCGAGGGCCAGCGTGCTGCCGTCGGCGAGCTGAATACGCGCGCGCGTCAGCCCGTCCGTCTCGAGCCGCATGCCGGCGTGGGCGACGTCTCCCGGTCCCATCGGCTGGCATACCTGCGTGCCGCGAGCGCATTGCACCAGTCCCGTGGGGCTTCCGAGCGCGCGCTCCACGTCTGCCACCTGGCCCTGCCACGCGCCCGCCGCGCGGGGCGTCGTGCGCGCGGCCGGCGCCGCTTCGCCGGGCTCGCGTCGCCCCGCGAGCCACAACACGCCGAGACCCACCGCGGCGGCGAGGCTCAGCCACGCCCAGCGCGCGCTCGGTCGGGCTGTGTGGCTCGGTGTCGGGGCAGGCCGGGCCGGCTGGGGGGCGTCCGTTCGCTCCGCTGGCTGCTCCGCGTTCGCGGGGCCAGGTCTCGTGCTGCGCGACACGCGCTCCAGCGCGGCTGACCACGGTCGCTTGCTGGCACGGGCCGGTTTCGCATCGACAGCGCGTTGCAAGCGCTCGGCGAGCTGCTCGGGGAAGCGATAGTCGCCGGCGGCGTCCGCGACCAGCAAGCTGAGCTGCTCGGCCTCGTAGCGCACGTCGCGGCAGCGCTCGCAGCTCGCCAGATGGTCGAGCATCGCGTCATCGGCGATGCCATCGATCAGGTCGCCGAGGCTCTCGTCGACCTCGCGGCACTTGCCCTCGGCTTCAGTCATCGTTCGTTTCGCCCTCCAGCGCGTCTCGCAGGCGCGCGAGCGCTCGGGACACGCGCCGCTGTGCCTCCGCCGGCGCGAGCTCGCAGGCCACGGCCACATCGCTCGTGCTCGCGTCCGCCGCGAAGCGCAACACCAGCGCCTCTCGCTCGCTGGGCCGCACGCGCGCCAGCAAGGCTCGCGCTTGGCGCGCCCGCGTGCTGGCGCCGCGCTCGCTGCTCGGGGGTTCGTCGGCGCCGTTGCGGCGCCTGGCGGGCCTGCGTTCCAGGCGCCGGACACAGGCCCGCCGCGCGAGCCCGAGCAGCCAGCCTCGCAGCGAGCTCTGCGCCCCAAACTCCCCCGGGCGTCCATACGCCTCGAGCAACACCTCTTCCGTCACCGTGTCGGCCTCGGTCTGCGATCCCAGCAGCGCCAGACACAGCCGCCCGACGCTCTCGCCGTGCAAGTCCGCGCACAGCGCGAGCGCGCGCCGCGTGTCGCCTTCCGCGATGGCCGCGGCGATCTCCGCGTCGACGGCTGCCGTCGCGTCGGCCTTGTCGAGCGCGTCCCGAGCTTCGAGGGTCGGAGACGGCGGTGGCTCGCTCTCCGAAGACGGCGGCTCGGGCTCGGGGACCCGTGCCTCCCTCGGCACCTCGAGCTCATCGGACA
>Ga0315910_10004498_pt1 | contig 11652 bp, 8 predicted proteins | sample EdamamesoilMG_FD_204470 | JGI IMG/M metagenome (GOLD analysis project Ga0315910, IMG submission 204470) | Garden soil microbial communities collected in Santa Monica, California, United States - Edamame soil | ecosystem: Environmental > Terrestrial > Soil > Garden | place: USA: California...
AAACTCTGCGTGGTCATCGGTCCCTTCATAGGATGCAAATTACGATTGCGCCCGAAGATCGGGATGTTGGTGTTATACGTGCCCGGATTTTGCACCAGCGACTCCGAAGGATTGCCGAGATCCCAAGCGAGATGATCCATATCGCCGAAGGTATGGCAGCCGCCGCACGCCGAATCGCCGCGACTCGACGTTAACGCGGCGTCGTATAAGAACGGGCGTCCGGTAGTAATGACCGCAGGCTCCGGATTGAACATGCGAACGTGTGCTGATTCCGCGAGAGTCGCTGTGTTGACCACGGAGATGCCGTTGTCGAAGCGCGTCAGCACAAATGCGCGGCCACGTCCTGCGTCGAGCACCACGCCGGTCGGGCCACCGCCGCTGAGAGTGACTTGGTTGGCAGCCGACGGGGTGAATGTATTCGCTTCAAGTTGCGATGTGCTGAAGCGTGCCAACTTATTCGAGCCCATTGCGACCACGAATAAATTCGCGCCGTCCGGTGTCACCGCCATTTCCATGGGCTGTGCCAACGCCGCGGCTTTCTCGGCCGCGGTACCCACGGCTTGGCTGTAGCTGGTGATATGTTTGTTCAGGTGGCGTGGAGTAACGGTGCTACCGCTGACGACGGTGATGCGACTTTCGACGAAATGACCGCGCACGGTAGTGGAGCGAGTGCCGGGTCCCTCGAAGCGCACTAAATTGCGAGCGTCGGTGTTGCTCACATACACATTACCGTTGACGGGGTTTACCGCCAAATTAAACAGTGTCGTGCCGACGCCGGACACTCTGCTAATTACGCTGGGCGTGGAACCGGAGGCATCGATAGTGAAAACGTCGTAGTCAGGCAAATTCATTTTTATGCGGCTGTTCCAACTGCGTGGCGCGACGCTGCGAGTGGGATCGCCGTTATCGACCCAGTTGGTGCCGTTGAATTGCACGATCAGTCCCGTTTCAGCCTGAGTAGTATTGTCTGTCGCCGTCGTGGGCGATGCTTTTGCGATGCCACCCTCGCCAATATCGTCGGTAAGGATGGTGCTTTTATTGCCGGAATTGAACACCGCGGCATATACGCGCGTGCCATTGGCGTTCTTTGCCAGCCCGCGCAGCGTGTCGCCGAACATATTCAGAATAGTGGTCGGCGTGCCGCCGAGCGCCGCACCGATGTTGGTCGTGTCGAACACCCAAACGTCCGCGCGTCCAATGCCTTCGGTAGTGAGCTGCGGACTGAATGGCGCGTTTTGACCGCGATGCGCGGCGGTAATGAATGCCCAACGATTGCCGGTACCGGCAAATACAATGTCGCGCGGTTCGTCTGCGACTAGCAACGTGTTCACGATGCGGGCCGGCGACGACGTGACATCGACGATACTGACGCTGTCGGACAGATGATTAACGACCCACAACTGACCGTCGTTCTGCAGAGCCACAGCAACAGGTTCCAAGCCGACTGGTATCGACTCGATTAGTGTCGGCGTTGTACCGGTGGTATCGAATACTTCGACACGATTATCCGGTGTATTTACGGCATACAAACGTTGTCCGTTGCTGGACAATGCCAACGGCCGCACTTGCCCGCTTTCGAAGGCCACAAACTCGCCGATGGGCGGACGCGACGCAGATCCTCCGCCACCGCCGGTTGTTCCGGTCACCGTCACGTTATCGACAGTGTAGGTTTCGGTCGAGCTGCTCGCATCAACGCGAAAACGTAGTTGGATAGCCGCCTGGTTAGCTGCCGCAGCGCCCAATGAAAAGGTTACCCGGCCGTTGGCGGTGGTTCGTGTGGACTCGATAGTACTGAACGCACCGCCGTTGATCGAAACCGACGCAATACCGCCCTCGCCCAAGTCCAACCCGCCGCTAACCCGATCGAAGCTCAGCGAAATACTGCTGTAGCCCACCGTACTGATCGACGACGAAGTAATGGTGCCGTCGCTGGTCGTACCGAGACTGCCGCGCATCAGCGCCGACCCACTCGCGGTTACGCTGCCGCTCGACGTGAACTGCCCGAGTCCCGATGCGAAGCTTTCTTGAAATAACGCTGTCTGCGCCTGGACAGCACTAGCCCCCAGCATCAAACCGCACGTTAACGCAACGCGAAAAGATCGTTTCATTGCCTTCCCCCCAGTTCAATTGCTGCGTTGATTTATCGATCGTTTGACGGCGGCGCAGCACCACCAGATGACGGAAATCGTAAAGGCGGGCATACTCCGCGCGCCCCCTTCTATAGGAGGGGGAATAAAAGCTCCCATACGTTAACCCGGGAATTCCCGGTGAAAGACCAGCCAGAGGAGCGAGAAACGAGTCCGCGTGCGTGACGGTTGGAGAGAAATCAGTCGGGAGGGGGACATGATTGCGCTCATTCAGACGAAACTAGCGCCGCCGCCGCAAACGACGGTTTGTATCGAACGCAAGCCGCTGTTGGAGTTACTAACCCAATCGCAGGAAAAACGGTTGAGCGTCATTGCCGCCCCAAGCGGTTTCGGCAAGAGCACACTCTTGGCCGAGTGGTACGCGCGCGTGGCGCAGCATCGTGCGATGCGCCCGAAATCCTTCGGTGCGAAGTCATCGACGCAGTTTTCGGCGCCATGGCCCATCGCGTGGTTGTCGCTGGATCCGCAAGACAACGAGCCCATGCGTTTTTTCGATTACCTCACCGCTACCATTCAACGCGCCGCGCCGGAATTCAGACCCGCTCTCGAACTTCGAATGCTGGATGCGCACGGTTTGGACGCTGCGGCAGAACAATTTGCGGCGGCGTTGACACGGTTAAAGCAGCCACTCGCAATCGCAATCGACGATTTTCAGTGGTTGTGCGATGAAAGGATAGCGCGCGCGCTCGGCTTCATCATGTGGCGATCGCCGGCACACATTCGCTGGGTCATTGCCGGTCGTGGCCTGCACGGTCTGCCGCTAAGCGAGTTTCAACTGAGCGATCAGTTGCACGTCATCGATCAGCGAGCGCTCAGTTTCGGTACCGACGATATTGTGCAGCTATGTCAGAAGCTGCGCGGCGTAGTACTCACCCAAGAGCAAGCGGAACAGCTGCGCGTACGGACGGAAGGCTGGGTAGCGGGACTGAAGTTGACCTTGCTCGCCGATCAGCCTGTTTCGGCGGCAGCCTTCGAAGCGACCGCCCGGTCACCCGCTCCACCGCACGATGTTGCGCGTTACGTCGATACCGCCGTGCTCGAGGGCCTGGACAAAGATACGCGGGAGTTCGTCGTCGTCGCATCGCTGGGTGATCGATTCTGCGCGGAGCTCTGCAGCGCGGTGCTCGGCATAACCAACGCGCAATCGATCTTGGATCGCCTCGAGCGAAAGCAGCTGTTCGTCGTGCCGCTCGACAGCGAGCATCGTTGGTATCGTTATCACACACTATTTCGCGACTGCCTGCGAACCTGCCTGCATCGCGACTACGCTGCGCAACTGCCGGCGCTGCATCTGGCCGCGAGTCGCTGGTATGCCGAACAACGGCTGTATCGAGAGGCGCTCTCGCACGCATTCGCAGGCGGCCGTCGCGAGACCGTCATTCAACTTCTCGTCGATTGCGCGCAAGCGCTGCAAAAGACGGGCGACATCGCGACTGTATTGCAATGGACAACTAAGTTGACGCGCGACGAGCTCCTGGCTCACGAGTCGATCGCAACGGCGCATATCGTGTGTTTAATTTTTTGCCGCCGGTTTGCCGAGGCGTCCACCGTCCTGGACGCGCTCGACCCGACCGGCTCACAGCAACGAACCACAACGCTGCGCCGAATGCTCAGCATTCTGTCGGATACAAAATCCGAAAGCGACGTAGCGGCCGACATGAACGACATCGGCGACGACTATCTGACCGGAACTCTGATGACGCTGCAGGCATATCGCGACTTACGCCAACATCGGTTCGACGCGGGACGACGGCACGCGCTGCGCGCCAGCGAGCTGCTGCAAGAACAAGACTGCCCCTACGGCGTCATGCATGCCGATATGCTGGTCTGCATAGCGGATCGCGCCACGGGAAAACTCGAATCGGTGGCGCAACACTGCGAGACGCTGTTCGAACGTGCCGAATACAATAAACACGATGCAGCCTGGGTGACCGCGGCAACGGCAATGGCCTTGCTTCGATACGAACAGAACCGGCTAAAGGAAGCCGCTGCATTATGCGTTGAGTTGCTACCGCTGTTGGCGCGCGCCGCTACTATCGAGAATTTCACCGTCGCATACGTTACGACGGCAAGGATAAGAGCGGGAACCGGCGAATCTACCGCTGCCATCGACACGCTGGATTATTTGCACGGCGCGCTGGAAAGCACTCGGCAAGCCAACTTTCTGCCGCACGTTTGCTATGAGAAAATACGCTTGTACTTGGCGCTGGGCCGACATGATAACGCACGCAATGTCGCGACCGAATTTCGCTTGCGCGAGCTAGCCGCTGAAGGCGAATGGGCCACAACGCGCCCATTCGACTCCAATTGGGAGCGGCTCGGATTGAGCTACGCGGTTTTATTGCTGCAAGCGAAGCAAACAGCCGAATGCCGCGGCGTGCTTAAGGTTTTAATCTACAGCGCACAACAGGTCGGCTACGTGTATCGAATCGCTCCGCTGTTTGCGATGTTAGCTGCATGTGAATGGCAAGCAGGGCACCGTCAAGCGGCGTTCGAGGCGCTTAATGACGGTCTGGGCCTCATGCGCAATACAGGTTTCACTCGCGCTATCTTCGATGAGGTGCCATTAGTTAGCGAAGTACTTGCCGCAGCCAATATCAGCCGCCAACTTCGCCACCCGTTACCGGCACGTTATCTGGAAAAATTCGCCAGCTTCTTTCCGGTTGCTCATCCGGCGGGGGGCGCTGCGTCGTCGCGACACGCCATACCCATGGAGCAATTAACCGAAAGCGAGGCAAGAGTGCTGATGTTGTTGGCGGAAGGACTGAGCAATCAGGAAATTAGTGAACGTTCGCAAATCGCGCTTTCGACCGCCAAGTGGCATCTGAAAAACGTCTTCGCCAAATTGAACGTCACGACGCGCACTAGCGCATTGTTCAAGGCCCGAGAATTGCGACTAATCGAATAGTCGACGCCTCACATCGTGTGAGTGGGCTTGTCGCCGCCGAGCGCGCCGGCCAGATAGCTCTCGATCTTGCGTTGGGTGTTACCGCGATCTTGTTCGCTGAACTGCACGCCGATTCCCGCGGTGCGCTTGCCTTGCGCCCCTTTCGGCGTCATCCAAATCACCCGCCCGGCCACCGGCAGCTTTTCGTCTTCACCCATCAAGTTGAGCAACATGAACACTTCGTCGCCCAGGCGGTAATTGCTGTTGGTCGGAATGAACAGGCCGCCGTTCTTTACGAACGGCATGTACGCCAAATAAAGGGCGCTCTTGTCCTTGATTGTTAGCGTCAACAGACCGGGTTTATTGCTTGGTTGACGCATCGTTGGGGCCTGACTCATACAGCGGCGAATCTCATGCGGCCTGCGGCCGGACAGCGGTAAGTACTTCGATCAGCAGCGCCTCGACAGCCAACTCGCGTTGTAGCGCCACTCGATCGAGTTGCGCACGGAGTTCGCGAAGACGGTCAGCACAGGCAAACATACGGCTTATGTTCAGCTGCTTGAGCGCCGTTGGCAAGATACTACCCGTGAACCGGTCGGCACTTCCCGCAATAGATACGCGCAGCTGCCGCTCGAGCCAATAGTCAAGGCAAAGCAACCGCTCCGGTAGCTGCTCATCCGTCCAGCGCTTTGCGATCTGCGTCACATCGGTCCGGCCGCCGAATAGACCGTTCAAATCGGCATCAAGCTCTTTAGATAGTACCTCGACGTCTTGTTCTGCATACGCCAGAGCACGCAGGGGCGCACCGCGCGCCAGGGCCAACGTCTGCGGCGAAACGGATTTGCTACTCGCTTTACTCAACCAGGCCAGTGCCGCTTCCGGAGTTGGTACGCGTACGCCCAACTGCTGGCAACGGCTGCGTAATGTCGCTAGCAGGCCCGCCGACCGCGTCGTGACCAAAATTAAGATCGTGCGTGGCGCCGGCTCTTCCAGGGTTTTGAGGAGACTGTTGGCCGCCGCCATCGTCAATTGCTGAGCCGGTTCGATAATCGCAACCTTGAAGCCCTGGCGATAACTGGTCATTGCCAGCGAGGCGCAAAGTTCACGCACTTGGTCTACGGAGATCTGCTTTTTATCTTCTTCCGGGGCCACATAGGTGAAGTCGGGATGCGTGCTGGAGGCAAAGAGCATGCAGGACTTGCAGGTTCCACAGGCACGCAGTTCGCCAGCGTTTGCATCGCACAGGACAGCGCGCGCAATCCAGATCGCAAGCACGTGCTTACCTACGCCCGCGGGACCATGGATCAACAATCCGTGTGGAAAGCGTTGCTGAGCCCACGCTATTTGCAGACGTGTTCGAGCGGATTCAAGCCACGGCACCTGCGCCCCATCGAACGGCGCCCCCACACTCATGCCCACACCTTGCGAACAAAAGCTTCGATACACGCGCGCACCGCCTGCTCGACAACTTGCAGCGGCTGCGCCGCATCGATTACAGCTACGCGCCGGGCCTCGGCTTGCGCGATGCGCAAATACTCGCTGCGGACTCGGCCAAAAAACTCGTTCTGTTCCTGCTCAAAGCGATCGCCAGATTGACCGCGATCGGCATTACGCTGACGCGCACGTGTCATTGCCAACTCAATCGGCGCATCCAGCAATAATGTCAGATCCGGCCGTAGGTCGCCTTGCACCATACTCTCCAATGCAGCGATGTAATTCCTACTCACGCCACGGCCGCCGCCTTGATACGCGTAACTTGCGTCGGTGAATCGATCGCAGATCACCCATTCGCCACGCGCCAATGCCGGCCTTATCACATTGTCGATATGCGTCGCTCTTGCGGCGAACATCAGCAGTAATTCGCACATCTGCGGCATAGGCTCATCGCTGGGCGTCAGTAAAAGATCGCGAATTTTTTCCGCGCGCGGTGTACCCCCAGGCTCTCTAGTGAGCAGTACTTTGATCCCCGCCGCGGCCAGCGTGCCGCGCACGGCCTCGATCTGCGTCGTCTTACCGACGCCTTCGCCGCCTTCGATGGTGATGAATTGTCCGCGCTGCATGTAACTATTTCGCCCGCAGCGTTTTCAGATAACGCTGTACGGCCGCATTGTGTTCTTCGAGAGTACTTGAAAAGTGATGACTGCCGTCGCCCCTGCCAGTAGCGACGAAGAATAGCGCGCCAGTGCGTTCGGGTCGAACTGCGGCTTGCAACGCCGCTTTGCCAGGCAAGCAAATCGGCGTAGGCGGAAGTCCCGCACGTGTGTAGGTGTTATAAGGCGTGTCGCGAATGAGATCGGCTTTGCGGATATTGCCGTCGTAGCGTTCGCCCATGCCATAGATCACGGTGGGGTCGGTTTGTAACCGCATTCCCCGTTGCAAGCGTTCCGCAAATACCCCTGCGATGGCCGGCCGCTCACTTTCCAATGCGGTTTCCTTTTCGACAATGGAAGCTAGCGTAAGCGCCTCTTCAGGCGTACGAAGCGGTGCATCAGGGTCACGGCCGTCCCACGCACGCTGCAACTCGGAGCGCATACGGTCTGCAGCCATGCGCAGCAACTCAACATCGGTCGTGCCTCTTGGAAATCGATAGGTATCGGGAAAAAAACGGCCCTCAGGATGCATGCCCGCCATGTCGAGCCGCTGCATCAGAGCAGACGTCGATAAACTCTTAGCTGTTGCTTTTACTTTTGGATGCGACACCAAGGCGCGACGAAAGTCCGCAAATGTGCTGCCCTCCACCACCGTCAGCGAGTGCAATAGGACGCGACCCGAACGCAACAGTTCGACCAAGTCGACGGGCGACATACCGGGCTGAAACTCATACTCGCCCGCCTTCAACGTATACCCCGGCCGCATCAAGCGCAGCCATGCATTCACTTCGACAGGGCGTTCAAGCAAACCGCGGACATGCAGGTCTTTGACCACGGTTTTCCATGCGGCGCCCCGCGGTACTTCGTAAATAGTCGTCGTCGTCAACGATGGTATCGGCGCATACAACCAAGAACGCGCGTACTGATAAAGCCAGGCGGAACCCAACGTGAGCAACAGCAGCGACAACACTGTAACTGCAGCAAAGCGGCGCATACTCACCTCGACAATGCGGCAGCTAGCCGGGCGGCAATCGGACCGATCGGCCACGTTCGATCGTCCAGCCGCACCACCGACCGCACGCCCCGCACGGTGCTGGTGAGGAATAGTTCACTTGCAGCCAAAACTTCCTTAGCCCGTACAGCGCGCTCTTGCACGTCGATGTTTAATGATCTTGCTTTCAACAATACTTGCTCGCGCATCACGCCGCGAATGCCTCCAAAGCGCAAATCCGGCGTTACCAAAGTCCCTTCGCTGACCAAGAATACATTAGCGGCCGTTGCACAGATCACTTCGTCTTCGGTATCGAGCATCAGTCCCTCGGCGATATGCTCATCGTGCCATTCGTTTTGCGCGAGTACCTGCTCAAGGCGGTTGAGATGTTTGATGCCGGCCAGCTGCGCGTTGCGCGCCAGGCGCGTTTGACACCAGCGAATCGTAACACCCTGCGCGCCATCGGTTAGGGGCATGCCATGCAGACTAGTCATTCGATTTGGCGGTAGATTCGCCGCAGCGCGATACCCACGTCCGCCTGCGCCACGCGTGACAATCAACTTAATCACCCCATTTAGGGCAATGCGAACGAGTTGCTCGATGTCGCCCTGAATTACCTCATAAGTAGGCGCGGAAATACCCAGCCGCCCGCATCCTACTTGCAACCGCGCAAGGTGATTGGCCAGCAGACACACCTCGCCATCACGCAACAGCATGGTTTCGAAAACACCGTCGCCATATTGCAAACCGCGGTCTTGGGCGTCGATCGCGTGCGTGCGATCCGCAACGAGTCGGCCGTTAACAAGCAACACAATCATTCGTGCACCAGCGCTCGAATCAATCCGCGAGCTTTGGCGCGCGTTTCTTCCAACTCTTTTACTGGGTTGGAGTCAGCGACGATACCTGCGCCTGCCTTGAAGCGCACTTGCCCATGCCGCAACTCCAATGTGCGAATTAAGATATTGAAGTCCATGCTGCCGTCGCGATTGATGTAGCCCATCGAACCAGTGTACGCGCCGCGCGGTGCACCTTCGAGTTCGCCGATAATCTGCATACAACGCACTTTGGGGCACCCGGTGATCGTACCCCCCGGAAATACCGCCGACAAAGCCATTCCGGGCGTTATATCGGAACGCAATCGTCCTTCGACATTCGACACGATGTGGTGTACGTGCTGATACGACTCTAAGGCCATGAACTCGCTAACGCGCACGCTACCCGCTTCGCAAATGCGCCCCAGATCGTTGCGTTCCAGGTCGATGAGCATCACATGCTCGGCGCGCTCCTTGGGATGTGCATGCAATTCACGCAAGCGTTCGGTGTCGTCGCTACGGTCTAGAGTACGCGGCCGCGTACCGGCAATAGGCCTGGTTGACACTTTCCCATCGCGCGCTTCAATCAAGCGTTCGGGCGTTGAACTAACGATGGCAACGTCGTCGAGCACCGCAAGCGCCGCAAACGGTGCAGGATTCGCAAGCCGCAACTGCGCGTACACATGATACGGCTCCACGTTCTCGGCCAATGTCGCATGCCAGCCGCGCGATAGGTTGGCTTGGTAGATATCGCCGGCGCGAATATGCTCCAGCGCACGCGTTACAGCATCCAGATAGTGCTGCGGCGGTTCCTCATTTAGTTGATCGGCGATTATTTTTGGCGGGGTAGATAATTGAGGCCGGCCGGCCAATGCCTCGATATCGGCCTGGATTTGCAATCGCAGCGCTGCATACTCGGGCTCGACCACCAGCCAAGCCGTCGCATCCTCATGACGAACAACCAGCGCCGCGGGCATGCGCATCGCTTGCGCGACAACTCGTTGTGGATCGTGCGGCAACGACATCGTGGGCTCGACTTGCTGTGCAAACTCATAGCCGAGAAAGACGAACCATCCGCCCATAAACGGAAGCGAGCTTGCAGCCGGCGGCGTCCGCTCGCGCTGCCAACTTTTATCGAACGCATCTAAAAAGGTTTCGCCGGGCTGCGCACCGGCCAGAGAACCGTCGCCGCGCAAAAGCAGCTTGGTCTGCGGAAACGCCAATAGGATGTCGTGACGTCCGAGTAGCTGGCCATGGGCGGCGCTTTGGAGCAGCACGGGATAGCGTGACGGATTTGCTGCATGCAGACGTAACAACGCATCCTCAGGCAACTGCACTGCATGCGCCGCGGACTGCGAAGTGGGCGTGACGCTCGCCATCAAACCCTCATGACGCCGCTTGCTCGTCGACGTTTTTTCTCGATCGTTGCGTACCGAGCGTTAAGCTAATTTGCGGAAAATGACCGTGCCGTTGGTGCCGCCGAACCCGAACGAATTCGACAAGGCAATATCGATGCGCATTTTGCGCGCAGTCTTCGGTACATAGTCCAGATCGCATCCTTCGCCCGGCTCGTCCAAGTTGATCGTCGGCGGCGCAACCTGATCGCGAATCGCCAGCACGGTGAAGATCGCTTCAACCACCCCGGCAGCACCGAGCAAGTGGCCGGTGACGGACTTGGTCGAACTCACTGCCAGTTTTTTGGCGTGATCGCCGAAGCAACCTTTCAGCGCCAACGTCTCGGCCTTATCGCCGAGTTCGGTCGAAGTGGCATGTGCGTTCACGTATTGAATATCGCTTGGATTTAGCGCCCCGTCGCGCAATGCATTCTGCATCGCCAATCGAGCGCCGGCCCCGTCTTCCGGCGGCGCCGTGATGTGATGCGCATCGCCGCTCATGCCAAAGCCGACAAATTCTGCGTAAATGCGCGCACCGCGCGCCTTAGCGTGTTCGTACTCTTCAAGCACCACCGCACCCGCGCCGTCACCGAGCACAAAACCATCGCGATCTTTATCCCAAGGCCGGCTTGCCGCCTGCGGATCGTCATTACGCTGTGAAAGCGCGCGCGCCTGACCGAAGCTGCCCAAGCCTAGCGGGCAAGTAGCCATTTCACCGCCGCCTGCAATCATTGCATCGGCATCGCCGTATTGAATAAGGCGCGCCGCCAAACCGATAGCGTGTGTCGACGTCGTGCATGCAGTTACTACTGCGAGATTAGGACCTTTAAGGCCACACATGATCGAAACATGCCCGGAGATCATGTTGATGATGCTGCTCGGCACGAAGAACGGCGAAATTTTCTTCGGGCTCTTCGTTTCCAAAAACTTTTCGTAGGCATCTTCGATAGTGCTTAAGCCGCCGATACCTGCACCCATCAGCACACCAATACGCTCGGCGTTCGCAGGCTCATTAGTCATTCCCGAGTCACGATAGGCCTGTAACGCAGCGGCTACGCCGTACTGCATGAACAGATCCATTTTGCGTTGCTCTTTCGGAACAATGTAGTCATCGGCGTTGAAGCCTTGGACCGCACCGCCGAAACGCACCGGAAAATTACTGCAATCGAAGCGGGTGACCGGACCGATGCCGCTCTTTCCGGCAATGACATTCGCCCAGGCGGAATCGACCGTACTGCCGACGGGCGAAACGATTCCTAAACCGGTGATAACTACGCGACGCTTGGACAAGCGTTCACCTCAAATCGTTGAGTTAATCGAAAAGGGAGAGC
>Ga0315910_10004499_pt1 | contig 11649 bp, 17 predicted proteins | sample EdamamesoilMG_FD_204470 | JGI IMG/M metagenome (GOLD analysis project Ga0315910, IMG submission 204470) | Garden soil microbial communities collected in Santa Monica, California, United States - Edamame soil | ecosystem: Environmental > Terrestrial > Soil > Garden | place: USA: California...
ACGACTGGAAGCGTAGTCGCCGGCGAGGGGCCCGGTAAGCGTAGGCGCCTTGACCCATGGCACGCTCTAGCGTACGATATATCGTACGAAATACCTTACGACTGTATCAGGAGTGGCAAATGCGTAAGTCATGCGATGACTGGGGTTTTGGGGCTGACTTTCCCTTTGGGCGGGGCTTCCGGGCCTGGGCGGGCGGCCCCCGTGGACGTCGCCGGACCCAGATGTTCGAGTCGGGCGAGATGAAGTTCGTGATCCTGCGGTTGATCCGGGAAAAGCCCCGGCACGGCTACGAAGTGATGAAGGCGCTGGAGGAAAAATTCCGCGGCCATTACACCCCGTCAGCCGGTAGCGTCTATCCGACGCTGCAGCTGCTGGAGGATGAGGGCTTCGTCCGCGTGGTGGAGACCGAGGGCAAGAAGGTCTACCATATCACGCCGGAGGGCGAGCAGTACCTCGAGGAACATCGCGACGTCCTGGACGACATCTTCGAGCGCGTGCGGGAGACGGTGCGCGACTTCACCGGCGGCGGGCTGGGCGAGGTGCAGAGCGCCTTCGCGCAGCTCGCAGGAACGACATTCCGCCGGGCGTGGCGACTCGGGCCCGACGATCCTGCGCTCAAGCAGGTGGCGGAGATCCTCAGGAGGGCCGCGGCGGATATCGAGGCGGCGTGGCAGGCGCGGAGCGCCTGACCTCTTCCGCTCCCTCCTCGCACAAGCCGCACATCTTCGCATCGATGTAGGCATCCTCTCCCCTGTCACACTGCGGACAGGGGAGCGTGGTGCCGATGCGCGCCCTGCGGGTTGATTCCTCCACCACCCAGGGCCGCACCTGCCAGGGCGGATCATGCCGGACGTGCTGGCTGTGTCCGCACTCGAGCTCGGCGACCCAGTGCCGTTCCTCGTCCTGGTGAAATCCGGTGATCCGCCGATCCATCCCTGCTCCCGAGTTGTTTTCAGCCAGCCTCGAGCGTCCGCTTCATCGCGAGCAGGCCCTGGCTGATCATCGCATCCATCTGGTCGCCCACGGTGTCGGGAAGGAAGTCGGCGATCCAGGTCGCCCGGCATCGCCCTTCCCCATCGTCGAAGAGCTGGAGTGATGCGTTGTGGTGCTCGAGGGCCTCGCCCCGCGCCGACCACGCATGCCGGAACGTGTCGTCATCAACCGTCACGATCAGTTCGTCCACCACCAGGCCATTCGCGAAGCGGATCGTACGCTTGTTGCCATCGAGCCGGCATTCCACCACGAAACCCCGGACCAGTCGCTTGTCGATGTTGCCAACGTCGCGTACCGCATCCCATACCGCGGCTCGCTCCTTCGCAATCGTGATTTCCTGCTGAATCGTTGCCACTGCCCCTCCCCAGGGTCATTGCCCTCGCCCTTCGGTACCCGCAGGAAGGGGCTGCGGTTCAAGGGGGAGAAAGCGGAGCGCCTCGCAAGCCTCCTCAGGTTGCTCCCTCAGTCCTATGGATGAAGCGAGACGACCATTCCCTCCTGTGACAGGTCACGCTGGGTCAAGGCCAGCTGCCACTCCGGAAGGTTCCGCACCGTCTCCACGAAGGTCTCGATGCTCTCGAACTCATCGGCCCACAATTCCTGCACGGTCACACCGGCCTCGCTCTCGAGCAGGTAGTTCCACTGGAGACCGACCTGCTCCGTAAACGTGGCGGCGGGCTGATCCGGCAACGCATGGGGATCGGGGTCCGTCAGCTCGCGCAGTAGCGACAGGCTGAGCAACGGACCGTCGCTGCCTTCGACGACAAGGGCAACCTGGAAGGACACACCTCCATCGATATGCTGCGCAGGTAGGGCGGCCCACTGGAGGAAGACAGGCAGGCTGCTTTCGGGATACAGCGGGACACCTGCAGCTGCCAGCAGCAGCTCGAGCCATGGCTTGGCGGTGGCGGTGTTGAGCGGCACCTGGTCCAGTGGCACGTTCATGCGTTTACCGAACCTCCGGTTGGGTGCGGTCGCCGGTGATCGCCAACAGGAGACTCGCGCCAAAGAGGATTGCACCGGCCCATGCCGGGGCAAGATGCAGCACGTCTACGTAACCCTCGACATAGTGAACCGCAATCGCACAACCGAAGCCCGCAAGGCCAGCAAGTGTGATGGCCTGCCAGTACGCTCGGGAAGGAGTTCCATACCAGGCACACATCAAGACCAGGAAACCGGTCGCGATCAGGCCGCCACCGAATCCGGCACGGTCATGGGCAATCAAGGGGATCAACCGGGGGTTGAAAGCCTCGATTGCGCCGCGATCGAGACCGATGAAGGCGAGGTCGGAGTCGACAAAAACCCTGGTAGATCCGAGAAGCAGGATGGTGCTACCGGCCAGGGTCATGCCGGCCCCAGTCGCGACCAATCCCCACCGGCCCGCGCGACTCATCGCGGAAGCACTCCTCCCGGCGGGGGACACAAGCCATCCGGGTGCTGCGTGAATCGCATGCGCTCGCGTCATCCAGAGCCCAGCCGCAAACACGGGCAGCAACGCCAGGCTTGCCACACCATGCCAGGAGTCGAAGTACCCATAGCCCAGGTAGGCGAGAAAGCTGGCGAAACCAACAACTCCGCTGATCGCGATTGCCCGCCATGCCCAGAGCATTCCATCACGCAACGGAAACGCCACGAGATATGCGTAGAGAACTGCAATCGCGATGAGCGACCCGCCGAACGCGACTCTGTCATGATGAAACATGAACCGAACGACTCGGCAGCCTGCGAAAGCGCACAGGCCATCCGCCGACATTCCGAGGTAGGAGATATCGTGCGGCAGAAATTCTCGCCGCCAGGAGAGAAAGACCGCGAAGCAGCCGGACAGGAAGAGCGCTGTGGCCGTCAGTCCGAGGAGTGGCCGACCGTCCTCCATGAGTCCGTCGAGCAGCCCTACGACTGGGCGCTCACTCATGTGCCCTCCACAGGACGGAGCGAGTCGATCGGCGCGCCTCGCTTGACCCATGTCATGATCTCGTTTGCGCCGGTCAGCCGCAGCAGCACCTTCTGGTTTCCCAATCCCATCCAGCGATAGTCCTTCCGCTGGTCGAGGTCGCGTTCCACGACGAGCAGCATCGGAATCGCCCCGGTTACTGTGGTGTCCGACCAGATGTACTGCGTGGCGCCGGTACCGATCCACCCGCCGCCGACGAGCAGCTCGTCGAACTGGTCATGCGGCTCGAGCAGCGCCAGGCCCTTGGCCTTGTTCGCGTCGAGGGCCACACCGACCGTCGCGTAACTCATGTTGCGGCGTGCGGCCTCCTGCGACACGAGGTAGAGCCCCTTCTGCATGGCAGCCTTGAACGAGGGCCAACGGCACGGTTTGCATGTCGTGGCGCCGACGTACACGGTGATGAGCTGCGGGCCAGTGAGTTCCGGCCCACCGGCGCGGTAGGTCGAATCCTGCGCACTCAATCCGCTGACCCGCCCGCCACTGAGGAGGATTGCGAGTGATACGGCCCTGGCCACCGCCCTCAGGTTCAAATCCACCGCCGCGTGGTGCGCATGTACTCGGCGAATGCCGGGCCGAACCGGGCAAGCAGGATCCGCTCCTCGGGTGAGATCTGGAAGGCGTTGATGTACGCAATGAAGAACGGGACCACGACCAGCGCGGCAAGGTTCGCGAGGTACAGGGCCCATCCCACCAGTCCGAGCAGCATGCCGAGATACATCGGATTCCGGGAGATGCGATAGATCCCCGACCGGACGATGGTGGTCGTGGCATCAGGGCTGAAGGGGCTCACCGTGGTCTTGTTGGCGCGGAACGCCAGGACGCCGGCGAGCGCGATGGCGATGCCAAGGGCGGCGACTGCGGCGGCACTCGCCCGGCCGCCCGGCACGTGCCATGTGAGGGACGGCAGCAGCCGCGTCACCCAGTACATGATCGCACCCAGTGCGATCATCACCAGCGGCGGCGGAACCTTGAGCTCGAAGTTCATTCGTCGGCCCCGATCTGGTCCCGGGCGCGCTCGGCATCCTCGGCCGGCACCATGATGGTGAACCCGCCCGGCACGTATCCGCCGAATCCCTGGCCGAAGATGCCGGCCCGGACGCTTTTCACCCGGGCCCCAATACCGGCCTCCGCCAGCGTGGCGACCATCATGTCCGCCTCGATGCCCGTCCCGCAATTGGCCACGGCAACCCAGCTGTCAGGGTTCATGAGTCTCCGCTCCGATCACGCAGGCCAGCGCCCTGTCCACCATCGAGAACAGTACGCGCGTTCGATACGTATTGGGAAACTTTGACAAGTTCGGCGCGTCGTTCTGGATGCTCGCACGCGCCAGGAAGGCGAACCCGTTCGGCGCGCGCGGGGTAGAAGTTCCTGACGCGATTCGTCGCGTCGATCCGTCACAGCATCCGTTACAGCAGTGGAGGTAAGGATGGCGAACAAAGCGAAGCCCGTGCCTGAGGGTTACCACACCGTCACGCCCAGCCTCATGGTGGCAGGCGCGGCCAAGGCAATTGATTTCTACAAGAAGGCCTTCGGCGCCGAGGAGCTATCTCGCTTCCCCGGTCCCGACGGGAAGCTCATGCACGCCGAGATACGGATCGGGGATTCCCGGATCATGCTGGGCGACGAGATGCCCGACATGGGTGCCAAGGGTCCCAAGTCCTACGGAGGCACCGCGACCGCCTTCTTCATCTATGGCGACAACGTGGACGCCGCCTGGAAGAAGGCCATCAGCGCCGGGGCCACCGAGATCATGCCTCTCACCGACCAGTTCTGGGGCGATCGAGCCGGGCTCCTCGAGGATCCCTTCGGTCACCGCTGGTGGCTGGCGCAGCACATGAAGGACCTGACGAAGGAGGAGCTGGAGAAGGCCGCACAGGAATTCTTCGCCCACGCGACGGCATGAGCGCCGCCTGATGCTCGCTACGGCCTGGCGATCATGAGGAGCGCCAGGCCGATCGCGGCGGGCAGCGCCTGCACGAAGAGGATGCGGCGATTGGCGGTCATGCCGCCGTAGAGGCCCGCCACAAGGACGCAACCGAGGAAGAAGACCTTCACCGGCCAGCCGGCAGCACCGAGGGACAACCCCCAGAGCAGTCCGGCCGCCAGGAATCCGTTGTAGAGGCCCTGGTTGGCCGCGAGCACCTTGCTCGCCCGTGCGAAGTCGGGGCTGGTGCCGAACACCTTCATCCCGCGCGGTGTGTCCCACAGGAACATCTCCAGCACCAGGATCCAGAGGTGCAGGAGGGCCACGAGCAGCACTGCTACATCGGCAGCCAGCGCCATCGGAGCTCCGTTGTGATGTTGGTGCTACGTCCGTGAGCGAACCTCACGAGCCAGCGCGGCAAGCGCGGCATCGAGTGCCCCGCGCGGACGGGGGCCGTGAAGGAGCTGGCGCGCCCGCACCTCCCTGAGGATAACCCGCGAAAACACCTCGTCGAGTTCCGCGTGAAGCGACTCGGGCATCATCGCCCGCAGTTCCGCCTGGAAGTCGGCTGACGTGGGATAGGGAACGGACGCGTCCCGGTACTTGGCGCAGTAGCGCTCAAGGGCGGTGTCGACTCGCTCCTCCCCCAGGCGTTCCCTGAGCGCGTACAAGGCGATCTCCATGTCACCTTCCAATAGCCAAAGTACTTTATAGTACAAAGCACCGACGGATAAGCAAGCCCCCGCGGAAGGGGGGCTCGTATATGTATGGGCCGGAGCCTATATGTATGGGCCGGAGCCTACGGCTTGAGCACCGTCCACTCGACCAGGTTGAGCAGGTTGCCGACTTCCTCGGCCGAGCTGGTCGTAAAGGCGAAGCAGCCCTTCCCGCCATCAGCCCGCACACCCTCGAACCGTCCGACGGTCTCGCGCACCCAGTCATCCTCGGCGTAGTTCCGCCGCAGGCAGAAGCGCACGTTGTACGGACGCTCCATCACGAGCGGACGATACTGCTCCGCCTTCGCCTTCCGCACCGCACGAGTGGCCGCCGCCTTCAGTTCCCGATGAACGGCCGGAAATGACTTGACCGCCGCGGCGGAGCGCGAGAAGGCCGTCTTCACCGTGACGGTCTCGAGGGGCCCCAGCATCTCCACCGTCTCCGCCGTCAGCACGTCGTCGCCACTGGCCAGGATCATCGGGATCCCCATCTCCCCGCCGATGAACGCGGCGATGCCCGCCTCGTTCAGCATCCTGCCATTCACGGTGAACGAGTCGAAAGCGAAGCTGTGGGAGATGACACCCGGAGCCCCCGCATTGGCGTGGGCACCGACGATCATCATCGCGTCGACCATCGGGTTGAGGCCGGTGGACATGACGATCGGCTTGGGGTAGCCGCGAATCAGGATCGCCTCGGGGTCGAGGTCCTCGACGACGATGTTCCGGAAGAGCGTACCGCCGTGCCCTTCATTGACGATGAACTGCGTCGCACCGCCGGCGCGGGCGCCCGCGATGAGCGCGTTCACCTCGGCCGTCAGCTCCTCGCGGAATCGCTGGTGCTCATCGGTATTGCCGCCACGATAGCCCGGCCGCATCTCGGTCGCGTTCCGCACCACGCCGGCCAGGCCTTCCATGTCGGCGATGATGTAGACGCTGAAGCCGGTCTTCTGCATGTCCTGCTCGAGCTTCTGCCGCGCCAGCTGCCACTCCGTCACCCCGAAGTAGGCAGCTGGTGGCGTTGTATCCCGAGGCGGTGCTGCGGCAGCCTGAGCGTCCAGGCGTCCAGGCGTCCAAGCGCCAAGGACGAGGAACCCTGCGATCAATGATGTCCGTGTCATCGGATCACGATCTCCTCGACCGCGTCGAGCAGCCAGCCCATCTCGCGCGCGCTGCTGGTCGTGAACCGGAAGGTGCGGTCGCCCACCTTGTCGAGCTTGAACTCCTTGAGGTTGGCGACTTGGGTGACGATGCTGTCGGCGAACGTTCGCCGCAGCTTGAGCTCGACCTGGTAGGGCTTGTCCAGCACCAGCGGCTTGAACTCCTTCCGCCGGGCGCGGCGCACCGCCTCGGCCGCGCCAGCCTGCAGCATCTGCCGGACCTTCGCGGGGCTGTAGGTGATGGCGGCACTCCGGCCAACGGCGCGCTTGGTGACAATGGCGACGAAGCCGTTGTCGAGCATCGCCTTCGTCTCCTCGATCAGGACGTCATCGCCGCTCACGAGGGAGACGGCCACACCCATCTCCCCTGCGATCAGCGCGTTGATTCCCACCTCATTGAGGATCTTGCCGTTCACGGTGAAGGAATCGAACGCGAAGTTGTGCGGCATCACCCCGCGGCTGCCGGCATTCGCGTGGGCGCCGATGAACATCATCGTCCCGAAGCTGCTGTCGATGCCGGTGACCATGACCAGCGGCTTGGGGAAGCCGCGGATCAGGATGGCGCTGCTGTCGAGGTCCCACGGCAGCACGTTGGCGAAGAGGTTCCCGCCATGGCCCTCGTTTACCACGAAGCTCGAGGCGCCACCCAGCCGGGCGCCCTTGATGGTGGCGTTCACTTCCTTCGTCAGGAGCGAGCGGAAGTGTTCCCAGTAGTCGGGCGATGACCGGTCGCGATAGGCCGCGCCCTCGTTGCCGGCCAGGATCTCGCGGCTGTCCACCGCGCTTCCCATCCCTTCCATGTCGGGCACGATGTACACCCGGAAGCCCGATTCATGAGGGATCTGCTTGGCACGGAAGGGGGCGGAGCCGGTCCGCTGGCCGTAGAGCGGGATGGCCGTGGCCACACAGAGGGCCACGGATACAACGAGTGATCGCATTGCTGCTCCCGGAGGAGGGTCAGGTATCGCCGAGCACGAGCAACCGCAGGTCGGTCATTTCCTCGATCGCGTAGCGCACACCCTCGCGGCCAAGACCGGACTGCTTGACCCCGCCGTAGGGAGCGTGGTCCACCCGGTAGCTCGGGATGTCGTTGATCACGAGCCCGCCGACCTCGATCCGCTCGAAGCCCCGCAGGATGCGCCGCATGTCGTTGGTAAAGAGTCCCGCCTGGAGGCCGTAGGGCGAGTCGTTGACCGTTTCGATGGCCTGGTCGAAGTCGGTGTACGACCGCACGGTTGTTACCGGCCCGAAGACTTCCTCACAGTTTACGCGCATTGCGCTCGTGGTGTTGAGCAGGACCGCCGGCTGCAGGATCGCGCCCTTCCGCGTGCCCCCCACGGCGAGCGTCGCTCCCCCGGCCACCGCCTCACTGATCCACTCCTCGGCACGCACGGCATTGGGCTCGTCGATCATGGGGCCGACGTCGGTTGCCTCGTCGAGCGGGTTCCCGGTCCGGAGCTTCCCGACCGCGGCGACGAACTTCGCGGTGAACTCCTCGTAGCGGGCCTGATGAACCAGGATCCGCTGGGTCGAGATGCACGACTGGCCGGCATAGAGATAGCCGCCGGTTACGCAGCGCTTCACGGCATGGTCGATGTCCGCATCGGGCTCGATGATGACGGCCGCGTTCCCGCCCAGCTCGAGCGTGACCCGCTTGCCAGTCGCCCGCTGACGGATGGCCCAGCCGGCCCGCGCCGAGCCGGTGAAGGTCACCAGCCGCACCCGGGGATCGTCGATCATGGGCGCGGCGTCGTCGTTGGAGCAGAGGAAGATCGAAAGTGCGCCGGCGGGATAACCGGCATCCTGGACGATCGCGGCCAGCAGGTAGGTAGCCAGCGGATCCTGCGGCGGCACCTTGAGGATCATGGTCGCCCCGCAGGCGATGGCCGGGGCCAGCTTATGCGCCGAGAGGAGCACCGGGAAGTTGAAGGGGACGATGCCGGAGATCGGAGCAATCGGGAAGCGGCGGGTGACTGCGATGTGCCGTTCGCCGTGCGGCGCCCGGTCCATGGGGATGACTTCGCCGCCGATGCGCGTCGCCTCCTCGGCGCCCTGACGGAAGACGAAGATCGACCGCTCGATCTCGAGCCGCGCGAGGGCCACCGGCTTCCCCGCTTCCGCGGCGAGGAGGCGGGACATTTCCTCCTTCCGGGCCTCGATGCCATCGGCGATGCGGTGGAGCACGGTGCCCCGCGCATGCGACGGCATGTCGGCGGCGGCGCGGGCGGACGTCGCGGCCGCCTCGATCGCTGCCTCGACGTCGGACCTGGACGCGAGGGCCGCCCGGCCCACGACGCTGCCATTGAACGGAGAGTGGATACTCGCTGAGCTCTTGCCCGAGCGGAGGGAACCAGCGAGAAGGAACGGCGCGGGAGTATCGGTCGCGGTGGCGATGGCCATGCCGCAAGCTACCTGCTGGACTTTCATCGCGCACCGGAGGCTCGGCGTGCGGCCTTCTTGCGTGTGGCGTTCTTGCGTGCGGATTTCTTGCGTCCGGATTTCTTCCGCGTCGCCTTGGCGCGCTTCTTCGGCTTGACCCGCTCAGGGAGCTTCTTGCCGCCCGTCGAGCGGTTCCATTCCTCGTACGTCTCGGGGGTTATCTCACCTTCGACCAATAGCGCGGCGAACTTCCGCCGCTGCGCCTTGCTCTTGAAGGGCATCACACCTCCTCAGTTCGACCGGACGATCCGGCCTCCCTGTATCACCCCCTTGATGGCGCGGGTGTTCTCGATGCGCTCGAGGGGATTCGCCGTGAGGAGGACAAGGTCGGCGCGCCGGCCCACCTGCACCGAACCGAATTCCTTTTCCCTACCCAGCGCCCTGGCCGCGTCGTGCGTCGCCATTCGGATCAGCGCATCGGTGGGGATGCCGGCATCCCGCATCAACGCCAGCTCATCATGAAAGCTGGAACCAGGTATGACCCAGGCAGTCGGTGCATCGGTTCCGACGACGAGTCGCACCCCCCGGTCGTAGAGCAGCTTCGTGAAGCCCAGCATCTTCGGCCACGCGCGCTGCGCCTCGGCATACTGCCCGGCGGTCCAGTCGCGGGTGAAGCTGCCGGACCGCCATCCGGTAATGAGGTCCTCGGGCAGCCGCTTGTTGTCGGGATTCTCCAGCCAGCGCGGATCGTTGCCGAAGAACTTGGTATGAGACGCGATGAGCGTGGGGTCGATCACCACGTGATGAGCCACGAGTTCCCGCACCAGCGTATCCACCTGGGGCGATGACAGGTCGATCGCTTCCAGCCAGTACACCCTGCCGAACAGGTTCTGCGGATAGAGCGACCGCTTTGCCTCGGGGAGGAGATCCTCGGTCCACGGCGCGCCATGCGCAATGAAGTCGACACCCATCCGGGCTGCATCGGTCCATGTGGTGCGCTGCAGGTGCCCGATCACCGGAAGGCCGAGCCGGTGCGCCTCCTCGATGGCGGCCCGAGTGAAGTCCGGCGGCATCGTGGAGTACACCTTGATGAAGTCCACGCCGGCGGCCTTCTGCCACTGGATCTCGGCCTGGATGTCCTCGATCCGGTTGACCGGACGGAAGGGTTCGGGATTGAACGGCGATGCGTTGATGATCCGTCCGGCAGTCAGGAGCCGAGGGCCCGGGACAGCGCCCCGCTGCAGCATGTCGCGAAGGGTGACCGCAGCCTCGGTTTCGCTCCCGGGATCACGCACTGTCGTGACGCCGTTGTCGAGCAGGAGTCGCAGGCTCCGCCGGACGAGATCCCAGTCGATGCGAGCAGGGATGTTGCCCCTCACGTCGCGTCCGTGCTCCAGCAGGTGAACGTGCATGTCCACGAAGCCCGGCAGGAGGAACTGACCGGTCGCGTCGATCTCGGTTGCCCCGCGAGCTGCCTTGCAGCCACGCGCAACCGCTGTGATCCGGCCCTTCTCGACACAGACGTCGACGTCCCGCTGCGGCGCCCGGGCCGTCCCGTCGATCACCGTGGCATGGCGGATGACCAGCGCCTCGCCGTCAGGAGCCGCCGGCCTGCACGCCGCGAGAATCGCGGCACCGATCAGGAGCTGGGATTTCATCAGGGTGATGGATGTTCGCGACCCGGCTGTCCTCGGGGAAGGCCCGTCGCTGTAAACTTCGGGTCATGCCGACCGAACGCGCGCGCCCCGGACTGGCACCAACGATTCGCCGGAAGACCTCGAAGCGGACGGGTGCCGACGGACACGTCTCCGCACCCGCGCCACAGCCTCGCCTTGGCTCCGTCTACAGCAACGAGAGCGGGCGGACCTACAAGCTCGAACGCCTGATTGGCCGAGGCGGGTTCGGCGAGATCTACCTCGCGACACCGGATCCGGTGGGAACGCTGCCCGCGCAGGTGTGCGTCAAGATCAGCCATTCGCTGACCGGATGGGTTCGCGAAGCGTACTTCGCCCAGCTCCTCGATCGCCAGTCGAGGGCCCTCAAGGTCTTCGACCGGTTCGTGGAAGTCGAGGCGACTCGCAGCCGCTACTGCCTGGTGATGGAGTATGCCCAGCACGGCGACCTTGCCGCGTGGCTCGCGGACCGCGGCCCCCAGGCCGAACGGTTCGTGCGCCACGAGATCGCCGCCATCCTCGAAACGCTCGACGTGTTGCACCGGGGCCAGGGACTCCATCGGGACCTGACCCCGTTCAACGTCTTCGTCTGCGATGCCGAGACGCTCAAGCTGGGGGACTTCGGTATCGCGACCCACCAGGCGAGCCGGCGCGGGGTAACGGCGGATGCGTTCAACCCGCTGCAGGCGCCGACTGAGATCGCGTGGGGGAAGGTGCGGAAGTGGCAGCAGCGCGATGACATCTACCAGGTGGGCCAGCTGATCGCGATGCTGCTGCGGGGGGACGTTCACGCGCCGATGCGGAGCAAGGATGTTCGCGGGCTGCCCTGCAGCGATCACCTCAAGGAAGTGATTCA
>Ga0315910_10004500_pt1 | contig 11646 bp, 9 predicted proteins | sample EdamamesoilMG_FD_204470 | JGI IMG/M metagenome (GOLD analysis project Ga0315910, IMG submission 204470) | Garden soil microbial communities collected in Santa Monica, California, United States - Edamame soil | ecosystem: Environmental > Terrestrial > Soil > Garden | place: USA: California...
ACACGGCCGACCCCCTCGGGCAGCATGGGGCCGCCTCAGGGCGCGATCGGCAGACGCAGCACGGTGACCGAATTCGGTGGGAGCGTACGTGTCCCGCCGGGCGCGAACTCGCCGAGCGCCTCCTCGACGGGCGCGACGCCGGCGGGCGCCTCGAGGGTGTTTTCCGCGTCGAGCGCCGCGGCCAGCACGATCGCCCGGCCGCCGCGCACCGGCGCGGTCACGCCGTTGAGCGCGAGCGCGACCGGCTGCGCCTCGGCCGTGGCGTTGACGAGTTTGACGATCAGTTCGCGCGCGCCGGCATCACGCGCGGCGGAGGCGTAGAGGCGCGGCTGGCCGTTGGCCGCCGCCGGCGCGCCCTCCAGCCGCACCGGGACGGTCGTATCGCCGCGATGGTGGCTGAAGAGCCGCTGCACCGTGTAGTTGGCCGTGCCCGCGGAGCGGAGGTTGTCGAACCAGATGAGGTTCGGGTTCCACTGCCACGCGTCCATGTGGGCGAGGAGCGGAGCGTAGGCGGACATCACGACGACGTCGGCGTTGCGCTCGAGCCCGGTGATGAAGGCGGCCTCGGCGAGCGCGCTCGTCCAGTTGTTGCGCCGCGTCGGCACGTGCGCGGCGTACTCGCCGACGAAGATCCTCGGGCCCTTGCGATCCTGCCGGTCGTAGCGCTGCGAGTTGTCGAGAAACCACTCCGGCGGCGCGTAGCTGTGCTCGTCGACGATGTCCACCGGCACCTTCGGGATCTCGCCCCAGGCGTAGTGGAACTTTGGATCCTCCGGGAACGGTCCGGTGCTGGTGATGAGCCGGATCCCGGGATGCTTCGCGCGGATCGCCTTCGCGAAGACGGCGTAGCGCTCGAAATACTGCGGGCCCCACTGCTCGTTGCCGATGCCGAGCATCTTCATGCCGAACGGCTCGGGGTGGCCCATCTCGGCGCGCACCCGTCCCCAGCCGCTGGTGACAGGGCCGTTGGCGAACTCGATCAGGTCGAGCGCGTCCTGCACGTAGGGATCGAGTTCGTCGAGCGGGACGAGTTCCCCGGAGTTGAACTGGCAGGCCATGCCGCAGTTGAGGATCGGCACGGGCTCGGCGCCGAGATCGGCGCAGACCTGGAAATACTCGAAGAACCCGAGGCGGAAGGACTGGTAGTAGTCGTAGGCGCCCTTGCCGCGATCGGCGAACTCGACGTTCCAGCGGTTGTAGATGACCGGGCGGTCCTCGACCGGGCCGACGGTGTTTTTCCACTGGTAACGATTCTCCAGCGTGCGTCCCTCGACGATGCAGCCGCCGGGGAAGCGGATGAAGCCCGGCTTCAGGTCGGCGAGCAGCTGCACGAGGTCGGCGCGCAATCCGTTGCGCCGACCCTTCCACGTGTCGTACGGCATGAGGGAGATGGCCTCGAGGTCGAGCGTGCCGGGCGCGCTCACCTGAATGCGGAGCGTGGCCTTGGGCTCGGTGGCGCCGGCGAGCAGGTCGACGCTGACGCGTGTCCAGCTGCGGTCGCTCACGGCGACGTCGGCACTCGCGAGCACGACGTCCTTCGGGCCGAGCAGCTCGACGCGCAGCGACTGCGCCTCGCCGGCGACGAGTCGCGCCATGGCGGAGAACTCATAGCGGGCACCCTGCGTCACGCCCATGCCACGGTAGCCGTCGTTGCGCAGACCGAAGCCCTCGCCCACGGCCTGCACGACGAGGCGGGCGTAACGGGGATTGCGCGCGAACGGCGCGTCCTCGGTGGCGAAGCCGAATCCGCCGGCCGCGCCGGGCCGCTCGACCTTGCGCCATCCGGTGATCGGATCGGCGAACTCGAACGAGCCGTTCTTCACGAGCTCGGCGCTGATGCCGCCGTCGCCACCGAAATTGATGTCCTCGAAGAACACACCGAACATCTGCGGGCTGATCGGCGCGCCAGCCGCGGTCGTGTCAACCGTGAGGGTCGGCGTCGTGGCCGCCACGAGCGGCGCGGCGATCACGGAGGCAAGCGCGCACGCAGACGAAAGGACGAGAGGTAGGCGGGGTGACATGCCTTCCACCCTCACGAAAAGAGCGCCGCAGGCAAAGCGCGAAAGCTACTGGACAGTCACACGTTCGGGTGAGTCACCACGGCGCCCGCGAGCGGGCCGCCTACACCTTGAGATGGATCCCGCGTCGATGAAGGAAGCGCGCGAGCGCGAGAAGGAGCAGCAACACGAGGAACGACAAGGCAAACGCCCCGGCTCCCGCGCCGAACACCACGTCGAACCCACGCGCCACGCTCCCGCCCGCGAGCATACGCGCGATGCGGCCGAAATCCACGAGCGCGGTGGCGAGATACAGCGTGATCGGATTCATCCCGACCCAGACAAAAGGAACGCACCACGCGCGCCAGCCGCGGTGGTCGATGAGCCACGCGAAGGCCGCGAGGAAGAGCAGGCTCCAGCCGCCGGCCACGAGCACGAACGACGACGTCCAGAGTTTCTTCACGACGGGAAACTGAAGGTGCCAGAGCCACCCGAGCGCGAGACACCCCGCACCGGTGATCGCCAGCACGCCGAGTTTTCCGAGTTCCGTTCGATCGCGCCGCCGCAGCCATCCGCCCGCGAACACGCCGAGCAGGCAGGTCGCGATCGCGGGCAGCGTGCTGAGCAGGCCCTCGGGATCCCAGTAGAGGTCGTACATCCGCCCCGGCACGACGAGGTAGTCGACGTGGTTGGTGAGGTTCAGCCCCGGTTCATAACGCCCGGTCACGGTCGTCGTGGTGGCGTCGTAGAGCGCCCGCACGGACTCGGCCGACGGTCGCTCCTGCCCGAGTCGCGCCGCGATGGCCTCGCGCTCGAGTGTGATGTCGCGGATCAGCACGAACGTGAGCAGCGCCCAGTAGCCGACGAGCAGCGCCACCGTCACGATCACGCGCACGCGGGCGGAGCAGAACACGACGAGGAGCGCCGCCGCGCCGTAGGCCAGCGCGATGCGCTGGAGCACGCCGACGAGGCGGACCTCCGGCCACTCGCGCGCGAGCCCGCCGTTGTAGAGCACGCCGAGCAGGAAGAGCACGGCGGTGCGCACGAGGATGTGCCGCACCACCACGCGGCGGCCGTCGCGCGCCAGCGACTTTTCGAGCGAGAACACCAGGGACACGCCGGTGATGAAGACGAACATCGGGAAGATCAGGTCGTAGAACCTGAATCCCGCCCAGGCGGCGTGGTCGACCTGGTGCGCGGCGAGGCGCAGCGGCGCGATGTCGATCCAGCGCGCGAGCGCGATCACCGTGGCGTCCGCCCCGAGTATCCAGAACATGGTGAACCCGCGCAGGGCATCGAGGGAGACGAGGCGGCCGGATCCGGGAGCGGATGGCGTCGAGAATGGCCTGTCGGTCGCCATGTCGGCGGAATCTCCTGCCTCAGGCCCGACCCACGCGATGGCCCTTCACCGCGTAGAAGAGGATGTAGAGATAACCCGGCAGCACGCACCAGAAGAACGCCGACTGGTGGCTGATCCAGTGCGAGAGAAACGCGTAGGCCTGCGGGATGATCGCGCCGCCCGCGATGCCCATGATGAGGAGCGCGGAGCCGATCTTGGTGAAGCGCCCCAGCCCGTCGATCGCCATGGGAAAGATCGCCGGCCACATGAGCGCGTTGGCCAGGCCGAGCAGCGCGATGCACGAGATCGAGACCATGCCCGGCGTGACGTAGGCGAGCGCGGAAAACACGATGCCCGTGATGGCCGAGAGCTTGAGCGCCGTTTCCTGCCGCATGAACCGCGGAATCGTGAAGATGCCGATGGTGTAACCGACGAGCATCGAAACCATCGTGTAGGTGGTGAGGATCTTGGTCTTGTCGAGGCCGAGCCCGAGGGCCTTGCCGTAGACGGTGATGACATCGCCCGCCATGACCTCGACACCGACGTAGACGAAGATGCAGAGCACGCCGAGGAGCAGATGCGGGAACTGCAGGATCGAGGTCTTCGGCGTCGCGCCGCCCGCGCCGGTGTCGGCCTCGGTCTCGGACTCGATCTCCGGAAGTGGCGCGAAACGGATCATGAGGCCGAGCAGCACCAGGGCGACGGCCATGACGACGTAGGGCGTGATGATGCGGTGCGAGAGTTCCTGGAGCAGTGCGTCGCGCTCGGCCGGCCCGGCCGCCGCCTCGAGTTGCGCGACCGTCTCGTTCGCGCCGCGCAACACGATCGCGCTGAGCACGAGCGGCGAGAGCGCGCCCGCGACCTTGTTGCAGATGCCCATGATCGAGATGCGGCTGGCCGCACTCTCGATCGGCCCGATGACCGAGATGTAGGGATTCGACGCAGTCTGGAGGAGCGACAACCCCATGCCCTGCACGAACAGGCCCGTGAGGAAGAGCCCGAAGCTGCGCGCCATGGCCGCCGGGATGAAGACGAGCGCGCCCACCGCCATGACCACGAGGCCGAGCGACATGCCGTTCTTGAAGCCCGTCCGCCGGAGGATGTACGACGACGGGATCGCGAGGAAGAAATACGACATGTAGAACGCGAAGGTCACGAGCAGCGCCTGCGCGTCCGTCTGGAGGTCGCAGGCGAGCTTGAGAAACGGGATGAGCGTCCCGTTCAGCCACGTGACGAAACCGAAGATGAAGAAGAGGACGCCGATGATCGCGATCGACAGGGCGTAGTTGCGGGGTGCCGACGGCGCGGCGGATGGGGACGACATGTTGATGGGGAGGAGAGAAACTCAGTGGGCCGCGGGCGCGGGGGCGGGCTTCTTCGGCGCGGCGAGGGATTCGACATGCGCGCGCCACTCGGCCGGTGTCATCTTCGCGCGCTCCGCCTGCGAGCCGGCCGCAGCGACGAGGAGACGCAGGGCCGGGATGATGGGCAGCTCGCAGGCATCGTGCGGCACGGCGGCGTCGAGGTCGGCCATCGCCTGCGCCATCCAGTCCTTCGGCGGAGGCTCGGACGTGTCGAGCAGTCCACACGCGCGGATCCCGATCGCACAGGCGGACTCGATCCGCGCGAAGAGCGGATCCAGTGCGCGCACGCGCGGCGAGGTCGGGGCGAGGTCTCGCCGAACCACCTGCGCCGCGCCCGACCACCCGACGAGGTCGCCCATGATCGAGGCCCAGTCCTCGGTCGAGCCCTCGAAGAGCTTCGTGCGGACCGAGTCGTTGAACATCCGGGAGGAAGCGCTGTCGGGTCGTGCGATGTCGACGAAGCCCGTGAGCGGCGTGTGTTGCGTCGCGTCCGGCTGCTGACGGCCGCGCTGGTACACCTTCACCGGCTCGACGAAGTCGGCCAGGATGCGAAGGTCCTGAAGCCTCGCCACACTCGCCGCCTCGCCCGCGAACCGCCGCAGGGCCGGATCGATGTAGCTGACGTGTCGCATCCCCGCCTCCTCGAGGCGGCGGCTCACGTAGCCGAGCCTTCGATACATGTCGGCGACGTCACGCACATCCTGCCGCGACCACAGGCGCTCGGCGATGGCGGCGGTGCGCGGCCAGAGGCGCGAGTCGATCGTCTCGGGCGTGACCCACTCTGCCCACATCGTGGCCTCGCCGCCGAGCACGAGCTGCTGTTGCGCGGCCGTGAGCGTCGAGCCGGGCGGGATCGGGTCGTTGAGGTAGTGATCGACGGTCGGGTGGCTGAGATCGATGTAGTAGCCGTTGGAGAGGATGGTGGCGAAGCCGAGCGCGGTGGCGGCGGCGATGCCCTCGGGGCCGCGCCAGGAGTGCACCACGCTGCCGGCGGCGAGGTCGGGATGGAGGATCTCGTCCCAGCCGACGAGCCGCTTGCCGTTTCGCGCCAGGATGGCGTGGATACGGTTATTGAAGTGCGTGTGCAGCCCGTGGTTGTCCTTCAGGCCGTGGTCCTTGATGTACTGCTGGACCTTCGTGTTGGCGTTCCAGTGCACACCGTTGTTCTCGTCGCCGCCGATGTGCATGTACGGATCGGGGAACAACGCCGCCATCTCGGTGAGGAACCCATCGAGAATCTCGTAGGTGCGCGGGTTGGTCGGATCAAGGACCGGGTCGAAGATGCCCCACTTGCGCTCGATCACGTACGGGCCCGGCGCGCTGCCGATCTCCGGATGACCGACGAGCCAGCTCGTGGCGTGACCGGGGATGTCGAATTCCGGCACGACGCGGATGCACCGCTCGGCCGCGTAGGCGATGATCTCGCGCATCTCGTCCTGGGTGAAGAACAGCCCGTCCGAGCCCATCTCGTGCAGGCGCGGAAACGTCTTCGACTCGATGCGGAAGCCCTGGTCCTCGGTGAGGTGGAGGTGCAGGACGTTGAGCTTGGCGAGCGCCATGCCATCGAGGGTGCGCTTGACCACCTCCATCGGCTGCCAGTGGCGGCAAACGTCGAGCATGAGCCCGCGCCAGGGGAAACGCGGCCGGTCCTCGATGCGCATCGCCGGGAGCGACCAGCCTTCGGCATCGCCCTGCACCAGCTGGAGCAGCGTCTCCAGCCCGTGGAGCACCCCGTGGACCTTCGGCGCGCGCAGGACCGCCTGCCTCGCCGTGACCTCGAGCGCATAGCTCTCGTCCTCGCCGAGCACCGGAACCTCCGCCGCCGCCCCGCCGCACTCGATGACGAGCGTCGCGGCGGCGGCGTCACCGGAAACCACATACGCCGCCTGTGCCGTGCGCGCGAACGTCAGGCTGGTGCGCTCCTCAAGGCGCCGCAAGGCGCGCGCGAGCCCGGCGCGCAGGCGCGCATCGTCGTGGCCGCGCAGCGCGATCGTGAGTTTCGTCGTGACCGGCAGACGGCCTTCGGCCGCGACGACGGTGTGCGGGAGCGGCATCACGTTCACGGTCGAGGGCGCGGCGGTGGCGTGGGTGAGGGACAGGAGGATGGCGGCGGCCGGGACGGCGATCAGGCTAGAGCGACACATGGCGGAGAAACTCCTGGGGTGAGAAACGCTTGAAGGCCTCGATGGCCTCGTATTCGGCGAGGCCGAGATTGTTGTAGGCGTCGGCCATGCGGCGACTGCGATCCTCCGTGCGTTGCCAGAATTCGCGACGGTCGCCACCCGGGAAGAGCGCGAGGTCCTTCTGCGTCTCGTGGCGGAAGATCGCACGGCGCCGGCGAATCACCTCGCGAGGACTGAGCGGCACGGCGAGGTCGATCTCGTCGAGTTCCCATTCCGCCCACGCGCCGCGGTAGAGCCAGAGCTCGGTCTCGCCGACCCACGCCCCTCCTGCGCTGCGCTCGATGGCCTCGCGCAGGACGTGCAGGCAGAGACGGTGCGTGCCGTGCGGGTCGTCGAGGTCGCCGGCGGCGTAGATCAGGTGCGGTCGCACGGCGTCGAGCAGCCGTTGCATGATCGCGACATCCTCCGCGCCGGTGCGCCGGCCGCGCGCGACCGCGGACTCGTAGAACGGCAGGTCGAGGAAATGCAGCCGGGCCGGCCCCACGCCGCACACGCGCGCCGCGGCCGTGGCCTCGTGGCGCCGGACGAGTCCCTTCCAGCCGCGCAACTCCGGGTCGGCCGGCAGTGCGCCCGTTGTCTCGTAGGTTTCGCACCACGCACGCACCCGCCCGGCGGACGCACCGCCACCGAGACCGGAGTCGCGCGCGAAGAGCAGCGCGCGCCAGAGCGTCTCGTCGGACACGGCGTTGGCGCCCGACACCTCGTAGGCGATGTGCACCTCGTGCCCCTGGTCGACGAGCCGACAGAGCGTACCACCCATCGAAATGACGTCGTCATCAGGATGTGGAGACAGCACGAGCACGCGCTTCGGGAAAAGCCCGGCGGATTTTGCCCGCAGCGGCCGGGCGAGCGCGTCGCCCGGCTGCGTGCGGGCCGGATCGCGCCCGCCCGGCCAGCCGGTGATGGTGTGCTGCATCTGGTAGAAGCCGGTGCGGTTGGCCTCGTAGGCGGAACCGTGCACGCGCAGCAGGTCCTGGAGACCGGCCTCGTTGTAATCGTCGTCCGTCAGCTTGAGGATCGCCTTCCCGCACTTTCCCGCGAGCCAGAGAATGGCGCGCCGGGTCATGCGCTCGTCCCAGGCGAGTCCCTGTTCCTCGAGCGGACCGAGCAGCCACGGCGTGCGATGGCGCGTGAGCGATCCGGCCGCCGCCTGGTCGAGGACGAAGAGCGCGTGGTCGTGCTCCTGGAGAAACGACGCGGTCACCTGCGCGGACACCTCGCCCTCGATCGCGGCGCGCACGATCGGCGCCTTGTGCTGGCCCCAGGCCATGAGCACGACGCGGCGGGCCTCGAGGATGGTGCGCACGCCCATGGTGATGGCGTGCCGCGGCGTGTGCTCCTCGCCGCCGAAGTCGCCGGCCGCATCGCGCCGCGTGAGCGGGTCGAGGGCGATGAGCCGCGTGCGCGAACGACCCGGGCTGCCCGGCTCGTTGAAGCCGATGTGGCCGGTGCGCCCGATGCCGAGGATCTGGAAGTCAATGCCACCGGCCGCGCGGATCCGCTCCTCATAGGCGCGGCAATGCGCGTCGACCTCCTCGACCGGCACGGTGCCGTCGGGCACGTGCGTGCGCGCCGGATCGATGTCGATGTGGTCGAACAGGTGCTTGCGCATGAAGAACCGGTAGCTCTGCGGATGCTCCGGTGGCAGCGGGTGATACTCGTCGAGGTTGAAGGTGACGACGTTGGCGAAACTCAGTCCCTCCTCGCGGTGCATACGCACGAGCTCGCGATAGAACGCGACCGGGCTCGAGCCGGTGGCGAGGCCGAGCACCACCGGCGGCGTGCCTTTCGGCCGCGAGCGGATCAGCGCGGCGACCTCGCGGGCCACGGCGACGGACGCCTCGGCACTGCTGGCGAAGACGGCCAGCGGCACATGTTCAAATCGACTGCGGACGACCGGGGAGAGCGGATTCATCGCGGGATACGGGCGGGTGAACGCCATGCATCATAAGGTTGGCTCCGTCCCTGACAACTGGCAGAAACGCCGAAAGTTTTTGCACAAATGCCACAACCCGCCCGCACCACACTCGAGTCCGCCGCCGCCACCCTGCCCCATCCGGCCACGCCGCTGCTCGGTCGCCGCCCGGGTCCGCTCGTCCTGCCGGACAACATTATCTGCTTCCAGCGCCGCTCCACGCGCGAGCTCAACCACCCGCGCCGGGGCCGCGCGCTGCACCACCGCTTCGTGCTCATCCTCGCGCTGCGTGGCGGCGTGCCGGTGTGCGTGGACGACCGCGTGATCCCGCTCGAGCCGGGCGAAGGCCTGCTGGTGTTTCCGTTCCAGTTTCACCACTACGTCGCGACGGCCGAGCGCGACCTGCTCTGGGTCTTCATCACCTTCGACCTCGCGGACGCGCAGGGGCTTGCGCCGCTGCACGACCAGCCCTTCACGATCACGCGCGAGGCGCGCGAGATCACGACGCGACTGATCACGGCCTACCAGCAGGAGGGCCGCACCTCGGAACTGCCGGCCCTGCTGCTCGCGCTGCTGCTCGCGCACCTGCGCCGGCTGGAGCACGCCCCGCACCGCGCCGCCGCGCCCGACGCCAATCCCGGACTGGTCACCCAGGTCAACCAGCTCGCGCACCGCGTCGACGCACCCGTGACGATCAAGGAGCTGGCTCGCACCCTCGGCATCAGCCAGAGCCACCTGCGCGCGCGCTTCCGCGCCTCGTGCGGCGTGAGCCTGGGCCGGCACCTGCGGCGGCTGCGCCTCGAGCGCGCGTGCGGCCTGCTGCGCCTCACGCCGGACCGGATCACCGAGGTCGCCGCCAAGTGCGGCTTCACGTCTATCTACACCTTCAGCCGCGCCTTCAGCGCGGCCTTCGGCAAGTCGCCCATGGACTATCGCCGAGGCGTCGGGCCCGGCCGTTCGCGCGCCCGCTGATCCACGCGACCGACCCGGGGGCCGATGGCCCTCAGCTCGATGCCGGCATCGTGGCATGACCTTCGCCGGCGGATCGGGCTCGCGCCCGGCCCTCCAGAACGGACAACAGCACGAAACGGACATCGCTTCGTGCGACGCGCACCGCGAGCGCCGCGCGCCTCCGCCCTACGACGAGGTCGGCCAGTCGTCGGCCTGCATGGCCACGGCCGTCCAGACCAACCGTGGGTCCAGCCCACCCTCCGGCGCGAAGGTCACGGTCCAGTAGCAACGCCAGTCGGCGACTGCGCGCACGCGGTGCACCGCCCCACCCGCCTCCACGATCTCGAATCCGGATCGCCGCCCGACCAGCTCGGTCGAGCGCGCGAGCACGACGCCGTCGCGATCGCGGATCACGTACCGAGCGCGTGCGATCAGGTGCGCGGGCGCGCGCTCGCGCAGCTCCACCGTCCCGATCAAGCCGCCATCCGGCCGCGTCACGCGCACGATCGCGCCGGCGCCCGTGGGTTCACACCAGAGGTGGGCCGGCCGGTCTCCGGTGATTTCGAAACCGCGCCGGCCGTCGCGCTCGACCGGCTCGAGCGTGCCGCCTCCCTCGATTTCGAGCCCACCGACACCGAGCGCCTGGCCCGGATCGCGCGGGTAGTCCGCGCCCCACTCGCGCGGCAGGCGCTGCTCGATGCGCACCTCGCGGGCCGCGAGCCCGGGCGGGATCACGGTCGAGAGGCAGGCGAGAAGAATGGCGAGGCGCGAGGACACGATCTCCCGTCTTCGTGTATCCACGTGCTCATTTCAACTCCGCCGGCCGCGATTCCGGACAACACCGTAGTCCGGCCGTGCGTCAGTACGCAGCGACCGACTATTCGGCCCCGGCCGCGATTCGTGGCATCCTCTACGGTCAACTCCCCACGTGCCGTCGCCAACCTGCGAATGATCAGGCGAAGAGCCGGGTCGAGTAGTAGCGCTCGGCCCGGTCGCACAGCACGGTGACGACCCGCGCCTGCGGCCCGAGGCGCGCCGCCACGCGCAGGGCGGCCGCGACATTGGCGCCGCTCGAGGTGCCGACGAGCAGGCCGAACTCCCGCGCGAGTCGCCGCGCCATTGTGAGCGCCTCGGCACTGCCGACCTTCTCGACCTCGTCGAGTGGCGCTGTGCGCACCAGCGGCGGCAGGTAGCCGCCGGCGATGCCCTCGATGGCATGGCAGCACGGGCACTCGCCCGAGAGCATCGCCGCCTCGGCCGGTTCCATCGCCACGATCCGGACGGCGGGCAACACCGCGCGCAGCCCGCGGCCGCAGCCGGCGAGCGTCCCACCCGTGCCGTAACCGGAGACGAAGGCGTCGACCCGTCCGTCCATCTGCCGGAGGATCTCGGGCGCGGTGTGTTCCTCGTGGTCCAGCGCGTTGAGCGGGTTCTCAAACTGCTCCGGCAGGAACACGCGCGGATCCTCCGCCGCCATGGCGCGGGCCATCTCGATGCCGGTCGCGTATCCACCTTTCGGATCGAAGAGCACGACCTCGGCGCCGAACTGGTGCAGGAGGTGCCGGCGCTCCACGCTGGCCGAGTGGCTCATGAGGATGCGCACGGCGTGGCCCCGGACCGCGCCGACCATGGCCAGCGCGATCCCGGTGTTGCCGCTCGAGCACTCGACGATGATCCCGTCGGGCCGGAGCAGGCCGCGTCGCTGCGCGTCGTCGAGGATGAACCGGGCGAGCCGGTCCTTGATCGAGCCGGAGGGATTGAGGTACTCGGCCTTGGCGTGCAGCGTGATCCCGGTCTCCGGAAACCGGAGCGGGAGCATCGGCGTATTGCCGATCAGATCGAGGATGGGTGCATCGCGGACGGCGCCGGGCATGTCGCGACGCTACCGGGCGCTCTC
>Ga0315910_10004501_pt1 | contig 11646 bp, 9 predicted proteins | sample EdamamesoilMG_FD_204470 | JGI IMG/M metagenome (GOLD analysis project Ga0315910, IMG submission 204470) | Garden soil microbial communities collected in Santa Monica, California, United States - Edamame soil | ecosystem: Environmental > Terrestrial > Soil > Garden | place: USA: California...
AGCCCCGAGAAATGCGACATATCGACCAGCAGGTAAGCGCCGACCTCATCTGCGATCGCGCGGAAGGCCGCGAAGTCCCAGTGGCGCGGATAGGCGGTGGCGCCGGCGATAATCAGCTTGGGCTTGTGCTCGCGCGCCAGCCGGGCGATCTCGTCCATGTCGAGCCGCTGGTCCTCGCGCCGCACGCCATAGGGCACCACGTTGAACCATTTGCCGCTCATGTTGACCGGCGAGCCGTGGGTGAGGTGGCCGCCGGCGGCGAGGCTCAGCCCCATGAAAGTGTCGCCCGGCTCGAGCAGCGCCAGGAACACCGCCTGGTTCATCTGGCTGCCGCTGTTGGGCTGGACGTTGGCGAACTGGCAGCCGAACAATTTCTTCGCCCGCTCGATCGCCAAATTCTCGACGATGTCGGCATATTCGCAGCCGCCGTAATAGCGTTTGCCCGGATAGCCCTCGGCGTACTTGTTGGTGAACACCGATCCGGTCGCCTCGAGCACCGCGGGCGAGGCGATGTTCTCGCTCGCGATCAGCTCGATCTTGTGGCGCTGGCGGCCCAGTTCCTTCTGGATGGCGTCGAAAATCTCGGGATCGGCCTCTTCCAGCGTATCGTGCCAGAAGTGGGTGAGGTGATCGGAAATATCGGCAGGCGAGCTGCTCATTTGAGGGGTTCCTGCGGGGGATTGGAGAGCTTGTTGACGCGGCGCTGGTGGCGCTCACCGCCGAACGGGGTTTCGAGGAAGGCTTCGAGGCAGGCCTTGGCCATCTCGACGCCGATGATCCGCGCGCCCATGGCGATTACATTGGCATCGTTGTGATCGCGCGCCAGCCTGGCCGAGAGCGGCTCGGAGACCCGCGCGCAGCGGACGGCGGGCAGGCGGTTGACCGCGATCGAGATGCCGATCCCGGTGCCGCACAGCGCCACCCCGCGCTCGGCCCCGCCCGAGGCGACCACTTCGGCGAGGGCATAGCCGAAATCGGGATAATCGACGCTCTCGGTGCTCGCCGGGCCAAGGTCGTTGACCTCGTGACCCTGCTCGCGCAGCCATTCGGCAAGCGTGGCTTTCAACTCGACTGCGGCATGGTCAGAGGCGATGGCGATTTTCATGGAGGCGCACATAGGGATTCACTTCGCGCCATGCCACCGCAAAAAGCCTTTGTTCCCCAACAGCGATGCTTCAGGCGCTCGCCTTCTCAATCGCCTTGGGCGCCGATTCCTTCAGGCAAAGCGTCAGCAGGCAGAAAAGCACGGCAACGACAAAGAGAACCCATGGGATGACTGTCAGTCCGGCGAGGTCGGCTATCAGGCCTATCGCGATCGGCATCAGGCCCGCGCCCAGCAATTCGCCGACGCCGGCGTTGAAGCCCATCGCGGTTCCCTTGAGGTGGGCGGGCGCCGCCTCGCCGGGGATGATCGCCATGATCAATGCGCCCGAACCCGATCCGCCGGCCGCGGACAGCAACGCGCCGGCGATGACCAAAGTCATGGAATCCCCGGCGAAGACCAGCAGCAAGGCACCGAGGACCGCTATCGCATAGGACCCGAAGATCACCGGCTTGCGGCCGATGCGGTCCGAAAGCATCGGTCCGACAAAGGCAAAACCCACTCCGACTACTCCGATCAGGGTCATCGCCAGCGCGAGCATGGCGTCGCCCATACCCAGGACCTGCACTAAATAGAGCGGACCGAAGCCAAGCAGAGTGCCGTAAGACGTCATGTTGAGTGTCGCGAGCAGCATCGAAAAGCGAATGTTAGGGATGCGCAAAAGCGACAACGCACTCCCCCTGGCGACATCCTCGGTTCGGTGGGGTGGCGGGTTGCGGACGAACAGCCAGATTGCCGCGGCCATGATCAGGCCGGGTATCCCGGCGATCCAGAATGCTTCGCGCCAGCCGTAGATGGCGCCGATGCCGACAATCACCGCCGGCCCGAGCATGGGAATGGCCTGGAGGCCGATCGTCGAGGTGAGGCCGACCGCAAGACCCCTGCGTTCCGCCGAAACTTCGCGCGTGACGATGTCGAAGGTGAGCGGGGGCAATCCGCCTTCCGCCAAACCCATCAGCGCGCGCGCCGCGAGCAGCGTGAGAAAACCGATCGCCAGCCCCGAACTGATCGAGGCGAGTGAAAATACTATCGTGGCGGTAACGAGGAGGAATTTCGCCCGCCCGGTAAGGTCGGCGGCGCGGGTGAGGCCGAAACTCGATGCTGCCCAGGTGATCGCCAGCGCGCCGTTGATCATCCCGATCTCGAAATTGCTGAGATCGAATTCGGGCTGGATCATCGGCGCCAGCAGGCCGAAGGCGGTCCTGTCTAGGAACACGATGCCGAGGTTGACCCCGAGCAGGCCGACCAGCAGCGATTGGTAAGTCGTACCTGTGCGGCCCCCTGATTGTGCATTCATCGATTCTTCCCCCCGTATTGCGTCAGCGCTAGCGCGCCGATCACGCACATCCCGAACAACCCGCCTTCGAGCGTCGCGGTGACGGCCTCGGTGAGCGGGCCGAACCCGTCCTCGCCCAGTAGCGCCCCGACTGAATCGAGCCGGAACCGCGAAGCCGGAAAGCGGCTGGCCAAAAGGTTGAGGCTCCCGCCCAGAAGGTGCCCGCCGAGCAGCGGGACCAGCAATCCCGCCGCCCCGCCTACGACAGCGCCGACAGCGAGGCCAAGCGAGGCATCGAGCCGCCGGACGCGCGCGACGAATGCCGCCAGCCCCAGCATCGCGCCGAGCAGCGCCCCTTCGGCGGGGCCGGTCATCTCGCCGGGCGAGCGCCCGAACAGCAGGTCAAAGGAATCGGTGGCCAGCAGCTTTGCCGCCGCGCCGACCAGCAGCCCGCCGAACATCCCCCCGGCGGCGCTCCATTGCCACTTCTCGCTCGGCGCGAAGCCTGCCGCGGCGACACCGATGCCGATCCCGGCGCCTCCGGCGAAACCCAGCGCCGTGCCGACGGAGGCAAGCACCATGATCGCCGACGCGGTTCCCATGCCCGCGCCGGGCGCTCCAGGGGAAACCAGCAGGCCGTAGACCAGGCCGCCGAGAAGGCCCGCGATCGCGCCGCCGATGCCTGTTGCGCTGCCGGTCCGGACAAGCGACAGCCAATCGAACGCGAGGGTAGGGGCCGACAGTGCGACTTCGTCGCCATCCAAAGCGATCTCGCCGATGAAACGATAGCCGTGCTTGGGCACGGTCTCGATGAAGCGCGGGCGGGCGGCATCGTCGCCCAATTGGCGGCGCAATGTCTTGATGCACTGGGTCAGCGCCTCGTCGGTTACCGGCACGCCCTGCCAGACCTCGTCCATGAAGCGGTCCTTGGTGACCAGCCGCCCGCGTTCGCGCAGCAGCAGTGCCAGCGCATCGAGATAGCGGCTGCTGAGCTCGACCGCCTCGCCCGCGTGGCTGAGCCGCCGATCATCCGGATCGAGCGTGAATTCGCCGAAGGTGAAGCGCTCAGAAGCCATTTTTCAGCGAAACCTCACTTCCCGCTCATGCCGCTCACACGCGCCGGTGCGAAGGTAGACCCGCAAAACCGCAAGGAGGCAAGGGCATGACCGGGATATCGCAACAGGTTGGCGCGAAAGGCTGGAACCATTGGCGGATCGTGCGCTGGAGCGTTGCGGCGCTGCTACTGCTCAGCCCGCTGGTGATGATGCGGATAATTGAAGGATGGAACTGGGGCGTCTTCGATTTCGTGTTCGCGGCGGTGATGATCGGCGGCGCCGGGCTGCTTTACGAACTCGCCGCGAAGTGGAGCGGTGACTGGGCCTACCGCGCCGGTGCGGCCATGGCGCTGCTATCGTCGTTCCTGCTGGTGTGGAGCACGATCATCCGCGACGACGGCACCGGCGAAGGCTTCTTCCTGATAATCATGGCCGTGGCGGTGGGCGGCTGCGCCTCGTGGTTTACTGCTGCGGGAATGGCGCGCACGATGCTGGGCGTAGCGGTGATGCAGGCGCTGTTCGGGATCGCCGTCGCAACCGCGCCTTCGACCGCCGACACGCATTTCGGGCCGTCCGGCTACCTGCTCTACAGCGGCTTCTTCATCGTGCTGTGGCTGGTCTCGGCCGGGTTGTTCAAGCATGCGGCGGGCAAAGCCGCCTGATCCTCCGGCTGGACGAACCTCGCCTGCGCGGGTTAGGTCGCTCGCGAGAGGAACGACGCATGAAATTCGGAAGGGTGGCCCTGGCGGCAGCGGCATTGATGCTGCTGGGCGCGAGCGAAGATGCGGGCGATCTCGAAGTCTGCCGCAACAGCAATGGCACGCATGACGGCTTCTATTACACTTTCTGGAAGGACGGCGGCGATGCCTGCATGAAGCTGGGCGCGGCCAGCGCCTACAGCATGGAGTACAAGCTCGGCCGCAGCAACATGGTGGCCGGCACCGGCTGGGAAATCGGCTCGACCACCCGCAAGGTGGGCTACCACGCCGCGGAATTCGAGGCCGGGACCAACTCCTACCTCACGCTATACGGCTGGACCACCGATCCGCTGGTCGAATATTACGTGGTCGACAGCTGGGGCAGTAACTTCACCCCGCCGGGCGAGGACGCCCCGGTGCTCGGCACGATCGAGGCCGATGGCGGCACCTACAACATCTACCGCACCCAGCGGGTCAACAAGCCCTCGATCCGCGGGACGCAGACCTTCTACCAGTATTGGAGCGTGCGCACTGAAAGGCGCGCGATCGGTGTGAAGCAGAGCATTGATTTCCCCGCTCACGTTGCCGCGTGGGAAGCGGTCGGCCTGAAGCTGGGAACGATGAACTACCAGGTGATGGCGACCGAGGGTTATGGCAGCACCGGGAAGTCGAGTTTGCGGGTGTGGGAGGAATAAGCGGACGCCGCCTACTGATCCAGAAAACTCCGCATCTTCCGCGAGCGGCTCGGGTGCTTCAGCTTCCGCAGCGCCTTGGCCTCAATCTGCCGGATGCGTTCGCGGGTGACCGAGAACTGCTGCCCAACTTCCTCGAGCGTGTGATCGGTGTTCATCCCGATCCCGAAGCGCATGCGCAGCACGCGTTCCTCGCGCGGGGTTAGCGAGGCCAGCACGCGGGTGACGGTTTCCTTGAGGTTGGCCTGTATCGCGGCATCGACCGGGATGATCGCGTTCTTGTCCTCGATGAAATCGCCGAGGTGGCTGTCTTCCTCGTCGCCGATCGGGGTTTCGAGGCTGATCGGTTCCTTGGCGATCTTCATCACCTTGCGGACTTTTTCGAGCGGCATCGAGAGGCGCTCGGCCATTTCCTCCGGCGTGGGCTCGCGGCCCTGTTCGTGGAGGAACTGGCGCGAAGTGCGGACGAGCTTGTTGATCGTCTCGATCATGTGCACCGGGATGCGGATCGTGCGCGCCTGGTCGGCGATCGAGCGGGTGATCGCCTGCCGAATCCACCATGTCGCATAGGTCGAGAACTTGTAGCCGCGGCGGTACTCGAACTTGTCGACCGCCTTCATCAGCCCGATATTGCCTTCCTGGATCAGGTCGAGGAACTGCAGGCCGCGGTTGGTGTATTTCTTGGCGATCGAGATCACCAGGCGCAGGTTCGCCTCGACCATTTCCTTCTTGGCGATGCGCGCCTCGCGCTCGCCCTTCTGGACCATGTTCACGATCCGACGGAATTCGTTGAGGCTCATGCCGGTCTGGCTGGCGATGTCGGAAATCTCGGCGCGGATGCGTTCGACCGCGTCGGCCTCGCGTTCGGCGAAGGCGGCCCACTTCTTGTCCTTCTTGGCCATTTCCTTGAGCCAGGTCTCGTCGAGTTCCTTGCCGACATAGGCTTCGAGGAACTCGCCGCGCTTGACCTTGTGGCGTTCGGCAAGCCGCAGCATCTGGCCGCCCAGTGCGGTCAGCCGGCGGTTGAAGGCGTAGAGATTGTCGACCAGGAATTCGATCTTGGTCGCGTGGAACTGCACGCTTTCGACCTCGGCGGTGAGGTCCTCGCGCAGTTTCTCGTATTTGCGTTCCTTGGCGGTGGGGAATTCCTCGCCCCGGCCGAGCGAATCGACCCGTTCGGCCTGGAGCTTCTCGAACTTCTTGAACAGGCTGGTGATGTTGGCGAACTTGAGCAGCGCATCGGGCTTGAGCGCGGCCTCCATCTGGGCGAGCGAGAGGGTGTTGTCGTCCTCGTCCTCCTCCTCGCGGCGGCGCGGGCGGCTTTCGCCGTCCTCGTCGTCCTCGTCGCGCTCCTCTTCCTCTTCCTCGACGTCCTCTTCTTCCTTGTAGGTCGGGCCGGCGGTGGCTTCGCTGATCTCGCCGTCGTCCTCGTCTTCGCCCTCTTCCTCCATCCGCTCGACGGGGGGTTCCTTCGAGAGCATCGCATCGAGATCGAGGATCTCGCGCAATTGCATCTCTTCCTTGTTGAGCGCGTCGGACCACTGGATGATCGCGTGGAAGGTGATCGGGCTTTCGCACAGGCCCATGATCATGGTGTCGCGCCCGGCCTCGATGCGCTTGGCGATGGCGATCTCGCCTTCGCGGCTGAGCAGTTCGACCGCGCCCATCTCGCGCAGATACATGCGCACCGGATCATCGGTCCGCTCGACCGCTTCTTTCTTCTTGGCCTCGGCAACGGTGCGCGGTTCGTCACTTTCGTCGTCGGGAGCGATTTCGTCGACGTTGGCGTCTTCTTCCTGCACGTCCTCGTCGGTCTCGACGATGTTGACGCCCATTTCCGAGATCGCCGACATCACGTCTTCGATCTGCTCGGAGGTCAGCTCGTCCTGGGGCAGGGCCTCGTTGAGCTCGTCATAGGTGATGTAGCCGCGGCGCTTGGCCTTGGTGATCAGCTTCTTGATCGACGCATCGTTGAGATCGATCAGGGGTGCGTCGTCGTCCTTGGTGCCGGTTGCTGCTTCGGAAGCCATGGTAGCTGCTATTCCAATTCCTGTTCGCCGGCCGCGGCATGCGCGGCGCCTGGCGAGGCTGATTCCTGGGCCGCGGGGGCGGCGCGACGGCTGGCCATTTGCCCCAATCGCCGCTCGAATTCCAGCTTTCGTTTGAGCAGCCGCTGCTGCTCGCCGAAAGCCTCCTCGTCGAAGGACTGTTCGAAGCGTCGTGTGGCATCTTGAAGCGCGGCGTCCAGTGCCGGTCTTTCGACCAGCAGGGCGACGGCTTCGGCCAGGTCTTCGCGCGCGCCTTGCGGATCATGGCCTTCCATCAGGAAGGAGAAGCGTGTTCTGTCCGCAGGCGGTTCGAAAGTACCAAGCGGCGATATGGGCAATCCTCCGCCGGTTTCAAGGGTTTCGGCGGCATCGAGCAGCGCATCGATCGCCTTGCCCAGCGCGGGATCGTTGCGCGCCAGCCTGCCGAGTGTTTCGGCATGGCGGTGAATCTCGCCCGGGTGGCGCGCAAGCCCGGCGATCACGGCCTGGGCCAGGGCATCGCGTAGCCCGCCGCCGCTCGCCTTGCGCAGCCGTCCGGCGGCGTCGGAGGAGAGCGCGGGAAAGGCCGATTTCTCGCCCTTTTGCCAGTTGCGTTGCTGCTGCGGGCGCGGCGGCCATGCGAAGTCAGAGAACCGATCGAGCAATTCGCGGCGATAGAGCGCCTTGATGTCGGGATCGGCGATCGTCTCGACGTGGACAAGCAGGCGCTGCTTGAGCCCGGCTTTGTCCTCGGGAGTGCTGAGCGGCTGGGCGTCTCGCTCATGTGCCCACAGCGTTTCGAGCAGCGATTTGGGTTCGGCGAGCAATTTTTCCATCGCCCCCTTGCCCTGTTGTTTGATCAGATCGTCGGGGTCGAGCCCCGCGGGGAGGCGGACGATACTCAGCGAATGGCCGGGGCGGAGCAGGGGCAGGGCGCGCGAAATCGCCCGCATCGCCGCGCGCTGGCCGGCGGCGTCGCCGTCGAAGCACAGCACCGGGACCTCGACCAGCCGCCACAGTAGTTCGATCTGCCGCTCGGTCAGCGCGGTCCCCATCGGCGCGACCGCATCCTCGATCCCCGCCGCTGCCAGCGCGATCACATCCATGTAGCCCTCGACTACCACCAACCGGTGCGACTGGCGCGAGGCCGGCCCGGCGCGGTGGATGTTGTACAGGGTGCGCCCCTTGTCGAACAAGGGAGTATCCGGCGAATTCAAATATTTGGGAGCATCTGTTTTGCTAGAATCGAGGATGCGCCCGCCGAATGCGACCACCCTGCCGCGCATATCCTCGATCGGCAGCATCAGCCTCCCGCGGAAGCGATCGTAGGGTTCCTTCTCGTCGACCTGGATCAGCATGCCCGCTTCGATCAGCAGCTTCTCGTCGAATTTCCCCAGCGCCTGCCAGATCATCTTGCGGCCATCGGGAGCGTAGCCGAAGCCGAAGCGCTCGATCGTGTGACCGTCGAAGCCGCGCGATTTGAGGTAGCGGCGCGCCTGTTCGCCGTCCGGCCCAAGCAGATTGGCCTTGAACCACTCCTGCGCCGCCGCCGTGACGTCGTGGAGATGGTTGCGCTCCTCGGCCTGCTTCGCCGCGCGCGGATCGGGGGCGGGGACTTCCATCCCGGCCTCCGCCGCCAGTTCCTTGACCGCGTCCATGAAGGAAAGGCCGCGCTGGTCGGTCATCCAGCGGATGACGTCACCGTGAGCCCCGCAGCCGAAGCAGTGGTAGAAGCCCTTCTCGTCGTTGATCGTGAAGCTGGGCGTTTTTTCGCTGTGGAACGGGCAGCAGGCCTTGAACTCGCGCCCGGCCTTCTGGATCTTGGTCGTGCGCGCAATCACGCCGGACAGCGTGACGCGCGAACGCAATTCATCGAGCCATTGGGGAGACAACATAGCCAGCCAACTTACGTGATACGTAAGAGTCGGGTCCAGTGACGCTCTGAGTTATCCTAGCGATTGCCCACGCAAGTTTAGCCAAAACTCGCCTTCACCAGCCCCGAGGCCTTGCTCATATCGAGCTCGGACCCGTGCCGTTCCTTGAGCGTGGCCATCACCCGGCCCATGTCCTTGATGCTTTCGGCGCCGAGTTCGGCCTTGATCGCAGCGATCGCCGCCGCCGCATCCGCGTCCGACATCTGTGCGGGCATGAATTCCTCGATCACCGCCATTTCGGCCTTTTCCTGATCGGCCAGCTCCTGCCGGCCGCCCTTTTCGTAGAGCTCGATCGATTCGCGGCGCTGCTTGGCCATCTTCTGGAGCACGTCGATCACCAGCACGTCGTCGTCCGCCGGAGCGGTGCCGGTGCGCAACTCGATGTCGCGGTCCTTGATCTTGGCGAGGATCAGCCGGATCGCAGCAGTCCGCTCCTTGTCGCCGCCCTTCATCGCGGCAATCTGGGCGGCTTTGATCGTGTCGCGGAGCATGGGGCAAGCACTTTCCTGTGGATGGTCGCCATCGCCTAGGCGCAAATCGGGCACGCGTGCAAGATTGCGCGCCATGGGCGGTTGACGCGGGGGGGACTCGCGTCTAGCCGCCGAACCTTAGCGACATCGCCGCAAACCCACTCGAACGGAGCGCCCCATGGCCGTCCCCGCCTCTTCGCCTGCGCAACCCAAGGGAGCCACCGGCGTATTGGTGTTGGCGGATGGGACCGCGATCTGGGGCAAGGGCTTCGGGGTCACCGGCAGCGCGGTGGGCGAGGTGTGCTTCAACACCGCGATGACCGGCTACCAGGAAGTGATGACCGATCCCTCCTATGCCGGGCAGGTGGTGACCTTCACCTTCCCGCATATCGGTAATGTCGGGGTCAACGAGGAAGACGTCGAATCCCGCGATGTCGATGGCGCGGTCGGCTGCGTGGTGCGCGAGGATGTCACCGCGCCGAGCAATTTCCGCTCGCAGGGCACTTTCGGCGAATGGCTCGCGGCCAAGGGCAAGATCGGGCTTTCGGGGATCGATACCAGGGCGCTAACCCGGCGGATACGGCTCGCCGGCGCGCCCAACGCGGTGATCGCGCACGATCCCAAGGGCAAGTTCGATATTCCGGCGCTGCTCAAGCGCGCGAAGGAGTGGCCGGGGCTTGAGGGGATGGACCTCGCCAAGGCCGTCACCCGCACCGCCGAGGAAGGCTGGGAAGGCGGCGTGTGGACGCTGGGGCAGGGTTATGCCGGCGCGGACGGAGACAAGCGCCCGCACGTCGTCGCGCTCGATTACGGGGCCAAGGACAACATCTTCCGCAACCTGGTGCAGGCCGGCGCGCGGGTGACGGTGCTCCCCGGCACCGCCTCGCTCGACGAGGTGCTGGCGCATGAGCCCGCTGGCGTGTTCCTCTCGAACGGCCCGGGCGATCCGGCGGCGACCGGCGAATATGCGGTGCCGGTGATCAAGGGCGTGCTCGACAAGGACATCCCGGTGTTCGGCATCTGCCTCGGCCACCAGATGCTCGGCCTCGCGGCGGGGGCCAAGACCACCAAGATGCACCAGGGCCACCGCGGCGCCAACCACCCGGTCCAGCGCACCGGCGGCGTGTGGGGCGAAACCGAGGGGTTGGTCGAGATCACCAGCATGAACCACGGCTTCGCGGTCGATGCGGCGACCTTGCCGGAGAACGTGATCGAAACCCACCGCTCGCTGTTCGACGGCTCGAATTGCGGGATTTCGATCAAGGGCAAGCAGGCGTTCGGGGTGCAGTATCATCCGGAAGCCTCGCCGGGGCCGCAGGACAGCTTCTACCTGTTCGAGAAGTTTGTGGGGATGATCGAGCAAGGAGAGAAGCGGTGATTTGGTTTTTCCTTGCGCTAACCGTTTTCGCTCTCGGTTCTATGATTGAATTTCGAACAAAGGGCCATCCGCCACTCCGTCCGATGCCGACCACGGACACACTTTGGAAAGTCCTGGGCGGCATTTCAGGCGTCGGATTGGCAATATTGTTCATCTGGGCATTTTTTGTTTTCGATTGGTGGGTAGTCCCGCTCTTGTTTATCGGCGCTTCGACCGCTCAGGGCTTCGTCTTTCATCGATTGAGCCGAGTTGCGGCAGCGCCGTTGCTATCAATGATCTTCATGATTGTCGGCGGCATTTCGGCAGCGTTGATTCTATACAATTTACAAGCGGCTGCCGCATAATGCCCAAACGCACCGACATCTCCTCGATCCTCGTTATCGGCGCCGGTAAGCCCCTCCCCGGCGGGGAGGGGTTGGGGTGGGGGAGCGAGGCCGCCAGGCCTCGCGTCCGCGTTGGCGTTGAGCCCCCATCCCCAGCCCTTCCCCGTCGGGGAAGGGGGCAGGTTGGTTCATTCGGAAGGGTCGTCCTCGAACCAGGCATCGCGGTTGGCGTTGAGCGCGAGTTCTTCGGCGATGCGCAGGACCACACCGTCGGTATTTTGCAGGACTTCGTTGTTCCAGAAGCGGATCACGCGATAGCCGTAGCTTTCGATCATACGGGTTCGCTCATCGTCGGCCGCGTTGTCGGCGTGCTGGCCGCCGTCGCATTCGATCGCCAGCTTGAGGCGGCGGCAGGCGAAATCGACGACGAAGTTGCCGATCTGATACTGGCGCGTGAACTGGATGCCGAGCTGTTTGCCACGCAGGCGCGACCACAGGCGTTTTTCCGCATCCGTCGGCTCGCGCCGCAATCGTTGCGCCACCGGCGTCAGGCGCTTGGCCGTCATGCGTCGGATACCCCCACCCAACCCTCCCCCGAACGGGGGAGGGCTATTGGAGCGATAGCTGCCTGAGATGCCCAAACGCACCGACATTAGCTCCATTCTGGTCATAGGCGCCGGGCCGATCATCA
>Ga0315910_10004502_pt1 | contig 11645 bp, 13 predicted proteins | sample EdamamesoilMG_FD_204470 | JGI IMG/M metagenome (GOLD analysis project Ga0315910, IMG submission 204470) | Garden soil microbial communities collected in Santa Monica, California, United States - Edamame soil | ecosystem: Environmental > Terrestrial > Soil > Garden | place: USA: California...
CCGCCATGCCCGACGTCGCGGCGCGAGCCGCGCAGTTGCGCCTGGTGATGCGGGAACTCGCCTGACGCGCCGCGCGACTTGACTGCCGTCCCCGGCATCCGCAAAGATGCGCCGGACTGCCCATCCGCATGGGCCGGAGGACCGCCAGGTGCCGCGCAGGAAGGCTGAATTCGAGTACGGGGATCGCGAGATCGCGCGCGGATGCGAGGGCGCCGACGTGGTCGAACTGCAGGTTCGCCTTGCCGGTTTTCGCGGCACGTTGCCCGACGGCGATTTCGGTCCCGGCACCGAACGCCAGGTCATGACGTTCCAGCGCGACTACATGAAATTGCGCTCGCCCACGGGAATCGTCGGCCGCAGCACGATGCTGGCCATCGACCGGTTCGCGGAAGCCTATCCGATCGATTTCGCGAAAATCCGTTGCTCTTGCGGCCGTTGCAACGGCTTCGGTACCGGGCAGTTCAAAGACCGGTACCTGGCCGGGAAGCCCCGGACGGAGGCCTTTTACCGTTATGAGTACCCCGGCGTGCACCGTCTGCTGCTCTGGGCTGTGCGCGCGGCCCGCTTCTACATGGGTCCGGGAGGTTTTTCGATCACCTCGGGCTATCGCTGCAGTTTCGACAATGCCGACCACGGCCGCAGCACGACGAACCATCACGGCAAGGCGATCGACGTGGTATTCGCGCCGCGCGCCGGCGGCAAGCCGCGCAATGCCGGCGCGGACTGCGATGCCGCCCGGGGCAGGATCGTGGAGACCGCCGACGCGCAGATCGGCTGGGGAGCCAGGAACCGCAAGGCGCTGGAGCCGTCCGACATTGCGCCGACCTGGGTGCACTACGACGTCCGGTGCTACGAATCCAAATACCTGGGCGACGAAATGTTCTGCACGACGCTGGAGCAGCTCGACAACCGCCGCGCGATCCGGTTCAGCACGCCGAAAACCGGCAGTCGCGTGAAAAAGACGCCGGCTAGGCGCTGAATTCGGGAACCTTCGGGGGCCGCAGCAGGCGTTGCACGAAATCGTCCAGGCAATCCTCGCCCGGATAGGGCCACTGGTCGATCGCGTCGGCGATCATGCCGCAGGCGATGCTCGCGGCCGATGCCGGAAACAGGCTCGACACCGGTTGCCGCAGGCGGCAGGCCTTGCGAAGCGCTTCGTCCTCGGGCACGCAGCCCAGGTATTCGAGTTGCAGGTTGAGCAGCGAGCGGGCCGTCCGGGCAATGTTGTCGAACAGGATGTCCCCCTGCTCCACGGAGCGCACCCCGTTCGCGAGGATGTAGAAACGGCGGCGCGCAAGGTCCCACGACAGGCGCTGGATCAGGGCGTAGGCTCGCGTCACCGACTCGTTGTGGGGGGAAACCATGACGATCACTTCCTGCGATGCGAGCGACAGGGAGGGCGTATGGATGGCTTCGCCGGCCGGCGCATCGACCAGGATGTAGTCCAGCCGGGGCTCCAGGCGCTCGAAAGCCCTGCCCAGTTTTTCTTCCGCTGCCGGCGTCAGGCTGCCCAGCAGGTCGAAGGCTTCGATGCCGCGCAGGACCTGGAGGCCATCGGGACCCTGCAGCAGGCATTCATCCAGGGGCAGGTCGCGCTCGATGACCTCGGCCAGGTCGCGGCCGGGACTGAGGCCCAGGCGGGATGCGGCGCATGCCCGGCCGCCATTCTGGTCCAGCAGGAGCACGCTGCGCCCCAGCCGTGTCAGGGCAATGGCGACATTGGCCAGCACGGCCGTGCGACCGATGCCTGGCTTGCCGCCCACCAGCGTCACGCTTCGCATGAACCTGCGCGAGAGCAGACGCCGCAGTCCGGCAGACTGGTCTGATGCTTGTGACACCGCCAAAATCCCCCGCCATGCACCCGGTCGCCAGGAACCGATTCGCGTTCCGGTCCGCCGGATGGTCGAAATGATCATAGCACGCACGGCATTCAGGTCCAGTTAAGCCGGCGCGCCTAGACTGGGTTCGTCGAACCTGAAAGGAGAAGGACATGAAAGCGAAGACTCTTGCGGTTGCCCTGGCCGCGGCATGCCTGGCCGGCGCGGCCGGCCTGCCCGCTGCACGCGCGGACGAGAACCATGTGGAAGCGCGCAAGCTGCGCGAATCGGGAGAGATCCTGCCGCTGGAAACGATCGCCGAGCGGGCGCGCGCCGCGCGCAGCGGGGAGATTATCGAAACCGAACTGGAACGCGGCAACGGCGGCTACGTCTATGAAGTGGAGATCCTGGACGAATCGGGTACCGTGTGGGAGCTCAAGCTGAATGCCAAGTCCGGGGAGTTGATCGAGATGGAGCGCGACGACTGACGATGCGGCTGCTGCTGGTGGAGGACGATTCGATCCTGGGTCCGCAGTTGCGGGCCGCGCTGGAACGCAGCGGCTACGCCGTGGACCTTTGCGCCGACGGCGCGGACGCCGAGGCGCTGGGCGACATCGAACCCTACGACCTGGTCGTGCTCGACCTCGGACTGCCCGGGCGGCCGGGCCTCGAGGTGCTGGCCAACTGGCGCGCGCGCGGCAACGTGACGCCCGTCGTGGTGCTCACCGCCCGCGGCAGCTGGCAGGAGAAGGTGGAAGGGTTCCGTGCCGGCGCCGACGATTATGTGGGCAAGCCCTTCCAGCTCGAAGAACTGCTTGCGCGCATGGACGCCGTGGTCCGGCGCACACGCGGGGCAGCGCCCGGTCGCCTCGAGTTCGCCGGCCTCATGCTCGACCCGCAGACCCAGACTGCCACCGGGGCGGATGGTGGCCACATTGCGTTGACCGGTACCGAATTCCGCCTGCTGCGCTATTTCATGCTCCATCCGGGACGCCTGCTGTCGAAATCGGAGCTGACCGATCACGTGTACGAACAGGATGGCGACAAGGACAGCAACGTCATCGAGGTCTATGTGAACCGCCTGCGTCGCAAGGTGGGTCGCGGCCTGATCCAGACCCGCCGCGGCCAGGGCTACGTATTCGGCGGCGCCGAATGAGATCCCTGCAAAGCCGGCTTTCCCTCGCTCTGGCATTGAGCCTGGTGGCGCTGCTGACGCTGCAATGGCTGGTGGCCAGCATCGCGATCAGCCGGCTGATGGAACGCCAGGTCGCCGCCCGCCTCGTCAAGGACGCCGAAAGCCTGCTGTCCGCCCTCGAAGGCGATTCGAAGGGGGGGTTGCGCCTCGACAGCCGCCGCGTCAGTCCGCGTTACCAGCGACCTTTTTCCGGCTTCTACTACACGGTGGATGGCGGCGGCCTGCGCGAGACCTCGCGCTCGCTTTGGGACATGGCGATCGAATCGCGCAGCGTGGCCGCAGGCGCCGGGCTCCAGTTCCGCACGGTCGGACCGGAACGCCAGCCCCTCCTTGCAGTCGTTCGCGGCTATCGCATGCGCGGCCACGAAATCGCCATCACCGTGGCGGAGGACGTCCGCAGCCTCGATGCCGGCGTGCGGGGATTCCAGCTCATTCACGGCGGCGTATCCATTGCCATCCTTGCGACCCTGCTCCTGGTCCAGCGCCGCATCGTCGTTCGCAGTCTGCGCGGCCTGGCCGATGTCCAGGCGGGGATGGAGAATCTGGCCGCGGGCCGCGCATCGCACCTGGAGGCGAACGGCCCGCTCGAAATCGCCCCGCTCATCGCGCAGCTCAACAGCCTGCTCCTGACCATGGGGCGCCGCTCGCGCCGCTCGCGCGAGGCTCTCGGCAACCTTGCACATGCCCTGAAAACGCGGCTCGCCATCCTGAACCAGGTGGCCGAGCAACCGGAAATGGCCAGCCATCCGCACCTGCGCACATCGATCCGCGAGGCCACCGAGGGCGTGCGCCGCATTGTCGAGCGCGAGCTCAAGCGCGCCCGGCTTGCCGGCGAGGCCCGGCCCGGCCAGCGCGTCGGCCTGCGCGACGAACTCGTCCTGTTGTCCCGGACGCTCGGCGTGCTTCACGCCAAAAAAGCGCCCCGGATCGAGTGGAGCGTCACGCCGGAAGCCGCATTTGCAGGCGACCGCGAAGACCTGCTGGAGTTGCTGGGCAATTTGCTCGACAACGCCTGCCACTGGTGCCGCGGCACGGTGCGCCTGGATGCCGCGCAAGACGAGGGCCTGCGCCTGGTTGTGGAGGACGACGGCCCGGGCTGCGCGCAGGCCGACCTCGAAGCGCTGGCCCAACGTGGATTTCGCGCGGATGAATCGCGACCCGGCAGCGGCCTTGGGCTTGCCATCGCCCGGGACATCGTCGAGACGTATGGCGGCACCTTGTCGTTCGGTCGTTCACCCGACCTCGGCGGCTTGCGCGTCGAAGTGCATTTCCCCGGCGAATCGCCGGGTTTTACCGCAACCAAAGGAGAACGCGCATGAATACCAAGCTTGCTGCCGCTGCACTTGCGGCCTCCCTCATTTCGTTCGCAGGCGTCGCGACTGCCCAGGATGCCGAAGACCTTGCCGAGATGCAGGCCGTCTCCAGGGCGGCCGGGCTGATTCCGCCGGAACAGGCCATGCAGAAAGCGCTGGCTGCCAAGCCTGGCACCATTGTCGACGCCGACGTGGACCGCAAATTCCGGAAGTACTATTACGAGGTGGAGATCGTGGATTCGCAGGGCGTCGAATGGGAAGTGGACATCGACGCCAAGACCGGCGAGGTGCGCCGCGTGAAAAAGGAATGGTTCGACTGAGCACCGCGGCCGTTGGCCGGTTGCCCCGTCCCCGCCCGGCATGTTAGCGTCATGGCTGTCCCCAAGCGGCCAACGTCAAGGAGAATCCAATGCGCGTCCGTACCCGATTCGCCAGCCTGCTGGGCAGCCTGGCGCTGATTGCCTGCCCGACCGCGTTCGCGGCCGAGGACGCCCACTGGTACGTCGGCGCATCCTTCGGTGGATCGCAGTTCGACCTCGACGACCAGGCGCGGCAGATCGATTCGGACCTGGTCCTGGGAGGCGCTGCGTCTTCGTCCACCACCACCCGCAAGGACAGCGACAGCGGGCTCAAAGCGTATGCGGGTTACAGCTGGTCGAAGAACTTCGGGGTCGAGTTCGGCTTCGTGAGCCCGGGCGAGGCCAGCCTGCAGACGCAGGTGCCGGGCGAGCTGTTCATCGGCGCTGTCGATGTCAGCGGCTGGTTCGGCGCGTTCGTCGCCACCCTGCCCCTGGGCAACGGCTTCAGCGTGCACGCCAAAGCCGGCCCGTTCGCCTGGAAGATCGATGCAGACCTCCATTCGACGATGACCACCACCTCCGTCGTCAACAAGAATGACGGCTTCGACTTCATGGCCGGCGCGGGCCTGGGCTACGAGATCAACGAGGATGTCGGGGCGCGCTTCGAGTTCGAGCGCTTCCAGGTTGGCGACGATTCCTTCGACTACATCTCCGCCGGAGTGCTGTTCCGCTTCTGATCAATCCCAGCGGTTGTCGCGCACGTAGACCTTCCCGTTCTCGACCTTCACCGGGAAAGTGGCGGTCGGCTCGTAGGCCGGCGCCGACAGGGCTTCCCCGGTCCTGACGCAAAAACGGGCGCCATGGCGGGGGCACACGATCTCGTCGCCTTCGATGGGATTGCCGCTCGTCAGCACGGTCCCGTCGTGCGTGCAGACATCCTCGATCGCGTAGAACTGTCCGCCCACGTTGAACACCGCGGCGATCGTTCCGTCGAGTTCCACCGTCTCGTAGTGTCCCGGCGCGATCGCTGTCGCCTCGGCGACGAAAATCCAGTCAGTCATCGGAAGCGGTGATTGGTGACTAGTGATTGGTGATTGGTAGTCGGCGACTGGTAATCGGCAATTCTTCTTCAGGGCTGGCGCCAGCGCAATTCACCAGTCACAAGTCCCCAGTCACGGCAATTCTCAGACTGCGACCACTTCCATCTCGGGATCGATGCGCCTGACCAGGCTTTCGATGCCTGCCAGGGTGCCTGAGATGGAGCTTGGGCAGGTGCCGCACGCGCCCTGGTAGTGGACCTTGAGCGTGCTGCCCTCCATGCCCACGACGTAAAGGTCGCCGCCATCCCCTTGCAGGAAAGGGCGCACCTCTTCGTCCAGCAACTCGTTGATCTGCTCGAGCTTGAGCTTGTCGCCATCCGACAGCGTCGCCGCGCCCTCGCCCTCCGCCAGCCATGCAGCGGCCTTGGCCGCCTCCTCGGACGCCTTCTCCGCGGCGGGCGCTTCGCGGATGGGCGCCGCGACCTGGCGCAGGAGGTCCTGCCAGTCGGCTTCCCCGTCCTGCGTCACCGTGATCCAGTTGTCGACGTAGAAGACGTTGGTGACGTGCGGAATCGCGAACAGCTTGGTGGCGAGTTCGTCGCGCTGCGCCTGTTCCGGATTCTCGAACGATCGCGCGAGCCCGTTGGTGAGCGGCTCCTTGAGCACGAATTTGCGCGCGTTCGGATTCGGGGTGTATTCGAGGTCGGCAATCTTGGGCATCAGGGATTCGCAATCGCGACCGGATCCTGGTCGCCTTCGGTGGAAACGGTGTTCTCGGCATTCAGGGCCGCGTGCAACGTGTGCCACGGCAGGATCGCGCACTTCACGCGCGAAGGCAGGTCCCGCACGCCGGAGAACACGGTCAGGCGGCCCAGGTGGTGCGGTTGCAACGTTGCATCCAGCTTGCCCGTGGCCATGTCGCGGAACTCCTGGATCAGCTGCTCGGCTTCCCCGATGGACTTGCCCTTCACATTGGTCGTCATCATCGATGACGAAGCCTTGCAGATGGCGCAGCTTTCGCCCTCGAAGGCGATGCCGTCGACCTTGTCGCCGGCCAGCTTGAGCGAGACCCAGATATGGTCCCCGCACAGCGGATTGAGCCCCTCGGCCTTGTGGCTGGCGTCGGCGAGCCGGCCCCAGTTGCGGGGCTTTTTGTTGTGATCGAGGATCACTTCCTGGTAGAGCTGCTTCGAATCCATCAACTGAAAATCTTCTGCACGCGGCGGATGCCGGCGACCAGCGCATCCACTTCCGCGAAAGTGTTGTAGAGGTAGAACGAAGCGCGTGCCGTCGCGGGAATGCCGAACCGCTGCATGACGGGTTGCGCGCAATGGTGGCCCGTGCGCACCGCCACGGCGTCCTCGTTCAGGATCGTTCCGACGTCGTGGGGATGCACGCCCTTCACCACGAACGAGAGCACTGCGGCCTTGTCCCGGGCCGTGCCGACGATGCGGACGCCCTCGAGCGACCGGAACGCCGCGGTCGCGTATTCGATGAGATCGTGCTCATGGGCGGCAATCCGGTCCATGCCCACGCTTTCCAGGTAGTCGATGGTGGCACCGAGGCCGATGCCGGCGGCGATCGGCGGGGTGCCCGCCTCGAACTTGTGCGGAATGGTGTTGTACGTCGTCTTCTCGAAGGTGACGGACAGGATCATGTCGCCGCCGCCCTGGTACGGCTTCATCGCTTCCAGCTGCTTCGCTTTGCCGTAAAGGATGCCGATGCCGGTGGGTCCGCACATCTTGTGCGCGGAAAAAGCGTAAAAATCGCAATCCAAGTCCTGCACATCCACTTTCATGTGCGGAACGGCCTGGGCGCCGTCCACCAGGACGGGAACGCCGTGGCCGCGCGCCACTGCGATCATCTCCTTGACGGGATTGATCGTGCCCAGCGCGTTGGAGACATGGGTGATCGCGACGAACTTCGTCCTGGCATTGAAGAGTTTGCGGTACTCGTCCTGCAACAGCTCGCCGGCATCGTTGCAGGGAATCACTCGCAGCTTCGCGCCCTTCTCCTCGCACAGCATCTGCCAGGGCACGATATTGGAATGGTGTTCGAGCTGGGAGACGATGATCTCGTCGCCCTCCCCCAGGAACGCCCGCCCGTAGCCGTGCATCACCAGGTTGATGCCGTCGGTGGTGCCGCGCGTATAGATGATCTCGCGTTCTTCCCGGGCATTGAGGAATCGCTGGACCTTGCGGCGCGCGCCCTCGTAAGCGGCAGTCGCCGTCTCGGACAGGTAGTGCACGCCGCGATGGATGTTCGCGTGCTCGGCGAGCTGGTAGTGCTCCAGGCGTTCGATCACCGGCCGCGGCATCTGGCTGCTCGCCGCGTTGTCCAGGAACACCAGCGGCTTGCCGTTGACCTTCAGGCCGAGGATCGGGAAATCGGCGCGGATGCGCTCGACATCGTAGAGGCCGGCGGCTTGGACCGCCTGCAATGCGGATTGGGTGGGAGTCATGCCTGCCTGCTCTGGGTCTGTTCGAGGACGTGCTGTTCAAGCTTCTCGACCACGGACTTCAGTGGAATGCGCTCGATGACTTCCGCGGCGAATGCGTACGTCAGCAGATTGCGCGCCACGGCATCCGCCAGGCCGCGGCTCTTGAGGTAAAACAGTTCATCCGCCTCCAGTTGGCCGACGGTGGCGCCATGCGCGCATTTCACGTCGTCGGCGAAAATCTCGAGCTGGGGCTTCGCGTCCACCTGCGCCTTGTCGGAAAGCAGCAGGTTGCGCGACTGCTGCCCCGAATCGGTCTGTTGCGCGCCGGGCCGCACCAGGATCTTGCCGTTGAAGACTGCCCTGGCCCCGCCCCCGACCACCGTCTTGTGCAACTGGCGGCTCACGCCATGCGCGTGCGCATGGTCGATGCTGCTGTGGGTGTCTGCAAGCTGACGGCCACCGATCAGGGCCAATCCGTCCAGGGAGAACCGCGTGCCTTCGCCGGCCTGGACAATACTCAGGTCATGCCGGGAAACCCTTGCCCCGAGCCCGATCGTCCAGTTCTCGTACTGGCCGTGGCCTTGCACGCGCACGGAGGTATTGGCGATGTGGAAGGCGGCCTGGGACTCGCGTTGCAGCTTGATGTGCGAGACCCGGGCATGGCTGGCCACATGGATCTCCGTCACGGCATCGGTGAAATAGGCCGCGTCATCCGCGCCGATATAGTCTTCGACAATGGTGCATTCCGCGCCGGGTTCGGCAATGACCAGCACCCGCGGATAACTCGCGGCGTCCTTTTGCGTGGCCACGAACAACAGGTGGATCGGATGGGCGGCCTTGTGGTCGCGGGAAGCATGAATCACGGCAGCGTCGGCCAGGAACGCGGTATTGACTGCTGCGAAGACATCCTGCTCGAACGACGCCAGCCGGCCGAGATGCGCCATGGCGCCTTCCGCCACGCCCTTTTCAAGACCCGGCAGGTTTCCGACCGTAATGCCCGCCGCGGCATCGATCCTGGACAGGTTTGCCGCGTAATGGCCGTCCACGAACACCAGGCAGGTACGCGCTTCGGGGATCGCGTGGGCATGCAGGAGACCGGGATTCGGGACGCCCGCCCCCGCCGCACGGCGAAAAGCCAGCTTGTACAGCGGCGACAGGTCGGTAAAACGCCATTCTTCGTCGCGCGTGGAGGGCACGGTGAGCGCATTGGCGCGTTCCACGGCGCGTCCACGCAATTCGCCCAAGGCCTCGCCGCGCGCGTCCGGCAATGCCTCGCGCCCGCGCAACAGGTCTTCCAGGTAGCGGTGGCCGGCCTCGACGCTCATGCCGCCTTCACCCAGTCGTAGCCGCGCGTTTCCAGTTCCAGCGCCAGCGACTTGTCGCCGGTCTTGATGATGCGGCCGCCCTCCATCACATGCACGAAATCCGGCTCGATATAGTTGAGCAGGCGCTGGTAATGGGTGACGAGGACCAGGCCCTGGTCGCCGCCATGCAGCTTGTTGACGCCGTTCGCGACGACGCGCAACGCATCGATGTCCAGGCCCGAATCGGTCTCGTCCAGCACGGCGAGGGTCGGCGCCAGCAACGCCATCTGCAGGATCTCGTTGCGCTTTTTCTCGCCTCCGGAGAACCCGGCATTGACGCTGCGGTCGAGGAATGCAGGATCCATCTCGAGCAGCTTCATTTTCTCGCGCACGAAATCGTCGAATTCCAGGGGATCGAGTTCATCGGCGCCGCGCGCGACCTGCAGCGTGTTGTAGGCGAGGCGCAGGAAGGAACTGTTGGTGACGCCGGGCACCTCGATCGGATACTGGAATCCGAGGAATACGCCGGCGCGCGCACGCTCCTCGGGCGGGAGCGCCAGCAGGTCCTTGCCCTGGAATAGCACCTGGCCTGAAATCACCTCGTAGGATGGATGTCCTGCCAGCACCTTGGCCAGCGTGCTCTTGCCCGAGCCGTTCGGCCCCATGATGGCGTGCACTTCGCCCGCCCGCACCGTCAGGTTGATGCCCTTGAGGATCGTCCGCTCGCTGATCCTGGCCTGCAGGTCCCTGATCTCCAGCAGGACCTGCGCATTCTGCTTTTTCATCCCACGCTTCCTTCCAGTTTCAGGCCGAGGAGTTTGGTCGCCTCGACCGCGAATTCCATCGGCAGCTGCACGAATACGTCCTGCACGAAGCCGTTGATGATCATCGACACCGCCTCCTCGTTGCCGATGCCGCGGCTCGCGAAGTAGAACAGCTGGTCCTCCCCGATCTTGGAGGTGGAGGCCTCGTGCTCGACCTTGGCGGTGCTGTTGGCGACCTGGATGTAGGGAAAGGTGTTCGCGCCGCACTTGTCGCCGATCAGCATGGAATCGCATTGCGAGAAATTGCGCGCGCCCTCGGCGCGGGCGCCGATCTTCACCAGTCCGCGATAGCTGTTGTTCGACACGCCGGCCGAAATGCCCTTCGAGATGATCTTGCTGCGGGTATTGCGGCCGATGTGAACCATCTTGGTGCCGGTGTCGGCCTGCTGGTGGTGGTTCGTCAGCGCGACCGAATAGAATTCACCCACGGAATTGTCGCCCTGCAAAATACAGGATGGGTACTTCCAGGTGATCGCGGAGCCGGTTTCCACCTGCGTCCAGGAAATCTTGGAATTCACGCCCCTGCACAGGCCGCGCTTGGTGACGAAGTTGTAGATGCCGCCCTTGCCGTCCTCATCGCCCGCGTACCAGTTCTGCACGGTCGAATACTTGATCTCGGCGTCGTCCAGCGCCACCAGTTCCACCACCGCCGCATGCAGCTGGTTGGTGTCGAATTTCGGCGCGGTGCAACCTTCCAGGTAGGAAACGTACGCCTGCTCTTCGGCGATGATGAGGGTGCGCTCGAACTGGCCCGACTCCTGGGTGTTGATCCGGAAATAGGTCGACAACTCCATCGGGCACCGCACGCCCTTCGGGATGAAACAGAACGACCCCTCGGTGAATACCGCGGAATTCAGCGCCGCATAGTAGTTGTCGGTATGCGGCACCACGCTGCCGAGGTACTTCCTCACCAGCTCGGGATGCTCTTTCACCGCTTCCGAGAGCGAACCGAAGATCACGCCGGCATCGGCGAGCTTCTTCTTGTAGGTGGTTGCAACAGAAACGCTGTCGAAGATGACATCCACCGCGACGCCGGCGAGCGCCTTCTGCTCGTGCATCGGCACGCCGAGCTTCTCGAAAGTGCGCCGCAGTTCCGGATCCACCTCGTCCATCGAGGCAAGCTGCTTCTTCGGCTTCGGCGCCGAGTAGTAGCTGATGTCCTGGAAATCGATCTTCGGATACCTGACGTTCGGCCAGGTCGGCTCGGTCATCGTGAGCCAGTGGCGGTAGGCCTTGAGGCGGAATTCGAGCAGCCACTCCGGTTCGCCCTTCTTGGCGGAAATGAACCGGATCACATCCTCGCTCAGGCCCTTCGCGACGGTGTCGGATTCGATGTCGGTCACGAAGCCGTGCTTGTACGGCTGATTGACCAGGTTCTGGATGACTGCGCTCACGGGGTGCTCCGTCCTCAGA
>Ga0315910_10004503_pt1 | contig 11639 bp, 8 predicted proteins | sample EdamamesoilMG_FD_204470 | JGI IMG/M metagenome (GOLD analysis project Ga0315910, IMG submission 204470) | Garden soil microbial communities collected in Santa Monica, California, United States - Edamame soil | ecosystem: Environmental > Terrestrial > Soil > Garden | place: USA: California...
GCCTCGTGCGGGTGTTCGAGCGCGAGTTTCCCACGTTCAAGCGCTGTCATGGACGGGCTACCCCCCACAGCGAGGGCGCCTCGTACGGTGTGGATCTGCTCATCCCGAGCGAGGGAGGGCGCGCCAAGGTGCGCGCCACGCGAACCCGCCTCGACGGTGCGGCGTTCGGCTCGTGCATGCGCGCGGCCTTCGAGGCGATTCGTTTTCCAGCCCCGCCGAGCGAGCGCCCCGAGATCGTCAGCTACTCCGTGCTGTTCAAGCCGGGCGGGCGCTGAGCCCGGCGCGTTGGCAACGCGGAGGCCCATTCTGGGGCAGGGGCTGGGCAGCGCCGCCGTGCGGCGCTGTGAGCGCGCGCGTACTCGCGCGAGTGTTTTCTAAGGCTCACGGCGGGACTGCCGTTCTGCCTCATACTGGATTGTGAGCAGCGTCCCAGCCCCGAGGAAATGACCACCGGCAACCGGACCGACGAGCTGCCGGGGCGGCTCACGTACCGCCCCGAGCAGTCGACCTTGGTCGACGAGGTCGAGACCCCGTCGCTGGTTCCGCGCGCGCCGACCGAGAAGGACCGAGGTGTGCTCACGCTGCTCACCGGCGCCTTGCAAGGGACGATCATACCCATCGACGAGCGCAACGACCTGACGCTCGGGCGCAGCAAGGAAGCGGCCGTGTTGATCCCCGATCCGAGCCTGTCGCGCGTCCATGCGCGTGTCTTCAGGCGGCAGACGCCGGCGCGCGTGGAGTTCTACATCGAAGACCTGAGCAGCACGAACGGGACGTTCGTGGCGGGCCAGCGCATCTCCAGCCCCACCGCGCTCGGTGATGGTGTGCGCGTCAACCTGGGCCGCCGCACGGCGCTGCGTTTCTCGCTCCAGGACGTGCTCGAGGAGCAGGCGCTGATCCGTGCCAGCGAATCGGCCGTGCGCGATCGTTTGACGGGCGTCTTCAATCGAGGCGCGTTCGAGGATCGCCTGCAGAGCGAGCTCGCCGCCAGCCGGCGACGCGGAACCCCGCTGGCGCTGCTGCTCTTCGACATCGATCACTTCAAGCGCCTCAACGACACGTATGGTCACCTCGCTGGCGACGCCGTGCTGCGCGCCGTCGCGCAGTGCGTGCAGACGACGGTGCGGCCAGAGGACGTGCTGGCGCGGTATGGCGGCGAGGAGTTCGTGGTGATCCTGCGCGCCGTCAGCCCCCGCGGCGCCCGCGTGATGGCGGAGCGCGTGCGTGCGGCGGTGGAGGAGCTGGGAACGGCCTATAACGAAACGATCATCGGCGCGACCATCAGCGTTGGCGTGGCGCACACCATGAACGCGAAGTCCGTCGAGAACCCGGCCGCGTTCATCGCAGCCGCGGACGGTGCCCTCTACGAGGCCAAGCACCAGGGGCGCAACCGCGTGGTCCTCGCCCAGCGCGCCTCCTGAACGCGCGCCGGAGCCAGGCGGCGCGGCAGCTCGAGCCAGCGGCCGCGCCCAGCGGGCGCGCGGCCGAACGTTCGGGGGAGCGCTTGGCGGGGCCGGGCGGCTGCGGTATAGGGCGCCCATGACGGCATTGCGCATTTTCTGGCCTGATCGAGCGGACTATCGAGCGTCGATCGAGGCGCTGCATGCCCTGCTTCGAGCGGGCGAGCTGACCAGCGGCGCGCAGACCGGGGGAAAGGTCGCGGACGTCGTCCGCGGTATCTTGGAGCAGGTGGCCACGGGGGGGGACGAAGCGGCGGCGCGGCTCACCTCCGAGCTCGATCGCGCCAAGATCACGCCGGACGCCTTGCGCGTGCCGAGCGAGGTGCTCGAGCGCGCGCATCGCGCCGCCGACCCCGGGCTCATGGCGCTCGTGCGGCGGGCCGCCGAGAACGTGCGCGCGTACCAGGAGCACATCCTGTGGAAGTCGCCGGAGCCGCTGGCGCGCGGTGGCCGCCGGCTCGGGGTGCGCTACACGCCCCTGCGCCGGGTGGGAGTCTACGTGCCGGGGGGCCGCGCGTTGTATCCCTCGACCGTGGTGATGACGGTCGTTCCAGCGAAAGTGGCCGGCGTGCGCGAGGTCGCCATGTTCTCGCCGCCCACCGGCGGCGAGATCGCGGAGCTGGCGCTCGCGCTCGCCTGGGAGCTCGGGGTGCACGAGGTGTACCGGCTCGGCGGCGCCGTCGGCTTGGCCGCTGCCGCCTTCGGCACGCGCACGATCGCGCCCGTCGACAAGATCGTCGGACCGGGCAACGCCTACGTCGCCGAGGCGAAGCGCCAGCTGTTCGGGCGCGTCGGCATCGACTCGATCGCGGGCCCGAGCGAGGTCTTCATCGTGGCAGACGACTCCGCCAACCCGCGCTGGCTCGCCGCGGACTTGATCGCACAGGCCGAGCACGATCCCGGTTCGGCGGTCCTGGCGACGCCATCGGCCGAGCTCGCGCAGGCCGTCGTGCGCGAGGTCGAGCGGGAGCTCGAGAGCCTGGAGCGAGCCGGCGCGGCCCGGCGTAGTCTCGAGCGCTACGGCGCCGTGATCGTGACCGAGAGCCTGGACGGCGCGTGCGAGCTCGCCAACGATTTCGCCACCGAGCACTTGCAGATCATCACCCGGGACGACGATCGTTGCCTGTCGCGCATCGAGGCCGCAGGGGCGATCTTCGTCGGGGCGCACACCCCGGTTCCGCTCGGCGACTACTACGCCGGTCCCTCGCACGTGCTACCCACCGGCGGGACCGCTCGCTTCTCCGCCCCGCTCAGCGCCAACGATTTTCTCAAGGTGTCGAGCTTGATCCGCTACGGCGCCGCCGACCTCGCCGCAGACACGGCCGACGTCACCGAGTTCGCCCGTCGCGAAGGGCTCACCGCGCACGCGCGCGCGGTCGCGATCCGCGGCGAGGGCTGAGCCATGCCCCCTGCGTGGGGGCGTTGCCGCCCCTGCGCCTCGCCGTCACGCCACCATGCGCTCGCGGCCGTGCGCGACGAGGGTGGGCGCGTTGCAGGGCCCGAGCTCCCAGCGGATGTCGGGCAGCGGAGGCGTCCGCCCGTGTGCTCGCGTGCCGATGAGGGCCAACTTCGAGCGCGACGCGGCTCGGCGCGACCCGTCAACAGTGGGTCGCGCAACTCGGCGCGTCAGCGGACGGACGTCGGAGCGCTGGCCATGCGGCCCAAGGGCTCCTGCGTCCGCACCGCTTTCCTCACACACACGGGTCTAGCATGCGGGTCGAGCAGATTGTGACAACGAGCGCCTACCTGGCGCTCAGCCCGGTCGAGCGCGACGCGCTCGTGGCCCGCCTGGGCGGTGGGCTCGAGCTCGATGCGAGCGCGATCGAGCATTTTGACGGCGACGCGGCGAGCCTCAGCGTCGCCGACCTGCGGCGCTGGCTGATCGCCTCGGACACCAGGCCCTTCGCGTTCGTGAGCGTCGATGGGGCCTCGGCGCTCAGCACCAGCGTGTGCGAGGCGTTGCTCGTGATGCTGGCCCCCGAACACTGCGCCGGTGATGCGGTGGTCGCGCTCGCCGAGCGCGCGCGCGATCTCGGGCACCTGGTGGCGCTGGCCGAGGCGGCGCATGCGGAGGTCGGGTTCGTGGGCGATCGGCTGCTGGCTGCCCTGGCGTTGCAGATCGATGCCTGGGTCGAGAGCGCGTCGTTCGGCGCCTTCCAGGCCGATGCCGTGCACCGTGTCTTCGTCGGCGCGCAGGTGGCGCGGCTGTCGGACGCGATCCTGGGCTATCAGCGGCGCACCCGAGGCCTGCACGGTTGGTTCGACAGCGTTGGCCGCCACCTGGTCACCGGTCTCGGGAACGCTCGGCACGGCGCGCTGATGCTGGCGACGGGGGCGCCTCACCATGAGGGCCGTTTCGACGGTACGCGCTGGTGCAACTGGAGCGGGACCGAGCAAGTCGTGCCCCGGCGCTTCCTCGTGCCGCGAACCGAAGCAGAGATCGTGGAGGCGGTGCGCAGCGCGCAGCGATTGCGCGTGGTGGGTGGCGGCCACACCTTCAACGACTCGCCGCTCAGCTCGGATACGATGCTCTCGCTCGATTCCTATCAGCGCGTGCTTCGCGTCGACCCGGTGCAGTGGACGATCCACGTCCAGGCGGGTATTCGCCTGCGCGACCTGAGCCGCGTGCTGGCGGCGCACGGCCTCGGGTTGCCGGTGCTGGGCTCGACAGATGCGCAGAGCATCGGCGGCCTCGTCGCCACCGATCTGCACGGAACGGGGCGCCAGCATGGCTTCTTGTCGGAGCAGATTCTCGGCGTGCGCGTGGTGCTCGCGAACGGCGAAGCGCGGACCGTGCTGCGCGGAGAGCCCCTGTTCGAGGCCATCATCGGTGGCGTGGGCACGCTGGGGGTGGTGACGGAGGTCGAGTTGCAGCTCGTGCCGGCCTTCAACCTGAAGAAGTCCAATCGGCTCGTCGATCGCCGGTGGGCAGAGGACAACATTCAGAGCCTGATCGACGCCCACGATCACGTGAGCTTCTACTACGTGGCCGGCTCGCTCGATGCCCGCTCGGTGCGCTTGCACACATGGGATCGCACCGACGAGGTTGCGCCTGCAGACTGGCGCGAGCAAGACGTACGGCACGAGCTGGAAGACTTCGCGCTGAGCGCCTACTTTCAAGGCATCGGCGAGAAGGTCGCCGAGCAGCGCCCGGAAGATCCGCTGGCCGCGTGCCTTGCGCCTCCGAGCAGCGTGGTCATGCCCTCGCCCGAAGCGTTCGGGCGAAAGCTGTTCTACCTGCACGACGAAATCGAGTTCGGCGTGCCCTTCGAGGCGTATCGGGAAATTCTCGATCGAGTGTGGGCTTTGCTCGCGGGTGAGGACTACTTCAGCATCATCGAGGTGCGCTTCACGCCCGACACGTCGCGCGCATTGCTCGGGCCCGGGGTAGGCCGGCGCACCGCCTATATCGAGCTGGCGACGCCGCTTTCACAGCAGACCGCCCAGATGTTCTCGCGCGTGGAGGAGATCCTCCTCGCGCACGGTGGTCAGCCCCACCTCGGCAAGTACAGCAACATGTCGCCGGAAAAGATGCTGCAGGCGTTCGGGAGCCGCTACGTCCGGTTCCAGGCATTGCGCCGCGCGCACGACCCCGACGGCAAGTTCCTGTCCGGATTCACCCAGCAGATCTTCTGACCTGACATCGCTCTGGGCCGTCGTCCCTTGCCGCCGAAGGCGCGCCGACGCCTCGTCCAGCGTCAGCCGCCGGCCGGGGATGCCGGGGCCACGGGCGCTCCGCCATAGACGGCCGCCTCGAACTCGGCCAGCGCGCGCAGAGCGCCCGCGTCGTAGAACGGCAGCACCTGCATGAGCAACGTCGCGGCGATGCCGGCAGCCGGGTCGATCCAGAACTCCGTGTTGAAAATCCCAGCCCACGACATGCTGCCCACGTTGCGGTGTGCACCCGGCGCCGTCCCGGGGCCCGTCAGCTGAAAACCGAGCCCAAACTTGTCGACGCCGGCGCCGAGCGGGAACGACTGCGAGATAGCCGGATTGGTCGTCTCCTGCAGCTCGACGTAGATTTCGCCGATCTGACTGTTGCCCATCGCCGCCACGCTCTCCGCGCTCAGGATCTGCACTCCGTCCACGCTCCCCCCGTTCAGGAACAGGCGCATGAACTGCCCGTAGTCCTGCGCCGTCGAGAACAGCCCGCCGTCTCCCGTAAAGGGCGGCGTCGGCGTGGCCTGCACCCCGAACTGCTGTTGCTCGTCGAGGCCACCGCCCGCGGCGCGCGAATGCGTGGTCGGCAAACGCGACTGCTTCTCGGTCGCCACCGCGTACGACGTGTCGACCATGCCCAGCGGCTCGAAGATGCGAGCCTGGAAGAAGTCCTCCAGGCTGTCGCCCGACACCTGTTCGACGATCTGCCCGAGCACGCGCGTGCTGCCGCTGTAGTGCCACTCCGCACCGGGCTCGTTCAAGAGCGGCAGCGCCAGCTCCGCGAGGCCGGTCGATTGCGTCAATGCCACCACCGTCGCGTTGGCAAAGCCATAGGCGAGCCCGGAGGTGTTGGACAGCAGGTGCCGCACCGTCAGCGTCACCTGCGCCGGCTCCGTCACCAGCGGCTCGACGTTCGTGACCACCTCGCGCCCCTCGAACTCCGGCAAGTACTGAGCGACCGGATCATCGAGCCCGATCAGCCCCTCCTCCACCAGCATCATCACGGCAACCGACGTCACCGGCTTCGTCATCGACGCGAGATTGAAGATGGCGTCGACCGGCATCTCCGTGCCTGCGGCGACGTTGGACAGGCCGACCGCATCCTCGAACACGACCCCATCGCGATCCACCACGAGCGCCACCATGCCGGGCGCATCCCCGCGCGCGATGGCCGCGTCGAGCGCGGCGCTGAGCGCATCGGGCGAGGGCGAGGCTGGAGACGGGGGCGCCGTAGGCACCGGCGCATCCCCACCCCCCGACGACGCCGTATCGGGCTCGAAGGTTCCAGGCTCCGCGGGAGCCTCCGCCGCCGTCGTCGTGCCGTCGGACGCAAAGGCCGGAGCGGCCGAGGCCGCCGGATCGGTGGGCGTGCCCGGGTCGCTCGGCGCCGCCCCCGGCTGGGGCGAAAGCGGCGCGCTCGAGGCCACCGAGGGCTCGTCGGAAGAATCGCCGCAGGCCGCAGAGGCTGCTGCCACGAGCGCGAACGACACCACCTTGCCCATCAACTGCTGCTTCATCAAGATACCTCGACGTGTCGACGAACGAGCCCGCCCAGGGCCTCGATCACGAGCACCCTAGACACACTTTCCCGGCAGTTGGAACGCCTATACGCAGCTGGGATCCGCATCTGCCCGCACGCTCGCTCCAGCGCGCTCGCAGCGTGCGTGGGCGCACGCCCGAGCCGCTCTCGCGAACGCCTCGGGTGAGACGAAAACACCCCCTTGGTGAAGGCGCTTGCAATCGTGGCCCGATGGATCGATCGCGGCGCCAGCGAAGTAGGTAGCGCTCGGCTCAGCCGCGATACGCGATGTCGTCCAGGTAGATCACGGCCGCGCCGGGGTTGTCTTCGCGGTGCAACAGCACGCAGAAGGGCGTCATCACGCTGGATAGGTCCGCGTTCGTGACGTAGATGCCGTACTCCTTCCAGGCGGGCGTCAGCCGCAGCCTGCCGGCGCTCACGTCGAACGAGTCCTTGTAGCGGGTCTTGACGTTGCCGAGACCACCCGCCCGGAACTCCACCGACTCGCCCCCCACGGCGCCTTTGGCCCAGAACGCGATGCGGCGATAACCTCCCTTCGACAGGTCGTCACCCGGCGCCTCGCCCTCGTTGCCCGGCTTGTTCTTCCAGCAGATGCCCGCGAAGTCGCCGTTCTCGTCGAAGCTGATCTTCCAGGCGTCCGGCGGCGAGTGGGCGTCGACGGGCTGTGTCTTCTCCCAGCGGATGCGCTTGGTGGCGCCGACGCTCTCGACGTTGGGATAACTCAGGCTCACGTCGAGCGCGGGCACGGCGCTCTTCGCGGCCGGTTTCGCGCTCGGCGTCGTGATCTCGACCGGGGCCTCGCGGCGCGAGCGCTGCTCGCAGCCCAACGCGCTGATGGCCATGAAGAGCGTGAGCAGGCCGCGGCGGCTCGCTTCACACGCGCGCCACATGGCGGGCTCGTGCAGGGCAGTTTTGACGATCATGGGTTCGGGTGCGGCGATCTCGAGCAACTCCGAGTGCGGTGTCTCGACGTGGGTCATGGCTGTTTTGAGGCTCGGCGGAGAATTCCGCTGCCCAAGGATGATACGAGGGTTTCAGCCCTAGATGTTAAGGCGCGCGCTCGTCGTGTGCGGTTTGTTTTTCCATCCGGGGCTGCCTAATCTCCGCGCCGGAGGTCTTCGAGAGATGAGCCAGCGCTTCCGCGACGTGAAGTCTTACACCCTGTTGAGTCTAACCCTGGCGGCGGGCGCTGCGATCGCGGTCGCATGTAGCTCGGACGATGACCCCGAGACGACCGAGGGCCAGCTCGGCGCGGGCGGCACCAACGCGAGCGTGGGCAACGCGGGCGCCAGCGGCGCGCCGGCAGCGGCGGGTGCCGCGGGTACGGGCGGCGCGCCCGCGGGCGCTGCAGGCAACAACACCGCTGGCAGTGAGGGCCAGCAGGTGGACTTGCCGATCGACGAGCCCCCGACCGCGCAAGGCGGCTCGGGTGGCGAGGAGCCGCCCGCCGAACCTCCGCCCCCCGCTGGGACGCTCGCCCCCAACTGCGCGCCGGCAGAGGGCGCCGCCCCGAACGTGGCGCTCGAGCTCGTCGCCGATGGGCTGCAAGATCCGATCTACGTGACCGGCGTGCCAGGCGACGATTCTCGCCTGATCGTCATGCAAAAGGGAGGGGTCATCCGCGTGCTCGTCGACGGCGCCTTGCAGGAAGCGCCGTTCCTCGATCTCTCGGGCCAGTTGGCGAACCAGGGCGAGCGCGGCGCGCTCGGGCTCGCGTTCCATCCGAGCTACGCCGAAAACGGCCTGCTCTACGTTCACTACTCGTCGAACGGTAGTGACGGTTTGCCGCCGACGGGCGACACGGTGGTCGCCGAGTTTCAGGTCGACCCCAACAACCGCAGCGTGGCGAACGTTGGCAGCCGTCGTGTCGTGCTGACCATCGCGCAGCCGCAAGCCAACCACAACGGTGGGCAGCTCAGCTTCGGTGCCGATGGCTCCTTGTACCTGGGTTTTGGCGATGGCGGTAACGGCAACGATCAGGGCGCGGGGCACGCCGCGATCGGCAACGCGCAGACGCTTTCGACCCTGCTCGGGAAGATCCTGCGCATCAACCCTGCCGCTGGTGACGGCGGGGCGACGTACACGGTGCCCCCGGGCAACCTCGCCGAGGCGACCGGACAGCAGGCGTTGCCCGAGATCTGGGCCTATGGCGTGCGCAACCCATGGCGTTTCAGCTTCGATGCTTGCACGGGCGACCTGTACATCGGCGACGTCGGCCAAAACGCGCTCGAAGAAGTGGATTTCGTGGCCGCATCACCCGACACGAGGACCATCGGCGCGGGGCTGAACTTTGGTTGGCGCATCATGGAAGGCACGATCTGCGGGCCTGTCGCTGCCGAATGCACGCCCCAGACTCAGACGGGGCTCATCTTGCCCGTGGATACGTATGGGCGTGACGTCGGCCAATCCATCACCGGAGGCTACGTGTACCGCGGCAGCGCGATCCCGGGTCTGCGGGGCCATTACATCTACGCCGATTACGCGACAAAGCACATCTTCCGCTTCCGCGTCGAGAACGGTCAGATCGCCGACCGCACGGAGATCACCGATCAGATCGTCGCTCCGGGCGGCGGCGACGTCGAGGAGATCGCGTCGTTCGGTCAGGACAACGCCGGCGAGGTGTACATCGCCGCGTTCACGCCCGGCGCCGTCTATCGCCTCGTCCAGGCCCCCTGAGGCGACCTGGGTGACGACCTCCGCCGAGGCGCGTCTCTGCGACGCCCTCGGCCGCTCCTCGTCGGGTCGCGCTGCACTCGTGTAGCGTGGCCCGCTGCTGGCGGGCCACGCGCCGAGAGGGCTCAGCTACCGAGCGCGGCCGTGATGGCGGCGTAGTCGGGCTCGCTCGCGATCTCGGGCACGAGCTGGCTGACGAGCACGTCGTTTTTCTCGTCCAGGACGATCACCGCACGCGCGGTGAGCCCCTTCAGCGGTCCCTCGACGAGGTCGAGGCCGTAGTCCTTGCCAAAGCTCGAGCGGAAGGCGGACAAGGGGACGACATTCTTCAGGCCGTCGCCCTCGCAGAAGCGCTTCTGGGCGAACGGGAGGTCCTTGCTGATCGCCAGCACCACGACGTCGGCGCGCGCGCCGAGCGACTCGTTGAACTTGCGAGCGGTCGCCTGGCACACGCCCGTGTCGTAGCTCGGGTTGACCGTCAGGACCTTCTTCTTGCCGCTGTAGTCGGCCAGGGTCTTTTCGCCGAGATCGCTGCCTACCAGCGCGAACTCGGGCGCGCGGGTGCCGACGCGGGGCAGCGCGCCGCTGGTTTCGATGGGGGTGCCTTTGAAGGTGACTCGAGCCATGGCAGGCCTCTTTCTTTTCGAGTTTGGGCTTGGGGTCGTCGGCGCGGGAGCGCCCCGCCCCGGCACGGTCTTATACGCGCCGACCGGGGCTGCCCAGGCTTTTTGCTCTTGCACCGGCCCGCGGGGGAAGGTGGTAGAATGCTGCCGGCCGAGATGAACCGGAGACCGGACGAGATTGAGGAAACACTGCCGCGCGAGGCCTCGGGGCTGCCCGCTGCCGTCGGGCCTGGAGGCCCGGTTCTGTTCGTCGCGTTCTTCTGCGATAGTCCGCGGGAGCTGCCCAGCCGTCACAGCTTGAGCCGGCTGGAGTCCGTCTCGATCGGGCGCGGGCGCGACCGGACGGCGCAGCGAGACGCCGCCCGCGGCTCTCTCGAGCTGACGCTGCCTGACGCCTGGACGTCGTCGCGGCACGCCGGGCTCGTGCGCTCGGGCAGCGCCTGGCACGTCGAGGACCGCGGCTCGCGCAACGGGGTGCGCGTCAACGGGCAGCTCGTCGGCAGCGCGCGCCTGAACGATGGCGATCTGATCGAGGTCGGACACACGCTCCTGTATTTCCGCCAGGATGGCGCGCCCTTGCTCGGTCACGAGGGGCTCGACTATTTCCCGCTGGATGCCGGCGAAGAGCGCGCCGGGCTGTTGACGCTGTCGAGCGAGCTGTCGCGGGAGATGGCCAAGGCCTGGGACCTGGCGAGCTCGGAGCTGCCGCTCTTGATCCAGGGCGAGAGCGGGACTGGCAAGGAGGTGCTGGCGCGCGCGCTGGCCGAGCGCTCGCACCGCCGCGGGCTGTTCGTGGGCGTCAACTGCGGCGCCATCCCGCCGAGCCTGGTCGAGAGCGAGCTGTTCGGGCACGTGAAGGGCGCCTTCACGGGCGCCGACGCGAACCACGAAGGGCTGATCCGCAGCGCCAACCGCGGCACGCTGTTTCTCGACGAAATTGGCGACCTCGAGCTCGGCGCTCAGGCCGCCCTGCTGCGGGTGTTACAGGAGCGCGAGGTGCGTCCGGTGGGGTCGGCGCGTGCGGTGCCGGTGGACGTGCGCCTGTTGTCCGCGACACACCGGGATCTCGACGCGCTGGTGGAGAAGGGCGCTTTCCGCGCCGACCTGCTCTCGCGCCTGGCCGGGTTTCGGCTGCGCCTGCCGCCGCTGCGCGAGCGGCGCGAGGACATCGGGCTGATCGTGTCGCGCCTGGTGCGCGCGCGCAGCTCGGAGCTCGGCTCGGATCTGCGCTTCGAGCCGGACGCCGCGCGTCGCTTGTTTCGCTATCACTGGCCTCTCAACATCCGCGAGCTCGAGAACTGCTTGCGAGCCGCCAACGTGCTCGCTCGAGGTGGGGCCATCGCGGACGAGCACCTCTCGGAGCAGCTGCGTCGCCAGGCGCCCGAGCCGAGCCGCAGGCTCGCCGTCGGCCTGACGGCGCCGCAGCAAGCCCAACGCGACGAGCTGATCGCGCTTTTCCGCGAGCATCGCGGCAACGTCAGCGCCGTGGCGCGGCACCTCGGCAAAGCGCGCACTCAGGTCCAGCGCTGGCTCCGGCGTTACCAGCTCGATCCGCGCGACTATCAGGAGTGAGCGGCAGCCCCGAGCTCGGGCGAGAGCAGAACGCTCACTGCGTCCTCGGGCAAGGGGCGCGGCTTGCCGCGGGTGTCGATGCAAGCCAGCACCACGTGCGCCTCGAGCAAC
>Ga0315910_10004504_pt1 | contig 11635 bp, 9 predicted proteins | sample EdamamesoilMG_FD_204470 | JGI IMG/M metagenome (GOLD analysis project Ga0315910, IMG submission 204470) | Garden soil microbial communities collected in Santa Monica, California, United States - Edamame soil | ecosystem: Environmental > Terrestrial > Soil > Garden | place: USA: California...
GGACGAAGCTGAACAGGGGTTCCTGGGGCGTGGGCAGGAGGGCGAGCGCGAGCGACGGGAGCAGGGGCATGGGGGTGGGATGGAGAGCGCGCGAGAGAGAGGGAAGGAATCGGCGCCCGCGGTGGGGAGCGCGTGGAAGGAGCTAGCGGCCGGGCTGGAGCCGGGGCACGTGCCGCAGGAAGCGCTGCAGGTTCTCGAACACGTTGAGGCGCTCGCCCGCGACGATCCAGACCGTGTTGGTGACGACGAGCAGGCGGCCGCGGTGGCCGACCAAGTCCTCGGGGCCCCACACGGCGAAGGGCACGTCGGAGGAGGTGTCCATTCGCACGAGCTCGTTCCGCGCCGCGAGGCCCGTGACGTAGCGGGTGAAGGCCGTGCGGAAGAAGGTCGTGAGCGCGTTGGGCACGGTGGCCGCACCCCCGGTGGCGCCGGGCTGGAACGAGCAGAGGCCGTCCGAGGCGCTGCCGGTCACGCCCACGTCGACGCCGCCGCCGACGACGAGCTGGTTCACGAGCGTCTCGACCGATGCGTTCACGTCGATCGGGCCGCCCGACAGGAAGAGCCCGCCGCCCGCGCCCACGAAGGCCACGAGCCGCGCGCGCTGGCCGGCCCCGATGGCGCTGCCGACGTGCCAGATGGCGCCGTAGGGCGAGAGGTCGGCCGGCAGCGCCTCGGTGAGCGAGACCTGCTCGGGCCGGAGGCCGAGAGCGAGCAGGTTGGCCTCGACCGCCTCGCCGCGGAAGCGCGGCGCGCCGAACACGAGCACGTTGCGGAGCAGCGGCCCCACGACGACGTCGCCCACGTCGCGGACGCCGAGCGGCGTCAGCGTCGTCAGCGCGGCCCCGGCGCGCGGACGCCCGTCGACGGTCGCGCCGGCGACGAGCTCGAGCGCCTCGTTCTCGTCGGAGCGCAGCTCGATCGCGAAGGTCCCGTCGGCGCCCGTGAGCGTCGCCAGGCCGCGCTGCGGCAGGGCCACGTTCGCGCCGGCCACGGGCGTGCCGCGTTCGTCGACCACGCGCCCGGCGATGGTCGTGAGCACGTCGACGACGGGGCCGCCCTGGCCCTTGGGCGCCTCGAACGAGACGAGCTCGGGCGCGCCGGCGGTGAAGGCGTTCCCGCCCAGGTCGAGGAAGCGGTCGAGCCCCGAGTCGCCATCCAAACGGGCGCTGCCCATGCGCGCGTGCCCGACGAGCAGGCGATCGTCGCCGCCGCCGAGGTCGACCCGCAGCGGCTCCATGACGGGCGCCTCGTCCGACGGATCGCCGGCGATGTGCACGACGTCCGCGCCCGGGCCCGCGTCGAGCACGAGCGCGACGGCGCTGAAGCTCGTGAGCTCGATGCGGTCGTTCCCGGTCCCCGCGAAGAGCTCGAGCGCGCCAGCCTCGTCCTCGATGGCCGCGAGGTCGTCGCCGTCGCCGAGCTCGATCCGGCCGCGGATGCCGGTCCGCTGGCCGACCAGGATCTGGTCGTTGCCCGCGCCGAGGTCGAAGAGGCCGTCCGCGCCCGTGAACTCGCCGATCGTGATGCGGTCGTCGCCCGTGCCCATGCGCAGCGTGCCCACGATGCCCGAGGCGCCCTCGCCCACGTCCATCGTGTCGTCGCCCGGCCCGAGGTCGAGGGTCACGCGCTCGAAGGGCCCGACCACGACCACCTGGTCGCGGCCCGCGCCGGTGACGACGACGAGCTCGCGCTGGCAGCAGGGGGGGTCGCTGCCGGTGTCGTCGCCGAGGTGGGCCTCGTTGTCGCCGCCGCCCAGGAAGGCGACGATGCGCGTGCCCGGCGCGAACAGCGTCACCGAGGCCAGACCATTGATCGTGGTCGAGGCATCCAGGCCGCGGATGCGGAGGAGATCCTGGTCCGCCCCGCCCGACTCGAGGCGCACGCCATTTGCAAGATCGTCACCGAACAGCCAGAGATCCCCGGCTCCGTCGACGAAGGCGCTGACGTTGCCGCCGGCCGCGGCGCCCGTGGTCAGGGCCGAGGCCAGGGCGAGGACGAGCAGAGCCTGCAGGCCTCGACGACCCACCCGACCGTACCTGGACGCGTCCATCGCACCACTCCCTGTTCCCCGACCTCCGGGACCACCGACGGCCAAGAGCATACTCCTAGGAAGGCCCCCCGCCAGGGCGGCCAAGGCCCCTTTCCCCTCGTTAATTGTGGTCGCCTTCATGAAGCCTTGATCCCCACCCGGCGGACGGCTCGCCTAGCCTCGGGTCGGCGCAGGGTTCCGAGTCCCGGAGCTCGCCCAGGCCGGCACGGACCGGCAACAAGGAGGACGGGGATGAGCGCGAATCGGAGTCGAAGGGCTCGGAGTCGGGCGCCGTGGACGGTGGGCCTCGCCCTGTGCGCCTCGGCCGGCGCGCTGCAGGCCGGCGGCGACGTGAGCGTGCGCGTCGACCGCGCGGGGAACCTCGTGGTCGAGGGCGACGACGAGGACAACGAGATCCTGATCTCGCCGGTCGACATCGGCATCGGCACGGTGCTCGGGCTCGGCACGACGCGCGTCAACGGCGGCGACAGCGCGACCTTCAGCGGCGTCGACGGCGACTTCCGCATCCGCATGCGGGGCGGGAACGATCGCGTGCTGGTCTCCGACGGCGACGGCAATCGCGTGCCCGACGACCTCGACATCTCGACCGGCTCGGGCGACGACTCCGTGCTGGTGCAGGGCTTCTTCGTCGACGACGACCTGCGCATCGACAGCGGGGCGGGCAACGACACGATCGAGCTCGCGAACACCGTGGTCGTGGCCGAGCGCACCTCGATCCACACCGGCTCGGGCGACGACCGCCTGTTCCTGGAGCCGGCCGAGGTGCCCGACCTCCTGATCGTGTTCGGGGACGACGTGACCATCCGCACGTCCTCGGGGCGCGACTTCGTCGACCTCAGCGGCGCGCTCTTCCGCCAGGGGCTCGACGTCGACCTCGGCAGCGGCGACGACATGGGCGACACGCTGGGGTTGCAGGGCGGGGTGTCGGTGTGCGGCTGCCGCTTCTAGGCGGCCGACGTGCTGCTGGACGTGCGCTTCGCCGGCGGAAGGGGCGAGGACGGGGCCGTGCTGGAGAGCGTGTGCGGCCTGGCGCCGCCGGGCGTCGTCCAGGACTTCCTGCGCGACTTCGAGTTCTTCCCCGACGACGGCTCGTTCCTGGGCGGCGAGGTCTGCAAGCACCCCTGCCAGTGAGCTGAATCCCGGCCCGACGGCCCGATCCCGCCGGCGGGCTAGACTGCGGCGATGATCGCGCTCGCCGTCCTCGCCGCCGCGCTGGGCCCAGGAGCGGCGTCCGGCGACGGCGAGCCCGAGTTCGCGCGCGACGTGCGGCCGCTGCTCGAGGCGCGCTGCTTCGCCTGCCACGGCGCGAAGCGCCAGCGCGGGAAGCTGCGCCTCGATCGCCGGCCGGCGATCCCGGGCATCGTCGTGCCGGGCGCGCCCGAGGAGAGCCCGCTCTACCTGCGCGTCTCGAGCGCGGATCCCGACGAGCGCATGCCGGCCGAGGGCGAGCCGCTCTCGGCCGACGAGATCGCGCTCCTCGGCCGCTGGATCCGGGCGGGCGCGAGCTGGCCCGAGGACGCGCTCGGCGCCCCGGCCGCGGCCGGCGCGCACTGGTCCTACGTGGCGCCCGTGCGCGTGGACCCGCCGGCGGACGCGTTCCCGACCTGGGGCCGGAACGCCATCGACCGCTTCGTCGCCCGAGGCCTCTCCGAGCACGGCCTCGTGCCCGCGCCCGAGGCCGAGCGCGCCGCGCTGATCCGGCGCGCGAGCCTGGACCTCACCGGCCTGCCGCCCACGCCCGAGGAGGTCGAGCGCTTCGAGGCCGATCCCTCCCCCACCGCCTACGAGGAGCTGCTCGAGCGCCTGCTCGCCTCGCCGCACTACGCCGAGCACCAGGCCCGCGCCTGGCTCGACCTCGCGCGCTACGCCGACTCGGACGGCTACGAGAAGGACGATCGACGCACGAACTGGCGCTGGCGCGACTGGGTGATCGAGGCCTTCGCGCGCGACCTCCCCTTCGACCGCTTCACGATCGAGCAGCTGGCCGGCGACCTCCTCCCGGACGCGACCGACGAGACCCGGCTCGCCACCGGGTTCCACCGCAACACGATGACGAACAAGGAGGGCGGCACGGATCCCGAGGAGTTCCGCGTCGCGGCCGTGAAGGACCGCGTCGACACGACCGCCACGGTGTGGCTGGGCACGACGCTCGCCTGCGCGCAGTGCCACGACCACAAGTACGACCCGCTGACGCAGGCCGAGTACTACCGCTTCTTCGCCTTCTTCGACGGCACCGAGGACGTGGGCAACTCGAACGCACCCGAGGTGGCCGCACCGCGAGCCGCGGACGCGGCGCGGGCGGCGGCGCTCGCCGCCGAGCGCGGCGCACTCGAGGGCGCGATCGCGGCCGCGGCGGAAGAGGTCGCGCGCGAGCGCGCGGCCTGGGCGGCGGCCTGGGGCGCGCACGGGCGCACCTGGACGACGCTCAGGCCCGAGAGCGCACGGGCCGAGAGTGCCGACAAGGGCACGACGCTCGCCCTGCGCGAGGACGGCTCGGTGCTGGCCTCGGGCGAGCTCGCGGACACGGACGCCTACGAGGTCGTGCTGGCGCCGTCGAGCGCGCCGATCGCGGCCCTGCTGTTGGAAGCGCGCCCGGATCCCTCGCTCCCCGGCGGCGGCCCGGGCCGGCCGGAGCACCGGAACTTCGTCCTCTCCGAGCTCGTCCTCGAGCGCGCCCAGCCCGACGGCGCCTGGGCCGCCGTGCGGCCGAGCGCGGCGCGCGCCGACCACGAGCAGCGCGGCGCGCGCGACTGGCCGGCGGCGGCCGCGATCGACGGCGACGCCGCGACCGGCTGGGCCATCGCGGGCGGCGAGGGCGCCGCGCACGCGCTCGTGCTCACCCTCGAGCCGCCGCTCGCGGCCGGGGCGCGCCTGCGCGTCCGCCTGGAGCAGCGCTACGGCGCCGGGCACCTGCTGGGCTGCTTCGCGCTCTCGGCCAGCGCCGAGCGACCGCCCGTCGCGGGGCCCGTGCCGCCGCCCCTGTTCGCCGCGGCGCTCGAATCGGCGCTCACGGGCGACGCCGCGCCCGAGCTCGTCGCCTGGTACGACGCGCGGGCTCCCGCCCTGGCCGACGAGCGCGCGCGCCTGGCGGCGATCGCGGCCGAGCTCGCCCTCCAGCCGACCGCCCTCGTGCTGCGCGAGCGCGCCGAGCCGCGCACGACGCACGTGCTCCTCAAGGGCAACTTCCTCGCCCCCCTGGACGAGGTCCGGCCCGGGACGCCGGCCGTGCTGCCGCCGCTCGTGCCGCGCGCTCCGGAGCGCCGCGCCGACCGGCTCGACCTCGCGCGCTGGCTGGTCTCGCCCGGGAATCCGCTCACCGCGCGCGTGTTCGTCAACCGCACGTGGGAGCGCCTCTTCGGGCGCGGCCTGGTGGCGACCAGCCAGGACTTCGGAACGCAGGGCGAGCCGCCCAGCCATCCGGAGCTGCTCGACTGGCTGGCGCTCGAGTTCATGGAGCGCGGCTGGAGCGTGAAGGAGCTCCAGCGCCTGATCCTCGGCTCGGCCACGTACCGCGCCGAGGCGCGCCTCACGCCGGAGCTGCGCGAGCGCGATCCCGAGAACCGCTGGCTCGCGCGCGCGCCGCGCCTGCGCGTCGAGGCCGAGACCGTGCGCGACCTGGCGCTGGCGGCGAGCGGGCTCCTGTGCGACTCCATCGGCGGCCCGAGCGTCTTCCCGCCCCAGCCCGAGGGCGTGTGGATGATGGTCTACAGCGACGACCGCTGGGTGCCCTCGGAGGGCTGCGACCGCTACCGGCGCGGGCTGTACACGTTCCTGCGCCGCACGGCGCCGTATCCCGCCTTCCTCACCTTCGACGCGACCAGCCGCGAGGTGACCTGCCCGCGCCGCGCGCGCACGAACACCCCGCTGCAGGCGCTGACGACGCTCAACGATCCGGCCTTCGTCGAGTGCGCCGTGGCCCTGGCGGCGCGCATGCTCGAGGAGGGCGGCGCGACGCCCGAGGCGCGCGCCGCGCGCGGCTTCCGGCTGTGCGCGGCGCGCGCGCCCGACGCAGCGGAGCTGGCGCTCCTGGTCGAGCTGTATCGCGGCGAGCGCGCCGAGTACGCCGCGCACCCGGAGGCGGCCGAGGCGCTGGCCGGCGAGCGCGCCCGCGCGCGCGGGCTGGACGCGCTCGAGCTCGCGGCATGGAGCGTCGTGGCGAACGCGCTGCTCAACCTGGACGAGACGCTCACGAAGGGCTAGCGCCGATGACGCACGTCCCCGAGAGGCCCCACGACGAATGCCGCAGCCGGCGCGAGCTCCTCGCGCGCGGTGCCTTCGGCCTGGGCTCGATCGCGCTCTCGGCGCTCCTGGCCGACGAGGCGCGCGCGGCCGGTCGGCTGGCAGCCACGCCCTTCCCGGCCAAGGCCAAGCGCGTCCTGTGGCTGCACATGGCGGGCGCGCCCTCGCAGATCGACCTCTTCGATCCCAAGCCGAAGCTGGTCGAGCTCGACCGCCAGCCCTGCCCGGAGGAGCTGTGCGGGAAGGAGCGCTTCGCGTTCATCAAGGGCACGCCCAAGCTGCTGGGCTCGCCCCATCGCTTCGCGCCCGCGCCGCGCAGCGGGATCGAGTTCTCCGAGCTCCTGCCGCATCTCGCGGGCGTCTCCGACCGCTTGTGCGTCGTGCGCTCGATGCACACGACCCAGTTCAACCACGCGCCCGGGCAGATCTTCATGAGCAGCGGGCACGAGCGCATCGGGCGCCCGAGCATGGGCTCGTGGCTCTCCTACGGCCTCGGCACCGAGAACCGCGACCTGCCGGCCTTCGTCGTGCTCGCCTCGGGGCGCTACGGGCCCGACGGCGGCAGCGCGCTGTGGTCGAGCGGCTTCCTGCCGACCGTGCACCAGGGCGTGCGCCTGCGCTCGCAGGGCGAGCCCGTGCTCTTCCTCTCGAATCCGCCGGGAATGGACGCGGGCGCGCGGCGGCGTTCGCTGGACGCGATCCGCGAGCTCGACCGGCGGCGCCTGGCCGAGCTCGGCGACCCCGAGATCGAGACGCGCATCGCGCAGTACGAGCTCGCCTTCCGCATGCAGTCGAGCGTGCCCGACGTGGCCGACGTCGCCTCCGAGCCGGCCGAGGTGCGCGAGCTCTACGGCTACGAACCGGGGCGCGTGTCCTTCGCCAACAACTGCCTGCTGGCGCGGCGCCTGCTCGAGCGCGGCGTGCGCTTCGTGCAGCTCTACCACTGGGGCTGGGACAGCCACGGCACCTCGCCCTCCGACGACCTCGTCACCTCGCTGCCCGAGCGCTGCCGCGAGACCGACCGCGCCAGCGCGGCCCTGATCCTCGACCTCGAGCGCCGTGGCCTGCTCGAGGACACGCTCGTCTTCTGGGGCGGCGAGTTCGGGCGCACGCCCATGAACGAGGAGCGCGACGGCTCGAAGTTCCTCGGGCGCGACCACCACCCGCACGCATTCACCGTGCTGCTGGCGGGCGGGGGCCTCCGGGCCGGCGCCTGCATCGGCGCGACCGACGAGCTCGGCTACCGCGTGACCGAGGACCCGATCTCGGTGCACGACCTGCACGCGACCCTGCTGCACCAGCTCGGCCTCGACCACACGAAGCTCACCTACTTCCACCAGGGGCGCGACTTCCGCCTGACGGACGTGGAGGGTGTCGTGGTCGAGAAGCTCCTGGCCTGAGCGTCGCCGGTCAGGGGCGCGCGCGCTCCCAGCCCGCGAGCGCCTGCGGGAAGCTCGCGCGGCCGAGGCCGACGCGCACGAAGCGGTCCTCGAGGTCGAAGAGCGGGCTCGGGACGAGCAGGGCATCGCCGTCGAGGCGCACGCGCTCGGCGTGGCGCGTGGCCGGCTCGGAGTGGAGGCGCGCCAGGCCCACCGGGCCGGCCATGGGCGGGAGCCAGGTCAGGCGCTCGGCGTGGCGCGCGGCGAAGTCGGCCATGCGGCGCGCGTTGTCGGCGATGCGCGCGCGGTTCTCGGCCAGGATCGGCTCGGCCGCGTCGAGCGCGAGCTCTGCCGCCAGCTCGCCCAGGGCGTTGCTGCAGATCGAGGTGTAGTCCTTGAGCGCCTCGATGCGCGCCAGGAGCTCGGCGTCGTGCGTCACGAGCCAGCCGATGCGCAGACCCGCCAGGCCGAAGGACTTCGACATGCCCCACAGGCTGAGGGCGCCGGGCACGGCCGCGGCCGCGGGCTCGAGCGCGAGGCCCGGCTCGGGCTCGAGGCCACGATACATCTCGTCCGAGAACCAGCGCAGGCCGCGCGCGCGCACGCGCTCCCCGAGGGCGCGCCACTCGCCGGCGCCGGGCTGGAAGCCGGTCGGGTTGTGAGGCGCGTTCGTGACCAGGAGACGCGGCCCGCGCTCGAGCAGCGCGTCCAGGCGCGCGAGGTCGAGGCGCCAGCCGCGCTCGCCCTCCACCAGGGGCCACTCGAGGACCTCGCAGCCGATCCCGCGCGCGATCTCCTTCAGCGATTGATAGCAGGGCGTCTGCACGATCACGCGCTCGCCCGGCGCGAGCAGCACGTGCATGGCGAGGTAGATCGCCTCCTCGGGCGCGTTGCACACGAGCACGTCCTCGGCCGTGCAGCCGGGATAGTGGCGCGCGATCGCGGCGCGCAGGGCCGGCGCGCCGCGCGTCTCGGTGTAGCCCAGCGGATGCCGGAGCAGGGCCTCGGCCGGCGCGCCCGTGCGCGCCAGGAGCTCGGCCAGGGTGCGCGGCTCGCAGTCCGAGGCCGAGAGCGCGTGGCGCGTCGTGAACTCGTGCCGGGCGTAGTAGCGCTCGAGGAGGAAGTCGCGCATGGGGCCGACAGTCTCGCCGCCGGAGGCACGCCCGTCGATGCAGGCGCCGGCCCGCCCGTGCCCGGCGGCGAAATAGGCAACTTTTGGGTTGCGCATGGCCCGGACCCGGCTAACATGCAACCCGGAGGTTGCCCAACGATGAGCCCCGATCCCACCCCGTCCACCGATCGCATCCAGCGTCAGGTCGTCCTGCGCGTCCCGCGCGCCCGCGTGTGGCGTGCCCTCACCGATCCGGCCGAGCTCGGCGCCTGGTTCGGCGTGAAGATCGAGACGCCGCGCTTCGCGCCGGGGGTGCGCGCGCGCGGCGCGATCACGCACCCGGGCTACGAGCACGTGACCTGGGAGGTCACGATCGAGCGCATGGAGCCCGAGCGCCTGTTCTCGTGGCGCTGGCACCCGTACGCGGTCGAGGCCGGCGTCGACTACTCGGCGGAGACGCCCACGCTGGTCGAGTTCGAGCTCGTCGAGATCCCCGAGGGCACGCGCCTCACGGTGGTCGAGTCGGGCTTCGACCGGGTCCCGCTCGCGCGCCGCGCCCAGGCCTACCGCATGAACGGCGAGGGCTGGACGATGCAGATGCAGTTCATCGAGCGCCATGTCAGCTAGGAGCCGCGCCCGCGGCGGCCTCGCGGGCGCCGCACCTCTGTTCGCCGCGCTCGGCGACGAGACGCGCCTCGCCCTGGTGGCGCGCCTGTGCACGGACGGGCCGCTCTCGATCGCGCGCCTGACCGAGGGCGTGCGCGTCACGCGCCAGGCGGTCACCAAGCACCTGCACGTCCTCGCCGGCGCCGGCCTGGCACGCGCCACGCAGCGCGGGCGCGACCGCGTGTGGCAGATCGACGCCGGGCGTCTCGACGAGGCGCGGCGCTGGCTCGACCACATCGAGGGCCAGTGGGACGAGGCGCTCGCGCGTCTCAAGGCCACGCTCGAGCGCTCCTGACCGCGAGGAGAGAACGTTTTTCCGGGTCGGGCGCGCGCGTCGGCGCGGGGATCCGTCCTGGACCGTTTTCCGGCCTGCGCGTAGAATCTTCGGCGAGCCCGCGGCGCCGCCCTTCGGCACGCTACAGGGCCGGCGCAGCATGGAATACACGAGTTGCGAGTGGATCGAGTCGCGGGTGGTCATGGCCATCGACTACCTGCAGTACTGCTGCATCCCCCACAGCGGGAACAAGGGCTACGTGCGCATGCTCCCCTACAAGGGGGGCCCGCTGCCGGTCGAGGCCATCCGCGAGGCGCGCGCGCAGCTGATCAAGGACAACAACACGCCCGGCGTGGTCACGGGCTGCACGGGCTGCCACTTCCTGCAGAAGCGCGACTGGGACGCGCAGCGCAAGACCCAGGCGCTGTTCGACACGGTCTACATCAGCAACTTCACGATCTGCAACCTGCGCTGCCGCTACTGCTTCGTGTACATCAACGAGGCCGAGGAGCGCCCCGACGTCGACTACGACGTCCTGCCCGTGTTCCGCGAGATGCTCGAGCAGGGCCTGCTCGACAAGGGCGCCTACGTCGAGTGGGGCGGCGGCGAGCCCACCATCCTGCCGAGCTTCCCCGAGCTGCAGGCGCTGCTGAAGCAGCACGGCGTCCGCCAGCAGATCCACACCAGCGGCGTGCGCTACGCGCCCGAGATCGAGGAGGGCCTGCGCAGCGGCCTGCTGCAGGTCGTCACCAGCGTCGACTCGGGCACGCGCGCGACCTACCTCAAGGTCAAGGGCCGCGACCGCCACGACGTCGTGTGGGAGAACATGGCCCGCTACGCGCGCGCGGGCGGCAACATGGCGCTGAAGTACATCCTGCGCCACGACAACTCCGACCCGGAGAACGTCCAGGCCTTCGTGGGCAAGGCCAAGGCCGCGGGCATCAAGAAGATCGCACTCACGCCCGACATGCGCGAGATCGCGCAGAACACGGTGAGCGAGGAGACGATCTACGCCTTCGCGCTCATGGTGCAGGAGGCGCAGAAGCTCGGCATCGAGGCCCAGATCCGCGACGAGTACCTGAACCCGGCCGACATGGCCAAGGTGTCCAAGTACATCCCGCTCGAGAAGCACGCCTGGCGCTACCGCATGCACCAGTCCCGGCGCCGGCTGGGCAAGCTGGTCCAGAAGTCGTGGCGCGATGCGCGGCGCCTGAAGGACTCGGGGCGCACGCGCCAGGCCATCCACCTCGCGCGCCGCACGCACATGCGCGGGCGCGGCCTGGTGCACCCCTTCCAGCTCCTGGCCGACCTCGGCAACACGGACATCGCGCACCTGCTCGAGTACCAGACCCGCAACCCGGATCGCGAGCTGCTCGCCAACCTGAAGCAGGTCGTGACCAAGAAGCTCGTGCCCGGGCAGGCCAGCAAGGACGGCCGCACGGTCGTGCTGGGCGTCTCGCAGGACTCATGGACGCAGAACGACGACCCGGGCTACATCCTGGTCGACGCCGAGGGACTCGAGAAGCCGCACGTGCAAGAGGTGTGGCTGGCGTGCTGGGCCGATCCCAAGGAGCTGCCCATGCGCGTCAAGATCGCCGACGGCGTCGGGCGCGAGCTCGAGTACCTGTTCCTCTCGCCCGAGCGCGTGCGCATGGAGCTGCCGCAGGTGCCGGCCGGCGAGACCGCGCTCTTCGCCGTGCGCACGGACAGGACCTGGAGCACCGCCGACCGCAGGGATCGGCTGGGCGTCCAGATCACCACCCGGATGAAGCTCTAGGCGCGCGCCTCCCGCGCTGCGACGCATGGCCTCGGGCGAGTTCTGCTGGGTCGAGCTCTCCACGCCGGACAAGGCCTCGGCCCTTGCCTTCTACGCCGAGCTGTTCAGATGGACGGCGCACGAGCTCGAGCTCGGCCTG
>Ga0315910_10004505_pt1 | contig 11634 bp, 3 predicted proteins | sample EdamamesoilMG_FD_204470 | JGI IMG/M metagenome (GOLD analysis project Ga0315910, IMG submission 204470) | Garden soil microbial communities collected in Santa Monica, California, United States - Edamame soil | ecosystem: Environmental > Terrestrial > Soil > Garden | place: USA: California...
CAACATGCCCGTGGTTCGGGCACACACGACCGTCACCTTGCTGCCGGACCACGTGTACGTGATTCCGGTGGGGACGATCGCGTCGGTCGTCTCGGGCCGCCTCGAACCGCAACCGGCGCCTACCCCGGGCAAGCCTCGTTCGCCCATCGACGAGCTCTTCCGTTCGCTGGCGTCGGAGTACGGCGCCCGATCGGCCGGCGTCGTGCTGTCTTTTGGGACCGCTGGCGACGGCGCTGCGGGGCTCGGAGCGATTCGACGCGCTGCCGGGTTGACCATCGCACACACGGACGCCGGAGCAGCTGCGGACGGCCTCCGCACGGGGCGGCGGACCAACCTGCGCGCAGTCGACCTGCTCTTGCCGCTCGACGAGATGCCCAAGGCGCTCGAACGCTTCGTGGCGATCACGGAGCTCAGTTCGGGGCCTACCGCTGGGGGAGCGAACCAGCACGATCCGCGCGTATTCACCGACGCCCAGCTGCAACGCGTCACGTCGCTGGTGGAATCGCAATGCGGCGCGGACATCGACATCTACAAGGCGGCGACCATCGAGCGCCGCGTGCTGCGACGTATGGTGCTCGCAGGCCTGAAGCAGACAGACGACTACCTCGCGCACTTGCAAGCGGACGCTTCGGAGTGCCACGGGCTGCTTAGCGACCTCAGGATCGGAGTCACGGAGTTCTTTCGCGACCCGGGCGCCTTCGAAGCGTTCAAAGTCAACGTCGTCACGTCACTGCTGGAGCACGCCGCTAGCAGCGGATCCATCCGCGTCTGGGTGGCTGGTTGCGCCACGGGCGAGGAAGCCTATTCGCTGGTCATCGTGCTGCTCGAGGCTTGCAAAGAGCTAGCGAGCCCCCCGCGCTTGCAGGTGTTTGCCACCGACGTCGACAGCGAAGCCCTCGGCGTTGCGCGCGCCGGGGTGTACACGGACAGCGCGAGCGCATCCATACCCAGCGCGCTCTTGGCCGAGTACTTCACGCGCCCAGAGCGGGGCAAGCTCCAGATCTGCGCCCGCGTGCGCAACGCCGTTTCGTTCGCCACCCACGACTTGTCGAAGCATCCGCCATTTTCGCGCATGGACCTGGTCTGTTGCCGCAACGTCCTCATGTACCTCAAGCCAGCGGTGCAGCAGGCCGTCTTGCGTGCATTGCACTTCTCGTTGCAACCCACCGGCTACGTGTGGCTCGGTAGCTCGGAGACTGCCAAAACCGAGCCGCGCTTGTTCGACGAAGTCTCCAAGAAGTGGCGCATCTACAGCAAGCTGGCTGCGGCGCACAGGATTGGCCTCGCAGCTGTCGTCCGCGGCCACGTCTCACCCGGGCTCCACTCCGCGCCTGCCCGGCCGCTGCTCGCCCGCACGCAGCGACAGCTGGCGAAAAGCTCGGGACACTGGCTCGAGGCGGTGCGGTCGGCACTGATGCGCGCGCACGTACCGCCGGCCGTCGTGATCTCGCCGGAGGACGCGATCCTCTACGTCCACGGCGACCTGCACGCGTATCTGCGCCTCCCCCAGGGGATCCCCCAACGCGACTTGTGGTCACTCTGCGAACCAGCGTTCGGAATTCGCATTCGCGCCGCAGGTTACAAGGCCCGTCGCGATCAGCGCGTGGTCCACGTGCGCGCGTCGTTGCCGGGCCAGCCTGACGCCGGGCGGAATCTGCAGATCACCATAACTCCTGCTCCCGACGTGGCTCAGGGTGCGCTCGTGATCGCGTTCCAGACCGAGGAACCGCCGTCCACACTTGAGGCCCTGGCCGAACCCGCTGCTAGCGCGCAAACGCAGCTGGTCGAACGCCTGGAGCAGGAGCTTTGGGAAACACGCGAAGACCTACGGCGCACCTCCTGCGAGCTCGAGGCCATCAGCGAAGAACTACGCATTTCGAGCGAAGAGTCGAGTTCGATCCAAGAGGAGCTCCAATCGACCAACGAAGAGCTCGAGGCCACCACCGAAGAACTGCGGTCGCTCAACGAAGAATTGACCACGGTGAACGGTGCGCTCAAAGACAAGCTCGTAGAGCTCGAGCTCATCAACGACGACCTTTCCAATTTCTTCAGCAGCACCCGGCTCGCCACGGTGTTCCTCGATCCCGATGGGCGCATCCGTCGGTCCACGCCGGCGGCTCACGATCTGCTCGCGATTCTACCCAGCGACATCGGGCGTCCGATCAGCGAGGTGGCGCGCGAGCTGCTGCAGGCCGACTTGCACCAAGAGGCGCTGCGTGTCCTGAACGAACTCATCCCGCAGAGCCGCGACCTCGAAACCAGCGACGGACGCTGGGTGGTGAGGCAGGTCCTGCCCTACCGGACCGGCGATCGCCGAACCGCTGGCGTGGTCGTCACGTTTCAGGACATAACCGACTTCAAACGCACCGAAGCGCTGCTGCGCAAGCGCGAAGCCCAGCAGGTGGTGGTCTCGGACCTCGGTCTGAAGGCGCTGGAAACGCGCAACCTGGAAGCTTATCTCGACGAAGTCGTGCAAGAGGTACAGCGGGTGCTCGGAACCGACGGCTGCTGCATCCTCGAGCTCCAACCCAGGCTCGGCACGTCTCGGCTGCTGCTGCGGGCCGGGCTCGGCTGGGAGCCAGGCTTGGTCGGTCAAGCGACGGTGCCCGCCCGAGCGAACACCGATCCCAGCGCTATGTTACGCAGTCGAGAACCTACGCTGGTAAACCATCGCTCGTCACAGCCACGCTTCGAACCCCATGACCTGCTGGGCGCGCACGGCTTCGAAAGTTGCCTCTCGTGTGTCATCCACAACGATCGCGGCGTCTACGGCGTGATCGGTGCCTACCACACAGAGAAAGACCGCTTCGCTGCGGACGACGCCACCTTCCTGCAGGCGCTCGCAAACGTCGTCGGTAGCGCCGTGTCGGCATTCCAGACCGATCTGCGCGCCCAGCTCGAGCAAGCCACCAATCGACTCTTGTCCGAACCCGGCGACGTGCCTGAGATCTCCACGCGGGTGCTCCTGCAGATCGCAGGCGTGCTCGGCGCCGATGTCTGCGAACTATGGCGAAAAGACGGCAGCGGGCAGCTCTATTGCGAGTGTTTCGAAGCGCCGTTCGACGGCAAGAGCCGTGAGCGGCTCCGATCGGAGCTGGTGCCGGGGACGATTCAGCCTGGGCTGGGCCTCGTGGGCAAGACGTGGAGCGACGGCCACGCGCACTGGCTCGCGAGCATCGACGCCGGCACCGAACGCGGCCGCATCCGCATTGGTCTCGGCCTGAACGAAGGCATCGCGTTTCCGATCGTCACCGCCCAACATACCATCGGCGTGATGGCTTTCTTCTCGCGGCGGCACCTGAGCTGGGATGACCAGCTCTTGGCCATGCTCGACAAGATTGGCAAACGCCTCGGGACATTCGCGCTGGATCGCAGGGCTGTGTTCGAGCAAGCCCACCTCGCCGCAATCGTGGCGTCGTCCGACGATGCGATCCTGTCCAAAGATCTCGCTGGCGTCGTCCAAAGTTGGAACCCCGGCGCGGAGAGGATTTACGGATACACCGCTGCCGAAATGGTGGGCACGACCGTGTCGCGGCTGTTCCCCGAACACTTGAAGCCCGAGGCAGACGCGATCTTGGAAAAGCTCGCGAGAGGCCAACACATCCAGAGTTACGAGACCGTCCGGATCAAGCAGGACGGCTCTCAGATCGACGTCTCGGTGACGATTTCTCCGATTCGAGGCGATGACGGCCGCGTTGTCGGGGCTTCGACGATCGGCCGCGACATCACTGACAGGAAGCGCGCAGAAAAGCGCCTCGCCGAAGCCGACCGCCAGAAAGACCAGTTCCTCGCGATGCTCGGACACGAGCTCAGAAACCCCCTCGCGGCGGTGCGAAACGCCACCGAGCTGCTCAAGCTCCAGCACAAGTCCGACCCGACGACCAAGAAGATCCGCGAGATCCTCGATCGCCAGACACGCCACATGGCGCACTTGATGGACGGCCTCTTGGACGTCTCGCGCATCATACGCAACAAGATCGACCTGAGGTTCGAGCCCGTCGACCTTGGACGCGTGGTGCATGAAGTCGTCGAAGACTACGCCACGCGCTCGAACAGAACCTCTTCCGAACTCCACCTGCACGTCGAAGGCGACTGCAGCTGGGTCCGCGGCGATTCAGTGCGCCTGACTCAGATCGTCGATAATCTGATCGGCAATGCGCTGAAGTTTACCGGCCCGGGCGGCTCGATTTTCTTGACGCTCGCCGAACGCAACCACCAGGTCGTCTTCAGCGTGCGTGACACGGGACGAGGCATCTCGCCCGAGCTCTTGCCACACGTTTTCGATGTGTTCCGCCAAGCGCAGCAATCCCTGGACCGCACCTCCGGTGGGCTCGGGTTGGGCCTCGCGCTCGTAAAGCTGCTGACTGAGCTACATGGAGGGAGCGTAGAAGCGACCAGCGAAGGAGAAGGTCGCGGCGCCGAGTTCATCGTGAGCATCCCCGCGATTCAGACACCAGCGAAGAGCGAGTTGCCGCTGCTCGAACCGGGCGCTCGCAGCTTCGACATTCTGGTCGTCGAAGACAATCGCGACGCGGCAACGCTGCTCTGCGAGCTCCTCGAAGTTGCCGGCCATGCGACGGCGCTCGCCTACTCGGCGGAGGCGGCTTGGGAGCGGCTCCAGCAGGACGTGCCCGAGGTGATGTTGTGTGACTTGGGCTTGCCCGGCGACATGACGGGGTTCGACCTGGCGCGGCGCATTAGAGCAGAGGCTCGATTTTCGCCGATGCGTATCATCGCCCTCAGTGGGTACGGTCGCCCCGAGGACAAGATCGCCTCGCGCCAAGCAGGCTTCGATGCACACCTGACGAAACCCGTCGATTTCGACTCGCTGCAGTCCATCCTGACGCAGAAGGCGAGCTAGCCCCGCGGGTATCGTGTCGGCACATCTGCCACAAGAAAACGCCGCACGAGGCAATTTGCCTCGTTGTGACTCCAAAAACACCAATGATTCCGAGGACTGTGACAGGCACGCTGTGTGCAGGGGCCGTGCGCAATGACCGCCGCAGCACCAATTCTTGAAACCACCAACGACTCACCCCCAAAAAGCCGCGAACGCGGCCGCACCTCCGTGCTCGTCGTCGACGACGACCGTGACATGTGCGAACTCGCCGAAGCTGGCTTAGGCCAGCGCGGGTACGCCGTCTCCTGGTGTCTCACTCCCCAGGAGGCCCTCAACACCATCGAGCGCGAGGATTTCGACGTTGTCCTGGTCGATATTCACCTGGAGGGCATGAGCGGGCTCGAGCTCTGTCGTGAGGCGCTGGCCAAACGCCCGGACCTAGTGGTCGTCGTGATGACCGGGTTCGGAAGTCTCGATCACGCGATCGGTGCGATGCGCGTCGGGGCCTACGACTTCATCACCAAGCCCGTATCGATCGATGCCCTCGCCTTGACCATGGGGCGCGCGGCGCGCCACAGGAACATGACCAAGGAACTTCGCTGGCTGCGACAGCACCTCGGTCACAAACAATTGCCGAACGTCGTGGGAGATAGTCCCCCGATGCAGCACGTCGCCGACCTGGTGAACCGGGTCGCCGAGACGGACGCGAACGTGCTGGTGACCGGCGAGAGCGGCACAGGCAAGGAGCTGATTGCTCGAGCGCTGCACGACCGTGGCGGACGCGAAGGACCTTTCCTCGCCATCAACTGCGCCGCGGTTCCGGAAAACTTGCTCGAGAGCGAGCTATTCGGACACGCGCGCGGCGCCTTCACGGATGCCCGAGCAGCCCGCTCGGGTCTGTTCGTCGAAGCCAACGGCGGCACGCTGTTCCTGGACGAGATCGGCGATATGCCACTCGGCATGCAGGCCAAGCTTCTGCGTGCATTGCAAGAGCGCAAGGTGCGGCCCCTCGGCGCCACCCACGAGGTCCCTTTCGACGCGCGCCTCATTGCCGCGACCAACCGCGACCTCGAAACCGAAGTCGCGCAGGGACGTTTCCGCGAAGACTTGTATTACCGCATCAACGTCGTGCGCATCGACATCCCGCCGCTGCGCGCCCGAGGCAACGACATCCTGGTGCTGGCGCAAGGCTTTCTCGAGCGGCTCGCAGAGCGCAGCAACAAGCCGGTATCAGGGATCGGCCGGCTCGTGGCCGAACGGTTGATCAACTACAATTGGCCCGGCAACGTGCGCGAGCTCGAGAACTGCATGGAACGAGCCGTGGCGCTGGCCAAGTTCAACGAAATAACGCCCGACGACTTACCCGCGAAAATCCGTAACTATCGCCCGACGGAGGTCTTCAACTTGAGTGAAGACCCCAACGAGCTGCCGAGCATGAAGGTGGTCGAGGAGCGCTACATCCGCAAGGTGCTCGCAGCGGTGAGCGGCAACAAGACGCTGGCAGCGCGCGTGCTCGGTCTCGACCGCCGCACGCTGTATCGCAAGCTGAGTCGAGCGAGCTAACGCCAGAAACGCCAGGCGCGTTCCAACAGGCGGCCCAGGAGGGCTTCGGCGCGCGTGGGGCTGGTGCGCCTCGACTACGCCGCGCCAAGCGCGATGGGCGGGTTTTCGGGCACCAAGTGCCCTCGAGAGAAGAGGTCCGCAGGCGACGATCGCCTGCTCCGATTGGGCCGCGAGGAGGGGAGTCGCGGCCGCGCAACGAAGATTCATGGAAGTATCGCAGCAAAACACGACGGCATCGGGTTCGCTCCAACCGACGCGCGTGGTCGGCATCGGGGCGTCGGCTGGAGGTCTGGAGTCCCTCGAACAGCTGTTCACCAACTTGAGCATCGACAGTGGCCTCGCGTTCGTCATCGTGCAGCATCTGTCGCCCGATCACCGCAGCATGATGGGTGAGCTGTTGTCGCGGTACAGCGCGATGCCCATTTCCGTCGTGAACCACGGCGTCGAGGTGCTGGCGAACCACATCTATTTGCTGCCACCCCGCAAAGAAATCGTCATTAGAGACGGGCGTTTGTGGCTAACCGAGAAAGATCGGCTGCAGTCGCTCACGTTGCCCATCGACAAGTTCTTCCGTTCTCTTGCGGCGGAGTGCGGGCCCAACTCGGTCGCCGTCGTACTCTCCGGGACGGGCAGCGACGGATCGCGCGGCCTGTGCGACGTCAAGCGGGCCGGGGGACTGGTGTTCGCGGAAGACCCCGAGACCGCCAAGTTCGACGGCATGCCGCTCAGCGCCATCGCGACCGGTATGGTGGATCGCATCGGGAGCGCCGACCGGCTCGCCGCGTGGATCACCGGCAATCCGCAGGAGCGCACCGATCTCGAGCTGACTGAAGGCGACGAAAGCCCGATGAGCACCATCTTGCGGCTGCTCCGAGCGCACTCGAGCATCGACTTCTCCTTCTACAAAACCGCCACGGTGACTCGCAGGATCGAGCGACGGGTCGCCTTGAAGGATTCGCCCGACATCGCCGAGTACGCCGAGCGCTTGGCGCGGGACCCCGTCGAGCTGCACGCGCTCTACCATGACCTTTTGATCGGCGTGACCCGCTTCTTTCGCGACCCCGAGTGCTTCGAGTTTCTCCAGCACCACGTGGTCCCCGATCTGCTCGAACGCACGCCGCCCGATGAAGAGCTGCGCGTCTGGGTCGCCGGTTGCGCTACGGGCGAAGAGGCGTACTCGATCGCCATGATTCTCTATGAAGCGCTCATCGAAGCGGAGCGGGCACCGAACGTGAAGATCCTCGCTACCGACGTGCACCGCGTGTCGCTGGATGTGGCGAGCCGCGGAGTCTACGGCGAAGAGCAAATGGTGCACGTGAGCGAGGAGCGCCGGAAGCGTTTCTTCAGTCAGCGCCACGACGGCTACCAGGTCTCGCAAGACTTGCGACAGCTGATCGTGTTCGCGCCGCACAACGTGACCAAGGATGCTCCTTTCACGAAGATGCACCTGATCACGTGTCGGAACCTGTTGATTTACCTGGAACCCGCGGCACAACACACGGTACTTTCGCTCTTTCATTTCGGGCTCGTGCCCGGCGGCTCACTGTTCCTCGGCTCCAGTGAGAGCCCCGGCGCGCTCGCTGACGAATTTTTGACGATCGATGAACACTGCAAGTTCTATCGCAAACGGCGCGACGTGCGCCTGCTCGCACCCAAGCAGCTCCCCCTCGCGGGGCCGCTGCCCACGTCACCCGCCCTGGCTTACAAATCAAACGGCCACTTAGATGGTCGCCTGCTCTCGATCTACGACAGGCTGCTCGATCGCTGGATGCCGCCGAGCTTTCTGATCGACGAAGATCGCCGGCTGATCGATACCTTCTCGGGCGCGGAGCGCTGGCTGCGCTTGAACAAGCGACGTCCGTCGAACGATCTGCTCGACCTCTTGAGCGGAGAGCTCAGGCCGATCGCTGCCGGCGCGATCCAACAAGCACTGCGCAGTCGTGTCGCCGTCCGGTTCACCGAGGTCGTGCTGCCGGGCGACGACGGAACATCAATGCGCTACACGTTGTGCGCCGAACCCGTGACCGGAGCACGCAGCGGCAAGACCCCGTTGCTCGTCACGCTGCTCCCCAGCACCGTGGGAGCTCAAGAAGCCGCGCCACGCGTCGAAGAGCTCGACGTCGGCACCTTTTCCAACGACCGCATGCAAACCCTGGAGGGTGAGCTGTCGTACGCTCGCGAAACGCTCCAGGCCACGGTCGAAGAACTGCAGACCTCGAACGAGCAGCTGCAGGCGACCAACGAAGAATTGGTCGCCTCGAACGAGGAACTTCAGAGCACCAACGAAGAGCTCCACTCGGTGAACGAGGAGCTCTATACGGTGAATGCCGAGCACCAAAAGAAGATCGAGGAGCTCAGAGAGCTCAACGCCGATATGCAGCACTTGCTCGAGGGGACCGATATCGGCACGCTGTTTTTGGACCACCAGCTTCGCATCCGCAAGTTTACGCCCAAGATCGCCGGCATCTTTCACTTGCAGCCCCAGGACTTGGGCCGAAGCATCGGCGACTTTTCCCACAACCTGAAACGAGATTCTCTGATGAGCGACCTCAGAGAGGTGCTGTCAGAAGGGACGGTCGTCGAGGACGAGGTGAAGGACATGGACGGCGGCAGCTGTTACTTGCGCATCTTACCCTATCGCCAGGCAGCCGACACGGAAGGGGACAGCTCCGAGGCGCGGGGCTCCGGCATCGCTGGCGCCGTGCTCACGCTGATAGACATCAACGCTCTGGAACAAGCACGCGCGCGCCTGGCGCAAATGTCGGCCATCGTGGAATCGTCGGACGACGCCATCATCAGCATCGATCGGCAAGGCATCATCACCACCTGGAACCGCGGCGCGGAGCGACTGTATGGCCATGCTGCGGCGGAGGCTATCGGCGAAGCCGTCTCGCTGCTCGAGGCGGGCAGCGGGGAGAACACTCTCCTCCGCCTGGCAATCTCCGCTGCAAACGGTGACCGCGTCGAGCGCGCGGAAATGGTCCACCGAACCCGCGAGGGACGCGCGCTGGAAGTCTCGATTGCGATGTCACCGGTGTACGATCAAGAAGGCGCCATCACCGGCAGTTCGTTGATCTCGCGCGACATTACCGAACTGAAACTGGTGCAACGTCAGACGCGCGCCCGCGGCGACCGCATCGAGCTCCTGCTGGACTCTACCGCTGAGGCCATTTGCGGCCTCGATATGAACGGCCGCTGCATCTTTTGCAACAATGCCGCGGCGCGGCTGCTCGGCTACGAGTCGACCGAAGCCATGATCGGTGAACCGGTGCACACGCTCTTGGCGCCCCAGGCAGCCGACGGCTCTCAGCTCTCGCAACGCTCCTTTCGCGTGTACAACGTGCTCAGCACGGGTGAGCACGTACATTCCGAGGACGACTGGCTCGGGCGGCAGGACGGCACGCGTTTCCAAGCCGAGTACTGGACCCACCCTATCCGCGAGGACGGCGAAATCGTGGGTGCCGTGATGACGTTTCTCGATATCACCCATCGCAAGCGCGCCGAAGCGGATCTACGCATTGCCTCGGAACGCCGCGAACAATTTCTGGCGATGCTATCGCACGAACTGAGAAACCCACTGGCGGCGGTACTGAGCGCCACACGGGTGATGCAATCCAGGCGATCGGACAGCGAGGCCGTAGACAAGGCGCGCGGCGTCATCAACCGTCAGGCAAAACACATGGCGTGCCTGCTCGAGGATCTACTGGACGTCTCCCGCATTACGCGCGGAGGCATTCAACTCAACATCGAAACCGTGGATCTACGAAGCACCGTCGAGCTATCCGTGGAGGCCCTCGCGCCGTTCCTGGAGGAGCACGAGACCCAGCTAGAGCTCGATCTACCGGAGACACCACCGCTAGTAGACGGGGACCCTGCACGATTGCAGCAGATCGTCGTGAACTTGCTCTCGAACGCCGCCCGTTATTCTCCGCCACACACGCGCGTGATCGCGTCGGTGTCGGAGGACCAGGGAGAGATCTTGATCCGCGTGAGGGACTACGGGTCGGGTATTCCTCAGAACATGCTGCCGCATATCTTCGATTTGTTCGTGCAGAGTGAGCAGGGGCTCGAGCGCGCTCGCGGCGGGCTCGGCATCGGGCTGACACTCGTACGCAAGATCGTCGAGCTGCACGGAGGCCGCGTGGAGGCCAAGAGCGACGGCGTCGGCCTCGGCAGCGAGTTCAGCGTCTGGCTGCCGCGTGCGGAAGGCGCGGGTACGGATGCACTGCCCGCCTCGCAACGCCGCACCCGCAGCATCCTCGTCGTCGAAGATCAAGACGATGCGAGGGAGATGCTGACGCTCCTACTCGAAGCCCACGGAAACAACGTGTTCGGCGCGGCGGACGGCCCGACCGCGCTGGACATCATCGAGCGCGAACGGCCGGACGCCGCGCTGATCGACATCGGACTGCCGTCGATGAATGGCTACGAGGTCGCGCGGCGCGTACGCAGCGACCCCGAACTCGCCGCGGTGTACCTGGTGGCATTGACAGGCTACGGCACGTACGACGACGTCCGCGCCGCTCACGAAGCCGGGTTCGACCATCACTTGACCAAGCCAGCCGATCCAGAGAGCATCCAGCGGGTACTGCAGAGCATTCACCCCTCCCAGCGAGCTTCCGGCGCCTAGGGAGCGAGGGCGGAAGGGACGAGGGCGCCGTTATTCGAACGAGGAGAGGAGCTCGGAGAGCTTCTCGGGCATCAACGGCTTCACCACGAAGTCGTCGAAGCCTGCTGACTCTGCGCGCGCGCGCGATGCAGTATCGGAGTAGCCAGTGAGCGCGACTAGCCGCACACGGTCGCCGCCCGGCACCGCGCGCAACCGCCTGGCCACTTCGAAACCGTCCGCGTCGCTGAGGCCGATATCGATGAACGCAAGGTTCGGGAGGCGCTGTTCGGCGGACTCGATCGCGGCCTGGGCTGTGGCAGCTCCGATGGCTCGGTGACCGTAGAGGGCCGTCAGTTCGCTCAACATGTCGCGAGAATCTTCGTCGTCCTCGACGATGAGTACGTCGATGGAGCGATGGTGCTTGGGTGCAGTTTCTCCCATTGGAAGGGGCATCTTACCCCTCGTCGTCGCTCCGATCCCGACAAAAGAAGGCCGGCGCACAGCGCTCCAGCCAGGGCGGACGGGAGGAGCGGACACGGGCGATTTTCGCGACAATTTGTCCTCTGCGTCAACGTGTTGAACGTCGAGCACGCTGCTCAGGGCTACTCCACGTACACCGTCT
>Ga0315910_10004506_pt1 | contig 11633 bp, 8 predicted proteins | sample EdamamesoilMG_FD_204470 | JGI IMG/M metagenome (GOLD analysis project Ga0315910, IMG submission 204470) | Garden soil microbial communities collected in Santa Monica, California, United States - Edamame soil | ecosystem: Environmental > Terrestrial > Soil > Garden | place: USA: California...
CGGCGAGGTGGGCGAGGACGTGAGCGCCAACCTGCGCACGGTGCGGAACCTCCCGCTCGAGCTCGTCGGGAAGCCGCGCCGCGCGCCCGCGCTGCTCGAGGTGCGCGGCGAGCTCTTCATGCGCCGCGGCGCCTTCGCGCGCTACAACGAGCGCCGCGCCGCCGCCGGCGAGGGCGTGCTCGCCAACCCGCGCAACGCCACCTCGGGCGCCATCCGCCGCAACGATCCGGCCGAGGTGGCGCGCTATCCGCTCGAGTTCCAGTGCTGGGCCCTGGCGCGCGTCGAGGGCGCCGAGTTCGCGACGCACGGCGAGACGCTGGCCGCCCTGCGCCAGTGGGGCCTGCCCTGCACCGAGCTCGGGCGCGTCGTGCGCGGCCTCGACGCGGCCCTCGCCTACCACGACGAGCTCGAGGCGCGCCGCTTCGAGGTGCCCATCGACATGGATGGCGTCGTGGCCAAGCTCGACTCGCTCGAGCTGCGCGCGCGCCTGGGCACGACCGCGCGCTCGACGCGCTGGCAATACGCGCACAAGTTCGCGCCCATCGAGGCCACGAGCCTCCTGCGCGCCATCGAGGTGCAGGTCGGGCCCTACGGGCGCCTGACGCCGCGCGCCCACGTGGACCCGGTCGAGGTGGGCGGCGTGACCGTGCGCCACACGACGCTGCACAACGCCGACCACGTGCAGAAGCTCGGCCTCGCCATCGGCGACCGCGTGTTCCTCGAGCGCGCCGGCGACGTGATCCCGCAGGTGATGGGTGTCGCCAAGGCGGCCGAGGGCGAGCGCCCCGACGACTGGGACGCGCGCCTGCCCGAGGAGCTGTTCCACATCGGCCTCTCGCCCGACGAGAGCGCGCCGCCGCAGCGGGGCCTGCGCGCCGGCGTCCTGGCCGAGTGGCGCGCGCGCTTCGCCATGCCCGCGCAATGCCCGGCCTGCGGCACCGCGACCGAGAGCGAGGGCAAGTACTGGTACTGCCCCAACTCGACGGCCTGCACGCCCCAGCTCGTCGGGCGCACGGTGATCCTGTGCACGGCCTTCGAGATCGAGCGCCTGGGCGAGAAGCTGGTCGAGCAGCTCGTCCTGGCCGGCCTGCTCGCGACGCCGGCCGACGTCTTCTTCCTCGAGCGCGAGGCGCTGCTCGAGCTCGAGCGCTGGGGCGAGAAGAGCGTCGACAACCTGATGAAGGAGCTCGAGCTGCACCGGCGCGTGCCCTTCGAGCGCTACCTGGCCGCGCTGGCGATCCCCGAGGTCGGCTGGGCCACGGCGCGCCTGCTCGCGCGCCACTTCGGGACGCTCGAGGAGCTGGCCGCGGCCGACGGCGAGCGCCTCGAGCACGTCGAGGGCATCGGGCCGGAGATGGCGCGCTCGATCACCGGGTGGTTCGCGGACGCGACGAACCAGGCCCTGCTCGCGCGCCTCTCCGAGGGCCGCGTCGTGATCGTCTACCCCGATCGCGCGGCCGAGGCGAGCGGCGCGCTGGCGGGCAAGACCGTGGTCTTCACGGGCACGCTCGAGAAGCTCTCGCGCGCCGAGGCCAAGCGCCTGGCCGAGGCGAGCGGTGCGCACGTCACCTCGAGCGTCAGCAAGAGCACGCACTACCTCGTGGCCGGCGCCGATCCGGGCAGCAAGCGCACCAAGGCGCTCGAGCTCGGCGTCGCCGTGCTGGACGAGGCCGGCTTCCTGGCGCTGGTCGGCAAGTAGGGACGTTTTTCCCCCGCCGACCCGCGCTACCGTGCGAGAATCGCGGGCGTCCACGGGCTCGAACACTTCCCGCACGACCCCGCCGGACCCGGCTGCGTATCCTTCTCCACCCAGCCATGAGCGAACGCCCCGATCCTGCCTCGCCCGCCGAGCCGCACGAGGAAGTCGTGCCGAGCCCGCGCCCGGCCGCGCCCGAGGGCGCCGAGCCGATCCTGCCCGAGGAGCTGCGCTCGGCCGAGAACCGCGAGCTCATCGAGCGCGCGCAGGACGGCGACTGCAGCGCGCTGAACGACCTCTTCACGCGCTACTACGGGATCATGGTCGAGCTCGCGCGCCGGCGCCTGGGCGCGCGCCTGCGGCGCAAGGAGGAGGCCGACGACCTGGCGCAGACGACCTTCCGCGAGGCCACGCGCGACTTCCGCCACTACCAGTACCGCGGCGAGGGCTCGTTCCTGCGCTGGCTGCTGCAGATCCTGCAGAACAAGATCCGTGACAAGGCCGAGTACTACGGCGCCAACAAGCGCGACGTCGGACGCGAGCGCTCGGGCGAGGAGCGCCAGCCCGAGGGCGACGACGTGCGCCGCTTCGACCCGCCCAGCCCCGACCTCTCGGTGACGCAGACCATCGCGCGCGAGGAGGAGTTCCGCATCCTGCGCGACGCCCTCGACGACCTCTCGCCCGACCACCGCACGGCCATCACCCTGGTCTTCTTCCAGGGCCTCTCCCTGCGCGAGGCCGGCGAGCAGATGGACGGCCGCTCCGAGGACGCCGTGCGCATGCTCCTGCGCCGCGCCGAGGCCAATCTCCTCGAGCGCACCCGCTCGCGCCTGGCCAAGTAGCCCCGGACTTGCCAGCCCGCCCCGCGCGCCCTACCCTCTCGTCCCCTCGCTCGACCGCGATCGAGGCGTGGGCCACTAACTCAATCGGTAGAGTGCCATGTTCACAGCGTGGAAGTTACTGGTTCGAATCCAGTGTGGCCCACCACTCTGATCGAGTTGTCGAGCGTGCGCTCGCGCTGACCTCGACGCCACGGGTCGCTCGCATGCGGTGGATCCGCAGCTCCACTCGGCGTGCCGGCGCTACGGGAATCGTCTGGCCCCATGGCGAGCGAATGCGTCCCGTGAGAACGCCTTCAGGGCAGACCTGAACGGCGATGGCGATCGGACTGCTCGACGGAGGCGAGGCGTGAGGATGCCCGGCAGGGGGCCCGTGCCGGAGTCCGGGAAGGTGTCGTGGAGAGACCACTCGCGTCGGGTTTCTCGGGATTGGCTTGCGCCCGATCGCCTGGTCTTTCCGTGAAGGCTCGTGCCGGCTCCTCCGACCCGTTCCACCCCACCTGCCGCACGATGAAAGCCTACCTCCTTGGAGCGATTGCCTTGTCGACCCTGGGCGCCTCGGCGGCGCAGACGGGGGTGATCGTCCCGCAGAGCATTCCGGCGGGGGAGCCGAGGCGGGCGACGTACTCCATGGCGACCGGTCAAGTCACCCCGGAGTCTGAACCCGGTCACCGGTCGCCTCTCCTCGAGGGCGACCAGATCATCTTCAACAATACAGCCGCGAGCTATTCCTACACGAATCTGGGGGCCTACATCGGCGGCCTGAACTCTCCCATCTATGACGGGCACGACGAAGGAACCCATGCCGTGCTCGTAGGGCCCACCACGATGAGAGTCGGGGACGAAGGGGGCCTTCCCGGTACGCCCTACGGCGGCCCGAGCGACGTCTACGAGGTGAGCGCGTTCCAGATCGCCTACGTCACCACGGCGATCGATGCTTCGCTGGGGGGACCAGGCAGCAACGTGCGCATCTCCTTCTGGAATGCCGGCGAGGGCGTGCCGTGTGCCCAATCCCTCATGGGGCCTCCGGTGGCGAGCTTCCTGTTGCAGGGCCTGCCCGGACACCTGGATCCGACCTACCAGCAGCCGAGCACGACCTATGTGGTGACGGTCGAACTGACGAGCGAGCAGGAGTTCGAGCTCCTCGCGTTCGGCTACGGCGGGGGCGGTGACCAGTACTTCGCCTGGACGTTCGAATGGCTCAACGACGAGGCCGGTGGCCCGATCATCTCCGGCGATCCCCAGGGGCGTCATTGTGGCCCGTGTCCTCCAGGCACCGGCACGTTCGGCGACCTGGTCGGCGGCGCCAACTGCACTCCTTGGCTCGCCGGCCCGATCGGGAGCGGCTTCGCGTCGGTCAGTGCTCACAGCATCGGATGGATCCCCGGGGACGACGAGGAGGACTGCTACTGGTTTGGCAACTACTACTTCCCACCGTTTGCCCCGTTCGCGAGCTTCTTCCTGAGAGTCATGGGCCATGGGGTGGACGACCCCTATCCGCCCACGATCGTCTGTCCCCCTCCGATTCGCGTCTTCGAGCCTCCCACGGGTGCCCCCGGAGAGATCGTCACCTTCACGGTTCCCGCCTTCGACGACCAGGATCCGGCTCCGTCCGTGGTCTGCACCCCGCCCTCGGGGAGCCTCTTCCCGCGCGGCACGACGCTCGTGACGTGCACGGCCACGGATGCGTCCGGAAACCAGTCGAGCTGTGCGTTCCCGGTCACGGTCGAGCTGGACGAGACGCCTCCCACGCTCTTCTGCCCCGAGTCCGTGAGGGTCCGCCTTCCGAAGTGGGCGGGCTCGGGTACGAACGTCGCCTTCAGCGTCACGGCGCTCGACACCCAGACCCTCTCTCCTGTGATCCACTGCAGCCCACCTGCGGGGAGCTACTTCCCGCGCGGGACGACGATGGTGACCTGCACGGCCACGGACTCCGTGGGGAACACGTCCACGTGCCAGTTCCCGGTCATCGTCGGGCCCCTGCGCCAGCGCTGAGCGTGGGCGGAAGGGGAGCGGCTGTGCCTTCCCTCGAGAAGGGGCAAGCGCCGGGAAGCTGAACAGAGCCGGCCGGGGGCGTGGCATCATCCTGCGGTCCTCGAGCGAGGAGGGGCATGGACGCTGCACGCTATGCGCGGGGGAAGGAGCTGTTCGAGGAGGCGCTCCGGCTTCCGGCGCGTGAGCGCGCGGCGTTCGTCGCGCGCGGGTGCGAGGACGACTCCGCGCTCGGCCGAGACGTGGCCGAGCTCCTGCGGCACCACGAGGCGGCGCCGGAGTTCCTCACCGGCCACGCGGGCGTCGCTGCGGGCCGGGAAGAGCGGCCGATGCCGAGGGTCGAGGTCCCCGGCTACCGCATCGAGCGCGAGCTCGGCCGAGGCGGCATGGGTGTCGTGTACCTGGCCGAGCAAGAGCGGCCGCGCCGCGCGGTCGCGCTCAAGTTCCTGCGCCCCGACAGCCTGGGCCTGGCCGACGTGGCGCGCTTCCAGCGCGAGGCCGAGATCCTCGGGCGGCTCGACCATCCCGGCATCGCCCACGTGTACGCGGCCGGCCTGGCGGAGACCGAGCAGGGCGAGCTGCCCTGGATCGCGATGGAGTACGTGCGCGGGGAGCCCGTGCCCGAGCACGCCGCCGCTCGCGCCCTCGGGCTCGCCGACCTGGTCGAGCTCTTCGCGCACCTGTGCGACGCGGTCCAGCACGCGCACGAGAAGGGCATCGTGCACCGCGACCTCAAGCCCTCGAACGTGCTGGTGGACGAGCGTGGCCGGGTGCGGGTGCTCGACTTCGGGGTGGCGCGGTTGCTGGCCGAGGACGGGCTCGCGAGCGACGGCGCGCGACGCACGCGCACGGGCCAGCTGGTCGGGACGCTCGCCTACGCCAGCCCCGAGCAGGCGGCCGGACGGAGCCGCGCGGTGGACGCGCGCTCGGACGTCTATTCGCTGGGCGTGATGTTGCACGAGCTCCTCACCGACGACCTGCCCTACCCGATCGACGAGCAGCGCATCGTCGAGGCGATCCAGGTGATCTGCGAGGAGGATCCGCGCCCCCTGCGCAGGCTCCGCCGCGATGCGCCGGTCGACCTCGAGACGATCCTGCTCAAGGCGCTCGAGAAGGAACCCGCGCGCCGCTACGCGGACGCGGGCGAGCTGGCGGCCGATCTGCGCCGGTGCCTCGCCCGGCAGCCGGTCGTGGCGCGCGCGCCGAGCCGGGCCTACCGGGTGCGCAAGTTCGTGAGCCGCAACCGCGCCCTGACGCTGAGCACCCTGACGGTGATCCTCGCGCTCTCCGCCGTGGTGGGCGTGCTGCTGGTCAGCCGGCGCCACGATCGCGAGCAATACGAGGGCCGGCTCGCGGTGCTCGACCTGTTCGCGCACGAGCTCTTCCGGCTCGTCCCCGAGCTGGGCTTCGGCAAGGACAACCGCGCCGCCCTCGAGGCCCTGGATGCGCGCCTGGCGGAGGATCTCGCGACCGCGCCGCGCGACCCGGCCCTGCGCGGCTACCGCGCCCGCTCGCTGTACGAGCTCGGCGTGCTGGACCAGAGCGCCGGCAAACTGGTTGCCGCCCAGCCGCGCTTCGAAGGCGCGCGCGCGCTGCGCGAGGGCCTCGTGGCCGAGGGCGCGGACCTCGAGTCGCGCACGCATCTCTCCCAGATCCAGGCGCGCCTCGGCGAGGTCGCGGGCCTGCTCGGGGACGTCGCCGGCGAGCGCACGTGGTACGAGCGTGCCTTCGAGCTGGATCGCGCTCTCGTCGCCGAGCATCCCGGCAACCTCGAGCTGCTCGAGGACCTGGGCTGGAGCCTCGAGCGTATGACGGGCCTCGCCATCCGGGCGTACGCCTGGGACGAGGCCGAGGCCTGGTCGGCCTGGCGCCTCGCCGATGCCGCGCGGCTGGTCGAGCAGGAGCCGGACAACTGGAAGTTCCTCTACAACGCGTGCCAGGCCCACCTCCTGGCCAAGAACGTGGCGAAGGAACGTGCCCCCGCCGAGGTCGAGGCGCACGAGCGCGAGTTCCTGCGGCTCGCGCGCCGGCTGCACGAGCTGCAGCCCCGACGCGCGGACTTCGCCTTCCTGTGGCTCTCGGCCAACCACGATTGCGCGCGCCGAGCTCGGGCCGCGGGCCGGCTGCAGGAGGCGCTGCCCTACGCCGAGGTCGCCTCGGGCATGGCGCTGCAGCTCCTGTCGAGCGATCCGAGCTCGTTCCGCTACGCCGACGCCTTGCGCTGGACCTCTAGCGCGCTGTCCGGCGCGCAGATGGAGGCCGGCCTGCGCGCGCGCGCCGAGGAGACGCTCGTTCGCTTGCGCGTCGGGGCCGGGATCGCCGGCGAAGGGTCCCCCAACGCGCTGCTCCTGCTGGCGACGGCGGACTCCTACGTGTATGGCTGCCAGGCCGATCAGGATCTCCCCGAGAGCGCTCTTCGAGCCTACCAGGCCCTGCTCCTGCACCCGGATGCCAGCGGCGACGCGTTCGAGCTCGTGGCACGGCTCTTCCGGGACATTTCCGAGGACGTCCGCCAGGAGTTCTGCGGACGCCTGCTGGCGGCCGACGAGGCGGCCGGGCGGCGCTTCATCGACGAGCTAGGGACCGTGCCCGTCGAGACTTCGGAGCGCTGAGGAATTCCGACGCTCCGGCAGCCGTGAGCTCCCTGGGTGATGGATCCGAGAAACCGTGCCTCCTCGAGCGCGAAGCTCCGTTCTCGTACCGAGGACTCGCTTGACCGACCGCCAGAGCCAGCGCGAGCGCCTCGACGAGCTGGTGGCCTCGCTCTACCCGACCCTGCACGCGATCGCCCGCCGCAGGCTGAAGAAGCACGGCCTGCGCTCGATCTCGCCCACCGACATCGTGCACGACTGCTACGTCAAGCTGGCCCGCGCGAAGGCCATGAGGAACGTCCGACCGACCGAGTTCGTCGCCCTGGCCTCGCGCGCGATCCGGAACGTGCTCGTCGACCGGGCCCGCGAGCATGGCGCAGTCAAGCGCGGCGGACGCCTCGGGCGCGTCACCCTCGACGGTGGCTCGCTGGCCAGTCCGGAGGAGGTCGACCTCCTGAGCCTCGATGTCGCTCTCCAGAAGCTCGCCCTGGTCGACGAGCGCCAGGCGAAGGTCGTCGAGATGCGCTACTTCGGCGGCCTGTCGCACGTGGAGATCGGGCGATTCCTGGGGTGCTCCGAACGCACGGTCACGTCCGAGTGGAGGATGGCCAGGGCGTGGCTCCACCGCGAGCTCGAGCGCGGATAGGAGCGGTCGAGGCTCGCTCGTCCCGCCCGCTCAGATGGCGTGGACGCTGACGCGACCGTCCGCCTCGAGCTGCAGGCCGATCTTCTCCCCGCATCCGCGGCAGAGGAGGTGGGTTCGGACATGGCCTTCGGGCGTCCGTCTCAGGTGCGCATCGACGAGGAACGTCTCCCCGCAGCGCGGGCAGACGCCGTCCAGGTCCGCAATGAGCTGGACGAGGGGCAGCTCGGGGGCCTGCTCCGCGGGAGCGTCGCGCCTCGTCGGCGTCCGTCCCGGCGAATACCGGATGCAGGAGCGGGAGTGGATGGGGCAGGGGAAGCCGCCGGGGCAGTCTGAACGGGAGTGGGGGCAGTCGGAGTGCATGGATCGGTGAAGGGCCTGTTCCCGAACCAGGACGGAGATCCAGCCGCCCAGAGGAAGGCATTCTCCGGCTTCCCCGCACCGACCCCGCCCGAGCTAGGCTGGCGCCCCCGTGCGCCTCCTGATCGCGACCTTCCCGAACGACCTCCACGCCCTGGAGGTCGCGCTGGTCCTGCGCTCGATGGGGCACGAGGTCGTGCAGTGGTACGGGAGCGACTTCCCCACGCTGCAGACAGGCTCAGTGGACTTCGACGGGGACGGCGCGCGCTGGAGCGCCGCCGGCGCGGAGCTCGACGTCGACGGCGACGGGTCCGAGTTCGACGTCGTCTGGAATCGACGCTCGGCGGCGCCGGTGCTGCCGGCGCACATGCACCCGGGCGACCGCCCGATGGCCCAGCGCGAGTGCGAGGACTTCCTGGCCGGGCTGTGGGAGCTGATCGCACCGCGCGCCTACTGGGTCAATCCGCTCGCCACGCGCGTGCGCGCGGACCTGAAGCTCGTGCAGCTCCGCGAGGCGCAGCAGGCCGGGCTCGCGATCCCGCGCACGCTCTCCAGCAACGACCCGCGCCGGATCCGCGCCTTCCTGGCCGAGGCCGGCGGCCCCGTGATCTACAAGGCCTTCTACCCGGCGGTCTGGAAGGACGGCGACCGGCTCGCGCACCTCCTGACGAGCGAGGTGGACGCCGCCGCGCTGCCCGCGGACGAGGTGCTGCGCCTGACCCCCGGGATCTTCCAGCCCCGGCTCGAGAAGGCCCACGAGCTGCGCGTGACCGTCATGGGCCCACGGGTGATCACCGCGCGCATCGTGTCACAAGCCCACGCCGCAACGCGTCTCGACTGGCGCGCGCGCACGGTCGAGCTCGCGCTCGAGCCGGACGAGCTTCCCCCCGAGGTCGAGCGCGGCGTGCACGACCTCATGCGGCACCTCGGGATCGTGTTCGGTTGCCTCGACTTCATCGTGACGCCCGAGGGACGCCATGTGTTCCTCGAGGTGAACCCGATGGGCCAGTTCCTGTGGGTCGAGGACGTCCAGCCCGCGCTCCGGATGCTCGGTCCCTTCTGTGAGTTCCTGCTGGCGCGGGGCGCGGCGACGACCGGTGGCGCCTGCGCGGACGTGCGCCACGCCGACTGGTGTCCGCGCGCCGAGGCCGAGGGCAAGGCCCTGGCGCGCGCCCACGTGCGCTGGGAGAGCGATTTCGCCTACACCGATTCGAGCACTCCGCCTCCGGTCGTTCCGGGGCGGAACTCAACCCCGAAGGAATGACTCCCATGAACGAAGTCCGTGAAGAAGACCTGCCCAGGATCCTCGGTCGCGTGCTGGCCCAGGAGCAGACGACCCAGGAGTTCGAAGAGTCGCACGGCGAGCTGGCTGCCGCCGGTCCCAAGTGGACGCTGACCTTCCCGCCGGACCGGGGTCGGAACTGATCGACCCTCTCTCTCCGCCCCTCGCGTGCGAGCCTCGGCTCGGCGCGAGGGGCGCGTCTTCGAAGTCATGTCCGTATCAAGAGATCGGCGATGAGCCAACCCGCACGAGCGGACTACGGCGTGGATGCGCCGATCGCGGTCCGCAACATGCTGATCGTCTGCGCGCTGGGGATCCTCACGCTGATCACGCGGGTGGCGGGTTTGTGGGGGAGAGAGTCGCCCTTCGCGCTGCTCGGCCGCCCGCTGATCTCGGCAGGTCTGGGGTGCGGCGCGATGGCGGTCTGGATGATCTGCTCGAGCAAATGGGGCAAGGTGCGCGAGCGCGAAACGTATCTCGATCGGCTCGAATGGCGCGGTGACGAGCGCGTGCTGGACGTGGGCTGCGGGCGCGGGCTGTTCCTGATCGGCGCGGCCAAGCGTTTGACCACGGGCCGGGCCATCGGCATCGACATCTGGCAAGCCGAGGACCTCAGCGGCAACAAGCCTGCGGCGCCGCTGGAGAACGCGAGGATCGAAGGGGTCGCCGAGCGCGTCGAGGTGCAGACCGCCGACGCACGCAAGCTGCCGTTCGACGATGCCAGCTTCGACGTCGTGCTCTCCAGCGCGGCGCTGCACAACATCTACGACGCCGGCGAACGCCAGACGGCCGTGCGCGAGATCGCGCGGGTGCTGAAGGTCGGCGGACGCGTGCTGATCGCCGACGTCCGACATATCCGCGACTATGCCCGGACGCTGCGCGAGGCTGGCTTCGACGGCGAAAAAGATGCGGCGCGCAGCGTGCAGGGCATCGTGACACACCTGCTGACGATCCTCACCTTCGGCGCGGTGCAAGTCGGCTACGTGATCGGCAGCAAGGCGCGCTAGGTCGCACCGCGCCCTGCGCGGGGTTCGAGATCGGTTTCGGACGCCCGCGTCCTCGCCGCCGTGTGCGGACGCGACTAACCTGCAGTCCATGTCGACGGGTCCCTCGTTCGCGAGCGCCCTCGCCGCCGTCTCGCTGCTCTCCTGCGCGCAGGTGGCCGGGCGAGCCGACGGCGCGCCCTCTGCGACCGTCGCCGCCGCGAGCGAGCCCGGGCAGGCGACGCGTGTGCTCGACGCGCGCACCCGCCGCGCGCTCGACGCGCTCCTCGAGGACTACAGGGAGCGCAACGGCATCCCGGGCCTCTCCGCGGCGATCACCCTGGACGGGCACGTCGTCTGGGCGCAGGCCTACGGCCTCGCGGACGTCGAGAACGAGGTACCGGCGCGACCCGACACGGCCTATCGCAGCGCGTCGATCGGCAAGTGCATCACCGCCGCCGCCGCGCTGCGCCTCGCCGAGCGGGGCGAGCTCGATCTCGACGCTCCGATCGCGCAGTACACGTCGGCCTTCCCGCCCAAGCCGTGGCCGATCACGGCGCGTCAGCTCCTCTCGCACACGTCCGGCATCCGGCACTACGGCGGCGCGCGCGACCGGGAGGAGCAGGAGAGCGTGGTCCACTACGCTTCGGTCGCCGATGCGCTCGCGCCGTTCGAGGACGATCCGCTCCTGTTCGAGCCCGGGACGGAGTGGTCGTACAGCACGTACGGTTACGACGTCCTCGGCTGCGTGCTCGAGGGGGCTGCGGGCGTGGAGTTCATGGAGCTCGTCCGGCGCGAGGTGTTCGAGCCGTGCGGCATGACGAGCTCGCGCGCGGACGACCCGGCCGCCATCGTCCCGCATCGGGCGGCGGGCTACGCGTCCGTGGAGGGCGAGCTCCGGAACGCCACGCACGTCGACATGAGCAATCGCCTGCCGGCCGGAGGCTACCTGACCACGGCGCCGGACCTCGCGCGCTTCGCCGCGCGTTTCCTGGACGACACGCTCGTGAGCCGAGCGACCCGCGAGGCGATGCTCACGCACACCGCCCTGCGCGGCGGCTCCACGGTGAACTACGGGCTCGGCTGGAGCATCGGCGAGGACGAGGAGGGGCGTGCCGACGGCACGGCCTCCCACGGCGGGTCGAGCCCCGGCGCGAGCGGCATGCTGTACATCGAGCCCGGACGACGGCTCGGCGTGGTCTTCCTCACGAACCTCGAGAGCGCGCCCGAGCGCGGACAGACCGCGA
>Ga0315910_10004507_pt1 | contig 11633 bp, 11 predicted proteins | sample EdamamesoilMG_FD_204470 | JGI IMG/M metagenome (GOLD analysis project Ga0315910, IMG submission 204470) | Garden soil microbial communities collected in Santa Monica, California, United States - Edamame soil | ecosystem: Environmental > Terrestrial > Soil > Garden | place: USA: California...
GCAGCAAGCGTCAGCGCGCGCCGCATCACCGCCTCGCCGTAACCCCGCCGCTGGTGCGCCGGATCGGTCGCCACCATCGCGACGTAGCGCAGCCCGTCGACCATCAGCACTGCGGCGCAGCTCACCGGCGCTCCGCGGGCATGCCCAACGACCGGCACATGGTCGCGCCAGAAGCGCGACCCGAGCGTCGGCTTGCCCGCCTCGAGGTCCATGCCGTACGCCACGCCGTTGATGTCGAGCAGCGACGCGCACGCGGCGTCGTCTCCCGGCACGGCCATCGTCAACCCGTCGGCCGGCCGGCTGTCGGGCGTCAGGCGCGAGGCCTTCATCCCGGTGAGGTTCATGATGGGGACAAGGCCGCACTGGTCGAGCACCGCGATGGGATCGACGCCCGCCTGCAGCGTCTCGCGCGTCACGACGAACAGCCACGGCAGCCCGGTTGCGCCGGCCCGCCTGGTCGCGTGACGGCCATGCTCGGCAAGATCGTCCGCGCTCACACCGCGACCGGTCGCGAGCGCGACGTTGAAGAACGCGATCGGCAGTCCACTGAAGACGAACTCGATCCCGTCGTGCGACTCGGCGGCGTAGTCCGGAGACGGCGCGCACATGACCTGCCACGCTTTCACGAACTGCCCGATGCTGAGATCGATGTCGTCGGCCATCACGACCATGCGGCGCTCCTACTTCTTCGGCAGCTTCTTGAAAATCTCGTGGACGGCCTTCTCGATGCGGACCTTCCGCTGGTCGGGGGTGAAGTCGCGCCGCGCCACGGTCTCGGCGATGCCCCGCCAGATGACGCTCTTCTGCGCCGGCGCCACCACGTCGAGCACCAGCGTGCCCTGCTCGAACGCCTTCATCCGCGTCGTCGGCGTCGTGAACGGCGGCAGGCCGTACTCGGCGACCGACGGCAGGAAGTGACCGAGCTGCGTCGAGCTGGTCGCCGGGATGACCAGCACGTAGTAATTGACCAGCACATCGGACGCGCCCTCGGTCCGCCGCGTCATGCCGCGCGCTGCCAGCTCCTTGTCGACCGCGTCGAGGATGACGGGCTCGAACCTCGCCTTGATGGGCGCCGGGTCTTCGTCGGACCTGGTCAGCATCTTCACGTCGCCGGCGCCATCGGGATGCCAGTTCCACGTGCGCACCCCGGCAAACGAGAACGACTTGTCCCGCTGGACGCGCACTTCGATCTTCTGCGCGCCGACGACCACGGTCAGCCCCAGGAGCAGGGCCAGCGACAACACGAGCTTACGGACGTTCGTCGATCGGATCGTCATTTCGCGCGCTTCTTCCAGGTGGTGGACGCTTTCGCCGTGCCGGAGGCGTCGATCATCGACAGCGTCAACTGCCCGTTGGCGACCGCGTATTGGCGCGCCAGGGCCGTCGACGCCTCGGCCGGCAGCTGCTTGTCATCGCCGGAGGTCTCGACGACACGCAGCTGGTGCTTCTCGACGTCGATCACCACGCGACCTTTGTAAGAGAGGAGCGGAGCGGCAAGGCCGGCCGACTGGCCGGGCTGGGCGAGCCGCCCGATGATCTCCATGTTGCCGTAGGCGTCGTACGTGAGGACTGCGGTCGCCGGCTGCGTGACCTTCTTGCCGGGCTCCGGGTACGTCTCGAAGGACAGCAGGTCCCACGTGCCCTCGAGCTGGCGCCGCGTGCTCTCGAGCGTGCCGGCGCCGGTCTCCACGTCGCCCATCTTCACGGGTCGCTGTCTCGGCGCCGCCGAGCATGCGGTCAATGCCGCCGCGGCCATCGCCAACACCAGCACGCCCGCATGCCGACTCACACTCTTCCTCATGCTGAAGGCCTCAACCGGAAATTAGAACACGTATGATAACAACGTGCGGCGCGGCCAGCTCATCTATTACGTAGTGACGTTCGTCGCTACTGTCACACTCGTCACCGGAGCCTGTTCGAAGTCGGCGGAGCCTGTGGCCCCTGCGGCGCCCGCCGAGCACGCCCACGCGGCCGCCGGCTTTCAACCCACCGTCGAGAACAAGATCGTGCCTGCAGGCCTGGCGCCGGAAGGCATGGCCTGGATTCCCGGCGGCGAGTTCTCGATGGGCAGCGACAGCGCCCACGACTCGCTCTGCAGCATGCCCGGGCTGACCTCGGACGCGCAGCCGATCCACCGTGTCTACGTCGACGGCTTCTGGATGGATCGGACTGAGCTCACAAACGCGCAGTTCGAAGCGTTCGTGAAGGCGACGCGTTACGTCACCGTGGCCGAGCGAACGCCGACAGCTGCGGAGTTCCCCGGTGCGCCTCCCGAGAACCTCGTGGCCGGCTCCACCGTGTTCACGCCGCCTGCCCATCCCGTGCCGCTCGACAACCACTTCCGCTGGTGGCGGTACCAGAAAGGGGCGGACTGGCGGCACCCCGAGGGTCCGGGGAGCTCCATCAAGGGCCGTGAACGCTTCCCGGTCGTCCATCTGGCGTACGAGGACGCCGACGCCTATGCGAAGTGGGCGGGCAAGCGCCTTCCGACCGAGGCCGAATGGGAGTTTGCGGCGCGCGGCGGACAGGCCGGCAAGCTCTACCCGTGGGGCGACGACCTTCGCCCGGGCGGGAAGTGGGCCGCCAACATCTATGAGGGCCGCTTCCCCGTCACCGACTCGGGTGATGACGGGCATGCCGGCATCGCGCCGGTCGGCCAGTACGCACCGAACGGGTACGGCCTGTTCGACGTCTCAGGAAACGTCTGGGAGTGGGTGAGCGACTGGTACCGCCCGGATTATTTCGTCGAGCTCGCGCGATCGGGGGCGGTCGCCCGTAATCCTCAAGGGCCGACGACGCCCTTCGATCCGTCCGAGCCCAACGAGAAGAAGCGGGTGCATCGCGGCGGATCGTTCCTCTGCACGAGCGACTACTGCACGCGCTATATGCTGGGAACCCGGGGGAAGGGCGAAGTGAGCACGGGCAGCAATCATCTGGGCGTCCGGCTGGTGAAGCCGGCGACCAGTTAATCCGAAGTCCACGACGGCACGGCAGACGAACCTCAGCAATGACACGTTCCTACTTGCACACCCGATGGTGGCTCGGCCTGGCGCTTTCCGGGGTCGTCGCGGCGGCGCTGCCGGCCTCGGCACAAACCCCGCAGTCCCGCGACGAGGCGCTTCGTCAGGCCAAGGCCGAGAAGGCGAAGGCGCTGGCCCCGTACGTGCCCTCGAAGGGCGAGCAGTGGGTCGACCGGATCGAGAACACGTTCCTCGACGGCGACCTGCGCTGGCATCCGTACTTCCAGAGCGCACTGGCGGGCGGCGGCTTCACGCTCGGCGCGGGCTACCGCTTCTTCGTCAGCCCCTACAACACCGTCGACCTTCGCGGCAGCTACACGCTCTCGGGCTACAAGCGGCTGGAGGCCGAGTTCCTGGCGCCGCGCCTGTTCGACCGCCGCGGGAGGCTGTCGCTCGTCGGCGGCTGGCGTGAAGCGACGCAGGTCGGCTTCTTCGGCATCGGCACGGATCCGACGTCGAAGGACGACCGCGTCAACTACAGCTTCACGCAGCCGTATGTCTCCGCCCAGCTCGATGTCTGGCCGACGCGGCGCTACTTCGTCGTCGGCGGCGGGATCGAGTACTCGAAGTGGGACCAGGAGGGCAGCAGCCGAGAGCCGTCGGTCGAGGACGTCTACACGCCGGCGACACTGCAGGGCCTCGACTCCGATCCGACCTACCTGCACGTCCAGGGTTCCGCGGGCTTCGACTGGCGGACGGCGCCAGGCTACACGCGGCGCGGCGGCGCGTACGGGGTCACCGTGCACGACTACTCCGATCGCGACGGCGACTTCGGGTTCCGCCAGGTCGACTACGACGCGGTGCAGCACTTCCCCATCCTTCGGGATGCGTGGGTGCTCTCGCTCCACGCGCGTGCGGAAACGACGTACGACAGCGGCGACCAGCAGGTGCCGTTCTTCATGCTGCCTGCGCTTGGCGGCGGCTCTTCGCTGCGCGGCTTCTCGAGCTGGCGATTCCGTGATCGGCACAGCATCCTGCTCCAGGCCGAGTGGCGTGTGCTGGTCAACCGGTTCCTCGACGTCGCGGTCTTCGCCGACGCGGGCAAGGTCGTCAGCCGCACGAAGGACCTCAACTTCGATCGCCTGAAGAACGACTACGGCCTCGGTTTCCGGTTCCACGGCCCGCTGGCGACGCCGCTGCGCATCGAGCTGGCGCACAGCAACGAAGGCCTCGTCATCGTCTTCTCGTCGAAAGCGCCGTTCTAGGGCATTGCCATGACGCGACTTCCTTTCATCCGATCGGCCGCGGCTCTCGTCGCCGCGACCACGCTGGCCGCCGCCGTCGGCGCGCAGGCCCCGCGTTTCTTCGACGACGACCCGATCAGCCGCGAGCCGGATTCCGAGGACGCGTCAAACGCCCAGCCTGAAAAGGTCGGGCTGACCTACGACCTCGGCTACAACCTGTTCGTCACGGCGGGCAACGCCGCGTCCGGCACTCGAGCGAAAAACGTCAACACGATCGACGAAGTGCCCGATTCGAGCTGGTTCACCAACCGCGTGGGATCGCGGACGCTCTCGGCCGACGAGCTGGCGAAGGGCCCGATCACGGGCAGCGGGCCCGACAACTCCCGCTGGACGCTCATCCGTGAAAAGGCCTCGGGCTTTGCCCCCGGGTTCACGGCCAAGGACGCGAGCGGCGAGACCTGGTTCGTCTCGTTCGACCCGCCTTCGAATCCGAAGGCCGCGACGGCCGCCATTGCGATCGCAAGCCGCATCTTCTGGGCACTCGGCTACAACCAGGTGGAGACCTTCCTCACGCAGGTCGATCCGACGAGAGTCGAGATTGCGCCCGAGGCCACCGCCCGCCGGCCCAATGGCGACCGCACGACGTATACGCGGAGCGATTTCGAGCAGGTCCTCGAGCGCTCGGCGAGAAACGCGGGCGGCACCTACGAGGCAGCCGCCGCGCGACTGCTGCCCGGCAAGGTGCTCGGGCCATTCCGCTACGAGGGCACTCGCCCGGACGACCCCAACGACATCGTCGCTCACCAGCATCGGCGCGAGCTGCGGGCGCTGCGCGTCTTCGGCGCCTGGACCAACCTCACCGACCTCAAGGCCGGCAACACGCTCGACACGCTGGTCACCGAGAACGGCAAGGGGGTCATCAAGCACTACCTGCAGGACGTCGGCTCGACGTTCGGCATCGGCGCCAACGGCCCTCACGACTGGGATGAAGGCTTCGAGTACTTCTACCAGGGCGACACGACGAAGAAGCGGCTGTTCACGCTGGGCTTCGGATTGAGCCCGTGGCAGACCGCGAAGTACCAGGAGTTCGATTCGATCGGCCGCTTCGAGGGCGACGCGTTCGATCCGCTCACCTGGAAGCCGCACACGCCGACGACCGCGTACATGGAGATGCGCGCGGACGACGCGTTCTGGGCGGCCCAGCGCGTCATGGCGTTCAGCGACGACATGATCCGCGCGATCGTCGCCACCGGCCGGCTGTCTGAACCCGGCGCCGAGCAATACCTCGTCGACGTGCTGATCAAGCGGCGCGACAAGATCGGTCGCGCGTACCTGCCGGCCGTCAACCCGATCGTCGACCCGGCACTCGATGGCGCCGGCCAGCTGACGTTCGGCAACGCCGCCGTTCAGTACCGGTTCGCGGAGGCGCCGGAGTCGTACACGGCAAAGTGGTCGACGTTTGACAACCACACCGGCGCGAGCACGGCCATCGCCGAGACGACGAGCCGCGAGGCACGCATCCAGGCGCCCTCCGGACTTCCGACGGCGGCTGGCGCGTTCGTCCGCGTCGAGATCAGCGCGGCCAGTGCCGCCCATCCGTCCTGGGCCCAGCCGGTGGTCGTGCACTTCAAGCGCGCCGGTGCGGGGTGGAAGCTGGTCGGCCTCGAGCGACTGCCGGAAGCGCTCTCGGCGCCAGCGGCGACGAAGTAGCCGTGGCGTCTGAACCGCAGCATCAGCCTGACGGCGGCTCCTGGGCGACGCGACTGCTGTCGCCCATCGCCGAGGTCAAGGCGGCTGAGGTCACGAGCGTCCTGCTGATGACGCTCATGATGTTCGTCGTCCTGGCGGCCTACTACCTGCTCAAGACCGCCCGTGAGGTCTTCATCCTGAGCGAGGGCGGGGCCGAGGTGAAGAGCTACTCGTCGGCCGGGCAGGCGCTGCTGCTGCTGGTGCTCGTCCCCGCGTACGGGGCGTTCGCGTCTCGCGTGAACCGCGTGCAGCTGGTGCAGTGGGTCACGCTGTTCTTCGTCGCGAACATCGGCCTGTTCCTCCTGGCGCTGGGCGCCGGCCTGAAGGTCGGCATCCCGTACTTTCTCTGGGTCGGCATCTTCAACGTGATGGTCATCGCCCAGTTCTGGGCGTTTGCCAACGACCTCTACACGCCTGAACAGGGCAAACGCCTCTTCCCGCTCATCGGCGTCGGCGCCAGCCTGGGCGCGTGGCTGGGATCGGTGAGGGCGGGACAGCTCATGGAGTCGTTCGGCCCGTCGCGGCTGATGATCGGCGCCGCCGCGGGACTGGGCGTCTGCGTCCTGCTCTCGCGCGTCGTCAACCGCGTCACGGAGCGCGAGGCACGGTTGCCGGCCGCAGCGGCGGCCGCGGCCGAAAAGCCGCTCGGCGATCAGAACGGCTTCGCGATGATCTTCGCGGATCGGTACCTGATGCTCATCGCGGCGCTGGCGGTGCTGCTGAACGTCGTCAACACGACGGGCGAGTACCTGTTCGGACGGTACGTCGTGGATGCCGCGATGGCCGCGCACCCCGCCGACGCCGCGGCACGCGAGCAGTTCATCGGCGCGGCGTACAGCCACCTGTTCAGCACGGTGAACCTGATCGGCTTCCTGCTGCAGATGTTCGTCGTGTCGCGGGTGTTCAAGTTCCTCGGCGTCGGCCGCTCGCTGTACATCCATCCACTGGTGGCGCTCTCGGGCTACCTGCTGATGCTGCGCGCGCCCTCGATGGCGACGATGGGCTGGGTGAAGATCGCCGACAACAGCCTCGACTACTCGCTCGGCAACACGACCAAGCAGGCGCTCTGGCTGCCGACGAGCCGTGAGGCGAAGTACAAGGCCAAGCAGGCCGTGGACTCGTTCTTCGTGCGGATGGGCGACGTCCTGCAGGCGGCTCTCGTGTTCACCGGCGAGAAACTGGCGCTCGCCGTCCCGGGCTTCGCGTTTGTCAACATCGTGCTCGTCGGGGGCTGGCTGGGCGTCGTCACGCTGCTCAACCGTGACCTCCGGGTAAAGGCCTCCGCCTCGGGCGGCACCACGCTGTGATCGCCGCGATCGGCCGAGTGGGGCGATTCGCGATCGTCGCGGCGGTGCTGGCGGGCGCGCCTGCCGGGGCGCAGCAGGCGCCGGCAGGGCAGCAGACGCCCACCGTGCCGGCGCAGTCGCGTCCGCGAATTGCCCCGCCGCCTCCGCCCCGCACGTACCTGCCCAATCCGGCCGACGAGGACTGGTCGTTCCTCGCGGACGAGACCAAGCGCCTCGATTTCTGGGACCCGATCAAGTACATCCGGCTCGGAGAAAGCGAGCGCTTCATGACCCTGAGCGGTGAGATTCGCTTCAGGCCGGAAGGTCTTCGCATCAGAGGCGTTGGCGAGCGTCCGACAACGACCGACAACTACCTGCTGCAGCGGTACCTGTTCGGCGCCGACGTGCACGTGCACCGGCGCGTGCGGGTCTTCGCCGAGATTCAAAGCGGCATCATCAACGGGCGGCTGGGGTCTCCCCGTCCCACCGACCAGAACACGCTCGACTTTCATCAGGCGTTCGTCGAGTGGCAACCGATCATGAGCGCCCGCCGCCGCATGCGCGTGAAGGTCGGCCGCCAGGAGCTCGCCATCGGCAGCACGAGGCTCATCTCGGCCAGCCCCGGGCTGAACGTGAAGCGCGCGTTCGACGGCGTGACCGTTCGCTATCGGACCGACACCTGGTACACGACGGCCGCCCTCGCCCAGCTGGTCGGCGTGGACAGCGGCGTCTTCGACGACCGTCCCGAAAGTGACCAGGTGTTCTGGGGGCTGGCGGCTGCACGGACGTCTCCCCGCTTCCAGCGGGGGGAGTTGGGGCTGTACTACCTGGGCATCGACCGGAACAGGTCGCTGTTCGCCCAGGGGGTCGCCCCCGAGCGGCGTCACACGACAGGCCTCGGGTGGAACGGCGTCGGACGGAGGTTCGACCTCAACTACGACGTGCTCTTTCAGTGGGGCGACTTCGGGGGCGCGCCGATCCGCGCGTGGGCGTTTGCCACCGAGACGGGATTGCGCTTTCCCGGGGCCCGATGGACCCCCCGCGTCGGCATACGGACCGACTTCGCTTCGGGCGACCGGGACCGCCTCGACCCGCGACTCCAGTCGTTCAACCCGCTCTTCCCTGGCAATTCGTACTCGGGCGCCGTGGGCCTGCTGGGACCAACCAACCTCACAGATCTCACGCCGGCGGTGACGATGCGCCCCAGCCGCACGCTGACGCTCGGCTTCGAGGCGCCGACGTACTGGAGGACGTCGACCGGCGATGGCGTGTACGGCACCGACCAGCGCCTGATCCTGCCGCCCGGCGCGGGAGAGGGCAAGTACGTCGGAACCAACCCCAGTGTGATCGTCGTCTACCAGGCGACGAGACACCTGCAGTTTCAAGGGGTCGTCACGCGGTTCCTGTCGGGCGGGTTCCTCGACACGACTTTCGTCGCCAAGGGCTTCGGCTTCTATTCGGCCACGGCCCAGTACCGCTTCTAGGCGCAAGCTCATCCGCGTGGCTTCGCTGTAGACTGCCCTATACTCTTCCTCATTTTGCTTCTGAATTCGCGCACATCATGGAGGAACCGATGCGTCTGACGTGGTTAGGAAGTGTGATCGTTGCGGCGGCGCTGGTCGTCGCCGCTCCGGTGGGATCGAGTGCCCAGGATCACGAGAAGCTCGAGATCGAGGCGTTCGCGGTCAACATGAGCAACATCGCGACCGGCAGCAACGCCATCGTCCAGATCACCATCAACCAGTGGTCCACGGCCGATGAGCGCCAGCGCCTCATCACCGCGATGCTCGAAAAGGGCAGCAAGGAACTGCTGAAACAATTGCAGAAGGCACCGTCGAAGGGGCGCTTCCGCATCCCGACGGCGCGGCGTCCCGATCCGCACCACCTCGCGCTCGGGCTCGACATCCGCTACGCGTGGCAGGTGCCCGGTCAGGACGGCGGCAAGCGCATCGTGCTGGCGTTTGACCGTTACATCGGCTTTCAGGAAGCCAGAAGCCAGCCGCGCACGATCGACTATCCGTTCAGCCTCATCGAGATTCGCGTGAACAGCGCCGGCGAAGGCGAAGGCCGCTTCGCGGTCGCGACCAAGATCACGTTCGACAAGGAGAAGAACCAGATCGAGCTCGAGAACTACTCGAGCGAGCCGGTTCGCCTCAACAACGTGAAGGTCAAAGTGAAGAAATAGCAGGACACGGTGGCGCGGGCGTTCAGGCCCGCATCTGGGACCCGTTCAGGGCGCCCGCGACGGTACAATGCGCTGATGTCGAGCGCGGACCACCGTCGCGAGGCGCCCGCGTCCGTTTCGGTGCACGTCGTGACGGTCAGCGACACCCGCACCGTCGAGACCGACACCAGCGGCGCCGCGATTGCCGAGCTCCTGACGTCGGCGGCGCACACCCTTCACGGCCGGACACTTCTGCGCGACGAACCGGATCAGGTGCGCGAGGCCGTGCTCGCGCTGGCGGTCCCCGGCGGCCCCGACGTCGTCATCACCACGGGCGGCACCGGCATCACAGCCCGCGACGGCACGTTCGAGGCGGTCGACGGGATCCTCACCAAGCGCCTACCTGGTTTCGGCGAGCTTTTCCGCGCCATCAGCTATCAGCAGATCGGAGCTGCCGCGATGCTCTCGCGCGCGACGGCGGGCCTCATCGGCCGTACGGTCGTCGTCGTGCTGCCGGGCTCGCGCCACGCCGTGCGACTGGCACTCGAGGAACTGATTCTCCCGGAGATCGGGCACCTGGTGCGCGAGGCGCGGCGCTGATGCCGTACCGCCCCGATCGCCGCCTCATCACCGTCGAAGCCGCCAGAGCGATCCTCGCGGTGCACGGCGAGCCGGTGACGCGGGTCGAGCGCGTGACGCTCGACGCCGCCGCTGGCCGGGTGCTCGCGGCCAACCTCATCGCCTCGCGCGACGTGCCTCCGTTTGCGCGGTCGATGATGGATGGCTTCGCCGTCCGTGCGGCCGACACGACCGGCGCTGTCGAAGGGCATGTGGTTGCGCTCTCGCTCGTCGGCGCCATCTACACGGGCCACGCTGCTGACGTGCATGTGGGGCCCGGCCAGTGTGCAGGCATCGCGACCGGAGCGCCTCTGCCACCGGGTGCCGATGCCGTCGTGATGGTCGAGGACACCACGCGTGAGGGCGATCGCGTCACGGTCCGCCGCGCCGCGGTCCAGCGCCAGCACGTCAGCCGCGCCGGCAGCGATCTGGTCGCCGGCGAGATGGCGGCGACCTCCGGGACGCTTCTCACACCCGCGCGTATCGGCGTCGCCGCCGCCCTCGGACTCGACACCCTCGAGGTCTATGCCAGGCCGCGCGTGGCGATTCTCTCGACGGGCGACGAGATCGTCGCGCCCGGCGGCACGCCAGGGCCGGCGCAGATCTTCGACTCAAACACCGCGGCGCTCTCGGCTGCCGTGCGCCAGCACGGCGGCGAACCCGTGATCGCGCCCCGGACCGGAGACGATCGCGCGGCGCTCTCGAAGGCCTTTGCCGGATGCCTCGACGAGGACCTCGTGCTCTTCTCCGGTGGGACGTCCGTGGGCGATCGCGACTACCTGCTGGATGTCATCGCGGAGGCCGGCACGATCCACTTCGAGGGCCTGCTGCTCAAGCCAGGCAAGCCGACCGTTTTTGCCACGGTGTCGGGACGCCCCGTGTTCGGGATGCCGGGCAACCCCGTTTCGTGCCTGACCAACGCGTATCTGCTCGTCGCGCCGCTCCTCCGCCGCATGGCGCAGCTGCCGCCGGCGCCCGCGCGGTCCGTGCTCGCGCGCCTCAGAAGCGCCGTCGAGTCTCCGGCCGCGCGCCATCAGATCTATCCGGTCCGGGTCGAAGACGGCGACGCCGTGCCGGTGTTCAAGGGGTCAGGCGAGATCACCAGCCTCGCGTACGCCGACGGCTACGTCGAGATTCCCGCTGGCGTCGATGCCGTCGAGGCCGGCACCGTCGTCGACGTCACGCTCTTCTGAGCAAGGCCATGGTCAAGCACTCCACGACGATCAAGCCCGGCGACACGGCGCCGGAGTTCACGCTGCCAACCAACCGCGGCGACCTGCGTTCACTCGCGGAGTACGTCGCACGCGGCCCGGTGCTGCTGGCGTTTCACCGCGGCACGTGGTGACCCAACTGTCGCCGCCGGTTCGGTGAACTGGCAGAACGGTCGGGCGAATACGCCGCCAGGGGCGCGTCGGTCGTGGCCGTCGTCGCCCAGAACTCGGCCGTGGTGCGCCGCTACGTCGAGGACGCGGGCCTGCCGTTCCACATCCTCGTCGACGAGTCGCGGGAGGTCACCAAGCGCTATGGCGTCTGGCACCGGCTGGGACTGGACGCGTGGAACATCTCGCGCCCGGCGCTTTTCGTGATCGATCGCGCGGGGGTCGTGCGATCA
>Ga0315910_10004509_pt1 | contig 11629 bp, 7 predicted proteins | sample EdamamesoilMG_FD_204470 | JGI IMG/M metagenome (GOLD analysis project Ga0315910, IMG submission 204470) | Garden soil microbial communities collected in Santa Monica, California, United States - Edamame soil | ecosystem: Environmental > Terrestrial > Soil > Garden | place: USA: California...
ACGTGATTTTCGATTTATTGAACATGGGGATTGCTCCTGGTGAAAACACAGCTGGAGAAATGTTGTCGTGCGGTTGCGGTGGTCACATCACGTGCCACCAGCTGCCGCGATGCGTGTGGGTGCACTTCTTGCCGGGCTCGGTCTTGGCGATCTTCACCGGGTGCCCGTAGCGCCCCATCGGAGTGGTCACCATGACTGGCTTGACGGTGTACGAGTTGGCCTCTTTCGCGCGCTCGACACGGGATAGGTAGGGAATTTTTGCGAACGCGGGGGTCGCCATCAGCATGGTGAGCAACAGCGCAGCCGCGGGCGAGAACTTGATGAGCTTGAACATAGCTAACTCTTTCGTTGTGAGCGACCACGAGCCGCTCTCACCCGTCTAGGCGCGCCAGCTCGAGAGCGTGACAGGCGCTTTCACGAATCTTCGGTCCTGTCGTTCAATCACACGGTACCTGGCAGCTTACGATGACATTCAGCTGCTACTGATCACCGAGGGTGCCGGGATCTCGTGTGCACGCTGATCGAGCGCGATGGCATCGACAATCCGATCGCGCTCGACATCGACGCTCGGCCCATGGCGAAACTGAGGGCCGCTGTGGAGACTGAACGGCCATGCAGCTCCGCGATGAACTGTCGCGGTCACACTGTGACCTGAGCAGTCACAAGTCCTTTGCCAGTTCGAAGTCGGCGCGCTTTACGTTCGAAGGAGACGACCGGAAACAACCGGCCTGGGCGCCGGCACTGTTCGTGCAACTCTGTTACGCCACGTGAAGTCTTCCGCGCCTGCCAGTACACCCCTGGGTCCCCAGGATCAAACCATTGGTCGCCAGCTCGCCATCGGCTTCGGTCTCGTCGCGGTTGTGGCGATTGGCATGTGCGTCGCCCTACTCCTGTCGCTGTCTCGCGTGTCCACGGTCGTTCAGCACATGCGGCGCGACGAGGGTGCAGTGCGCCAGAGTCTCGATCTGGCTACGGCGGTGCGTGAGCAGTACATCCACATTGCGCACAGCATCATCCTCGGAAACGAGACCCATCTCGACCACTATTCTGAGTGGCGCGAGCGGATTGGCTCCGTGACAGCAGCCTTGGAGCCGGAGGTGCCCGCAGCCGAGCGTTGGCGGCTCGAGAACATTCGCCACGCCAGCGCGACGATGCACGAGAAGTTTCGTGACGAGCTCATGCCCGCCGCCGAAAGCGGTGACATCACGGCTGTTCGCCGCGGGCATCCGGAAATCGAGGAGCTGGCCGAACAAGCCGCAGCCCACGCCGACGAGGTGGCGCGCTCGGTCGAATCCCGAATGGTCGCGGCGCATCAGCGAGCCACATTGGCAACTCAGGCAGGCTTGGCGTCGGGAGGCACCTGTGTGCTGCTCATCGTTGCGCTCTCCGCCTTGTACACCGTAAGGTTGAGGCGGGCACTGCTCAGGCCTCTCAAAGCTCTCACGCAGGCCGCGAGGAGGTTCGGAGCCGGACAGTTCGAAAGCGCGATCGGTCAAATTGGGCAGGGTGAGCTGCAGGCCGTCGCCGTGGCGTTCGACCGCATGGCTGCCGAGCTTGCCGCACGAGAGCGACGTCTGGTGGAAAGCGAGAGAATGGCGGTTATCGGACAGCTCGCGGCCGGCGTCGCCCATGAGTTGAACAACTCGATTGGAATTGTACGAGGCTACCTCAAGACGATGGACCCGACAGGGGACACACAAACGCTCAAAGAAGAACTCGGCATCCTGGACGAAGAAGCGGGGCATTGCCAGCGCATCGCGGATGACCTCTTGGCTTACGCCGGAGTGCAGAAGCTCGAGCTGCGCAATGTGCAGATGAGCGAGTTTTTGGAAGAAACCATGCGGCGCCTGGGAGAAAGCGATGCCGTCACATCCGTCGAGCTTCGTTCAGCGGCCGAAGAGGCGGAGATCGGGGCAGACCCTCTGCGTTTGCGCCAAGTTGTGGCAAACTTGGTCATCAACGCCGGCCAGGCAAGTCCACGCGGCGCGGTCGTGGAAGTCTCCGGTAAACGGAAAGGGAGCGACACGTACGAGATCATCGTGAGCGATCGAGGTCCGGGAATTTCGGATGAAGACAAATCACGGATCTTCGAGCCCTTCTTCAGCAAGCGGCGTGGAGGTACCGGATTGGGGCTGGCGTTGTGCCTCGGCGTTGTCAAGGCGCACGGGGGTACGGTGGCCGTTGAAGATCGCGTCGGTGGCGGCACGACGTTCCGTGTGCGGTTGCCGCTGAAGTTACGCGGCCACGATCCCGGAGCGCCCGCATGACCCGAGAACGCGCCTTGGTTCTCATCGTGGACGACAAGCCCAACATGCTGCGGCTGATGTCCAAGGTTCTCCGTAACGATGCCACGGTTCGTACCGCCGAAAACGGCGCGGCAGCGCTCAAGGTGCTCGCCAGCGAACCCATCGACGCGGTGTTGTGCGACTTGAAAATGCCTGACATGGACGGGATCGCTGTGCTTAAAGCGTGCAAGCGTCTGAGGCCCAACGCCGAGGTCGTGCTGATGACGGCGTTCGCGACGGTGGGTACCGCGGTAGACGCCCTACGCCTCGGCGCCTACGACTACCTGACGAAGCCGTTCGAGCCCGAAGCGGCGCGGGCGGTGGTGCTGCGCGCCCTGGGGCGAGCGGCAGCGGTACTCGACGAGCCATCCGACTCGCTCGAGCCGCTTCCAGGGGTGATCGGGCGCTCGGTGGCGCTCCGTCAATGCGCCGACCTGGTGAAGCGGGTTGCGGAGAGTGATGCGACCGCGCTGCTTCTCGGTGAAACTGGGACCGGCAAAGAGCTGGTCGCCCGCGCACTGCATCAGCTCGGCCCGCGGGTCGCACAGCGATTCGTAGCCATCAACTGCGCGGCATTGCCTGCCGAGCTCCTGGAAAGCGAGCTGTTCGGTTATGCCCGCGGGTCGTTCACCGGCGCCACTCGCGATCGCGCCGGACTGTTCGAGGAAGCCCACAAGGGTACGTTGTTTCTGGATGAGATTGGAGACATGCGGCCCTCGCTGCAAGCCAAGCTCACGCGCGCCATCGAGGAACGGGCCGTGCGTCGGGTGGGCGAGTCCTCGGAGCGTCCGGTGGATGTCAGGCTTATCGCGGCCACGCACCGGGATCTCGAGGAGATGGTGGCGAGCCATGCCTTTCGCGAGGACTTGTTCTACAGGTTGAACGTGGCGGTCGTGCGCGTGCCGCCGCTTCGCGATCGCAGGGCGGATGTGGAGCTGTTGGCGGTCCATTTCCTCCGAGACTGCGTGGCCGCGTCCAGACGGGACATTCGTGGCTTCACCACGGAAGCACTCGAAGCCCTTTCCGCGTACGGCTGGCCCGGCAATGTGCGCCAGCTCAGGGGGGCCATCGAGCGCGCGTGTGTCGTGGCTCGTGGTCAACGGATCGAAGTCGGTGACTTGCCGCCGGAAGTCATCTCGCGAACGAATACCAGCGTGAGCCACGGCCTCGTGGCGCTCACGTGGTCACAGGCCCTGGAACGCGGTCGGGCCGACGTTGCGCGAGAGTACCTGGAAGCGGTGTTGCGGAAGTACGACGGTCAAGTCTCAGAAGCCGCGGCGCACGCCGCCATCGAACGAGAAAGTTTCTACCGCCTCATACGACGCTATGGCGTGGACTCCGAGGCCATTCGCGCTGAAGCAGTCCGCTCGAAGAAGTAGCACCTGCGAGATCAGCCCCCTCGCCACACTCCCGGACATGGCGACGACTCCGCTGAACTGGGTCAACAGGGTTGGACGCATGGCGGCACGAACGCTGGACGCCCTCCCCTTCGTGGATGCAGCAGCGTGGCACACGCCTTGCTTAACTTTGGCTCGGAGTAGTGGTCACGGTGCTCTTGGCGCTCGCGCACGTCGAGGGGGCGTTCGACCACCAAGCACCATCACCCAACATCGGACCTTCGCAGCAGGACCCCCAATGATCCGCCCACTTCACTTCGTACTCGCAACGGCTGTCGCTGCTCTGACGAGTGCCTGCCACGGCGATGACATGGACATGGATATGGATGGGATGGGGCACGACGGGATGATGATCCCGGAAGTTCTCACTATCCCCGCCTCCGAAGGTCCATTCGAACCGGCTGCCGCGCCCGACCTTGATTCCATGCCCAACGTCGTGGAGGTGGATCTCGAAGCCAAGGTCTCCGAGATCGAGATCGCGCCCGAACGCTGGGTTTCGATGTGGACTTACAACGGCCAGCTTCCGGGACCGCGCATCGAAGCCAGCGTAGGAGACACGGTCCGCGTGCGCTTCAAGAACTCCTTGCCCGAGGCAACTACCATTCACTGGCACGGCGTGCGCGTGCCGGCGGCGATGGACGGGGCCACGGTAGTGCAGTCCCCCATCGAGCCGGGCGCCGAGTTCAGCTACGAGTTCGTGGTCCCGGATGCGGGAACTTTCTGGTACCACCCGCACGTTCGTTCGGACGAACAGGTCGAGCGCGGTCTGTATGGCGCGTTCGTGGTGCGCGGCGAGGGCGAGCCGGCGACGACTACCGACCGCACCGTGGTGCTTGACGACTTGCTGCTCGATTCGACCTGGCAACTGAGTGAATTCGATACGATGCAGGCCATGGTCGGGCGGCAGGGGAACCTCATTCTGGCCAACGGCTGGGCTCATCCGATCGCGCATGTCGCGCGCGGTGGCCTTCACCGCTTTCGGTTCATCAACGCGGCGAACGCTCGCTATTTTCGCCTCGCGCTCCCCGGGCATCGCCTGATTCAGATCGGCACCGACGGCGGGCTTCTTCCAGCACCGCGCGAAGTCGATGACCTGCTCCTGGTTCCTGGAGAACGCGCCGACGTGCTCGTGATCGCAGCCGGCACCGCCGATGAAGCGATGGACTGGAAGTCCCTGCGCTACGACCGTGGGCACGGTACGGGTGATCGACCCGACGCCGTCGTCTTCCAGATGACGAACGGTAGCGACGAACCCATCGCTATGCCTACCATTCCCGACGCGTTCGCGCCCATCGCCGAGCTTCCAGTGGCCGTCGCAGGTCGCGAACTCAAGCTGGAGGAGTCAATGTCCATGAGCAGCGGGGGACATGGTGCCCACGGCTCATCGACCAGCGACATGGGGCCAGTGTTCTCCATCAATGGGCAGGTCTATCCCGATGCGACTCCACTCGAGGCGGAGCTCGACGCTATCGAAGAGTGGTCCATCGTGAACACTACCGAGATGGATCATCCCTTCCATCTTCACGGGTTCCGCTTTCAGGTGGTTTCCATCGACGGCGCGGCGACGAGCCTTGTCGCCTGGCGAGACACGATCAACATTCCCGCGGAGAAGACGGTGAGATTTCGCGTCCACCTCGAGGACCACCCGGGCACATGGATGTTCCATTGTCACATCCTCGAGCATGCTGAGCGCGGGATGATGGGCGAGCTAGAGGTGGCGGGGCCATGAGTGCACGGAGCTTGAGCCGCGCGCGCAGGCGGTGCGCAGCGGTTCATCGGGACGCATGCCTTGCGCGGGGCGAACACCGGCTGAGCCTCGCTTCGTAGCAAGGCTCGCGGGCACGCCGGTTGCTAGATCAGGGGCAACGATTCTGCGCGGCCCGGTAGCTGGGTTCTGGAAAGCCGTAAGCTCGCTGCAGCTGTGTGCAGGATCAGCAGAACTTGCAGTCGCGCACGCCCGTGTGCGCTTCGGCCAAGGGCTCAACGCTAGAGCTTCGCGTAACGGAGTCGTAAGGCGTTGGAAATCACCGACACGGAGCTGAATGCCATCGCAGCGCTTGCGATCATGGGACTGAGGAGCCAGCCGAACACCGGATAGAGCACGCCGGCTGCAACTGGCACCCCGAGCGCGTTGTAGACGAATGCAAAGAACAGGTTCTGGCGGATGTTACGCATGACATAGCTAGACAGGCGGCGCGCACGCACGATGCCCATCAAGTCGCCTTTCACGAGGGTGACTCCCGCGCTCTTCATGGCGACGTCAGTGCCGGTGCCCATGGCAATGCCGACGTGTGCTCTGGCAAGAGCCGGGGCGTCATTCGTCCCGTCGCCGGCCATGGCTACCGTCTTGCCGGCGGCCTGCAGCTCGGCAACGATCCGGTCCTTCTGCTCGGGGAGCACCTCGGCGTGAACCTCATCGATTTGAAGCTCGCGCGCCACGGCTTCTGCGGTCGTTCGGCTGTCGCCGGTAAGCATCACGACGTGGACGCCCAGCTCCCGAAGGTTTCGAAGCGCGTCGGGCGTCGTTGCCTTGACCGGGTCGGCGATCCCGAGCAAGCCTACCGCCACCCCACGGTGGGCGATGAACACGACCGTTTGGCCCTTCTGGCGCAAGAGCTCTGCCTGAGCCGCAAGCTCGCCCAAGTCGACGCCAAGCTCGTCGATCAAGCGACGGTTGCCAAGCGCGGCCTGGTCGCCTGCGATGGTCCCGAGGACACCTCGACCCACTCGCGCCTCGAAGCCATCGACAGCGGGCAGCTCGACGCCACGCGCCAGCGCGGCCGCCAAAACCGCAGCAGCCAGCGGATGCTCGCTGCCTTTTTCGAGAGCTGCTGCGAGCGCGAGCACCGAAGCGTCGCTGTTGCCCGCGGTAGCGACCACACTCTCCACCCGAGGTTTGCCTTCGGTGAGGGTGCCTGTCTTGTCGACGACGAGGGTGTCCACCTTCTGGAACACCTCGAGCGCTTCGGCGTTTTTGATCAAGACACCGGCCTGGGCACCGCGTCCCGTGCCAACCATGATCGACATGGGCGTAGCGAGCCCTAGCGCGCACGGGCACGCGATGATCAGGACAGCCACGGCGTTGACAAGCGCGTAAATCAAGCGCGGCTCGGGGCCCCACACGGCCCAGGCAATTGCCGTCATCACTGCGATTAGCACCACCGCCGGCACGAACCACGCTGAAACGCGGTCCGCCAGGCGCTGAATCGGCGCGCGGCTCCGCTGCGCCTCGCCGACCATCGTCACGATTTGTGCGAGGAGCGTCTCCTTTCCAACACGCTTGGCCTCCATCACGAACGTACCCGTCCCGTTGAGGGTGCCACCCGTGACGGCGCTACCGGCCGATTTCTCGACCGGGATGGGTTCGCCGGTCAGCATGGATTCGTCGATGCTGCTCGAACCGTCGAGCACTGCGCCGTCGACGGGAACCTTTTCCGAGGGTCGCACTCTGAGCTTATCGCCGACGACGACATGCTCGAGGGGAACATCGTGCTCGCTGCCGTCGCTGTCGATACGACGCGCAGTCTTGGGTGCGAGACCCAAGAGCGCGCGGATGGCGCCGGACGTCGCGTGGCGAGCGCGCAGCTCGAGTACTTGGCCGAGCAGCACCAGCGTGACGATGACCGCCGAGGCTTCGAAATAGATGGGCGCCATGCCCCCGTGCGCCAGCGAGTGAGGCAGGAGCGAGGGAAAAAGCAGCGCGAAGACGCTGAAACCGAAGGCCGCCGCCGTTCCGAGCGCGATCAGCGTAAACATGTTGAGGCTGCGGTTGACGACCGACGCCCAACCCCGTTGAAAGAACGGCAGGCCGCCCCAAAGCACGACGGGCGCCGATAGCGCGAGCTGCATCCAGCTAGACACTTCGGCCGAAAGGAAGCGCTGCACCGGCTGGCCCGGAATCAGATCGCTCATGGCCAGCAGGAAGGTTGGCAGCGTGAACGCGACGCCCACCCAGAAGCGACGTCGCATGTCGACGAGCTCAGGGTTCTCGTCGTCGAGCGCACCAACCGTGCGCGGCTCGAGCGCCATGCCGCAGATGGGGCAGGCGCCTGGTGCGTCCTGAACAATCTCGGGATGCATCGGGCACACGTACTCCGTGCGGGTTGTCGCGGGGGGCGTCTCCGGCTCGAGCGCCATTCCGCATTTCGGGCACGCGCCTGGGGTCGACTGGCGCACCTCTGGGTGCATCGGACAGACGTAGGTGGTCCCAGCCGCAACGCCCTTGGCGACGAGGTTCGTTTCAGGCGGTCCAGCGGACTGCGAAGCGTGGTGAGCCTCGTCACCGGCACGACCCGCGTGTGCCGCAGGCGCAGCAGGCTCCACGTATTTATCAGGATCTGCCACGAACTTCTCGCGACAGCGCGGGTTGCAGAAATGGTACGTCTGCCCGCCGTGTTCAGCGCTGCCACCCCTGGCGGAACCTGGCTGTACGGTCATCCCGCAAACGGGATCCTTTGCGGTAGCCGCGCCGTCAGTCATGGGCGGTCCGCCGGTGACGGCTCCGCAGCAGGACTTGGGGCTCGGAACGCGGTGGGTTTCGGAATGCGCATGCTGGTGCTCGGTTGCCATGGGGTGGTCTCCAACCTGGCAGACGCAAGGCCCCTCGACGCATTACAGGTCATACCGGTCGAATAGAGCCGACCACTCGCTTTCGCGTCAAGCTCAAGGACCATGCTGGCACGCGAAGCTGACTTAGCCACTGCTAGACGAAGCGGAGGCGCTTGAACGACTGGCTGCTCAGATGAGTACTCAGCGCTCGCCGGTACTCGCGCGTTGAAAGCCCGGGGCACCGCCGAAGCAGCTCGCTCAACAAGAAACTTCTCACCTCGAGCCACGATTGCCCGTTGAGGTCGGGCCATTCGCCGGCAATCAGGCCACCAACCAGCTGCTGAGTCGCTTCGACCAGGCCCACAGACCCGAGCGGTGCTTGACCAGCGGCCGGGCTCTCACGTCCGACGTGCCTGGGTGCCTGAGCCTTGACCGAGGCCGCGAATCGCAAGGACGGGCGATGCGATGCCGCCCGTCCCCGAGACGACGAGCTCACGGCGAGGTCGCGATGGGGGCCGCCGCGCCGGGCGAAAGGGCCTGCGCTCGCTTCTCGATCTCCGCGACAGTGGCTGCATCGTCGGCGGAGAGGTTGACCGCGAAACCGTTGCCGACGGACGTGACCTTGGCCTTCACGCCCTTTGGCATGAGTGGGCAATAGCTCATCTCCGGCATGTCGTGCCCGACGGCCGCGGCGCGAGCCAGGTGGCAATCTACGACCCGCTGCAGCCATTCTACAGTCATGCCCGGCACGGCGCGGAATACGACTGTCGCGCCGACTTCCTTCTGCGTCGAGCCCTTCCCTGATTTGACGGTCTCCGTCAGGACCGACACCGACTGGATGTCGTCGCGATGATTGAAGGGGCTAATATCGCGATCCTGATCGGAAATACCTGCGCAAGCGCTCTTCTCGGCATCGCTAAGGGCAGCCGCTGCAGCCCGGTGCTTGGCGGCGAGCTCGTGATGATGCTCAGCATCGTCGGCGTGCTGTGCCGTCGGATTGGAGGTGGATGTCCAGCAGCCACCCCTGCCCGAGCAGGCCTCCGTAGCCTTCGTCGCACCGGGATCGTGCTGTTCGGCATGACCGGCTGCCGCGGATTCCTCGTTCTTGGCCATCGCCTCGTGCTGAGCTGCGCTCATGTCGTGCGGTTGGGTGCCTGGATCAGCGGCGCACCCCAGCGTCCAAGCAGCGAAACCCAGGGGGAGGAAAATATTCACGTGCTTCATTCTGGCTGACTGCTTCATCATTTTGTATCGCTCCTTCGGCGGAGCAGGCGATGGGTTCCTAGGAACGCCATTCCCCTCGACCGAGCACTTCCAGCTAACAATTGCCTAGATCATGACTCGGTCACGCCCGCCTTGGGGCGACGGGAGCGAGCGAAACATCGATCGAGTCGCGTGTCGACTCGATTGAGTTGACCCTCAAGCAAGCGGCGTGCCGCGCGCCGCCAATCTGCGACGAGCGACGGCACAGCGCGCGCAACCGCTCGCTCGACACCACAAAGTCCGCTTGCACACAAGGAAGTGACCGACGCAGTTACAAGTTCGGAGGCATCGATGCCTACGCTACTGGCTCCGCCGTGAGCGAGGCTTCGAAGCTCGGACCTCCCGGCCCAACGCGGAGTACCGGGAAAACACGTCCATCAACTCGTCCAGCTTCGCACGTTGATCCTTCGAGCCGCTGTTCTTTATGGCGTCGGTTAGACACGTTTGTACGTGGTTAGTCAGGACGACTTTGCCGACCTCACCCAGCGCCGCCCGCACCGCAGCCACCTGCAGGAGCACGTCTACGCAGTAGCGATCGTCGGAGAGCATGCGCTGAAGCCCGGCCACTTGCCCGGCAATGCGCTTCAGTCGCGCCTCGGCATCGCCACGGGCTCGTTCATCCATGAGCTCAACAGCTGCATAGTGCGTGCCGCTGTGACCAAGCGGGTCACAAACCGCGAACACATCGGGAGCTCAGCCGGTGCCGCAGCTTGAATTCGGCTCGTTGTCGAGTTCGAGAATCTGGGGCAAAACGCACGCCACGCATCCGGCACGCGCAACGTCTGCGCCGTCATGTCGACATACCCTACGGGAGTACCGTTCTGGCGTTGGCGTCGGTATTGCAAGCTGCCCCGCGCACACCGAAGGCGGACCACCCATGAACGCGACTTCCTCCACGCCTAACGAACGCGTCCGCCTCGAGCTCTGGAAGCTCGCCCGACGAGCGCGAGGACGAGCGACCGTGATGGCGGTCGGCGCCGCAGCTCTCCTGCTGACGCTCCTCGGTTCGCAGCCCGCGCTCGCGGCAGACCCGGCGCTCGACGCATTCGTGGCGGAGGTGCTCGCACAAAACCCGGGGCTGAAGGCTCGGACGCTGGAGCGCGAAAGCGTGCTGCGCGAGGCCAGCGCCGCCGGCCTCTTTCCCGATCCCCAGGTGGCGATTATGGCGGATAACCTGCCGGAACGAATGGGGGGCGAGATGCCGATGGTTCGCTATCAGGTGAGCCAGATGCTTCCATGGCCCGGAAAGCTGGGCCTGATGGAAGACGCGCTCAAGCAACGCGCCGACGGCAAGGCCGCGTTGGCTCGAGCCCAGCAGGTCGACCTGGTGCGAGAGGCGAAGCGCGCTTACTTCATGCTCGCTTTGAACGCTGGCCTACGACAGGTCAATCATGCGAGTCACGACTTGCTCACCACGATCGCAAAAGCCGCGCTGGCCCGCTATGCCGCAGGGGTGGGCGGTCACCACGAAGTCGCTCGCGCTGAAGTCGAGCGCAACGCTCTCGACATCGAGGCCTTGGACCTCGAGGGGGACCGGACGTCCACCGTCGCCATGCTGAATGCACTTCGCAACGCCCCTGCCGATCGGCCCTTTCCGGACCCGTCTTTGCCGGCCGTCAGCGATCAGAGACTCATCCCCCCGCTCGCTCAGCTAATGCGACTGGCGGAGGCGCGACGCTCCGAGCTCGTGGCGATGCGCGCCATGCGACGAGAAGAGTCGACGATGGCGGTGCTGTCGCGACGTGAACGCTATCCGGACCTCATGACGTCGGTTTGGTACAACCAGATGCTCGGTGCGCCGGACACGGCCGGGGTGATGGTCGGCACCACCATTCCCATCTTCAACGTCAGACGTCAGAATCGCCGAGCGGAAGCAGCCGACCTGCGTGCGTCGAGCGCGGGCAATGACCTGGCTGCGATGCGAGCGATGATTCGCTTCGAAGTCGCTGACGCCAGGCGACGTCTCGATACCGCGGCCCGGTCGCTCGACCTGATTGTCAACATCGCCGCCCCGCGTGCCGAGCAGAGTTTCTCCTCGTCACTGAGCGGCTATTCGACCGCAACGGTCGACATCGTGGGAGTTCTGGAAGCGTGGCGTGCACTTCAGAGCGTTGAGAGAGCGCGCGTCGAGACTCT
>Ga0315910_10004510_pt1 | contig 11629 bp, 3 predicted proteins | sample EdamamesoilMG_FD_204470 | JGI IMG/M metagenome (GOLD analysis project Ga0315910, IMG submission 204470) | Garden soil microbial communities collected in Santa Monica, California, United States - Edamame soil | ecosystem: Environmental > Terrestrial > Soil > Garden | place: USA: California...
GACAATTGAATCGGGTGCAGAAACAGCCAGTCCGATCGTCAAGCCATTGGTAACTACCACGTATACCGTTACCGGCAGTGACGGTGCCTGTCCTGGATCGACATCCATTCAGGTCAGAGTTATCGGAGAAGCAATTGTCAGCAAGCTTAATCCAAGCAACTTCTTTTCACCCAATGACAGTCCTCCGAATGATACGTGGGTAGTAGGAGAAATTCTCTCTTACCCACAATGCAGCATCACCATTTATGATGACAAAGGGGTTAAAGTGTATGATGCCAAACCTTATAACAATGATTGGGACGGAACATTTAATGGCAAGAAGTTACCGGATGGTACCTACTTTTATATTATCCGTTGCGAAGGTGAAGAAAACAAACCACGAACAGGAGCGATAACCTTGTTGCGATAGTCGTCTGGCGGCTGTTTTAGTCATGTCATCGACAGCCGGGGTTCTGAACGTACGTTTAGCCATTAAAACTTACATAGCAAGGTTACAAAGCTACTGAAGTAGTTAATAAACGACTGAAATGCCCATTTTGGGGCCTGTTTAAGTTTCGTAACTTTAGACTTTTTAAACTCAATATGAAGAGGCTTGTTATCCTAACCGCACTGTGCATGAGCCTGATGGCGGGTCAATCATTCGCGCAGGAGATATGTAACAATAACCTGGATGATGATGGTGACGGGTTAATTGACTGTCGCGATACCCAGGACTGCCCCAACAAAGTTTGCGAAATTCCGAATGATGAAATCGATAACGATGGCGATTATTTTATAGACTGCTACGATAAAGAAACACTCACCGATCCTACTGATCCCTGCAATGGTTTTTTTCTTGGCCATGACGCCCTTTGTGAAGTAAGGCCTGACAGCTTCCCTCCTTTCGAAATGAAGCTGAAATTCAAATCTCTTCCGAATCAATCCAATCACATCAACCGCATTATCGCGGGTGATGTTGATGGTGATGGGAGACCGGAACTCGTTACGGCATATGCCGCAAAAACCGGTAATTCTAAGGATGGTGTATCATCTATAACGGCAAGTAAGGTGAACATTTTTGAAGCCCCAACTGCCGGCACCACGTTGGATCTGAAACGCTCGATTGATGTAAACATGGGTGGGCTTGAAGCCGTTGCGTATGAAGATATCGCGATGGCCGATATCAACGGTGATGGATGTGTTGAAATGTTTGTCGTTACAAAAAATCTTTCCACAAGCACCAACTTTAAAATTATCGCCTACGATTGTAACAGCAATGCAATTTGGGCAGCGCCAATATCCTTTGCTAATGATGACCAGAATGCTTCACAAGGTGGCTGCCAGGGGGCGTGCGGAGATCCGGGAGTGATCGGCCTGGCTGACTTCGATGGCGATGGCTTTGTGGAACTCTATACAAGAACCCAGATATTCGATGCTCATACCGGGGCATTCATGGGTAACAATAACATTGACAATTCCACCACCGGAATACACAATGGTGTCAATAAGGGATGGGGTATGAATAGCAATGCCCCAATTGCTGTAGATATTCTTGCATCCACTCCGGGTCTTGAACTGGTTGCTGGTTGCCGGATTTATGGCGTTGCCATCAATCGCGGAGCAATGACGGCTACCCTGACACTGGTAAATGAGTATCCCCAATATGCTACTCGCTCCAATCGCGGACACAGTAATAGTACCAGTGTTGCCGATTTCAACCAAGATGGTTATCTGGATGTGCTGGCGGTTGGATCAAATGGTTCGTATGATAACAACACCACGATCTTCTTCTGGGATGTTCAAAACAATACGGTAAAAACCTACACGGATTTAAGCGGAACAGGAGATTATCTCAATGGCTGGAAAAATGGTGCAGGTCGTATAAACATCGCTGATATTGACGGTGACACATTGATGAATGCCGTTTATGTTTCGGGAAGATATTTATACGCACTAAAAGAAACACCTACCAAACTCGACACGCTTTGGAGAAGACGTGTAACGGAAGAAACTTCCGGTATCACCGGCTGCACCATGTTCGACTTTAATGCGGATGGTAAATCCGAAATCGTATACCGCGATGAAGACTACATCTATATTTATACAACCGAAAACACAGGTGTTGAGCCAAATCCTATAAGGGTAACGCGAAGCACGCCCGTGCGGTGTTCGTCTCGTACCTCAAATGAATATCCGATTGTGGTGGATATGGATGGTGATGGTTCAACTGAAATATGCGTTACGTGTAGTACTACTAACACTACAAACGGAAAAGACCTGGGCATCTGGGATCAGGCTGAGGTCCGTGTATATGAATCCTCCAATGAACCGTGGGTACCTGCACGTAAAGTCTGGAATCAACACGGATATTTTGTAGCAAACGTAAACGATGACCTTACCATTCCAAGAAAGCAACAGCTTCACCACCTGGTGTATGCAAAAAATGCACAGTGCAGAAAGTATGGTTCGAGTCGTCCATTAAACTCGTTTCTTAACCAGTCACCGTTTCTTAATTCGTTTGGCTGTCCTTCGTATCCCGCGCCAAACCTCACGATGATACCATTCTCCGGTACGCAGGCCCTGGATTTTACGCCACCGATTTGTCCGGATTCTAATTTTAACGTCATATTTAAATTCGCCAACATGGGTGACCTGGCTATCAGTGGCCAGCTTCCTGTGACGATGTACAATGGAGATCCCGAAAAAACTCATCCGGATAGTCTCGCTCAAAAAATAGGAACCGTCACGTTAAACCTGGTGAACATGATGCCCGGTGACACGATCACGCAAACATTGAGTGTTGCCGGCCCTGGATCTGCGTTTACGCTTTATATCGTAATTAACGATGATGGTACTACCATACCCCTGAACCTCGCTGCGCAGACACAAAAAATCATCGAATGTGATTATGACAATATCTTGTTTAATGAGATTAACCCACAGCCTGCTCCGCTGATTACCGAAGTCGAAGCCAACTTTAAGTGTGACCCTGGAGCACAGAACACGGGGATAGCCCGAGCCTATGTAGACAGAGGTGGAGTGCGGGACTCAACTAACTTCAAATTCTACTGGTTTGATGGGCCTCTTCCTATTGGTGCGCTGAATACAGCATCGGACAGCAGTGGACACGTTTACCCACAACTTGACGCGGGTACTTATTCCGTTATCGCTATTCATAAGGTAGCAAAATGCGCTTCAGTTGCCGCTGAAGCCGTAATCATAACTGACATTCCCGGACCGATCAATGTTAAGATTGATGAATTGAATCCGTATGATAACTGTAAGAACCCGAATGGTGTCTTGAAAGCAGTTGTTTATATGCTCGAAGTAAACGGAGATACTACTGAACTACCGACCGGACACTACACCTACCTCTGGAGGAGTCCTACGCTCGATACGTTAGGGATCGGTCATACCGTAACCGGCCTGGGCCAAGGTTTAGGGTATAGTGTTACCGTAACCGAGAAAGCCACAGGATGTTCCGTAACACAATTTGATGATATCACTGACCAAACCACGAAGCCAGTTCCTGACACTACCCACGTTGATATCATTTGTTCAAATCTCAATTCAGGCGCGGTGTCGGCTACTGTTGACGGTGACGTGAGTGGCTATAAATTCTATTGGTACAATGGAAGTTTTACCAAGCCAGCTCCTGATTTTACCGGGCCGAACTATACCAATCGCCCGGCTGGATTTTATACACTGGTAGTTGAAGACAACAACACAAAATGTGAATCCGATTCGGTTATCGTGGAAGTCAGGCAAACACCTGCATTTATTGTTTCGGTTGACTCGAAAACGAATCAAACCTCCTGCGATGTGGCTCAGCCCAATGGAAATGCTGTAGCATCTGTCAATGGAACAACAACAGGTTACCGGTTTGTCTGGTATCGTGGTCAAAGCACGAACAAACCCGATTCGATTGGAGGTACGGCTTCGATTGCCAGCCTCGCTGCCGGTGTCTATACAGTCAAAGCAATTGATAACAGCTCGGGTTGTACGGCAACAGACACGGTTAATATTTTTAGCCGCGTAGTTGTACCGTCATTAACCGCATCCGGATCCCCTATGCTGAAGTGTGAGCCGCTGGATGGTGCCGTAACCGCTATTCCAAATACAGGAAATATCAACGACTATACATTTACGTGGTACAACGGAGCATTCCCGAAACCCGCCACCGACTATCCCGACACGGTTGATAATGTTCTTTCTGGATTAAAACCAGGAATCTATTCCGTAAAGGCGTTCAACAACGTCACACATTGCGAAGCGATTGCAGACTCTGCATTGGTGAGAAATCTGACACCTACCATTAACATCACGGTTATTCCTAATCCGGCAAAGTACCCTACCGATTGTAATACCAATGACGGTGAAATATCGGCCACCATATCCAGCTCGGGTAATACCAATGGGTTCACGGTGGATTGGTTTACCGGAATTCGTCCGAACCTGGGCAATCCGGCTATTAAATCGCAGGTGTTTACCACCAATCCCGTTTCCGACCTGGTAACGGGGGTCATGTCGGGTCAATACACGATCAAGGTTATCAACGAAGACGACAACTGTCAGGCCTTCAAAGAATACTTCCTGCCGTCAAAGACAACCGACTCGGTTTCTATTTCCGGAGTTGATCTTACGCAGTGTACACCCATAAATGGTGAGATTGAAGCCACGCTTATTGTAAACCGGAATAACCCGGCCATCAGTACCAAGAATGATTTTGTGATGCAGCTTTTCAAAATTCCAGGCGCATCTTCAATCGGTTCGATTGCAGGTACGGTGAATCCGGATACCGTTTTCACATTCGCTAATCTTGACTCAGGTCGTTATTACGTAAGAGGAATTCCGGCAGGAGGTTCAAACGTCTGCCCGGTGGCCACTGACGTATTTGAGATCAAATGGAATCCGGTATACCCTACGCTTGCTTTGGATAGTGTAGCGACTACCAGTTGCGAAGGCACGTTACCTACCGGACAAGTAATTGCGCTGGCCGTTGGTCCGCCTGCCTTTAACTATGAGTTCTTCACCGGGCTCAATAACACAAACATCCCGAGTCGTGTGCAGAATGGCGCCAGCAATACGCTCAGCGGACAGCTCAGTGCGTTTTATACCGTGAAAGCAACTGCAGGAAATGGTTGCTTCAACATCAAGTCTATCTTTGTTCCTGCCGACACGGCAATCCTTGCTGTTGATTTAGCCGCCACACCGTTGACTATGTGTAGTACACCAGACGGCAGCATAACCATCAACAGCATCACCGAGACAGATCAATCCGGATCTACTGTCAATCCATTCAATCCAGCTCAATATTCCATCACCTGGCCAGTAGCTGATCCCGTACCGGGCACACCTGGCGTACTGGAAAATCTGGATAGCGGAACCTACATTTTTGAAATCGCTAACATCACAACCGGATGTAAAACCGGAACCATCACTTCGCGGGTAGACGATGAACGTATTTATCCAACCATAAATCTGATAGACTACACCGTTCCTACGATGTGTCAGAAACCAACCAATGTACAAGGTCAACTGGTAGTACAGGCAACCGGAAATGACATTACTGGTTTTACATACAGTTGGTTCGAAGGTAATGATGTTGGTGATCCTCCTCTACCTCCCGCCAACGTAGCGGGTACTGACGGAGAGATCGCCCAGAATATTTTAAATGGTGTTTATACCATTCGTGCAATAAACAACACTACGGATTGCCCCCGAATTGATACCTTCAGCCTGCCACTCGATACGGCAGTGATTGCAGTTCAGCCTTCCGCATTGCCCCTTACCTTCTGCTCAGTTCCGAACGGTGAACTCTTTGCCACCGTAAGTACGGCAGACCCTGCAGGATACTCCTACAACTGGTACTACATCACAACACTTACTCCGCCACCGTTTGACTTTTCAAACCGTTACGTAAGTGGCCTGACAGACTCAACGTATGTTGTGCTGGCCGTTGATCTGGCGGATGCACGTTGTTTTGTTCGTGACACGATACGGGTTGAAGATGAACGCGTGTACCCAGTTGTAACCCCTGTACTGTTATCACCCAATACCATTTGTGACAATTCAATTCCAGATGGAATTGTTGCCGCTTCAGTGAATGGCGATGTTGTAAACTATACGTTCGACTGGTATGGTGACGACAGTCCTAACCCGCTGCCGCAACCTTCTTTTGCCAGCGGATCGCAAATCAGCGGACTACTCGACAGTACATATAATGTAATCGCTACGCATATCATAACGGGTTGTCCTGACACCGCCTCCGTAACGGTGAACTTTGCACCACGGCCACTGCCTCCACCAACCATTGAAGTGCTGTCGCACGTGACAAGTTGTATCGAGAACAACGGAGCCCTGGCGGCTTCTGTCAACGGTGTCACGTTTGGATATACATTCGTATGGTATGATGGAAGTTTCCCGACTACTCCGGAATTGCCAGCCGACTCCAATTTTGTGGGAGAAATTTACGATAGTCTCGCCACGAATTTTTACACGGTGAAGGCAATAGACAACTACACGAAATGCGTTACTGATCCGGCCGTGGAACAAATCATTTCGCAGCCGATCATTCCGGAGTTCGAAATAGCGGTGGTACCTTCATCATGCGAAGGCAACGATGGCGAGATCTACTTAACCATTACCAATGATATTGAGCTTGCGTCTATTACCTGGGAGCGGATTGATGCCCCGGGGGCTCCGATAATCGATGATCCTGTTTTACAGGGAATACCTGCAGGCGAATACCGCGTAACGGTTGTCACGCAACTGGGATGTAGAGATTCAACAAATATTATCGTCAAGACTGACATACGTCCCTTCAATGGCGTATCCCGAAATGGCGATGGAAAGAACGACTACTTCCACATCAATTGTATCGAAGCATTCGAACATAACCTCGTGCGTATCTACAACCGCGCGGGTACATTGGTGTATGAGCGCGAAGACTACCGAAATGATGAGCTTGACCTTCGTTTTGACGGACGGGCGAACAAGGGTATTACCGTAATGGGTAATAACCTTCCTGACGGAACCTACTTTTTCATCATCGACAAGCGGGACGGCTCAAAACCGGTCGCTGGCTATCTCGAAATTGTTAATTAACTTGTGAATACATGACCCTGAGGCACAAGCGTATTTTTTTAACTGTAGTTGGATTACTGGTGTTGGTTTCGCTATCGAGGGCACAACAGTATCCGGTATTCTCCCAGTATTATTTCAATGAACTGGTGATTAACCCGGCCTATGCCGGTGCTAATGTACAACTGAGCTTAACGGCTATGTACCGTAACCAGTGGGTGAACTTTCCCGGAGCTCCGCGTACCTTTAATTTCAGCGGCCACTCTTCATTCATGAAGAATAAAATCGGTGTTGGTCTTATGATCAACCACGATGAAATTGGCAGCTACAAGAACGAACACATTTATGCGAGCTATGCCTACAAAATTCACTTCAAGAATGCAACGCTGTCTATGGGCTTGCAGGCTGGCATAAACCTGCTTGGTGCAGACTTCAGCAGCCTCGATCTGCAAGACCCGGACGATGCGTCTTTCCTGGAGTTTACAAAAACAGTTAAACCAAATTTCGGAGCAGGGCTCTACTACACGAAAAAGAATTTTTTCCTGGGTTTCTCAGTGCCCTTCATCCTGAACAACAGCGTGGTGAATTCGGTCGAAGATCTGGTTGGCGAAATTCGCGAAGCCCGTTATTACTTTCTGAGAGGTGGCGCTGTGCTCCCACTCAACCGCGATGAAAAAGTAAAGATAAATCCTTCGTTTCTGGTTCGCTCCCAGGAAGGGCAGCCACTGAGTTTCGACCTGAATATGGCCTTCATCTTCTATGACGTTTTCAGCATTGGTGAATCTTTCCGCCTGGGCGACTCCTTCATTACATTTGTTGATCTGAAAATTTCAGAGAAGATACACTTCAGTTATTCCTACGACTGGACCGTGTCCGATCTTAATCAGTTCTCAAATGGTTCACATGAATTCGTATTGAACTTCCGGACAATTATTCGCGGAGTTCATAAGAATCCGGAGTGTCCCCAGTTTTACGATTACCGATAGTGGTGAACTGAAATAATTTCCCGTTAGAAGAGCTTTGCCTCCATTACGATCTCGCGTGTGACGTGATAGAATTCTTTATGGACGTTAAACGGAGTGGCTCCATTCAATTCTTTGATGGTGTATGTGCCATCCTCATTCATCATGTAAGCGTTGACGTTATCTTTCAGGTTGTAGCGAAGGTTATTGATTGCCTGCTTTTTCAGAAATTCATCGTCCAGCTGAAACAGGGACTCAATTCTTCGGTCAAAGCTGCGAACCATAGCATCCGCGCTTCCGATATACACCTTCGGATTGCCGGCATTGTGGAAATAGTAGATGCGTGAGTGCTCGAGGTACTCACCTACAATGGAAATAACCTGAATATTCTCACTGACACCTTTACGTCCGGGGCGAAGACAACACATGCCGCGTACAATGAGCTTTACCTGCACGCCTGCCTGCGATGCCATGTATAATTCATCGATCAGTTCTTTATCCTGAAATGAATTCAGCTTTATCACAATACCGGATGGAATACCATTACGTGCATTCTCAGCCTCTCGCCTCACGAGATTACACAACTGTATGCGCATATCCCGCGGTGAGGTGATCAGGTTTCGATACGTAGACGGTTGTGAGTGACCGGTAATTACATTGAAAAATTCAGACACATCATTCGCGTATACTTCTTTGGTAGTGAGCAGACCAATATCCACGTAAAGCCGCGATGTGGTTTCATTGTAGTTACCGCTTGAAAGATGAACATATCGGTACACCTTATCATCTTCTTCCTTTCGAACGATGAGCAACAACTTGGTATGTGTCTTCAGACTGCTTATACCATAAATAACAAAACAACCTGCCTTCTGGAGGCGCTGCGCTTCACGAAGGTTGTTTTCTTCATCAAACCTGGCCTTTACTTCAAAGAGCACCGATACGTGCTTCCCGTTTTCTGCAGCCCGAAGCAATGCTGCAGTAACGCGCGACTCGCGCGCCACGCGATAGATGGTTACTTTTATCGAAAGAACATGCGGGTCATCCGCAGCTTTTTCCAGCAACTCGAGCACCGATTCCATTGAATTGTAAGGGTGGTGCAACAGAATATCGCGCTCCTTTAATACTTCAAAAAGATCGCGGGTACCTTGTTCGGGAAAATTCAACGGCTTAATCGGATCCGGCAGATGGGACCGTTTTGCCTTAAACTCCTTGTGATTGATAATTTGCATCAACCCATTAAGCTCGAGCATACTTTCCTTGGGAATGGAAAATACATTGTATTCATCCAGGTCCCACTGAATTTTCAGAAGTCGCAGCATCCAGGGATCTACATCCTCTTCTACTTCCAGCCGGACCACACGACCCGTTCTCCGCGTTTTCAATTTACGCTTGAGGTCTTCCAAAAAATTAGATTCGATATCTTCACTTTCTTCCAGCGTAAAATCACCATTCCGGTTTATGCGGAAAAGGTTTGCGCTGGCGATCTCTACGTTGCGGAAAAGATTGTGAATGTTATGGCGAATAATCTCTTCAATGGGAATAAACTGGATCAAGTTATCCTCACCGGCAACTTCCCAAAAGCGTGGTAGATTTTGCGGAACTTGTATAAAGGATATTTTCTGGGGATTCTGTACGTCCGGATTTTTTGTTACCACACCAAACAATAGCCTGTTGTTCATCAGGGTTGGGAAGGTGTGATAGGTATCAAACACCATGGGGGTAAGCATCGGAAAGATCGTGCGGTTGAAATAATCATTCACCGACTTGGTGTTCTCAACGGAAAGATCCTTGTATGCAACGATGGCAAAACCGTTTTTAGAAAACAGCGGTTTTAACTTCCGGATATAATAATCACTCTGCGCCTGGTAGAATGTATTCATTTCCGTCAGCAAAAGTTTCCGGAAGGGTTCTTCACGCAGACCGCTGTAGTCGAAGCGTTCTTTCCCGTAGTCCAGGTAGTTGTATAAACTTCCCAGGCGGATGGTCCCAAACTCATCCAGGTTGGAAGCTGTGATGGAAAGAAATTTAAGCCGGTCGAATATACTCCGGTCGATGTGTCCGGCCTGATCGAGAACGCGGTAATTAAACTGTAACCAGCTCAGATCACGGCTGATGTAATTACTTTCAGCAATCTGCTGGGTTAGTTTATCTATAGAGACGAGGGCCTCATTCATGGTATACCTGTATTAAAAAAATATGCCTGCCGTTACGAATTACGCAACCGCGGCCGTCAACTACTAATTAATAGTTTGTTAAATATCAATGCGGGCGTACTTCGCGTTCTTCTCAATGAATTCCCTTCGCGGGGCAACTTCATCTCCCATCAGCATAGAAAACAAGTGATCTGCCTCTGCCGCTGATTCAATGCTAACCTGCTTGAGTGATCGTTTAGCCGGATCCATAGTGGTCGTCCACAATTGTTCAGGGTTCATTTCCCCGAGGCCTTTATAGCGTTGTACGTTTACGGAATCTTCTTTTCCTGCACCCAATTCAGCCACAAGCGCTATCCGTTCTTCTTCCGTCCAGCAGTAGCGTTCTTCTTTTCCTTTTTTCACCAGATACAGAGGCGGCAAAGCGATATAGACATATCCGTTCTCAATCAGATCCTTCATGTAACGGAAGAAGAACGTGAGAATCAAAGTACGGATGTGGCTTCCATCTACATCAGCATCGGTCATGATGATGATTTTGTGATAGCGAAGCTTATTCATATTAAGTGCCTTCTCATCGCCAGGGGTTCCAAAGCTTACTCCCAGCGCGGTAATCATATTCTTGATCTCTTCGTTATCATAAATACGATGCTCCTGCGCTTTCTCCACGTTAAGGATTTTACCGCGCAACGGAAGTATCGCCTGAAAATTTCTATCCCGACCTTGCTTGGCAGAACCGCCCGCAGAGTCTCCCTCCACCAGGTACAATTCGCATATACTTGGATCGGCACTTGAACAGTCGGCTAGTTTACCCGGCAAGCCGGTTCCGGTTAACACGTTCTTGCGCTGCACCATTTCACGCGCCTTACGGGCTGCGTGACGCGCCTGCGCGGCCAGAATTACTTTATTAACAATAAGCTTGGCTTCACGCGGATGTTCTTCCAGGTAATATTGAAGCACTTCACCCACAGCCTGGTCAACTGCCCCCATGGCTTCGGAGTTACCGAGCTTGGTTTTGGTTTGACCTTCAAACTGAGGTTCAGCTACCTTGACCGAGATAACCGCGGTAAGGCCTTCACGAAAGTCATCTCCGCTAATATCGATCTTTACCTTTTCAAGCAAGCCCGACTTATCGGCATAGGCTTTCAACGTGCGGGTCAGCGCGCGCCTAAAACCGGCCACGTGAGTTCCGCCTTCGTGCGTATTAATGTTGTTTACATACGATACCAGGTTTTCGCTGAAGGAAGTGTTGTAGCTAAGTGCTGCTTGTACCGGGATCTCGCCTTTATCATTTTCAATAAAGATTGGTTCGGGAATAAGCTTTTCGCGGGTTGAGTCAATGTATCCCACAAACTCACGCAGACCGCCTTCAGAGAAGAACACTTCACCTTTGGGCTCGCCATTTTCATCGCGGTCGCGAAGGTCTTTCAGATTGATCTTAATACCTGGGTTGAG
>Ga0315910_10004511_pt1 | contig 11627 bp, 11 predicted proteins | sample EdamamesoilMG_FD_204470 | JGI IMG/M metagenome (GOLD analysis project Ga0315910, IMG submission 204470) | Garden soil microbial communities collected in Santa Monica, California, United States - Edamame soil | ecosystem: Environmental > Terrestrial > Soil > Garden | place: USA: California...
CGCTTGAGAGGAGCTCAGGCGGCTGGCCCCGCCCTGTTGGGCCGCAATCGCCGTACGTTCGCCTTGACCGATAACTTAACCCGGGTTAACTATTGAGCATGAGCAACGCTCAGTTAGCCGAAATACACGCCGCTATCGAGTGTTTGGGGCGGCTGAGCGGCGCCTTCGGCGACCGCCGCGAGCAGCTGGCCGAGAGCGTGGGGCTGACCGAACATCAGTGGGGGGTCTTGGAAGAGATTTCCACCGAGCATTTCATGCCCAGCATGTTCGCTCGGCAGCGCGACAGCACGCCGGCTGCGGTGAGCAAGACGCTGCGCCAGCTCATCGACAAGGGGCTCATCGAAGTGAAGCTCAACAAGAGCGACGGTCGCCAGCGCGACTATCAGCTCACGCGGCGGGGCAAACGCACGATGGGCGAACTGCGCGAAGCTCGCCGGCTCGCGATCGAACAGATTTGGCAGAAACTGGACGGCGAAGAGATTCGCCGCTTCACGGCTTTCGGCAACCTGCTGGCTGACGCACTGATCGAACACGCCAACAACATTTCGGAAGGAAGGGACGATCATGGGAACGACGCTATACGAGAAAGTCTTTGACCAGCACACCGTGCGCAGGCTGCCGTCTGGGCAGTACCAGCTCCTGATGGGGCTGCACCTGGTGCACGAGGTCACCTCTCCGCAAGCCTTCAGCATGTTGAAAGAGCGGGGGCTCAGCGTGCTCAGGCCCGATCGCACGTTTGCGACGGTCGATCACATCATTCCCACATCGTCGCTCAAGCGCCCCTATGCGGACGATCTGGCTGAAGGCATGATGGTGGCGCTCGAGGACAACGCGGAGAAACACGGGATCCGCTTCTTTTCGCCCGCTGCCTCCGAGCAAGGCATCGTGCACGTGATCGGGCCCGAGAATGGTCTGACGCAACCCGGCATGACGATCTGCTGTGGTGATTCGCACACCTCGACGCACGGCGCGTTTGGCGCGCTGGCGTTCGGCATCGGCACCTCGCAGGTGCGCGACGTGCTAGCGACCCAGACGCTGAGCATGGGCAAGCTCAAGGTGCGGCGCATCGAAGTGAACGGCAAGCTGCGGCCCGGCGTCTACGCCAAGGACGTGGCGCTCGCCATCATTCGTCGGCTGGGCGTGCAGGGCGGTGTGGGCTACGCCTACGAGTACGCCGGCAGCGTCTTCGACGCGTTCTCGATGGAAGAGCGCATGACGGTCTGCAACATGAGCATCGAGGGCGGTGCTCGCGCCGGCTACGTCAACCCCGACCAGACCACGTACGCGTATCTGAAGGGACGGCGCTACGCTCCGAGCGGAGCGGCTTGGGACCGCGCGGTCGCTTACTGGGAATCGATCAAGAGCGACCCCGACGCCAAGTACGACGACGTCGTCGTGTTCGACGCTGCCAGCATCGAACCCATGGTCACCTGGGGCATCACGCCCGGGCAGTCGATCGGCGTCCAGGCGAGCGTGCCCGAGCTCGCTGAGTTCGACGCGAGCGAGCGTGACAGCGTTGCCGAAGCCTACGACTACATGGGGTTCAGCCCCGGGCAGAGCATCGCCGGCACCAAAATCGACGTCGCCTTCGTGGGCTCGTGCACGAACGGTCGCATGAGCGACTTCGAGGCCATCGTGCGACTGATTCAGGGGCGCGGCTTCAAGGTCAAGCCGCACGTGAAGGCGCTGATCGTGCCGGGCTCGCAAGCGCTTCGGAAGGAGATGATCGAGAAGGGCTACGACAAGGTGTTCAGCGACGCCGGTTTCGAGTTCCGCGAAGCGGGCTGCTCGATGTGTTTGGCGATGAACCCAGACAAGCTCTCCGGGCGCCAGGTGTGCGCTTCGTCTTCGAATCGCAACTTCAAGGGTCGCCAGGGGTCACCCAGCGGGCGCACGCTCTTGATGAGCCCGGTGATGGTCGCCGCGTCGGCCATCGCCGGCGAGGTCACCGACCCACGGCAAATCTTCGGGGAGCAGCTGGCGCGAGCCTAGCGTCACGAGAGCAAGCGAGAAGCAAGCCAGGAACCAACAGGAGCGAACCATGAGCGACGCACGCCGCATCAAGATCACGGGCACTGCCCTAGCCCTCAGGGGCAACGATATCGATACCGACCGCATCATCCCCGCACGCTACTTGCGCACGGTCACTTTCGATGGCCTCGGCGAACACGCCTTCGAGGACGACCGTCGAGCGCTGAGCCAGGGCGGCAAGACCCATCCTTTCGACGACCCGCGCTACGCGGGTGCCGAGATCTTGCTGGTCAACAAGAACTTCGGCTGTGGCTCCTCGCGCGAGCACGCGCCGCAAGCGCTGAACCGCTGGGGCCAGGGGCTCAAAGTGGTGATCGGCGAGAGCTTCGCCGAGATCTTCTACGGCAACTGCATCGCCCTCGGCATGCCATGCCCGGTCGTGACCGAAGCCGCGATCGACCAGTTGATGCGTGCGGTCGAGCAGGACCCGGGCCTGGTGCTCACGGTCGACCTCGAAAAGCTGGTGGTGTCCGCCAAGAGCCTCGAAGTGTCGCTGAGTATCGGCGAAGGCGCGCGGCAGCAGTTCGTCACCGGGCGCTGGGATTCCGCCACCGAGTTGCTCGAGGGCAAGGCCGAGGTGCTCGAGCGCCTGCGACAAATCCCCTACATCAACGGCTTCTAGCCCGTGACGAGGCTCTCTAGCCTCGTCGGCTCCAGCCTCGTCGGCGCTCGCCTGGTGAGCGCTAGCCTCGCGGGCGTGCTCGCCTGTTCGCTCTCTGCCTGTGGCCCCGAAGCCACGGGCAGAGAGATCGATCTGACCTTCGCAGGCGAGCCCATGCTCGAGCCCAGTCGCGCGATCGACCGCGAACACCAGGTACCCGCGTTTCGGATCCGTACCGTGAACGGTGACCTGTTCGACTCCGAGGCGTTCATCGGCGAGCGATCATTCATGCTCGTGTACTTCGCGACCTGGTGTCAGGTGTGCCGCATGAAACTTCCGATGGTCGACTTCGTGCTCGATCGCTACGGCCGTGACCTTGCTGTCTACGGCGTGGTGATGGACGACGAGAGCACTTGGCGCAATGTACCCACATACCTCGAGAGGTACGACATCGACTACGAGCTCATCCGCGCGGAGCAGTTCCCCCGCTTCGCTGCGGCCTACTCGCCCTCGGGTCTGGTGCCGGCAGTGACCGTCGTCGACAAAACTGGCTACGTGCTCGAATATCAGCACGGCTACTCGCGCCGGCACTTGGCAAGCTTGATCCATGCCGTCACACGGGCCGAAAAGCCGCGCTGAAAGCTTTCACGAATGCGCGGGTTGGCACGACCCGAAAAGAACAGGGGAATTTGACGAGCGGGCTCAGTCGCGCGCTTGCGATGCGGTTGATATACTCGGGAGGTCATGGAGTCCGTAGCCATCCTGCCCGGGTTCATGCTGCAAGCGGACGGCGCCACCGACGTTGGGCAGCAGCGCGACCACAACGAGGACATGATCCTGATTCGCAAGGATCTCGGCCTATTCGTGCTGGCCGACGGCGCGGGAGGACACAACGCGGGTGAAGTCGCCGCCGACGTCGCCTGCAAAGCCATCGCCGAGTACATGGAACAGACGGCAGGCGCCGCAGCCGACCAACCGGAGTTCGACCGCTTCGGCATTTCCACACAGGCGCGGCGGCTCTCGATTGCCGTGCATCACGCCAATCGGCGCGTGGTAGAGTTGTCGCAGAGCTCCGCAAAGCACCAGGGCATGGGCACCACGATCGTGGCCGCCAGCTACGCGAAGCAACACGGCATGCTGCACGTGGCGCACGCCGGCGACAGCCGCTGTTACCGCCTGCGGCAGTCACACCTGGAGGTCCTGACCGAAGACCACTCGCTCCTGAACGACGTGCTCGAACAGCGTCCCGAGCTCGACGAGAAAAAGCTGCAGCGGCTCCCCAAGAACATCGTCACCCGTGCGCTCGGCATGGGCCCGATGATTCGTGTGTCCATCCGCTCGCACCGCGTGCTCGGCGGTGATCGTTATCTGCTGTGCAGCGACGGCCTCAGCGGCGTCATCAACCAAGAGCAGATCGTCACATTGCTGGACCAAGCCACGCCCCCGCCCACCATCGTCAAGCACCTGATCAGCCTCGCGAACCAATGCGGGGCACCCGACAACATCGGCGCCATCGTGATCGCGGTCGACGGTCAGCCCAGCCGTGAACTGCTCGCTGGCCGCCTGCGGCAGGCGCCGATGCCCCGCGAATCCGACCCAGAGCTGTTGATCCTCGGTATCGAAGATCTCGACCTGGCGCAGCATCTCTACTCGGACAGCGAGGGGCTCCTGAAGCAGCTGGAGCACTGGGCGGTTCCCAAAAAGCCCGCTTGAGGTTAAGAAGCCGCGCATGACGCCAGCCATGACGCCGCACGAGCCGCGGCGGATCTCGACCCTCTCGCCCGTGGGCGGTCGCCTGGGTTCCGAACCGGAGCATTTCCTCGTGGACGAGCTCTCGCTCTACGAACCGAGCGGGGCGGGCGAGCACCTCTACGTGAAGCTCCAGAAGCGCGGGCTCGGCACTCCCGACCTCGCACGCATCGTCGCCAAAGCCGCGCGCGTGCGCGAGCGCGACATCGGTTACGCCGGGCTGAAGGATAAACACGCCGTCACGAGCCAGTGGTTCTCGTTCCCCAAGCAAGCGCTGCCTCCAGAACAGTGGGAGCTGCCCGAGAGCATCCGGGTACTCGAGGTGAGCCTTCACACGAACAAGCTCAGAACCGGTCACCTGAAGGGCAATCGCTTCGGCATCACCTTGGTCGACGTGCCCGAGCCAGGTGTCCGAGAGGCGGAGAGCATCCTCGAAACCCTGCAACGCACGGGGCTGCCGAACTATTTCGGCGAGCAGCGCTTCGGCATCGAAGGCAAGAACGTCGCTCAAGCGCTGGAGTGGCTCGCGCGCCCACCGGCGCCTCGGCGCCAGCAGTCCCGCTTTCACGAAAAGCTGTTCCCCAGCGTGCTGCAGGCAGAGGTGTTCAACCGCTACCTGAGCGCACGCCTCGAGCTCGGCGTCGATCGGCTCGTACCGGGCGAAGTGGTACGCCTGGCAGGATCAGGCTCGGTCTTCGTCGTCGAAGACGCGCAGGCGGAGTTACCGCGGCTCACGCGCGGCGATGTCGTGCTGACAGGACCCATCTTCGGCCCGCGCGCGGTCGCAGCTCGTCACGAGGCCGCCGAACTGGAGGCAGCCGCACTGAACGGGCTCGGGCTCGAGAGCGCCGCGCTCGATCGCCTGGGCAAGGCCGCCCGCGGCACGCGCCGCGACGCCTGGCTGTCTCTCGCCGATCTCACGTTCGAGCCGCTCGATAGCTCCAGCTTTCGCGTGTCGTTCACGCTGCCCGCCGGCAGCTATGCGACGCAACTCATCCGCGAGTTGACGGGCGCTGCCTGGCTCAGCGTGCGCGCGCGCGCCGACATCGGCTGAGGCCCGGCGCCAAAGCGGGACTCGACCCCGGCATTTGTTCAGCGCCGCTCGGCCGAGCCTCCCGCTTTCTTGGCTGGCTCGGCGCGGCCACGGGACAATGCCGAGACCATGTTGCTCCGCTCCATGACACTCGTCGGCCTGCTCTTCGCAGGGGGCTGCGCGCTGCACGATCCTGCGCTGCGTTCCCCGGCTCCGGGGACACCGCTACCGCCAGACTACGCCTGGCCCCCGCGCGAGTTCGCCGCAGGCACGCTGCCTGCCCCGCCCGCAGAGCTGGCCAAGACGGCCTGGGTTCCAACCGCGCCTCCCCCCGCGGCAGCGAACGCTTGGGCTCGCGAGGCCCCTGCCCCTCCCGCGCCCCCTCCCATGAATACCGGCGACTGCCTGAGCCGCCTCAGCGCGGGCGGCGTGCGCTTCGACATGCTCGACGCCACGCGGGGCGTCGTGACTCCCATCCAAGTCAAGAGCGAACTAGGCGGGATCCGCTACGTACCGCTCGGGGGCCTAGGGCTGGTCGTCGACTGCCGCTTCGCCCTGACTTTGATGCAACTGGGTCCCATGCTGCGCGAGCTCGGCGTGAGCGCGCTGCACTACAGCGGAGCCTACGTGTATCGCATGAGCGCCAAGGGTCGCCTCAGCCTACACGCCAACGGGCTGGCCATCGATGTCCACGAGGTGACTGTCGGCGGCGAGCAGCTCAGCGTGAAGAAGGCGTTCGTCAAAGGCCTCGGCGACTCGTGCGAGAGCAACTTTCCGCCGTTGAACCGCGTGGCTTGCCATCTGAAGCGCAGCCACGTCTTCAAAGAGATGCTCACGCCCGACTACAACGCCGACCATCACGACCACTTCCACCTCGCGATCGCCCCCTCTGCAACTTAACCGCAGAGATCGCAGAGGTGCAACACTGCCGCGCCCTTCTCACTCTTCCTGCTACCAAACATTAGCTTATGATTTTATTATTAATTTATACGCTGTTGACATGGTCGCTCGAGCGGGACCGCTCGGAGCCCGACGGCACCTCGAGCGACCAGGCCAAGATAAGAAAATCTCTGCGCGCTCTGCGCTCTCTGCGGTGAAGAAAACCTAGCGCAGGCGGGCGTAGTGTTTGGTCAGGAGGGCCTGCGTGAAGGCGGTGCGCAGGTAAAAACCGCGGGGATTGGCGGCGTAGGCCTCGCCCGCGCCGTCGATGACGCGCGTCTTCACGCGGCTGTGTGCGGCTTTCGGGCGCACCTGCAGGAACTGACCGAGGTGAGCAGTCACCGATTCGGTGCCGAAGCACGCGATGCGCCCAGCCAGGTCTTCCCAGTCGAAGCGCAGCGCGGCCTCTTCTGCGGGAGCTGGTGTCCACAAGAGAGGTTCGCCGAGGCGACGCTGGTGCATCGGTATCGCCCGATCGGCCTGGACCGGAAACCAGAGCACGCGATCGAGCTTCTTCTTGACTCGCGATTCGTCCCACTCGATTTCGGGGATGCGGCTGAGCTCGACCGTACATACGAAGGTGGACTCGCGCGGTTGACCCGATGCGTCGATCGGCAGCGTCTTCAACTCGATGCCAAGCGCCGGGAAATCGGGTTCGGAGCGCGAACCGGCGCTCGCACCGAGCGCTCTTTCGACGAGCATCCCCACCCAACCCTTGGCGCGTAGCAGCGTGTCAGGAACGCCGAGTCCGAACCGGCCGGCAATCTCTCCGAGGTTCGTCCCGGCAAGTTCCCGGGCGCGCTCGAGCAGCGCGGCCTCTGAAGCGGGGGGTTCCACCATCTGCAGAGTTGACATACCATCCCGCGGGCCTCATAGCCCGACGTTCATTGTTTCTTGAAAGGGATCTACGCATGAAGCTCAGTCAATGTGCGGATGGGATGGTTCTCGCGGCAAGTCTTCTCGCTATCGCCGGCTGCGGTGGTTCGCAAGCGGCCGAACCGGCAACTCCCGCCGCCACAGAAGGCGAACCAGCGACCGAAGCAGCGCCGGCCGAGGCCGCAGCGCCAGCCAAGAAGTTCGACGACATGGCTCCCGCGGAACGGCTCAAGTTCATGAAAGAAGTGATTGCGCCCACCATGGCGAAGAAGTTTCAGGAGCTCAACGCCGAGCACTACGCCGAGTTCAGCTGCGTGACCTGCCACGGCCCCGGCGCCAAAGATGGCAACTTCAAGATGCCCACCGAAGCGCTCCCCAAGCTGCCGGAAGACATGGAGCCGCTCATGAAAGAAAAGCCCGAGGTCATGAAGTTCATGATCGAAACCGTCAAACCCGAGATGGCCAAGCTGCTCGGTGAGGAAGAGTTCGGCTGCTTCGACTGCCACACGAAGGGGTGACGCGACCCCCACTGCCCCATCGCAGGTGTCAGAAGCTTCATGGAACCGAATGAAATCCAGATAAGGGGGGCACGCGAACACAATCTGAAGTCCATCGACGTAAGCATTCCCAAGAAACAACTGGTGGTGCTTACCGGGGTCTCGGGCTCAGGCAAGTCATCGCTGGCCTTCGACACGCTCTACGCCGAAGGCCAGCGGCGTTACGTCGAATCGCTGTCCGCCTATGCACGACAGTTCCTCGGGCGGATGGAGAAGCCCAAGTACGATTCGATTCGGGGGCTGTCCCCGACCATCAGCATCGAGCAGAAGACGACAGGCTCGAATCCGCGCTCGACGGTCGGCACCATCACGGAGATTTCCGACTACCTCCGGGTGCTGTACGCACGCATCGGCGACCCCTACTGCCACCACTGTGGCAAGCGTGTCGAGGGCCAAACCGCCCAACAGATCGCCAAACAGCTGGCCGACTACAAGAGTGGCAGCCGGCTTCACGTGCTCGCTTCGCTCTTGGTCAACCGCAAGGGCGAACACCGAGAGCTCCTCGAGCGCGCTCGCGAGCAAGGCTTCGTGCGGCTGCGCGTGGACGGCGAGATCGTGCCGAGCGAGGGCCTGGCCGCCCTCGACAAACGCAAGAAGCACCATGTCGAGGCGGTAGTCGACCGCATCGTCGTCGGCCAAGCGTCGCATCAGCGCATCGCCGAGAGCGTCGAGACGGCGCTCAAGCTCGGCCAGGGTCAGCTGATCGTCGCGTCGGACGCCGGCGACCGCATCTATTCGCAACGCTTCGCTTGCTGCGGCTCCTCGTTCCCCGAGCTGACGCCGCAAGCATTCTCGTTCAACAGTCCCCAGGGCATGTGCGTCAACTGCAACGGCCTGGGCACGCTCTTGACGATCGACCCGGCGCGCGTGGTGCCCGACGACAGCATCAGCATCGACCAGGGAGCCATCGTGCCCTGGGGCCCCGACGTGTCGAAGAAGCAGGGCTGGGCCCACGATTTCCGTGGGCAGCTGATGAAGCAGCTCGGCATCAACATGAAGCAGCCGTGGAAGAAGCTACCCGCGCGCGAACGCCGCATGGTGCTCTACGGCAGCGGCGAGAAGACCTACCTCATGAAATGGTCGGGTAAGTCGGGCCAAGGCAGCTTCAAGGTCAAGTGGGAGGGCCTGGTTCCACGCCTGATGCGGCGCTTCAACAGCACGCAATCCGAGCGCAGCAAGCGCTGGTACGCCCAGTTCATGGGTGACGCGACCTGCCCGGAGTGCCAGGGCTCGCGCTTGCGTTCGGAAAGCGCCGCGGTGCGCGTCGGCGACAAGACCCTGGTCGAGGTGGGCGCGCTGACCGTCGATGAGGCGCTGGCCTTCTACAGAAGTCTGCGCCTGAAGGGCGAAGCGCAGACGATCGCGGTCGACGTGCTGAAAGAAATCGTGTCGCGCCTCACGTTCTTGAGCAAGGTCGGTCTCGGATACCTGTCGCTCGATCGCAGTGGACCGACGCTGTCTGGCGGCGAGAGCCAGCGGATACGCCTGGCGAGCCAGGTGGGCTCCGACCTCACGGGCGTCATCTACATCCTCGACGAGCCCAGCATCGGGCTCCACCAACGCGACAACGCCAAACTGATCGACACGCTGAAGCGCATGCGCGACATCGGCAACACCGTGGTGGTGGTCGAGCACGACGCGGACACGATCGAGGCGGCCGACCACGTGATCGATTTTGGGCCAGGCGCGGGCGTCCGGGGTGGCCAGGTGATCCACGCGGGCACGCCCGACAGCCTGAAGCGCAGCAAAGGCTCGCTGACCGGCGCGTACTTGACCGGCAGGCAAACCATCGGCACCACGCGCACTCCGCGCGCGCCCGCCGGCATGATCCGCGTGCTCGGCGCGAGCGAACACAACCTGAAAGAGCTCGACGTCGGCTTTCCCGTGGGGCAGCTGACCTGTGTCACGGGGGTCAGCGGCGCGGGCAAGTCCACGCTGGTGAACAGCGTGCTTTACCCGGCGCTCGCACGCAAACTCCACGACTCGACCGGCAACGTGGGAAAACACCGCGCGATCGAAGGCCTCGAGCTGATCGACAAGGTGATCGACATCGACCAGCGACCGATCGGGCGCACACCGCGCAGCAACCCTGCCACCTATATCAAAGCGTTCGACGAGATCCGGCGGTTCTTCGCGGAGCTTCCCGAGGCCAAGCTACGCGGCTACGCACCCGGCAGGTTCTCGTTCAACGTGAAGGGCGGGCGCTGCGAGGCTTGCGAAGGCGACGGCGTGCGCAAGATCGAGATGCACTTCTTGGCTGATGTCTACGTGCGTTGCGAGGAATGCCAGGGCCGCCGCTTCAACGACGCCACGCTCGAAGTCCTGTACAAGGGCAAGAACATCGCCGATGTGCTCGAGCTGACGGTGAGCGAGGCGCTCGAGCTGTTCAAGGCGCACCCCAACATCCACGCACCGCTCAGCCTGCTCGAAGAAGTCGGCGTCGGCTACCTCCCGATCGGTCAACCGTCACCCACGCTTTCTGGCGGCGAAGCGCAGCGCATCAAGCTCGCGCGCGAGTTGTCGAAACGGGCTACGGGCAGAACTCTGTATATTCTGGACGAACCCACCACGGGATTGCATTTCGATGACGTCAGGAAGCTGCTCGGCGTTCTCGATCGTCTGGTCGATGCGGGGAACACCGTGATCGTCATCGAACACAACCTCGATGTCATCAAGACGGCGGATCACATCATCGATCTCGGGCCTGAAGGCGGACCCGCGGGCGGCGAGGTGATCGCCACAGGCACCCCCGAAGCCGTGGCGCGGGTTCGCGCTTCGGCGACCGGACTGTACCTGCGCGAGCTACTCGGCGCCCCGCTCAAGAGCCTCGAGGCACAGCCCAAAGCCAGAAAAACGCTGGTGGCGCGCAAGTCGCCCGCGCGTGGTCGGCGCGGCGCTGAAGGCCGCAACGGCGCGCCAAAGGCCGCTGCAGCTCGCGGGTAGCCTCTGCGACAATGTGTGACATTCCCTTAGCTGCGCGGAGCGGCCCGGCGGAGTTGGGTCGACAGTGCTGACGAAGGTGCGGTAGGTTTTTCGCAGGGGTGGAACTTTCCGCACAGCCACTCCGAGCGAGGGGTATGACCGTTCCCAATCTAGACGCCAGCGAGGCACGCCTGGGGAACCACTGGGTCGAGTTCTACGAAGAAGACGCCGACCTCTCCCCGCCCCTGACCCAGTTCGCGCGCACCGCGATCGAGCGCGGGGACGGGCTCATTCTGATCGCCACGCCCGAACACCGGCGCGTGGCCCAGAGCGGCCTCGCGGCGCCGCTCCTGGATGCCGAGCGAGAGCGCGGACGCTACCGTGAGCTCGACGCTCGGGCAGCGGTCGAGAGCTTCTCGCGAGGAAAGGTGCTCGACGAAGCACTGTTTTCGGACTTGGTGTCGAACGAAGTTGCCGCCGCCAGACGCGCGAGCGCCAGCGGTGAGGTACGAGTGTTCGGTGAGGCCGTGGGGGTGCTCACGGCTGCTGGGCGCTTCGACGACGCCATCGAGCTCGAACAGTACTGGAATCGATTGATGACGCGGCACGAGCTCGCGCTGTACTGTGCGTATCCGCTCCGCCACTTCCCCACCGCACTGCATCGCGCCGAGCTCGAGTCCATCTGTCTCAACCACACGCACGTCGAGACCCGCACCCGCCGCGCCACGTCGTTCGACGCTCACCGCGCCGCCGTCGAAATGGCCGTTTTGGAGCAGCAAGCGCGCGCCCTGTTGGTCGAAACCCGCCAGCGCGCCCAGCTCGAGGAGGAACTGAGCTTGCGCAAGGCGGAGCTGGTGCAAGCGCGTCGGCTCGAGGCGATCGCGCTGCTCGGCGTTGGCATCGCCCACGACTTCAACAA
>Ga0315910_10004512_pt1 | contig 11627 bp, 8 predicted proteins | sample EdamamesoilMG_FD_204470 | JGI IMG/M metagenome (GOLD analysis project Ga0315910, IMG submission 204470) | Garden soil microbial communities collected in Santa Monica, California, United States - Edamame soil | ecosystem: Environmental > Terrestrial > Soil > Garden | place: USA: California...
GCTAGCAGCAGCAACAACAACGACACCGACGATAGTGCGGCGTCGAGCGGCAACGACTCGACCTCGGCTTCGACCAGCAGCGGCGGCGCGGGTACGGGTACGGATACGGGTACGAGCTCCACGGGCGGGGATGGCACGAACTCCGCGAAAGAGGCGGCTGAGAAGCTGGGGCGCAGCCACTTTCTCATCGGCATGGGCAACGACCTCGCCCAAGATCACAACCAAGACGGCGCATACACACTCGGAGTCACGCTCGATCTGCACTACGCATATCTCGTGGGTCTGCCTGGCCAAGGTGGCTGGCCCGACTGGAACGCGGGCGGTACCTTCGTCAACATCCTGACCGACACCGCGAAGAACAATGGCGTCGTGCCGATGTTCACCACGTACATGATGGCAGCCTCGGGCGAGAACAACGTTGCGGTGCTGACCGACGCGGCCTACATGGAGCCGTACTGGCAAGGCATGAAGCTTTTGTTCGAACGGCTCGCCGAGTTCGACGGCCCCGCCGTGGTGCACCTCGAGCCCGACTTCTGGGCTTTTGCGCAGCACGCCCAGGGTGATCCCGAGCAACAGCCCGTACTGGTCGGGTCGCTCTTGCCCGAGTGCTCGGACCAACCCGAAAACCTGGCTGGCTTGGGGCGCTGCATCGTGCATTTGGCCCGCGAAATCTCGCCCAAGACGCTGGTCGGGTTTCATGCATCTGGCTGGGCGGGGGCCACCGAAGACATCGTGCGCTACATGCGAGCCGTCGGCGCAGACAAGGCCGACTTGGTCATGACCGACATGCTGGATCGCGATGCCGGCTGCTTCGAGGCTGGTAGCGATCCGAACTGCACGCGCAGCGCCGACGGCCTGTACTGGGACGAATCCAACCAGACGAGTCCGAACTTTCACGAGCACCTCGCCTGGGCAAAGGCGATCTCCGACGGCATCGGCACACCGATGCTGTGGTGGCAGGTTCCGTTCGGCGTTCCGAGCGATACGCCCGGCGGCACGCCGGGGCACTATCGAGACAATCGCGTGAAGTACATCTTCGAGCACATCGACGAGTTCGTGGCTGCCGGAGGTGTGGGCGCGGTGTTCGGAGTCGGCGCCGGCAACCAGACGTTCCCCGACACCGCCGGCGGCGACGATGGCGGCCAGTTCCGAAACGCCGTCACCAACTACTTCGCCAACCCTCACCAACTCTGACGCGCAAAGTACTCAGCGCGACAACGGTACTTCCGCGTTCACCCGATCGACTTCGGCAAGCGTGCTCTCGCTGAGGGGCGCTTCGCCGAAGCAGCGCAGGTTCGTTTCAAGGTGGGCCTCGGTGTGCATGCCCAGAAGCACGACGCCGACTTCGTTCTGCTGGAGCACGTAGTGCAAGGCGAGCGCATAGATCGAGCGTCCCGCTGCGCGGGCAATCTCGTGAAATCTCGCGATGCGCGCCCACTTTTCGCTGTTCTTGCGCAGCCACTCCGGCTCGAGCGACGCCTTGAGTAGCCCGCCCCCGAACGCGCCGCGCGCGATCAAGGCGACCTTGCGTTGGGCGATGCTGGAGAGCACGTCCGGCTTCGCCTCCAGATCGAGCAGTCCGAACGGTATCTGGACCGAGCTCAGCCGTTCGCTGGTGAGCCACTCTCCGACATGGGTGAGCGTTTCGAGACCAACGCCGAAGTGCCGGATCTTGCCAGCCTGCTGCAGCCGTTCGAGCGTTTCGACGGCGTCGCGCAGTACGGAGGGGCCGGCTTTGGGCGCGTGCAGTTGGTACAGATCGATATAGTCCGTGCGCAACCGCCGCAAGCTGCCTTCGACGGCCTGACTCAGGTAGCGCGCGGAGAAATCTTGCTGTGAAAAGCGATCGGCGTGCCCGAGCAATTTGGTATCGATCTTCGCGCGAACTCTGCGGAGCGCCCCGAGCGCCGGCTGCAGACGCCCCTCCGTGACGGTTTGCTCGCTGAACAAGTAGCCGCTCTTGGTGGCCAGCACGACCTCGTGCCTGCGACCTCGAAACGCCTCGCCGAGCAGGCGTTCGCTGTCACCTTCCGCGTAAGCATCGGCCGTATCGAAGAAGTTGATGCCCCGATCGAGGGCGGCATGCAGCAGGCGCACGCTGTCGTTGCGGCGCGGTCCCGCCGCCGACATGCCCCCGATACGGGAACATCCATAACCGATCGTCGAAACCATCAGCTGGGTGGACCCAAACGGCTTCTTCAGCATACGCAGGGAAACTAGCTCAGATCTGCGTGGCCTCGCGCGCCCTTGAACCAGGCCACCCCGACTGCCGGTCCGGCATCGATCAGTCTAGCGCCGATGCATCCAGTGGGAACGTAATCAACGCGCTGGTGAGTGCCCACGGTTTTGGACGGTACTCACCGTTATAGATCAATTCGAACTCCCCATGGTAAACGCTACAAGCTGTCGATCATAACGCTCTTTCGGTGCTGCTATGGGGAATGACCAGAAATACGACCTGACCATCTTGATGCCGTGCTTGAACGAGGCCGAGACCATCGAAGTCTGCGTGAAAAAGTCGCTCGCTTCGCTGGAGAAGCTCGGATTGACCGGCGAAGTGGTCGTTGCGGACAACGGCAGTACGGACGGCTCCCAGGCCATGGCGACGGCGCTCGGGGCTCGCGTGGTCCCAGTCGCGGCCAAGGGCTACGGCAACGCGCTCCGCGGTGGCATCGAGGCTGCCTACGGCAAGTGGGTCATCATGGCCGACGCCGACGACAGCTATGACTTTTCGAGTCTCGAGCCGTTCATCGCCAAGCTGAACGAGGGCAACGACCTCGTGATGGGCTGCCGCATGCCGCGCGGCGGCGGCAAAATCATGCCGGGTGCCATGCCGTGGAAGCATCGCTGGATCGGCAACCCGGTGCTCTCGTTCATCGGTCGCCTCTTCTTCAACTGCCCAGTCACCGACTTTCACTGCGGTCTGCGCGGTTTCACGAAAGAGTCGTACCTGCGTTTGAGCCTGCAAACGACCGGCATGGAGTTCGCCTCCGAAATGGTCATCAAGGCCACGCTCTACGGCCAAAAAATGGCTCAGGTGCCCATCACCCTCTACAAAGACGGTCGTTCGCGCCCGCCCCATCTCCGCAGCTGGCGCGATGGCTGGCGTCACCTGCGCTTCATGCTGTTGTACAGTCCTCGCTGGCTGTTCTTGTACCCCGGCATCCTGCTCGCAGTGTTGGGCGCGGCTGTCATGGTGTGGCTGCTCCCCGGGCCTCAACAGGTGGGCAGCGTCCGGCTCGACGTCCACACCCTGCTCTACGCCGCAATGGCGGTGCTCGTCGGTGTGCAGACCTGCATCTTCGCAATCTTCTCGAAGGTGTTTGCGCTGACCGTGGGCCTGCTCCCCGTGGACCCGAAGGTGAACTCCTGGTTCAAACGCATCCAGCTCGAAGCCGGCCTCGTTTTGGGTACCCTGCTGACGTTGACCGGTCTTGGATTCTCGATGTACGCGGTCGGCACCTGGGGGCGTGCATCCTTCGGGACCCTCGATCCGAGCCAGACCCTGCGCGCCGCCATCCCGGGCGTTCTCACGATCGTGCTCGGCTTGCAGATCATCCTCTCGAGCTTCTTCCTCAGCGTGCTCGGGCTGCGCCACAAGGGTTCGGCGATCACACTGGGTTCGTGAGCGCTCGCGCGCCCTAAGCGTACGAATCAGCCGACGATCGTTTCGTAGGCGCGGCCGGCTTCTTCGGCCATGCGCTGTGGGTTGAACTGCCGGAGCACCCGATCGCGCCCGCGTTCGCCCATGCGCTTGCGGAGCGCGGGGTCGTCGAGCAGCCGCACGATGTTCTGAGCCAGCGCGGGGATATCCCAGGGCTGCGACAAGAGGCCCGTTTCGCCGTGCGCGACGACTTCGGGCGTACCGCCGTTGTCGATCGCAACCACCGGTTTACCCATTGCCATCGCTTCCAGAAACACCAGGCCGAAGGGCTCCTCGAAGCTCGGCATGGTGTACAGGTCGCAGGCGGCCATCACGCGCGCGATGTCCGAGCGCGCTCCGGTGAAATGCACGTAGGGCGCGACGCCGAGCTCGCGCGCCAGCCCCTTGAGCTCCTCGCTGAAAGAGCTGCCTTCGTGCGGCGCGTCGGCGCCGACGATGAGCAGCACCACGTCGGCCACTCGCTCGCGCACCCGCGCGAACGCCTGCAGCAGTTCGCGCTGGCCCTTCCACGAGAACAAGCGTGACACCGAGGCCAGCACCCTGGTGCCTGGCGCAATGCCGAGCTCGCGTCGCACGATGCTGCCGTCCGTCGTTGGGTCCCACATCGCCGGATCGACGCAATTGAGGATGGTATGGATCGATCCCGGATCGCGCCCCATCGAAATCACGGTGCCCGTCACGTAGTTCGAAATGCTGAACACGGCGTCCGCATGATTGACCGCCCATTTGGCGGGAGCGCTGTAGATGCCCGACCACTTGACGTGCACATGCACCACCGATTTGGCTCCCGCGACCTTGGCCAAGCCCACCGTATACAGCGAATCGCGCGGGCGCTCGCTCGAGTGTACGATCTTGATGTTCTCGCGTTTGACGTACTCGCGGAGGTCGACGAAGTCGAACGGCGCCGACAGCCCCTGAGGCACGCTCCTCAGCACCGTGTTCAGGGTGCGTTCGCGCAGTCCGGGTACGAAGCGCGTGAGTCTGATGTGAACGCCAGGCTCCGCCTGCAACCGGACGAGCGACTCCGGCGGCTCAGGATCATTCCCCGCGGTACACGCGACGTGAACCGTGAAACGATCACGATCCAAATGTCTCATCAGATGGGTGTGGACCACCGAGTCCGCCCCGTAGCCCTCCTGAGATTGAATGAAGAGGACACCAGTTTTCTGTCGCATGGGTGTGGGTTGTCCTTTGGGAGTGTTCCGCAGTGGCAGGGCCGCGAGCGTGCCTGCGCTCGTGGTGATGAATTGCCGTGAGAGTAGCGAGGGCGCTGGGTGTCATCCCAGCGAAAACTCACACGCTCCGTGCGCCGAGAACCAGAGCCGAATCGTTGCAGCGGTGCTGCACCTACATCAGGACGTCGCTGCGAGCAAATCGTGCAGAAATGGCGCCTCGAAATCGGTTTACTCGCCTAGGTTCGGAGGCATACTTAGCGGCACTAGAGCCGCCGCAAACTCGGTCGTACGAGTCCGAGTTCGGTGGTGCAAAGCAAGATGGGTTCATGAAGCTGCTCAGCCAGTTACTCCTGCTCGGCTCAGGTTTGGGCCTGGTGTCGGCGTGCGGGTCGAACGAGGACGAAACCGAGGCGCCGGAGGCCAAGTACGGTATCGACGCGCAGACCTGGGCCGTGCTCACCGAGCTTTCCCCGCCCGAGTTGCCTGCGCCACCGAGCGACCCGACGAACGGCGTCGCCGACGACCCCGCCGCCGCAAGTTTCGGCCATCGGCTCTTCTTCGAACCACGCTTTGCAGGCCGGCTGCTCGATGGTGACAATGACGGCAGCGAACGCGCCCTCGGCTCAGCAGGCGACACAGGCAAGGTCGCTTGTGCCGGTTGCCACATCCCCGAAACCGGCTTCTCCGACACGCGCTCGCTCATGCAGCAGATCTCTCTGGCAGCCGGGTGGGGCATCCGGAAGAGCCCCTCGCTGCTCGACGTCAGCCACAGCAAGCTGCTCATGTGGGACGGGCGTCGCGACAGCTTCTTCAATCAGGTGTTCGGCGTCTTCGAATCTCCCGTCGAGGGCAACACCTCCCGGCTCTTCGTGGCCTATCAAGCCTTCGAGCTGCATCGCGCCGAGTACGAAGGCACCTTTGGGCCGATGCCCGACTTCAGCGACAGAAGTCGCTTCCCCGAGCTCACCGCCGAACAAACCGGCTGCGAACGCCTCGACAGCGACTCCAAGTGCGTCGGCGTGCAACGCGGCGCCCCCGGCGACGGCGCCGAGTACGACGGCCTCGCCGAGGCCGACAAAAAAGCCGTGACCGAGGTCGTCGCAAACCTCGGCAAGGCGCTCGGTGCCTACCAGCGCTTGCTCAGCTGCGGGCAGAGCCGCTTCGACGAATGGGTCGCGGGCGACGCCGATGCGCTCGACGAGGCAGAACAACGCGGCGCGCTGCTGTTCGTGGGCAAAGCCGGCTGCGTCGACTGTCACAACGGGCCCTTCTTCACCGACGAACAATTCCACAACGTGGGCCTCAAGCCCGAAACCGTCGCCACCGTCTTCCTCGACGAAGGCGACGAAGGCGCTTACGCCGGCCTCGCCGCCGCGATCGACGACGAGCTGAACTCCGAGGGCGAATTCAGCGACGGCAGCGACGGCCGTCTCCCCGACGCCGTCGACGAAGACATGCTCGGCGCCTTCCGCACCCCCCGCCTGCGCTGCAGCTCCCACCGCCCCTCGTTCATGCACACCGCCCACGTCCGTACCCTCGAAGATGTCATCGCCTTCTTCAATCGCGGCGGCGACGACTTCGGCTATCCCGGCACCAACGAACTCACCCCGCTCGAGCTCACCCCCGAAGAACGCGACGACCTTGCCGCCTTCCTCCGCGCTCTAGACGGCCCCGGCCCCGACGCAGAGCTCCTGACTGCCCCCGAGTAGCCCGTAGTCGGATCGCTAGCCAGCTTCGCAGCGTCCCTGGGATTGCGATTCATGGTGATTGCACGCGTTGACCAAGCACATCGAAGAGCTGCGGCCTGGGCGCCGAGAACAGCGAATGCTGTGGGTACTCGCTTGCGAGCAGGCTCCAGACCATCTTGTCTTCGAGCTCACCGGTACCGGAAGTGCCACCCTCGCGCAGCACACCATCGAGGTGAAACCCGAGGCGTTCCGGGATCGCGCGACTCCGCGAGTTCTGCGGCGAGCACCGGATCTCCAACCGGCGTGCCCCCATCGCCTCGAACGCCACCGACACCAGCGCCGTGACAGCCTCGCTGACGAAGCCGTTCCCCTGGCGCTCCGCAGCGATCCAGTAGCCTATTTCCAGCGCCTGCGGGCCGATCCTCGGATGCAGCCCGGTCGCACCGATGTACTGGTTGCTCGACCGTTCGAAAATGCCGAGCACGAAGTCGAGACTCAGGTCGAAGTTGGCGCGCCTCTCGCGTAGCAGGTCGAGCCTGTCTGCGTAAGACAAGGGTTCGCCTTGCGCCCAGGGCAGGGCCGTAGCGAGATGCGCCTTGTTCCTGGGGATCACCTCGTGCAGCTGGTCGACGTTCTCAGGACCCAGCGCGCTCAGATTCAGCCTTTGTGTTTCAATCCGGTAAGGTGCTCGCCAGCGCGCCGCTGTGCTGGATGTCATGTCGATCTCCCCGTGCCGACCCAACATATCAGGTCTTAGCCGTGCAGATGATAGGTAGAAAGTGCGGCTTGGTCGTAGGACTCTTGCTCGCCAGCTTTGCCCTGGGAGTTCGAGCCGCCGAGCGCTTCCTCCGCGTGCCCATCCGCTGACCGCTGGGAGCTCAGTATAGTGCCTCACGTCACCGGACGTTCCCCGGTGACGGTCCGTGTGGAGCTACAAATCCCGCCGGCGATCTGGGGCGGCTCCTCGAATGCAAGCGCAAGCTTGCTCAGACGAACCGCGACGTTGTCCGGTCAATACCACCAGAAACGCCTGCATCCGGCGCGCTCTGACGGGCATTTAGGGCCGGCTGCGGATTCGTGCGCCCTCGAGCTTAGAGCTTGTGCGGCGACCAGCTGTTGATCGCCTCCCACAACCGCAGGGCTGGGTCGAAGTCGAACAGCGGAAGATTGGACTTCAGACCCTTGGCGCGTGCCCAGGCCCAGTAGGGGAGCGGAGCGTCGAAGTCCAAGACACTCCCGCCGTGTTTCACCAGGACGGCGACCGATCCAATGTCATCGACGGTGGCTCCCCGCTTTCCGCGGTCTGCGAGCTCTCCAAAGTCGACGGCCGCAATGAGGAACTCCAGTTCGATGATGTGGGCATCGGACAAGCGCACCCGATGTTCGATTGTTCGACCTTCTGGCCAAGAATCCACCCGTTGAACGAGCTTGCCCTTGCGTTCGATCGTCGTGATCCATGACGTGAGATCAGCTGCAAACCCCGGGTGATAGCTAACGGTGAGCCAAGACATCCTTAGAAAACCTCAGATCAGACCCAGCGCGATCGGCACGGGCTCAATCGAGAAACCCCCCGTAGCCGACGCAGCACTTCGCTCGGCTTCTCTTCCTGTGGAAACAGCTTCGCGCCGGCGATGGTTCGGAAGTCGATGCGGGTCGGAAGCTGCGCTGCCAAGCGTCGTCCCTGCGCAACCGGAAACGTCGGGTCTGCTTCTCCCCAAAGGAGCAACACCTGCGAACGAATCGCCTCATGCTTCGCTGCAAGGGCATCCACCTTCCCCCAAGCCAAACCGCTCAGAAAGCGACCATAACCCAGAACGCGGCGTCGGGAGCGCGTGAGTGGTTCTATGAAGTGGGTGCGAAACTCACCGTCAATCAGTTGAGTGTCGACGAACGAGCCTCCAAAGCCCGCAGCCGAATGCAGGAACGCCCTCGAGGTCACTTGCTTGGTTCCGTAGCACAGCCGCCGAGACGCTGAGCAATCACGCCACTGACGAGCGCAAGCTGGGCATAGTCCTCGCTCGCGTTCAACCCGGCAGCCAGCAGTACGACCAGCGTCGCTGGCTTATCGAATTCCGCCGGCGGTGTTCGCTCGGCGGGCGACAAGTCTTGCACTCGAACGATCTGCACTGTGTAAGGCCGTTGGTTGATCCAGACGTCCCAAGCCCGCTGCTTTCGTGTGCGCCGCAGCTCAGACGCAACTGCCGCAAGCACATCGTCAACGCAACGCGAAGCCGCATCGGCATTGATGTTCAGGAACACAGAGCACGCAGGTCCCACGAGACGCTGCAGCACGCCTAAGGGGAAGAAGAAGCAGCGCTCGCGCGCGAGACGTGGTCGGCGAGGCGTTGGCAGTAGCGCGCCAGGTTCATCTGGTCTTCGATGACGCGGCGACCGCGTTCGCCCATGCGGGCTGCCTGATCGGGGTCGGCGATCAGCTTCTGGATGGCGGCGCGGAGTGAGGCGGCGTCTTTGGGGGGCACGTAGAGGCCGGTTTCTCCGTCACGCAGCACGTCGGTCTGACCGGTGGTGCGGGTGCATACGACCGGCTTGCCCATGGCCATCGCTTCGAGGATGGCGGTGACGCCTGCCTGAAAATCGACCGGTTCGAGCGGCATCACCAGAAATGCGCTGGCGTGATACACGAGGCGGAGTTCGTACTGCGAGAACTTGCGCACGAGCACGTTGTCGGGAAGCTGGCGGCCCTCGGTGGTGTCGGACTGCTTCGACCAGGGACTGGCTGCGGCGATGATCACGCGCACATCGAGACCGCGCACGGCCTCGACCAGCGTATCGTAGTCGCGCCGTTCGAGCCCCACGGCGCAGATGACCGGCTGCTTGAGATCCGCGAGCCAGCGGGGCCAATCGGCTGAAGTCACCGCACCCGGCGCAAAGAACTTGTCGTCCACCATGAACGGGGTGAACACCACGCGCTCGGACGGAAGGCTCCAGCGCTGCCGGATGAAGCGCTCTTGCCAAGTGCTGTAAACGAAGAACTTGTCGATGTGGGTGAAGAGCTTGAGGCGATCGATCAGGATCGCCTTTTTTCGCACCGAAAGAATGTGGACGATCATCAAGTGTTTCGGCCGTTCGCGGTCTCTGCTGCGGACGCCCGGCTTGTCGAAGAACTTCAAGAGCAGGGCGAGTGGCAAGCCCACCTGTTCGCCGTCGGTGAAGATCACTCGGTAGCGCTTGCGTTCGCGGTAGCAGGTCCACGCCAGCATCGCGTTCGGACCCAAGCGCTTGTCGAGCAAGCGGCCGACGCGGTCGGTGATCCGACGCGCTTCGGTGTAGTCCAAGATGGTCGCGCCGAACGCACGCGCCATGGCTCTGTAGTCGGCTTCTGGACGCCGCCCTGCCGCAATGTCTTCGTCGAGGGTGGGCGACACCGCACCGGATACCGTAAGCAGGACGTCGTGCATACGCTGCTTGTACCAGAGGCGCCGCTCAGCGAGCTATACCGGTGTCCGAGAAGCACCGATCCCAGTGCAATCCGGACGGTTGACGGTCCTTACAGCGGGGCCTCACGGAGGGGCCTCAACGACGCTGGCGCATCCGATGCGGCGGTGGAGGCCTTGCGCTGGCGCTTGCGGGCCATGAAGTCAGCGCCGTAGTCGCGATCCGCTTCCCAGGCGTTGTGCGCTCGGCACCTGAGCGCAATGTTTTCCGCGGTAGTCTCGCCCCCTTTTGCCCATGGTTCCAGATGCGCAAACTCGAGCCCCCGAGTTTCGTTGCATCGGTGCCCGTCTGCGCCGACGAAGGTGCAGCGACCGCAGTCGCGCTTCCACACCTCACGCCGGACGGCGGCGGGGCCGCGGCGGACCCAGCGCCCGGACGCCTTGGAGGCCTGATCCGAGATGGGCTTGGGAGTACGAGGCTTCTTGGTCGCTGCGGTCTTGCGTTTGAGAACCTTGGTCAAGAGCGCGTCGAGGGCGCGCTCGACGATTGCAGCGGGGTCGCCGTTCGGGATCTGGTGGGCGAGCAAATCTTGAAGCTGCGCGAGCTTGCTGTGCGCATCCTCGCCGAGGGTTACCTGCAACTTGTAGCGGCCTGGCGAGAGAGGCGCTGGATCCGGGCTTCGCCGCAGCGGTAGCCCCGTGGCCTGTGGTGTAACTGGAGCGGACGCGCTGTGGGCCGCCGGCGGGCTGGCTTGTGCAGTTGCAGGATGGGAGATCGGGGTGGCGGTGGTTACAGCCTGCGCGAGTGGGGTCTGCGCGAGCGAGGTTTGCACAGGTGCGGTCGTGGCGTGCTCAGCCAGCGAAGTCTCGGTCTGTGGGACCGGTGCGGCTGCGGTTGGTGCAGTTGCAGTTGGTGCAGTTGCAGTTGATGCAGTTGCGGTTGATGCAGTTGCGGTTGCGGTCGGTGCGGACACGGTCGGCTGAGTGGTAAGTAGCAGCGCGTTGCTGGTGATGTTGCGGCGGGGAAGCGCGCGCACGGTGGAAGGCACGTCGGGCTGGGGCGCAAGGCGCGCGACGAGCTTTTCGATCTGCCGGATCGTCTTGTGTTTGGCTTCGGCGAGCACGCTCTCGTGGTTTTCCGGTGTCAGGTGGGCTGCTAGCCGATGGATGCCACTCAGGTGGATTTCCCCACGTGCGACCATGGTGAACAGGACCGGGAAGCGACGTGCTGTGCGCGCGGCACCGATGCGTTTGGCGGCCGTTGACTCGGACATGTGGTAGCGGACCACGAGAAAATCAAACAGGCAGGAATGCCCGAGTTTGGCCCAGAGCTTGCGCCGATCGATGGCATCGATGTGTCGGATAAAGTTGGCTTTTCCCTCGTAGTCACGGCTGACGAGGTCACCGAACAGAGAGAGCAACGTGTCGTCACCCAATGACTCGAGACGGAGAGCTGTAGTCATGAGCTATTCATAACATGAGGTTTTGAAGTGCTTGCAGCGCCCCGATCGTACGGGTATGTCGTGAGCCTCTGTGCCGCCGTCTAGGCGGTCCTTGGTCGCGCTTTCAGAGAGAATTCGACTCGGATCTCGTTCGAGCTCGCGCAAAGCGCGTGGTGCGCGGCCTAGGTGAGGTCAAATCGTGTCAAGAAGATAGTCATGTATTACTAAGTCTTGATAACGGCGTTGTGCAACCCAAGTGGTTG
>Ga0315910_10004513_pt1 | contig 11626 bp, 8 predicted proteins | sample EdamamesoilMG_FD_204470 | JGI IMG/M metagenome (GOLD analysis project Ga0315910, IMG submission 204470) | Garden soil microbial communities collected in Santa Monica, California, United States - Edamame soil | ecosystem: Environmental > Terrestrial > Soil > Garden | place: USA: California...
AAACGAGACTCCCGGTGAAGAGTTGCAGGGTCTCCGAAGGCTCGTCCAGAAGACGGATCGTACCCAGGTTCGACTCGTCCACGCTCTCGAGAAAGCCGAAGGTTTGCTTCGTCCGAAAATAGGCTGCCTCGAGCCCCAGGTCTTCGGTGAAGTGAAACGTATAGGCGCCACCGTAGACGGGCGCGCCGTCCGCCAAATCGGCGGCGTACCAGCCGCCCATGGGTGACAACTCGTGCCGCAGCGACTTCTGAAACTTGCGTGGCACGACTCCGCGGTAGGCGCGTTGCCCGATCAATTGTTGTTTCAGGGTCTCGTCCACGCACTGCGCACGAGCTGGCTTCGCCAAGCTCAAGCCGATCAACACGACCGCGCAGGCCAGCACACGCATGAAGTTCCGAGAATCCGTTGGCAACGCAGCTAGAGTGGACAGCACGGGGTGCACAGGCCTCGATGACTCTATCGATTATCATAGGTTCACGAGCAGTGGGCACTGAACTCCGACGCAGATGGACTTTCAGCAGAAGCCGGGCGAAAGTTCGCCTGAGAAGAATGCCCCAATGTCAGAGCACAGCATACACTCCGAGTCCGACGCACAGTCGCTAACGCGCACGTACACGTTCACGGTGCGTGCGCTCGCGCGCCTCCGGCGAGCGGCCGGCTATACAGTGTGTGGCCTGTTACTGCTGGCGACGGCCAGGGCTCACGAACCGCCAAGTCCCGCGACAACCCCCTGCAGCGTGGGCCGCACCAATGCGCTCACCGAAGTCGCGTGCGAGCTACGTCAACAACTGCCGCTCGCCCAGCCCACCCTGGTGGTCGTGGGAACACCGACCGCCGACGCTGCTTTGGTCGACCCCACGCGGCTCGCGGGCCGAATCGCGAGCGTGGTCGCCGCGGGGCTGGGACCTTCCGTCAAGAGCCACCCGGTCGATGCAAGCCTGGGCGCGGCGCAGCTCGCCGCAGCGAAGCTCGGGGCGCTGCTCTACCTCGAAGCAGACGTGCGGGAAGGTCGCGTGCGCGTCGTCGCAAACCTCTACCCGATCGCGCGCAGCTTCTGGGATCGCGTGCGTGAGCCGCACCCCAACCCCACGGGCCACGGTTTTGCTGAACGCGCCCTGGATCCGGAGCTGCGCAGTTTCTTCGCTGCGGTGCCGTTGGTGGCCTCGAAGACGACGCTCGCCTCCCCACCGGAACGGTCGCCGGTGGCGCTCGCCTGTGGCGATGCAGACAACGACGGTTCGTTCGAGGTCGCGTTCGTGGGGCGACGTCGCTTGGCGCTCGGAAGGATTCGCGGCGACCGCTTCGTGGCCAGCGCTGCCAAGGAGTGGACCGAGCTGTCTCCCGTTGCTCCCGCGCCACTCAGGGAACCGTTGGCGGGGGTGCAGTTCCGTTCGGGAAGTGGGCTCGACGTGGGCGTGAGCGATCGCGCAAACTTCCTGCGCCTGGACGCCACACTACGACCCACCATGAGCGCGCCCCGCCGCATACCGCACGCGGGCAGCTGCCTCGAAATTTCGGGGCATCGCCTCAGCCCGAAGCTGGTGCGCTGCGTCCCGGCCGATCCAGCTCCAGACGCGTACCCCGCCATGGCCCTCGACGGAGCCGTCACGAGCACCACGCTGCTCTCGAAGGAAGGCACACCCACCACCTACGTGGCCGCCTATCAGGCGGGCGACGACTCCGTCGTGATCACCAGCCGTGGGAAAGCGCTGGCCCACCTCGCGGACGCAGGGGGACAATTGGCGCTTGCCGACCTGGACGGCGACGGCACGCCCGAGCTGTTGTCGAGCCGGGCGACGCTCGATCCGAGCACTGATGCGCTGCTGGTGCATTCCGTGGCGCCCGACGGAACCTTGTCCGAGCGGCTGCGCGTCGCCGTTCCGGATGGCATCACCGCACTCACCGCATGTAGCCCGGGCACGCGAACCATGGCACCCATCGTCGTCGGCACCCGAACCCGGCTCTGGGTCATTCAATGAACCGCAGGCTCGCTCACGGCGAGCTCAGTCGCCGCTGTTTTCTGGCGTTGGCCTGCGCCGCGCCTTCCGCTGCAGCGCTCACGCCAGCAAAGTACGGCGGCGCGCTCAGGCTGCGGTTGCCGGTGGGTTTGGGCAGCATCGACCCACACGTGCTCGACGACGTGGCCTCGGCCCTTTTCGCGCCCACGCTGTTCGATACCCTGTACGCGAAGGACAGAACCGGCGCGGCGTTCCCCGCACTCGCGGCGGGATTTCCTGAACCGGTCTCGGACGGGTCACGACTCGTGTTGCGCTCGGGCCTGCGCACCGCTCTGGGCAAGCCACTCGGGATTCGCGACGTGATGTTCGCGCTGAAGCGCTCCGCTACTAGCGGCGGCACCGCGTGGCTGACTGCCTTCGACCAGCCCGTCCCTGATCCCAAGGACACGCAAGCGCTGTTGTTTCGCGGCGCCAAGCCCGAAGCGCTGGTCAACAGGCTCTCGAGCCCGATCACTGCGATCGTGCCGCAAGGCTTCGCGAGCCTGCGCCCGGACGGAACCGGTGCGTATCAAGCGCTCGTCACCCGCGACGGCATCACCCTCGCGCGCAACGAAAACGCCGCGCGCGGCGCCGCGTTTCTCGATCGGGTCCGCGCAGAGCCCGCCCGCGATCTGAGCGACGCGCTCAGGGCCTTCGAAACCGGCGACGCCGACATCGGTTGGCTCGGAAAGGGCCTGCACGAGCCACGCGCGGGCGCACAAAGCTTCGATGCAGGATCGATCGGCTGGGTCGTGCTCCACAGCGGGAAGGAAGCTGGCGCCTGGGGGCGCCCAGGCGTCGCCCAGCAGCTCGCGGACGAGCTCAGCCCGGCGCGTCTGAGCCATTTGGGCCTGCGCGGCATGCCCGGAGCGCGGCCGGGACCCGGTTGGGGTGGAGCCGCAGGCGCCGTGCTCGTAGATCAGGCCTCGCCTCAAATGGTGGAGGTCGCAACCTCCGTCGCGTCGCTCTTGAGTCGCCCGGGGCACGAGCTCAGCGTCACCGCACGTTCACGCAGCGACCTGGCGGCCGCCAAACGCAGCCGGCAGTTCCTGCTGATGCTCGACTTCGTGCGGCGCGTGGACGACAGCGTCGAAGGCGCCATCGCCGCGCTGTACACGGCAGCAGATCCTGCGCTGGCCCGAAATCCACCGAAGCTTCGGACGGATCCGCGCACCACGGCGCGCGCTCTGTCCTTGGGCGTGGTGGGCGAATTGCACGTCTACGGAGCGCACCTGCCATCACTCATCGGCCTGAACGCGTGGGAGCTCGGCAGCTGCTGGCTCGATGCATGAGTTCGACAGCTCACTGCCGATTGAGGCCAATGGCCTGGTCTGTCCGCTAACCGCGTGCTAGTCCCGTGCGGTTGCCCGTGTGCGCTTGAGTGCCCGATTCTGACTGGTGTATCTTGACCCGGTGGGAGACGACAACGCCACACGCAGCAGTCTCTTGACCGAGCTCGCTCGTCTCAGGTGTGAGAACGCCGAACTCACGCGTTTGGTTCGCGACGCGGAGAGCGATGCGGACGCGAGCTCGAGCGAAGCACGCCTGCGGTTGGCCGTGGAAGCGACGGGGATCGGGCTCTGGAGCGTGGACGTCGCGACCGGCACCCTCGAATGGAGCCCTCGCATGATGGAGATCATGGGGAGGACCGAACCCCTGCGCGACGAAGAGTACCTGCTCGCCGTGCACCCCGAAGACCAAGAACTGGCGCGCGCGGTGTACGATCGGCTGCGCGGAGGCGACGACACCGCATGGATGCGACATCGCATCCTGCGTCCGGACGGTCAGGTGCGCTGGGTCGTGCCAGCGGGCAAGATCATTCGCGATGCGTCGGGCAATCCCGTCCGCATCATCGGCGGGTACCTGGACGTGACCGCGCTTCACGATCTCGAAGAACGCGTGCGACACGCCGAGCGCATGGAGGCGCTGGGTACGCTCACCAGCGGCGTGGCTCACAATCTCAACAACCTGCTGGCGGTGATCCGACCGACCTTGGAATTGGCGAGCGCCCATGTGTCGGATGAAGGCTCCGCGCTGCTCGGCGACGCCATGGTCGCCGCCAAACGCGCTACCCGGGTGGTCCGCCAGCTGATGGCCGTCGCGGGTCGCACGCATGCAACGCAGTCGAAGATCGTACTCCTTACACCATTGATTCAAGCTGCGCTGGAACTCAGCCGGCGCTCGCTGCCTGCGGAGGTCCGGCTCGCCTTCAAAGCGCCAGCCGTCGACGTGCACGTGCAGTGCGATCCCGACGAGTTGTCGGAGGTGCTGCTCAACCTGGTGTTGAACGCGCGAGACGCGCTCGTGACTGCTCGCACCGAAGGGCCGCGCATCGACGTCGAGATCGCGCTCCAGAGGCCCGGACGAGGCAGCGCTGCGCCCGTGGCGACAGGCCATGCCCAAGTGCGTGTCAGCGTCATCGACAATGGGCCCGGCATGTCGGACCACGTGAAGCGCCGCGTCTTCGATCCGTTCTTCACGACCAAAGGCCCCACCGCGGGCACCGGCCTGGGGCTCGCGATCAGCTGGACCGCGGTGCGCGCGCTCGGCGGCACCATCGAGTGCGATTCCGCGCCGGAGCGAGGCAGCGCCTTTCACCTGTACCTGCCAGTCTCAGGTCCCGATCTGTCCGAGCCCGAACCAAAACCGACCGCGACCCCGTTCGTGCGCCCCCTCTCGATACTATTGGTGGACGACGACCACTTCGTCCGGCGCGTCACGCGGCGCGCGCTCTTGCGCGCCAGCCACACGGTGACCGAAGCCGCCACCGCCAAGGAGGCGCTGAGTATCGCCGAACGGGATAGCTACGACGTCGTGTTGCTCGACCAGTGGCTGCCCGATTCGTGTGGTACGGACATCATCGACGAGATTCGGCAGCGCACCGCGGGAGCCAAAATCGTGCTGTTTACGGGGCAGGACATCGACGAGAGCACCACGCTGGCAGCCGACGCGCTGCTGTCGAAGCCCATGGGCGCACGGGAGCTGCTGGACACGCTCGCAACTCTGATGTCCGAGCCAGCTCAAGGCATGCGTTCTGGTGTGCCGAGCGCGCCACCGCTGCGCACGTGATCCACGATTTTCTGGCTCAATGCGTCGTCGGCCACGACACACTTCTTGCTCACTTCGCCGCTCACCGCGCCTTTGCACTCCTTGCGGCGCGTGCGGTACGCCTCCGTGACGGTTTCGCTCTCGCGTAACGCGTTCTGCGTCGCCTCGTCCAGGAACCGCCATTCGACTTTCGCCGCCTTTGGCTTCGGAGGCGCCGAGAGCGACACTTCGGAAGCATCGAGCGTCACGCACGAACCATCCCAGCGCAGCGCGTCGTAGCCACCTTCGGCTCCGCTGACCTGAATGCCCCCAGGACCACCGCGCTTCTTCAAGATCACGACCTCTTCATCGAACTCGAGGTACGACTCGTTGTCCGAAACACCGCCCGACGCGTTCCAGGCCTTGACCTTGCCCTTCAGGTAAGCCTTGGTCCACGGCGAGCTCGGCACGAACATGTGCAGGGCAACCCCGGCGTAGGTGTCCGAGCAAAGGCTGTCTACGAACTTCGGAGGAGGCACGCAGGGATCCGTGCCCTTGTGGCACTTGGTCGGCAAGCCGCCTGACGCCTCGCCTTCGGCTTCGCTATCGGACTCTGCCGCCGGACCGCTCTCGTCACTTGCGGGGGCGCTCGCCTCGCTGCTGCCTTTGGGGGCGTCCGCGGGCTGCTGCGCACCGCCACATCCAGCTAGCTCGACGAACACGCCGAACCATAGCCACGTCGCACCGATGTTCCACGTCAGTTTGGGAGAAGCCATGTCGGGACCCTACACCGTCGCACTGCGATGTACGAGCGACCGATAGAGCGCCAGGGTCTGTTCGCCGATAGACCGCCACGAGAAGCGCTCGACCGCACGCTGACGACCCGCGTTGCCCATTCGTTTGGCAAGCGCAGCATCATTTGCCAAGCGGTTGACGCAGTCAGCGAAGTTCGTGGCAAAGCCCGCAGGGTCCTGGGGGTTTCCGTGCGGATCGGGCAAAAAATGCACCAGAAAGCCAGTTTCCCCGTCGGCGACGACCTCGGGGATCCCTCCGACGGCGGACGCGACGACGGGTAAGCCGCACGCCATGGCCTCGACGTTGACGATACCAAACGGCTCGTAGACGCTGGGGCAGACGAACATGCTAGCAGCCCCCAAAAGTTGCCGAAGCCGATGCCGCGGCATCATCTCGTCGATCCAGACGACGCCGGTACGTTCCGCCCTGAGGTCACGCACCAGCGCGTTCACTTCGGCTTCGATCTCTGGAGTGTCGGGCTCACCGGCGCACAAGACCAGCTGTACCTGGGGATCGAAGTGACGGGCCGCGGCGAGCAGGTGCACGACACCTTTTTGCCGCGTGATCCGACCCACGAACACGGCGGCGGGCCGGGCCGGGTCGACGCCGAATTGGCTGAGGACGCTCGGGTCCCCTCCGGGCTGAAACTCGTCGGTGTCGATGCCGTTGTAGATCACTGCGACTTTGTTCGTGTCCACACGCGGGTACGAACGCAGGATGTCGTTACGCATGCCATGAGAAACGGCGATGATGGCGTCCGCCGACTCGATCGCAACTCTCTCGCAGAAGCAGGAGATCGCATAACCGCCCGCCAGCTGCTCCGCTTTCCAAGGACGCAGGGGTTCGAGACTGTGCGACGTCATGACGTGCGGAATCCCGTACATGAGCTTCGCCAGGTGCCCCGCCAGGTTGGCGTACCAGGTGTGACTGTGCACCAAGGATGCACCTTCGACCGCCTTGGCCATGAGTACGTCGACGGACAGCGTGCGCAACGCCGCCAAATGAGGGGCCTTGCCTTCGAGCTTGTCCCACGGCTGGTGAGTGCCGCCAACTTCCGGAGCCTGCCGTTCGGCACCGAAACACTGAACCGAGAGCGCGACTTGCTTCGAGAGCTCGCGCGCGAGGTACTCGACGTGCACACCCGCGCCCCCATAGACCTCGGGGGGGTACTCGCGTGTGAGTAATGCGATCTTGAGGGCGTCGTCCGTCACGAAGTGCTTAGTCTTGTAGCGCGCCGGTCTCCGGGTCAAGAACCGACCCCTTACCGATCACGACGATGCCGTTGTGGGACAAGGTGTACCCGCGCTCGCGGTCTCGCTCGAGATCGACGCCGATCTTGATGCCGGGGGGAACTCGCACGTTCTTGTCGATGATGGCGCGCCGCACGATCGCGCCGCGACCGATGTCCACGTTGTGCATCAACACGGAATCTTCGACGACCGCGCGTGTGTGCACACGAACTCCGGGCGAGATCACGGATCGGTGAACCGTCCCACCCGAAACGATGACGCCGGCGCCCACCATCGAGTCGATCGCCGTGCCACGGCGATCGTCGTCGTCGAAGACGAACTTCGCGGGCGGCAACGAGCCGGAGTAGGTGTGAATCGGCCACTGCTGATTGTACAGATTGAACACCGGATGGACGCTGATCAGGTCCATCTGCGCATCGTAGTAGCTGTCGAGTGTACCGACGTCGCGCCAGTAGCCGCGGTCGCGATCGGTCGCGCCAGGTATCTTGTTGACCGCGAAATCGTAAACGGCGGCGTCACCTGAATTCACCAGGCTCGTGACGATGTTGCCCCCCATGTCGTGCCGGCTGGTGACGTCTCGGGCGTCGTCTTGGAGCGCTTCGACCAGGAACTTCTTCGAGAAAACGTAGTTGCCCATCGAGGCGAAGACCTCGTTTGGGTTGTCAGGCAGGCCGGGGGCATGCTGCGGCTTCTCTTGGAAGCTCTTGATGCGACCATTGGCTCCAGGCTCGATGACACCGAAACGCGAGGCCTCGTCGCGCGGCACGCGAATGCCCGCGACGGTGACGCCAGCTCCCGACTGAATGTGCGCCTCGACCATCTGCTCTGGGTCCATCCGATAGATGTGATCGGCGCCGAAGATGCAGATGTAGTCAGGGTCCTCGTCAGTGAGCAGATTCAGGTTCTGGTACACGGCATCCGCCGAACCCTCGAACCAGCGTTTGCCGAGGCGCATTTGCGCGGGAACGCTCATGACGTAGTTGTCGAAGAGCGAAGACATGCGCCACGTCTGCGCGAGGTGCCTATCGAGACTGTGGCTCTTGTACTGCGTCAGAACGGCGATCCTGCGGTAGCCGCCGTTCACCAGATTGCTCAGCGCAAAGTCCACCAACCGATACGAGCAACCGAACGAAACCGCCGGCTTGGCGCGGTCTCGAGTCAACGGCGACAGGCGCTTGCCTTCTCCCCCAGCAAGCACGATTCCCAATACACGCGTACGCTTCGCCATGGTCCTAGTCCCGATGCTCGTATAGCGTGCCCGAAGCGCGCAAGTGCGAACTTCACCCCAGTTCTGGGGTCGTCAAAATCTACGTGTCAAACATGTCCAGTGGCTGGCGGCTGCGAAACGGGCCCGCCACGCCAGACCCACCGAGTCATTCCAGAAGCCCGTGCCTGAAACGCGCGGCCCACCACACAGCGCCCGCAAGCAGCACGAGAAATACGGCCACTTTCCACGCCGATGCGACCCCGGAACGCCCCGCTTCGGAAACGTTGGGTCGCTTGTGCTCGGGCGCTGCGGCCGCCGCACTCCGGGCCGGCTCGGCTGCTGGGGGAAGACCGCGCGTCTCGGCGCGGCGCTTGCGAGCACGGGCTTGCTTGCGAGCCGCCCTCGAAGCGCCGGTATCCGACCGTTTTGCCACGCGGTGCCCGTCGCAACTACTTCTTGTGTGAAGCGACGAACTGCTTGGTGAACTGCTTCAGCGTCTTGTCCAGCAGCGCTACCATCTCATCCGTGAGCTCGGGTTTCTTGCGCAGACCTTCGAAGAGCTCAGGCACTTTGTTGTCGATGTACGCGAACAGTTCTTGTTCGAAGGCTTTCAGCGAATCGACCGGAAGCTCGTCGGCGTAGCCCTTGATGCCGGCGTAGATCACCACCACCTGCTTTTCGACGCCGAGGGGTACGTACTGGCCTTGCTTCAAGAGCTCGGTCAGACGCTTGCCTCGCTCGAGCTGGGCGCGGGTCGCCGCGTCGAGGTCGCTCGCGAACTGCGAGAACGCCGCCATCTCGCGGAACTGAGCCAGATCGAGCCGCAGCGTGCCGGAGATCTTGCGCATGGCCTTGACCTGCGCGTTGCCACCTACGCGGCTCACCGAGATACCTACGTTGATCGCCGGCCGGACACCCGAGTAGAACAGGTCGGACTCCAAGAAGATCTGACCGTCCGTGATCGAGATCACGTTCGTCGGAATGTAGGCAGACACGTCACCGGCCTGCGTCTCGATGATCGGCAACGCCGTCAGCGACCCACCGCTGTGGGGGTCACGCTTGACGGTGAGGTTCGAGTCGTTCATCGCCTTCAGCGACGCCTCCGCCTCGTGCTCGCCTTCGGCACCGATGTGCGCCTTGCCGTCAGCGCCGCGGAACTTGGCATCGCCTGCAGGAACCTCTTGATCCTTCGGAACGACGAAGAAGCGGTTCGCCATCTTCGCGGCGCGTTCCAGCAGACGCGAGTGGATGTAGAAAACGTCGCCCGGGTAAGCCTCGCGACCCGGCGGACGGCGCAGCAAGAGCGACATCTGTCGGTAAGCAACGGCTTGCTTGGAGAGATCGTCGTAGATGACCAGCGCATGGCGGCCGGTATCTCGGAAGTACTCGCCCAAGGTGACGCCTGTGTAAGGAGCCAAGAATTGGAGCGGTGCCATCTCGGTCGCCGTGGCGGTGACGACCATCGTGTAGTCCATGGCGCCATGGGCGCGCAGCTTCTCGACGACCTGCACGACCGTCGAGGCTTTCTGTCCGATGGCAACGTATACACAGAAGACGTCTTTGCCCTTCTGGTTGATGATGGTGTCGGTGGCGATCGCGGTCTTGCCGGTTTGACGGTCGCCGATGATGAGTTCGCGCTGGCCGCGCCCGATGGGGATCATCGAGTCGATCGCCTTCAGCCCGGTCTGCAACGGCTCTTTAACCGGCTGACGGCTGATGATACCCGGCGCCTTGATCTCGATGCGGCGGCGGTGCTTGGTCTCGATCGGCCCCTTGCCGTCCACCGGCTGACCCAGCGAGTTCAGCACGCGCCCGACGGTGGCTTCGCCCACGGGAACGTCAGCGATACGCCCGGTCCGCTTGACGACGTCACCCTCGCGCACGCCGATCGCATCGCCCAAAATTGCGACGCCGACGTTGTCCTTTTCGAGGTTCAACACCAAGCCGAACACTTCGCCGGGGAACTCCACCAACTCGCCAGCCATCACCCCTTCGAGGCCGTAGATGCGAGCAATGCCGTCACCCGTCGTCAAAACCGTACCGCTCTCGGACATCCGGGCGCGGCTGTCGAAGTTCTGGATCTGTTTCTTGATAATCGAGGAAATCTCGTCGGCACTCAGCTGCATGGCTCTCTCTTGATTCTTTTTGGAGGGGGTGGGGATGTCGTTGTCACGCGTGAAGAAGTTGGCGCTCGAGGTCTGCCAAGCGCCCTTTGATGCTGCCGTCGATGGTGTTGTCACCGATCTGTGTCACCAGGCCGGCAACCAGACTCGGATCGTGCTTCTGCTCCACCACCACGCGGCGTTTGGTCACGCTGGCCAGCGCCTGCTCTAGATCGGCCACGTAGGCGGCCGACAGCGGAACGGCACTGGTGACGGTGGCACGCACCACTCCGGTCTGATCGTCGGCGAGGCGTAGCAGTTGCCGGGCCAGCTCTGGCAATACGGCCAGCCGCCGCCGCTGCGCCAACAAGCGAATCGCGTTCAGCGCGAGCCCATGCACCCCCAAGCCCGCCGCAACCTCTTTCAGCACGGCTTCGCGCTGGTCGCTCGCAACGATCGGATTCTCGAACAGCGTCGCGAGTTCGTCGCTCGCCGCGTAGGTGTTGGCAAACGCCGTTACCTGTTTGGTCAGCGATTCGAGCTGGTGCTGCTCGATTCCGAGTTCGAAGATGGCCCGGGCGTAGCGCTGGGCAACTGCAGCTTCACTCATGCTTGACCTCGTGCACCTGCGATGTTGCCGATAGAGTGATCCGAGCTTCGAAGCGATGCCAGATACTCCGACTGCAGGCGCTGCTCGTCCGTCGCCGATGTTGCGCGGCGGATCAACTCTTCTGCTGTCTTCATTGCAGCCTTCACCGTTTCTTCCATCAGGATCTCTCGGGCGGCTTTCAGTTCCTGCTCGATGAGCTGGTGGGCGTCGAGCACCATTCGATCGCGTTTTGCGCGCGCGTCTTTCAAGATCTGGTCGCGCTCGACCTTGGCCAAATCTTGGATCTGTTGTTTGGCCGCCGCGATCTGCTCGTCGATGTGAGCGAGTTTGGTTTCGTAGTCCTTCAGCCGCTCTTCCGCCTCTTCGCGCATGGCGGCCGCTTGCGTCATGCCAGCAGTGATTCCTGCCTTGCGCGCCTTCAGCGCTTCGCGCACCTTGGGCCCGCCGACGCCGATCAGGATCAGGAACAACAGCGCGCTGTTGATGGCCATCGCCAGGAAGGGCACGGGCGTTCCCGGCTTGCGTGCCCAGAGGCTAGGCTCCGCGTCCTCGCTCTCGTACAACAGCCCTTGGTCCCAGTTGATGTCGTCCCACGTCGGCACGTGATGCTCGTGCGCATCAGCGCCGTGCGCATCACC
>Ga0315910_10004514_pt1 | contig 11623 bp, 11 predicted proteins | sample EdamamesoilMG_FD_204470 | JGI IMG/M metagenome (GOLD analysis project Ga0315910, IMG submission 204470) | Garden soil microbial communities collected in Santa Monica, California, United States - Edamame soil | ecosystem: Environmental > Terrestrial > Soil > Garden | place: USA: California...
AGCATGTAGGCGAATTCCAGACTGGAATAGTACATCGCCCCCATGCCCTTGCCGATCAGGAGCGTCGTCACATCCTGAGTCAGGGCGCTCATTTGACCGCTATATTCGGCCAGACGAGTAAGCAAGGTGAGGTCCACGCCGCTTTCTGCCCCGGAATGGAATAGGCGCGCGGTCCAGACCTCCGCAAAGCCCGGTCGAAGCACTGCGCCCGCCATGAAGAGAACCATGACTGCGAAGAGCGAGGCAGCGAACCACTTGAGTCCCGCAAGTACGGCTCTGGCCATGGAGCGCCACCGAGCCTCAACCAGCAGCAGGCCCGCTGCCACGAGAAAGGCAGAGATCAGGAAAGATCGTGTGATCGAGAGAAGCACAACCAGTACCGCAATCGACAGGGACGCCAGCGCGAGTATCGTGCTTCGCTGGAGATAGAGCGCGGCGCAGCCGAATCCGATCAGAAGTGGTATGCCAGGCCCCAGTATCTGCCAGCGGACCGTTTCCATGTCCAGTCCGGCAATGGCGATTGCGTAGACCACCCTCCACAACGTCGAGATGATCGATGCCCATACGAGAATCTTGAGGAGCGATCCTGGATCGATGCGCCGCCGCTCCGCTGCCGCGACAACAAGCAGGCCGATTCCGTACAGGAGATATGGCAAGAGTACTTTGAGGTAGTGCCCGAGGTCGACGGAAAAGTGGACGATTGGCACCAGGGTGACCAGGAGGTACAGCCACCAGACTGCGCTTACGACGACGAGCCGGGAGCGATAGTTGCAGATATTCTTCGAAAGCCAGCTCTGCACTACATACAGGGCGCCGCACGACACGGTGATGGCTACCAGGATCGCCTGCAGTGTGCTGTCGGTTGAGTCTCCAAACTTTCTCACATCAAGTGCCAGCGGCGTGAGAAAGCCCACCAGCAAGACCCTGCTGGAAAGGCGAGGTCGCCTGAGAGCCATGTCTCCCCAGTCTTGCCGCTGCTGGGGTGTCACAGAGGCCGTAGTCATGGCGCCATCATCTGGTGACGAATCGCTTCCAGGCAAGTCGCAACAATTCTATTGCCTCCCTGCACGCGCCGATGAGCCCTTGCTCGCGGAAGCCGCGCCTGAGTTGTCGGAGAACTCTCTGCACGCGCGCGTTGTACACCGCGTCGAATGTGTGCCTGTCCGCGACCAGATTTCTCTCGACCGAGTCCGGATGACGGATGTCCCAGAGGTCCACGGTAGGAGCGAAACTCTTGAAGTCGTCGTTCAGCACAATGTGTGTCATGTCGTCGCCAAAGCCGATATTGGAAACCAGGTTGACACTTGGCTGGATCGTCAGTCGGTCGTGGAACCAGCAGGTGTACAGCAGTCGGTAGTCCCACGGCCTGCTCGGGCCGGCAAAGGTCTTGTCGAAGATCGCTGTCCAGTATCTCTCCTCGGCAATGCCGCTGCATACGGATCGCAAGCGTCCTGCATCGCGAAAGTCCGGCCAGGTCTTCATCTGGCCATCGAAGAGCCTCCAGGCTCTGCTCCAGGTTGCCCACCCCCAGCCATGAACGTATTTTGAAAAATAATAGCTGTATGGCGTCAGGGCTGCGTCAGACTGAAAATTCACGCCCCCTATCATGAGTATGCGTTCATTGTTCCGGTACTTTTCAAGCATCGCCTCACAGAAGGGGAAGAACGAGGATGTAGGAAGGCAGTCATCTTCCAGAATGATCGCTTCGTCGACCTGGGAAAATACCCAATCCAGGCCGCTTGTTTCGCGGAGATCGCAACCCAGGTTGCTGTCAGAGTAATTCTTCAGTACATGGCAGTCCCAGTCCACGCCGTCGACTATCGCTCGCGTGGCGGCGCATTTGTCCGCGTCATCTGGGCGATCGGGGCGTGGTCCATCGGCAATGACGAAGAGTGTGCGCGGCCTGGCGCGGCGTATGGCCTCAAATACCTGACTCGTCAGATGCGGTCGATTGAAAATGACCAGCGCCACTGGAGTCTTGAGTTGGAAGTCTTTCATCTGGAATGCCGCAATGCGATCTGGATCACCCGCGTCCTGAAAGTTGTTTAGCCAGACGCGTGAAGTCGTCGGCAAAGGTTCTTACCCGGCGGATGGCGTGTTCGCGAGCGAGTCTGCGACGCGTAGCCTTCTGTTCTTGGCTCAGGGGCCTGAAAGCCATGAGGGCTTCCGCCAGGGATGATGCCGAGCGAGGGTCGAAATAGGTTGCATCAGTTCCTGCTTGCTCGCGATGTACGGGGATATCCGAGAGCAGCATCGACGCACCGATCGCTCGAGCTTCCTCTACGGTCGTGCTCCACCCTTCGAAGAGGGATGGATTGATAACCGCCGCGCATGCGTGCATCAAGGCGGTCAAGTCCCGGCGTGGTATGAGTCCTGGCATGAGGAATTGATCTGCCAGGTCGGCGTCCCTGACGGCGGCGCGCAGATCATCAATGTGTCGAGGAGTCCTTGGGTCGATGTGACTGCCGGATGCGAACACCGTGATATTGGAACCCCTGCTCTTCATGAGCGCCAGTGCTTCAATAACCAGGCTGTGGTTCTTGTGCTTCCAGTACTGGTTTGGCATGAAAAAGAAGTGGTCGGGTAGTCCGTGACGGGTGGTGGCATCACGCATGTCCTGGTCGCTGCAAACCTCTGGAGGAGTGACTGCGAAGCGGACTACATGCGCAGACTTGCCGTACTTCGGGTAATGTCCGGAAAATCGCCGCAGCGAGTCGTCGCTACTAAGCATGATGGTGCGGCCAGTGGCCATCTGGAGGCGATATCCGATTTCGCGTTTCCACAACTCCCTGCGTGGGAATAGGTGCGGGAGCTCCTTATGCTGCAGATCCGGAATCCAGGCGAGCGCTGGCTGGAGTAGCCGCCAGCCGAAGTACACTGATGCTTCGAAGAGCACATCCACGCCATGCACGGAAAGGAGTTCCGAAATCGCTCTGCTCCTGCCCGCCAGCAACGCCTCCATCGCCGTGCGACTGCGTCTCTCAGTGCTGAGTGCTGCAGTTCGTATGCACTTGCAGTGAGCAATCTCAAGAAACGGAGCCAGTTGATCGTCGGGAACGTCTGCTCCCACAAACAGGACCGTGCGAACCTGATCGGCTGCTTCCGCATCAAGAGTGCGAAGGAGGTTCAGGAGGTAGTTGTAGCCGCCGGTCCATCCTTTGCCACCAATCAGCGTGAAAGCGACAGTCACCCTCACCAGGGTGCTTCCGGCAGGCTGCGAAACCAGCTCACGTAGTCTCGAATACCCATTTCCAAGTCAGCTGACCACGCAAAGCCTGAGGCATCGAGGTATCGCGGATCAGCGATCAGGCTGAACGGGTCACCAGGTCGCGTGATGCCGCTGAACCCGATGGGTACGGGGCGGTCCTCATTCGACCAGTACCTGGCCAGGTACCCAGCGATCTCCCTAACGGATGTTCCCCTGCCAGTTCCTACATTGACGACTTGGTTTGGGAATGAGCTGGCTTGGTGGACGTGCACCAACGCCCTCGAGATGTCCCGCACATCTGTCCAGTCCCTCAGCTCGTCGCCGGTGCCCCCAAGGTTCAGCGTGTTGGCGCCCCCTGCAAGGCGTGAGCACAGATCCCAGAGCAATTGTTTGCGAAGCCCCGGGCCGTACACGGAGAACAGTCGGGCAATCCGCACATCCACCCCGTAACTGTCGGCGAAAGAAGCACACAGCTCCTCCATCATTCGCTTGTGATGACCGTAGGGTGAGGAGGGGGTGAGCGCGGCGCCTTCTGAAATTTGCCCAAAATGGCCGTTGCCATAAACGGCGGCGCTGGAGATCGAAATGACCTTCGTCGTCGAGGCGTCTTGTCTGACCCATTCCAGCAGTTCAATCGACGGCAAAACCGTTCGATGAAAGTCTTCGAGTGGGTTTGCAATTGCCACGCCCACGGACGATCCTCCCGCAAGGTGAAACACCGCTTCTGGTGTGAAGCATTGCTTCTGCAGCAGACGGAGGTTGGCCACAGATACGTCGCCATTGATCCACGGCCACAGACCGGCAGCCCGCGCGCTGGGCTCCGGCCAAAGTCCGTGTCCTAGTCCGGCAACCCGGTGCCCGCCCTCTGAAAGATGCCGTACCAGATGCATGCCGATGAATCCACGGGCTCCGGTCACGAAGAACTGCGCCACTAGCTCTCCCGGGTAGCTACGAATGAATACAAGCGTCCCGGCCTGTTGTCGACGCACTGCAGGAGGAAGCGCACGAAACGCCAGATATTCGGCCTGGAGAGAGCAGATTCGAGCACGCGGCGAACTCCGGGGAGTCCCAGTGACGCCCGGGACGCGAGCTCGGATTGCATGGACCTTTCGGTGTGGGGGGCGAGATTGATGGGGCTTTCGAACGGCGCCAATGTCGCAATGATTCGCAGGCCCGCCTGGGTAAGCGCGCTCTGGTACTCGGTGAGCCTGAAAGCGTTCTCGCCGCCATAGTGCCTGTGCAGTGGATGGTTCTCCAGGAAGATCGGGAGGTCTCTGCTGGTGGAGATCACGTGCTCGCGCAGAGCGAGCAATCGGCCGCCCGGTTTCAATACGCGATAGAACTCCCGGCACGCAGCGGGCAGGTTTCTTGCGTGATGCAGGGCCGCTCGAGCGATGAGCACATCGAATGTCGCGTCGGCAAAGGGCAGAAGCTCGGCATGCTCCTGGTTCACCGTGATCGAAAGGCCCGACTCCCCGGCCAAGGAGCGTATCGCGCCTGCGCCAACAAGGTCGCTGGGATCCGGCTCCAGGGCAGTCACTGAAAAACCGTCTCTCGCCAGAGCAAAGCTCGCAATGCCGCGACCTGCGCCGATGTCCAGTGCCGTTCCCGGCCTCGCAGGCAGGTACTCGCGGACTGCGGCCCATTCCGGGCTCTGCCAGTATCGAGTTGCAGCCTCCAGCAGTGGATCATCATAGTAGGCAGCCAGCACAAGTTCTTCGTTTCCGGGCTGCTCACGCAGCCACGACACCGCTGTCTCCCAAGTCGCATGCGGACCCGACGCAGCGACCGAAGGCTCGCCCACCATCATTCCTCCCGGTTCTCGCGAGGGCTTCCGTCGACGCAGGCGGTTGATGTTGCGCTCACGCGACCAGCCTCAGGCAAGCAACTCCGCGTGCTCCGGCCGCCCGATCGACATCCAGAGGCTTGCCTTCGTGCACGTCGAAGAATCTGGCGTTGGCGATGTCTTTCGGCTCCGCTCGATGCCAACCCTGCGCGGAATAGCCAAAGTACTCGATATCGTGTCGAGCGGGAGCGAAAGCCTCCACGACCTGCTGCAACAGCGTGCAGTCGAAAACCTGATACCACCCGTGTATCCCGCGCTGACCGAACGGAACAGTAATCAGGCAGAGGCCTCCCGGCTTCAGGATTCGGCGAAATTCGCGCACCGCGGCTGCAAATCCCGCAGAATCACTCTCATTCTTTGATTTGTCTTTTGTATAGAGCAGGGTGTTGTCGAGTCCGATATGTTCTATCGTGGAGACACTCACGACCACGTCAAATGTACCGGTGGCAAAGTCGGTCTTCCTCAGGTCGCCAAAGACGTATGAGATAGAACGCTGCCAGAAGGCCTGCTTCTCCGGAGATAGTGTCATCACCGTTAGCCTTGTCTTATCAAGCGGCAGGCGCTCAACGAGGTGGCGATAGTTCAAGGCCGAGCCGGCATCCAGCATCGTTCCGGGCGCGCTTGGCAATTGAGAGAAAACCCATGGGTACTCGACAACACGTTCATCGATGCTGATGCCATATCCCGGAGGAAGCGGTGCATCGCTGCGAAGAAGTCCATGATCAATGGACTTGCTGATGGCAGCCTTCTTGGCGGTGTAGTACCCCGGACTCCACGGGCGCCTGCCGCCCATCAGGTAAAGGGGGGTGGCGCAGCAATCTGCGAATTCCTTGAGTGCGAATGTCATATCCCTGCATCGTACCAAACCACTTTGAGGTCGGGTCTATATGATCGCGTACGTGCCCGTCAGTGACAGGCGCGGGTACCCGGACCGTGGGTGTCGGAGAGGGAGTCAAGGCTGTGCAGGTGGCAGAGGACAGTGCCGGAATGTTGTCGAAACCGGCCATCGGCGCTTCAGCTTCGACAACGGTCGGACGACGTGACATTCCGCGGCCTCGGGGAGCGCGATATCGAGCGCATATTGCCTGGCGCGGAATGCCGTGCGGAGAGGAGACCGGCCAATGCCGCCTCTTTCAAGTCAATCCGCGTTCAACCCGCATCCCAGGTCCGGTGACCTGCACGTTGCGTAGTGTCCACCGGGCCGGAGCAGGGAGGCCGCACTGTCTGGTACGGCGCTGCGGCACTACAATCCGGCTTGATTGAGACAACGAGGAAGCTCTCCCTGTCCGTTCGGGTCCAAAAGGTGTGCGACCGGCTAGGTTGGGGGAGGCTCAGGCATGAGATGCCCGCTCTCTACGGCATGGATGCATTCAATTCAGATCAGATGAATTGCCTGCGGGAGGCTGGTCCGATGATGGTTGGCAGGGGTTGATATGTGGAAGCGACTGATACCGCCGCTGATGCTGAAGGCAGAGAGCGACGCCATGTTGCACCTTGACGTTCTGCGCTTCGTGTCATCGTGCGGAATAGTCTTGCATCATTCTCTGGAGTTCTGGTTCCCCGCGGATGTGCGGGGCAGGGTGCTTGGATACACACAGAATCTGGCGCTCTTTGTCGACCTGTTCTTCGTGATTTCCGGCTTCGTGATTACATACGTGTACTCGGGAAGAATCGGGAATGGCGCAGACTTCGGTCGGTTCATGCAGCGCCGGATCGGCAGACTCGTGCCGCTTCATCTTGCGACCATGTTTGCCGCGATCGTTCTCGCGGCCACAGTGCTTGCCGCCGGTCTTCCCTATCCGACCGCTCCTGCGTTTACCGGACGCTGCATAGCCAGTACTGCACTTCTGGTCCATGCGATTTTTCCCTGCGGCGGCATTCCGTTCAATTCAGTAAACTGGTCAATCAGCGTCGAGATGGCTCTCTACGTGCTGTTTCCGATGATGCTATTCCTTGCCAGGCGATCCGTCCGGCTGGCATGGGCTCTCAGCGGTCTTGCTGTTCTGGCGGGATTTGCGTGGTGGCGAGACTGGATTGACATCTACCCCATCCTGCGCGGCATCGCGTCATTCGCTTTCGGTATGGGGTTGTATTTCTCGCGACGACAACTCGGGCGGTTGCGACACGCAGATCTCGCTCTTTCCGGCATGGTCCTGCTGTTGATCGTGGCCATGTTGTCCGGCGCTTCGGACGCCATTGTGTTGCTTCTGGTCTATGTCGTCGTATCACTGGCTGTTGCGGCGGACATGCGGAAGGCGCGGCCCATGGTCCGCAATCTGGCACCGCTTGGGCAGCTCACGTATTCGATTTACATGATTCACCAGCTGGTTATCGTCGTGATTGTCAATGCCCTGGGTGACAAGCTATTGGGGTTGTCCGGGATCTTGATGGTGGGACTTACGCTGTTTGCGTATTCTGTCGTCTTTCTATTGGCATACCTGTCCTACCGGTTCTTCGAGACTCCGTGTCGGCGCTTGATAGATGGACTGCCAATCTTTGGATCGAGGCCGGGATAGAGTGATGCATGAGCTCTTACGTGGCCTTTTGGGCATCGCTGTTTGTGTCGGTGGGTTGGTACTGGTGACATCGGGATTGTTGGTTGAATGCGCGTTGTAATCTTTTCGCCATTCTTTTTTCCCGAGGAGATCTCGACCGGGCGTTACAACACCGCGCTGGCGCGGGAGTTGGTGCAGGGCGGCGCCACTGTAGAAGTGTTCGCGTCTCATCCGGTGTATCCGAGCTGGCATCCACGGCGTTCGGCGGACCAGCTGCCCGGAATGCATATCAATCGGGGCGGCGCCTGGATGCGATACCCCGTACAACAGGCCCTTCGTCGCATACTGCTTGAGGTGTGGTTCGCGTCTCACGTCGCCTTGAGCCTGCTTCTGAAGCGGCCAAGGGCGGACCGCATCGTCGTGATATTCCCACCCGTATTGCTGGCCCTGGCGATCCGCTGCTTCATGCCCGGCCGAATCCCGAGAATTGGCATCGTCCATGACCTCCAGGGTGTCATGGCAAGAAATGGCTTGGTTCGTTCGATTGCGCGCTGGATGGAGCGTCGAGCGCTTGGCAGCTGCGACAAGCTCGTATTCCTCTCCAATTCGATGGCGAGGCGGGCAACGTCACTCTACGGTCTCGCTTCGAGCAGCGTGGTTGTGCACTATCCTTTCTTGACGCTGCTGCCGGCGTGTGCCCCCGGTCATCTACTGGAGAATGAGCTGCCGGAGGGGGCCATTCACGTCGTCTACTCCGGAGCGCTGGGCGAGAAGCAGGAGCCGGAAAGGCTTTTTGGCTTCATGAGTGAGTTGGTGGCGCGAAACCCCAGTCTTCGCTGTCATATTTTCTCGGACGGCCCCCATTTCGAAAGGCTCCGCGCAAATGCGAACCTGACTGGAAGCAGGGTGGAGTTTCATGGGCTGGTGCCTGAGCGCGCACTGGCGGAGCTGTACGCCCGCTCTACCATCCAGGTTGTGCCTCAGGCGCGTGGCACAGGCGATGGCGCACTACCTTCTAAACTTCCGAATCTCATCGCTGCTGGCGTGCCTGTGTTTTTGATATGTGACGAAGACAGCGAAGCCGCAGCTCTTGTGCGCCAGGCGGCAGGCTCCGTCGGATGTAGCGCCGATGTGTTCGACTCGCCCGAGACCTTCCGGCTCTTTGATGGCTTTCTGGATGCCGTGCTTCACCAGTCGCGCGCATCCAGGATCCAGTCGCAGCGCGATTTCGTTCGGAGGATGTTTGGGGTGGCGGCAGTGGTGGAGGAAATCCTAAAGCCAAATTAATGGCGTGAAGTCCGACTGCAAGTAATGTTCTCTCGTCGATTGCGCTGGCAGGGGCAGACTCTTGGCTCATCAGATTCGCGGACTGAGCCCTCGATTTGCTGATACAACCAAGGTCCTACAGACGTGGGCAGTTCGGGCATAGCAATTTCCCGCTTGCGGGCGCCAAATTTTGTCGACTGGTAGTTGCAAGAGCCGCCGTACATTTCGCATACTTCCCCTGCCGGTGCAGTATAGTCTGTCGCGGAAAGGAGACAGGACGCGGTGATCCAGAGAGCATCCCAAGTCACGGATGACGAGGGGGGGCAAGAAGCGCCGGCGCTGGCAGGCGGAGAATCCGCCCCTGTGCTGCATTCTGCGCCGTCGCTGGTAGCCCAGCGTTCCGCCCCAGCGGGGGTTCAGGACTCAACGCTGAACTTGCGGCTCGATTATCCAGCCCGTGTCGATTTTTCGGTTGAGCATGCGCTTAAACGTTTTGGGGACATGGTGGGCTCCCTGTTTCTTGCCGTGCTTTTTTCGCCACTCATCGTGACGGTGTTCGCGGCCTCGGCGATTTATGGTGAATCGCCACTGTTTCGTCATCGCCGCGTTGGCCGTGACGGCAATCAGTTCGACTGCTTGAAGTTTCGCACCATGGTACCGAACGCCGAAGCAATGCTTGAAGATCTCCTCGCTTCGGATCCAGGGCTGCGCATTGAGTGGGAGCAGAATCAAAAGCTGAAAGACGACCCGCGCGTCACTCCGCTTGGCAAGTTCCTGCGCAGCACCAGCCTCGATGAATTGCCGCAGTTGTGGAATGTGCTGAAGGGGGAGATGAGCCTGGTCGGTCCTCGTCCCGTGACGCGAGAGGAGTTGCTGCGCTACGGGCGCAATGCGGTCATCTACATGCTGGTCCGTCCCGGTGTGACTGGGTTGTGGCAGGTCAGCGGTCGCAATAACGCCGAGTATCGCAAGCGCGTCGCAATGGACGTCTGCTACGTGAAGAACCAGAGCGCGGTGCTCGACACATGGATTCTCATGAAGACCGTGCTCGTGGTCGTCACGCGTCACGGCGCGTACTAGCTTCCCGGTAGCTCCCAGCCCCTGGTCCAGCGAGGACTTGCCTCCGGGAGTCCTATAGACTCCCTCAATGACCTCCCTAACCGCCTTCAAAGCCTACGACGTCCGCGGACGCATCCCTGACGAACTGAACGAAGACCTGGCCTACAAGATCGGCCAGTCCTACGTGGCCTTCCTCAAACCCAGACGCGTTTGCGTAGGCCGCGATATACGTCTCTCCAGCGACCAGCTGTGCAAAGCACTGGTGCGTGGCCTGACCGACTCCGGCGTCGACGTCTACGACATCGGCCTCTGCGGCACGGAGGGCGTTTACTTCGCAACGTTTTCCGGTGGCTTCGACGGCGGCATCATGGTCACCGCCAGCCACAATCCGCCGGACTACAACGGCATGAAGTTCGTGCGCGAACAGTCGAAGCCCATCAGCGCGGATACCGGCTTGATGGACATGGCGCGGCTCATCGAATCCGGCCAGCTACCGCCCAAGGCCGGCGCTCCCGGCCGGGTCACCTCGCTTGACATGAATGCACGCTACGACGCGCATCTGCTGGGCTACGTCGACCGCTCGAAGCTCAAGCCACTGAAGGTCGTGGTCAACGCCGGCAACGGTGGCGCAGGCATGGTCATCGACCGCCTCGAGCCGCACCTGCCATTCCAGTTCATCAAGGTCCACCACAACCCGGACGGCACCTTCCCCAACGGCGTACCCAACCCGATGCTGGAGGAGAACCGCCAGTCCACCATCGACGCGATCAGGCAGCACAGGGCCGACGTAGGCCTCGCCTGGGACGGCGACTTCGACCGCTGCTTCTTTTTCGATGAGCACGGCACCTTCATCGAGGGTTACTACCTGGTGGGCCTGCTGGCTGAGGTATTCCTGAAGCGCGAGAAGGGCGCGCGGATCGTCCATGATCCGCGCCTCACCTGGAACACGCTGGACATCGTGGCCAGGAATGGCGGCAAGGCCGTGCTGTCGAAATCAGGCCATGCCTTCATCAAGCAGGTGATGCGGGAAAGCGATGCTGCCTATGGCGGCGAGATGAGCGCGCATCACTATTTCCGCGAGTTCGCCTACGCGGACAGCGGCATGATCCCCTGGCTGATCGTCCTGCAGGTGATCAGCGAGTCCGGCAAGAGCCTCTCAGACCTGGTGGGCGAGCGCATGCGGCTGTTCCCCGCGAGCGGCGAGATCAACCGCAAGCTCGCTCCCGAGAAGGGTGGAGCGAAGGCCGTGCTGGCGCGCGCCGAGGCGCAATACAAGGCGCAGGCGAAGGCCGTGGACTTCACCGACGGACTCTCCATGGAGTTCGACCAGTGGCGATTCAACCTGCGCGCTTCCAATACCGAGCCACTGGTGAGGCTGAACGTGGAATCGCGTGGCGATGAGGCCTTGATGCAGGCCAAGACCAGGGAGCTGCTGGCGCTGATGGATGCCTGATCGGCGCAGCCCGCTCAGCCAGTTGTCAGGGCCAGCTCCATCTGCGCACTGGCCAGCCATTCAGGGTGATCCAGGTACCACTGGACGGTGGCCCTGATCCCGGTCTGGAAGCTGTAGACAGGGCGCCAACCGAGCTCCTGCTGGATCTTGCGCGAATCGATGGCATAGCGGCGGTCATGCCCCGGCCGGTCCGCCACATGCGAGATCAACCGCTCGTGCATCGAACCGGTGGGCCGCAGTTCATCGAGCAACCTGCAGAGGGTGCGGACGACATCAACGTTGGTCAGTTCGTTTGC
>Ga0315910_10004515_pt1 | contig 11622 bp, 12 predicted proteins | sample EdamamesoilMG_FD_204470 | JGI IMG/M metagenome (GOLD analysis project Ga0315910, IMG submission 204470) | Garden soil microbial communities collected in Santa Monica, California, United States - Edamame soil | ecosystem: Environmental > Terrestrial > Soil > Garden | place: USA: California...
GGCCGAGGCGCTGGCGCTGCTGTGGCCGTATGCGGCCGAGTGGTTCGAGGACGATGCGGTCGACCGCGCCGCGGCGGCCGATGGCATCGGGCCGGCCTGGAGCACGCTCAAGCCCGCGTGGCTCGCCGACGTCGGGCCGGTGCTCGCCGAGGCGACGCTGTCGCCTGCCGCCGAGACGCCGTTCCGCTCGACCGGCAAACAGGGTCGCCACAGCGAACACATGGGCTACCTGCTCGCCGAGATGCAGTCGCTGCAGCGCACGTTCCCGGGGGCGGTCTGGTGAACGCCGTCGCGGTGCCCGCGTCGCTCGACGCTGCCGCGGCGTGGCGCGTGCTCGAGGGCGTGCTCGACCCGGAGGTGCCGGTGCTCTCGGTCGTCGAGCTCGGCATCGTGCGCGATGTCGCGATCGCCGGCGAACGCGTCGAAGTGACGTTGACGCCGACCTACTCGGGCTGCCCGGCCACCGAGGCGATCGAGGCGGCCGTCGTGCAGGCGCTGCGCGCTGCCGGTGCGGCCGACGTGCGTGTGCACACCCGCCTCGCGCCGGCCTGGACGACCGACTGGATCGGGCCCGCCGCCGCCGAGAAGCTGCGCCGCTACGGCATCGCGCCGCCGCACGTCGCGTCCGTCGGGAACGAACGACCGATGCGTTTCCACCCGCGCGGCATCGCCTGCCCGCGCTGCGAGAGTCGGCACACGCAGCGCCTCTCGGCCTTCGGCGCGACCGCCTGCAAGGCCCTGTATCGCTGCCTCGACTGTCTCGAGCCCTTCGAGCACTTCAAGCCGATCTGAGCCGATGAGCCTCCAGTTCCACCCGCTGCCGGTGAAGAGCGTGACGCGTGACGCCGATGCGCTGATCGTCGGATTCGACGTCCCGGGGCCGCTGCGCGACACCTACCGCTTCGTGCAGGGCCAGTACCTGACGTTGCGCGCGGAGGTCGGCGGCGACGACCTGCGCCGTTCGTACTCGATCTGCAGCGGCCTCGACGACGGCGGGCTGCGCGTCGGCATAAGATTGTTGCCGGGCGGTGTGTTCTCGGGCTGGGCAGCGGAACACCTCCAGCCTGGCAGCACGCTGCAGGTCCTGCCGCCGCAAGGCCGCTTCAACGTGCCGCTCGACCCGCAGGCGCGCCGCCACGTTCTGCTGATCGCCGCCGGCAGCGGCATCACGCCGATGCTCTCGCTGATCCGCACGACGCTGGCGCGCGAGCCGCACGCACGCTGCACGCTCGTCTACGGCAACCGACGACTTTCGAGCACGATGTTCCGCGAGGAACTCGAGGACCTGAAGGACCGCTACCTGACGCGCTTCACGCTGCACCACGTGTTCTCGCGCGAGGCGCAGGACGCACCGCTGTTCAACGGCCGGCTCGACGAGGATCGCATCGGCATCTTCCTGCGCACGCTGGTCCCCGCGGCAACGGTCGACGAAGCCTTCGTCTGCGGGCCGGCCGGCATGATCGACGCAGCCGTGGCCGCGCTCGGCGCGGCCGGTGTTGCGGCAGCGCATGTGCATGTCGAGCGTTTCGGCGACGTCAACGCAGCGGGCGCACACCACGTCGAGGCTCGCGACACCGACCACGCGCAGGTCACGCTCGTCCTCGACGGGCTCGAGCGCGCGGTCGAGTTCCGCCTCAGCGACCCGTCGATCCTCGACGCGGCCCGCCGCACCGGGCTCGACGTGCCCTACTCGTGCAAGGCCGGCGTCTGCTCGACCTGCAAGGGCCGCCTGCTCGAAGGCGAGGTGCGCATGGACCGCAACTTCGCCCTGACCGCCGACGAGGTCGAGGCGGGCTTCGTGCTGTGCTGCCAGGCGCACCCGCTGACCGATCGCGTCGTCATCACCCTCGATCAGCGCTGATGGCTCGCGGACGCTCGCCCGATTTCGACCTCAACCGCGAGTCCATCGTACGGACCGCGGCACGTCTGTTCGCCGCACAGGGCTACCCCGGCACCTCGATGAGCGACCTGGCGCGCGCCTGCGGGATCTCCAAGCCGCTGCTCTACCACTACGTCGACGACAAGTATCAGCTGCTGCTCGAGATCACCGACGGACATGTCTCGCGGCTGGAAGCGCTTGTCGCCGAGGTCGATGCGCTGCGGCTCGCGCCGGCCGAACGGCTGCGCCAGCTGATCGGGCGCTTCGTGCACGAGTACGCGCAGGCGCGCCAGGACCACGCCGTGCTGACCCAGGACGTCAAGTTCCTCGAGACGCGCGACCGCAACCGCGTGCTGAAGAAGGAGCGCCACGTCGTCGCCGCGTTCGCCGCGACGATCGGCCAGGCGCGCCCCGAACTGGCGCGCGCCGCGCTCGACAAGCCGCTGACGATGCTGCTGTTCGGGATGATCAACTGGATGTACACGTGGCTGAAGCCCGGCGGCTCGCTCGGCCACGACGACATCGCGCCGATCGTCGCCGATCTCTTCCTCGGCGGGCTCGGCGCGGTGCGCGCGCCGGTCGCCGCACCGGTCTCAGTAGAAGTCCCGGACTGATTCGTCGACCGATCAGTCAACAATAAGTCACGCCCCCAAGGAGACAACCCATGCGCCTCACCCGCTCCCTGCTCTGCGCCGCGCTCGTCGCCGCCGCCGGCACCGCCCACGCCGACATCAACGTCGGCGTCACCGTCTCGGCGACCGGCCCGGCCGCCTCGCTCGGCATCCCCGAGCGCAACACGATCGCGCTGATGCCCAAGACGATCGCCGGGCAGAAGATCAACTACATCGTGCTCGACGACGCCTCCGACACGACGCGCGCGGTCTCGAACGCGCGCAAGCTGATCACCGAGGACAAGGTCGACATCGTGCTCGGCTCGACGACGACGCCGAACTCGCTGGCGATGATCGACGTGGTCGCGGAGGCCCAGGTGCCGATGATTTCGATGGCCGCCTCGGCGCGCATCGTCGAACCGGTCGATGCAAAGAAGAAATGGGTCTTCAAGACGCCGCAGAACGACATCATGATGTCGCTCGCGATCGTCACCCACATGGCCAACAACGGCGTCAAGTCGGTCGGCTTCATCGGCTTCGCGGATGCCTACGGCGAAGGCTGGTACGGCGAGTTCGGCAAGGTCGCGGCGATCAAGGGCATCCAGATCGTCGCCAACGAGCGCTACGCGCGCACCGACACCGCGGTCACCGGCCAGGTGCTGAAGATCATCGCCGCCAAGCCCGATGCGGTGCTGGTCGCCGGCTCGGGCACGCCGGCCGCGCTGCCGCAGAAGACGCTCAAGGAGCGCGGCTACACCGGCAAGTACTACCAGACCCACGGCGTCGCCAACAGCGACTTCCTGCGCGTCGGCGGCAAGGACGTCGACGACACCTACCTCCCGTCCGGGCCGGTGCTGGTCGCCGATCAGCTGCCCGCGTCGCACCCGGTGCGCAAGTCGGCGCAGGCCTACGTGGCGGCCTACGAGGCGGCCCATGGCAAGGGCTCGGTCTCGACCTTCGGCGCGCACGCCTGGGATACCGGCCTGTTGATGGCCGCTGCGGTGCCGGCCGCGCTGAAGAAGGCGCAGCCCGGCACGCCGGCCTTTCGCGCCGCGCTGCGCGACGCGCTCGAGGAGGTCAAGGACGTCGCCGGCGCGCACGGCATCTTCAGCATGTCGCCGACCGACCACCTCGGGCTCGACCAGCGCGCCTACGTGATGGTCAAGATCGTCAACGGCGCGTGGAAGTACCAGCCCTGATGCGCTGACAATCCGCGTCGTGGAGCACTACGACGCGGCCGTCATCGGTGCCGGCGCCGCCGGCCTGCATTGCGCCGCGATCGCCGGGCAGCTCGGCCTGAAGGTCCTGCTGCTCGACCACGCGACCAAGGTCGCCGAAAAGATCCGCATCTCCGGCGGCGGGCGCTGCAACTTCACGAACCGCGACGCCGGCCCGGCCAACTTCGTGTCGGCGAACCCGCACTTCTGCCGCTCGGCGCTGGCGCGCTATACGCCGGCCGACTTCGTCGCGCTGGTCGAGCGCCACGGCATCTCCTGGCATGAGAAGCACCGCGGCCAGCTGTTCTGCGACCGCTCGGCCGAGGACATCATCGGGATGCTGCTGCGTGAGTGCGATGCCGGCGGTGTGACGCGCCGCCAGCCATGCCGGGTCGCTGCCGTGCGCGGCAGCGACGTCGGCTTCGAGCTCGACACGGAAGCCGGCGCGGTGCGGACGGCCCGTCTCGTGATCGCCTGCGGCGGCCTCTCGATCCCGAAGATCGGCGCGAGCGACTTCGGCTACCGCATCGCATCGCAGTTCGGCCACGCGCTCGTCGAGACCGCACCGGCGCTCGTGCCGCTGACCTTCGACGCTGCCACCTGGGCGCCTTTCGCCGCGCTCGCGGGCCTGTCGCTCGAGGTCGGCATCGAGACCGGCAGCGGCAAGGGGCGCACACGCTTCGTCGAGGACCTGCTGTTCACCCACCGCGGCCTGTCGGGTCCTGCGGTGCTGCAGATCTCGACCTTCTGGCGTCGCGAGCAGCCGCTGCGGATCGACCTGGCGCCCGGCCAGGACGTCGCGGCGCGACTCCGCGACGCGAAGCGCCATTCGCGTCGCCGACTCGGCAACGAACTGGCCGAATGGCTGCCCCGGCGGCTCGCTGACGCCTGGCTGGCCGCCCAGCCCGGCCTCGCGGACAAGCCGATGCCCGACGCCCGCGACGACGACCTGCGGCGCCTTGCCGAACGCCTGCAGCGCTGGGAACTGCAACCCGACGGCGACGAGGGCTACCGCAAGGCCGAGGTCACCCGCGGTGGGGTCGACACCCGCGAACTGAACTCGCAGAGCCTGGAGAGCCGGCGCATGACCGGGCTGCACTTCATCGGCGAGGTGGTCGACGTGACCGGCTGGTTGGGCGGCTACAACTTCCAGTGGGCCTGGGCGAGCGCGGCGGCCTGTGCCCGGGCGATGGCCGCGGCCGGACGGCCGGAAAGTGCCCACTGACGCCCGTTGCAGGGCCTGCGGACTCAGGCTATAATCGCGGTCTTTGCTGGTAACCCGCCCCCGTACATGACTACCATTCGCGTCAAGGAAAACGAGCCGTTCGACGTCGCCCTGCGCCGTTTCAAGCGCACCATCGAAAAGCTCGGCCTGCTGACCGACCTGCGTGCCCGCGAGTTCTACGAGAAGCCGACCGCCGAGCGCAAGCGCAAGAAGGCTGCCGCGGTCAAGCGCCACTTCAAGCGCGTCCGCAGCATGCAGCTGCCCAAGAAGCTCTACTGACCACAGCACAGTACCTTTACCGGCACACCGAGCCCGCGCGGAGCACCGTCGCGGGCTTTGTCGTTCATGGAGGGCCGATGAGCCTCAAGGACCAGATCACCGAAGACATGAAGACGGCGATGCGCGCCAAGGACGCACCGCGCCTGCTGACGATCCGCGGCCTGCTCGCGGCGCTGAAGCAGAAGGAGGTCGACGAGCGCATCGTGCTCGACGACGCCGCGGTCGTCGGCATCGTCGACAAGCTGATCAAGCAGCGCAAGGACTCGATCGCCCAGTTCGGCGCGGCCGGCCGCAGCGACCTGGTCGACAAGGAGACCGCCGAGCTGAAGGTGCTCGAGGGCTACCTGCCGCAGCGCCTGTCGGCAGAGGAGATCGGTGCGGCGGTCGGCGCGATCGTGGCCGAGCTGGGTGCCGGCGGCCCCGGCGACATGGGCAAGGTGATGGGCGCAGTGAAGGCGAAGCTCGCCGGCAAGGCCGACATGTCGCTCGTGTCGGCTGCGGTCAAGCAGGCGCTGAACAAGTAAGCTCGGCCCATGAGCACCCACCTGCCGATCCGCCAGATCGACACCGACGTCTGCGTCGCCCCCCAGCTCGACCCGCAGGCGATGGCCGAGCTCGCCCGGCTCGGCTTCCGCAGCGTCGTCAACAACCGGCCCGACTTCGAGCACGGGCCGGACCAGCCGACCAACGCGGCGATCGAGGCGGCAGCCCGGGCGGCAGGCCTGGAATACCGCTTCCTGCCGGTCAACGGCGGTTACCAATCGCCCGAAGAGATCGCCCGGATGGCCGAGTTGCTCGCCGAACTGCCGCGCCCGCTGCTCGCGTTCTGCCGCAGCGGCGCGCGCTCGACGCGGCTCTACGCGGCGGCCGTCGCCGGCTGACGGCACGCCCGCCGTTACGCAGAACCGCTTAGGGGAAGACCCCCCGCCGCCCGCCTGGGGCGGCTGCCTAGAATTCCGTGCCTCCCGCACCGGGAGGCGACCCGGCTGCGACCGCGCGTCATGACCACAACGATCGGAGACCCCGTGTCCCCCCTGCTCACCCTGTCCCGCTGGATCGACCGGCTCAACGACTTCGTCGGCCGCTGGGTCGCGTGGCTCGCGCTCGCGGCCGTGCTGATCAGCGCCGCCAACGCCGTCTCGCGCAAGGCGTTCGACCTGAGTTCGAACGCCTTCCTCGAGGTGCAGTGGTACCTGTTCTCGGCGGTCTTCCTGCTCGCCGCCGGCTACACGCTGCTGCGCCAGGAACACGTCAAGATCGACGTGGTGCTCGGCCGCTTCGCGCGGCGCACGCAGGTCAAGGTCGAGATCGTCTGCATCGTCGTCTTCCTGCTGCCCTTCGTGATCGTCGTCATCGACCTCGTGATGCCGCTCGTGATCGGCGCCTACCGCAGCGGCGAGATGTCCTCGAGCGCCGGCGGCCTGATCCGCTGGCCGGTGTTCGCGCTCGTGCCGGCCGGCTTCACGCTGCTCGGGCTGCAGGGCATTTCCGAGCTGATCAAGCGGATCGCCTTCCTGAAGGGGCTGGTCGACGACCCGGGCAAGAAGGGCGCCGGCAAGACCGCCGAGCAGGAACTCGCCGATGAACTGCGCCGCCAGGCCGAAGGAGCGCAGCGATGATCGCCTTCATCTCGGCCAACATGGCCCCGATCATGTTCGCGGGGCTGTTCCTGTTCCTGCTGATCGGCTTTCCGGTCGCGTTTTCGCTCGCCGCCTGCGGCCTGTTCTTCGGCTTCGTCGGCATCGAGCTCGGCCTGCTGCCGGCCTCGCTGATGCAGGCGCTGCCGCTGCGCATCTTCGGCATCCTCAGCAACGACACGCTGCTGGCGATTCCCTTCTTCACCTTCATGGGCCTGATCCTCGAGCGCTCCGGCATGGCCGAGGACCTGCTCGACACGATCGGCCAGCTGTTCGGCCCGATCCGCGGCGGCCTCGCGATCGCAGTGGTGCTGGTCGGCGCGATGCTCGCGGCGACGACCGGCGTGGTCGCCGCCTCGGTGATCTCGATGGGGCTGATCTCGCTGCCGATCATGCTGCGCTACGGCTACGACCGGCGCCTGGCGGGCGGCGTGATCGCGGCCTCCGGCACGCTCGCGCAGATCATCCCGCCGTCGCTGGTGCTGATCGTGCTGGCCGACCAGCTCGGCCGCAGCGTCGGCGACCTCTACAAGGGCGCGTTCATCCCCGGCTTCGTGCTCACGTTGATGTACATCGGCTGGGTCGTGGCGGTCACGCTCTGGAAGCCGGAGCGTGCGCCGGCGCTGCCGCCCGAGGCGCGCACGATCCGCGAGCCCGACGGCACGCCCGGGCTGCGATCGCTGGGCGTGCTCTTCGTCATCTCGGTCGCGGCGGCCCTGCTGTTCGCGCGCAGCCGTCCCGACACGACGCCGACCGACGAGCTGATCGTCGTCTCGATGTGCGTCGGCGTCGGCACGGCGTTCGTGCTGTCGGTGCTGAACCGCCTGCTCAAGCTGAAGCTGCTGTCGCAGATGGCCGAGCGCGTGACCTTCGTGCTGATCCCGCCGCTCGCGCTGATCTTCCTCGTGCTCGGCACGATCTTCCTCGGCATCGCGACGCCGACCGAAGGCGGTGCGATGGGTGCGGTCGGTGCGCTCGTGATGGCGATCAGCCGCCGGCGCCTGAACCTGCACCTGATGAAGCAGGCGATGGACACGACGACCAAGCTGTCGTGCTTCGTGCTGTTCATCCTGATCGGCGCGACCGTCTTCAGCCTGTCGTTCCAGGCGGTCGACGGCCACAAGTGGGTCGAGCACCTGCTCGCCGGCCTGCCCGGCGGCCAGCTCGGCTTCCTGATCGTCGTCAACATCCTCGTCTTCCTGCTCGCGTTCTTCCTCGACTTCTTCGAGCTCGCGTTCATCGTCGTGCCGCTGCTCGCGCCGGTGGCCGACAAGCTCGGCATCGACCTGGTCTGGTTCGGCGTGCTGCTCGCGGTCAACATGCAGACCTCGTTCATGCACCCGCCGTTCGGCTTCGCGCTGTTCTACCTGCGCAGCGTCGCGCCGACCGAGGACTACACCGACCGCGTCACCAAGCGCCCGATCGCCCGCGTGACGACCGGGCAGATCTACTGGGGCGCGGTGCCGTTCGTCGTGATCCAGATCGTCATGGTCGGCATGATCATCGCCTTCCCCAACCTCGTGTCGGGCGGCCTGGGCACGAAGGCCAAGCTCGACACCAGCAACGTCAAGATCGAGATCCAGGCGCCCGAGAAGGCCGAGGAGCGCAGCATGGAGGACCTGTTCGGCACCAAGCCGGCGGCGAGCGCGCCGGCAAAGTAGGGTCGAACGCCGGATCCAAGGACCGAGGCCCCGCCGGGTTCGCACCCGGCGGGGCCTCGGTCCTTGCGGCGCGGGCGGCGCGTCGCTGCGCCGCCCTCGATCACACCCCGGTCACAGCTTCTGCTGCTGCATGAAGTCGTCGAAGCCGGACTCGGTGAAGCGGAACCACAGGTTCTGGTCGGCGCGGAACTTGGCGTAGTCGTCGTAGACCTTCTTCCAGCTCGGGTTCTTGGCCGAGATCTCGCTGTACAGCCCCATCGCCTCCTTGAAGGCCGCGTCCATCACGTCCTTCGGGAAGCGCACCAGCTTCGTGCCGCCGGCCACCAGCTGGCGCAGCGCTTCCGGGTTGCGGGCGTCGTAGCGCGCCTGCATGTCGGTGTGCGCGTAGGCCGCGGCGCACTCGACGATGCCCTTGTACTCGGGCGTCAGCGCGTCGAAGGCCTTCTGGTTGACATACAGGTCGAGCTGCGGGCCACCTTCCCACCAGCCGGGGTAGTGGTAGTTCGGGGCGACCTTGTTGAAGCCGAGCTTCTGGTCGTCGTAGGGGCCGACCCATTCGGCCGCATCGATCGTGCCCTTCTCGAGCGACTGGTAGATCTCGCCGCCCGGGATGTTCTGCGGCACCACGCCGAGGCGCTCGCAGACCTTGCCGGCGAAGCCGCCGACGCGGAACTTCAGCCCCTTCATGTCGGCGAGCGACTTGATCTCCTTGCGGAACCAGCCGCCCATCTGCGCGCCCGTGTTCCCCATCGGGAAGCTGGTCATGTTGTACTTCGCGTAGAACTCGCGCATCAGCTTGAGGCCGTTGCCCTCGTACATCCACGCGGTCATCTGGCGGCTGTTCAGGCCGAACGGGATCGCGCAGGCGAGCGCGAAGGTCTCGTCCTTGCCGAAGAAGTAGTACGGCGCGGTGTGCGCGCACTCGACGGTGCCGTTCTGCACGCCGTCGACGACACCGAACGCAGGCATCAGCTCGCCGCCGGCATGGGTGGAGATCTGGAACTTGCCGCCGGTCATGTCGCTGACCTTCTTGGCGAACACGTCGGCGGCACCGAAGATGGTGTCGAGCGACTTCGGGAAGCTCGACGCGAGGCGCCAGCGGATGTTGGCCTGGGCATGCACGATGGCCGGCGCAGCGCCGGCGGCGAGCACGCCGGCCAGGCCGACCTGGCGGACGAAGGAACGACGTTCCATGCAGAAATCTCCTGTGCGAAGTGGGGAATGCGGATCGAACGCGCAAAATTCTAGGAGGCCCCCCCTGGCCCCCCTCCCGGTGTTTACCCGCCCGGTGTTTGCCCCGTCAGCGGCGCGGCCCGACGGCCGTCACGAACCGGCGATCTTCATGCGCTCGACGAGCACCGAGCCGATCGTCTTCGCGCCCATGTTGTAGGTGTCGGCGCCGACCGCGGCGATGCCCTTGAACATCTCACGCAGGTTGCCGGCGATCGTGATCTCGTGCACCGGGTGGCTGATGCGCCCGTTTTCGACCCAGAAGCCGGCGGCGCCGCGCGAGTAGTCGCCGGTGACGTAGTTCACGCCCTGGCCCATCAGCTCGATGACGAAGAGCCCGCGGTGCAGCTTGCGCAGCATCGCCTCGAGATCGTCGCCCGGCAACGTGCGCCGGCTCGTCAGGGTGAGGTTCTGCGATCCGCCCGCGTGCCCGGTGGTGCGCATGCCGAGCTTGCGTGCCGAGTAGCTCGACAGGAAGTAGCCCAGCACGACGCCGCCCTGCACGACATCGCGCGCGCGCGTGACGACACCTTCGTCGTCGAAGGCCGCGCTGCCCTTGCCGCGCAGCACGTGCGGATCCTCGTGCACGTCGATGTGCTCGGCGAGCACTGCCTTGCCGAGGCTGTCCTGCAGGAAGCTCGACTTGCGGTAGAGCGCCCCGCCGCTGGTCGCCTGCACGAGGGCACCCAGCAGTCCGGCAGCCACGGTCGACTCGAACAGCACCGGCACCTCGCAGGTCGGGATCTTGCGCGACGCGAGGCGCGACAGCGCGCGTTCGGCGGCATAGCGGCCGACCGCCTCGGGCGCGGCGAGTTCGCCCGGCGCGCGCATCGACGTGTACCAGGCATCGCGCTGCATGTCGTCGCCGCCGTCGCCGGGCAGCGAGGCGATCGGCGCGACCGAGATCGAATGGCGCGAGCTCGCGTAGCCGGCACGGAAGCCGCGGCTGTTGCCGGCGTAGAAGTGCGACTGCTGCGCCGAGACGCCCGCACCCTCGGAGTTCGTGATGCGCGCGTCGACGCCGAGCGCGGCGGCTTCGCAGCGCTGGGCGATCGCGACCGCGTCCTCGGCGCTGATCGACCAGGGATGGAACAGGTCGAGGTCGCGTGTCGCGGCGGCGCCCAGCGCGAGGTCGGCCTCGTCGGGCAGGCCGGCGGCGGGGTCCTCGGCCGTGAAGCGTGCGATGTCGTGCGCGGCGCGCACGGTCTGCTCGAGCGCGGCGCGCGAGAAGTCCGACGTGCTCGCGTTGCCGCGGCGCTGGCCGCTGTAGACCGTCACGCCGAGCGACTTGTCGCGGTTGCGCTCGACGTTCTCGATCTCGCCCTTGCGCACCGAGACCGACAGCCCGACGCCCTCCGAAACCTCGACGCCGGCCTCGCTCGCGCCGATCGACTTCGCGAACGCGAGCGCATCCTCGACGAGCTGCTGGAACTGCGGCTGCGCGTAGGCGAAACCCGGGGAGGATGCGGACATGGAGGCGGGCCGTGGCGTTGCGAGGGGCGCAGCTATCATAACGACGACCCTGCCGACCCTCCCGCGTCATCGACCATGCCCGCCCCCGCCCTCCCCGCCGACGCGACCGCCCCGGACGACGACTTCGACAGGCCGAGCAAGACCCAGCGCAAGAAGGCGTCGCACGAACTGCAGGACCTCGGCGAGGCGCTGGTGGCGCTGCCCGACGACCGCGTCGACGCGCTCGCGATCCCCGAGACGCTGCGCGACGCGGTGCGTGAGCACAGGCGCACGCGCACCCATGAAGGCCGGCGGCGCCAGATGCAGTACATCGGCAAGCTGATGCGCGGCATCGAGGTCGAGCCGATCCGCCAGGCCGTCACCGACATGCAGCTCGGCCGCGCCAAGGACGCGCTCGCACTGCACGAGGC
>Ga0315910_10004516_pt1 | contig 11620 bp, 11 predicted proteins | sample EdamamesoilMG_FD_204470 | JGI IMG/M metagenome (GOLD analysis project Ga0315910, IMG submission 204470) | Garden soil microbial communities collected in Santa Monica, California, United States - Edamame soil | ecosystem: Environmental > Terrestrial > Soil > Garden | place: USA: California...
GGCCGAAGACCTGGAACTGGCGCATCTTGTTGATGAGCACCGTGTGTCCGAGATGAAGATCCGGGGCGGTCGGATCGAAACCCGCCTTGATGCGCAGCGGTTTGCAGCGCGCGAGTTTCTTCAATAGTTCGCTCTCGACCAGCACTTCGCTGGTACCACGCGACAATTCGGCGATCTGTTCCTGCATTTCCGGTTTCGTCACTCGTTTTGCCAGGGTGCGATTGTCACGGGGGCGCGGAAATTCCACTACGCCCTTCACATCCCGCGCTCGCAAGCGTTGACCCTTTGTCGATCCGTGGGTTACGTTGTATAGATCGTGCCGAGCTTCATCAAGTCCGCGGTGCCGGGGCTTTCGACCCGGGCAGCCGTCATCTCCCAATTGGCCCTGGTGTCGTTCGCGGGACTGCTCGCCTTCCTGCCACGCGACTACGAGCGGCAGGCGAGTCCGGCCGCGGTCGAGCCGGCGCCGGCACAGGCCCCCGCGCCGAGCGCGGCGGATCCTGTGGTGCCGCAGCAGGCCAACATCGCCTTTTCGACCATAGAAGTAGTGGTCAGCCGCAACGACACGATGGACCGGCTGTTCCGCCGTTTCGAACTCAATCTCGCGGATCTCGCCATGCTGCGCGGTTTGCCCGAGCTGCGCACCCAGGTCGACCGGCTCAGGCCCGGTGAAATGCTGCGTCTCATGCATCGCGACGGCGAGCTCGTCGGCCTGGAGCGCAAGCTCTCCGACAGCGAGACCCTCAAGGTCACGCGTGACGAAAACGGGTTCAGCACCGACGTGCTCGAGAACCCGCTCGAGATCACCACGCGCACGGCCAGCGCCACCATCCAGAGCTCGCTGTTCCAGGCGTCGTCCGAGGCCGGACTCGACGACCGCGTTGCCCTCGAGCTCGCCGAGATCTTCCAGTACGACATCGACTTCGTGCTCGACATCCAGTCTCAGGACCGGTTCACGGTCATCTATGAAGAAGTCTCTCAGGATGGCTCGTTCCTGCGCACCGGCAAAATCCTGGCGGCCAAGTTCACCAACCAGGGACGCGAATACCGCGCGGTGCGCTACGTCGACGCACAGGGGCATGCCGAATATTTCACGCCGGACGGCAGGAGTCTTCGCAAGGAGTTCATCCGCGCCCCCGTGCAGTTTTCGCGGATCAGCTCGCGATTCAATCCGTCGCGCCGTCACCCGGTGCTCAACACCATTCGTGCGCATCGCGGTGTCGACTACGCCGCGCCGGTGGGAACGCCGGTGCGCGCCGCCGGCGAGGGACGGGTGCGCTTCGTCGGGCGACAGGGTGGCTACGGAAACGTCATCGAGCTGGAACATGGTTCCGGCGTCGTCACGGTGTATGGCCACCTCTCGCGCTTCGCGTCGCAGTTGCGCCGCGGTCAGCGCGTAGAACTCGGCCAGGTCATCGGTTACGTGGGCATGACAGGCCTCGCTACCGGACCGCACCTGCACTACGAGTACCGCGTCCGCGGCGTGCACAAGAATCCCCAGACCGTGAGCCTGCCCGACGCCGCGCCCATCAGCGCGGCCGACAGGGACCGCTTCCTCGCCGCCACCGCGGAAATGGTCAACATGATGGACCTGCCCGCCGGCCCGGCGCTCGTGGCCCGCTGACTCCCGAATCTCACTGTCACACTAATCAGGCCGGGCCTGTGCTCTCATACCGCCACAGAGAGCCGTCATGGATCAGCCCGACCTCCGTTCCCCGGACAACTACATCAATCGCGAGCTGTCGCTGCTCGCTTTCAACGAGCGCGTGCTGGCGCAGGCGCTCGACGAGCGGGTGCCGCTGCTCGAGCGCCTGAAATTCCTGTGCATCTCGTCCAACAACCTGGACGAGTTCTTCGAGATCCGCGTCGCCGGCCTGAAGCAGCGCATCGAACTCGGATCAGACCAACCGGGTCCCGATGGCCTGACCATCACGGAGCAGCTGCAGGCCATCCACGAGCGCACCAGCAGACTCGTACAGGCCCAGTACGCCTGCCTCAACGACGTCCTGCTGCCGGCACTGCGCGGCCAGGGCATCGAACTACTCGGGCGCGCATCCTGGGACGGCAAGACCGCGCAGTGGCTGGAGCAGCTCTTCGAACGTGAAGTGGAGCCCGTGCTCTCGCCACTGGCGCTCGACCCGGCGCGACCGTTCCCGCGCATCCAGAACAAGAGCCTCAATTTCATCGTGCGCCTGGCGGGCAAAGATGCCTTCGGTCGCGACACCGGCCTCGCGATCGTGCAAGCCCCGCGCTCCCTGCCGCGCGTGGTCGCGTTGCCCGAGGAGGACGGGCGCAGGAGATTCGTGTTGCTGACCGGGATCGTGCAGCAATTCGTGTCCAAGCTGTTTTCCGGCATGGACGTGCTCGGCTGCTACCAGTTCCGGGTGACGCGCAACAGCGACCTGTTCGTCGACGACGAAGAAGTCGACGACCTGCGGCGCGCGCTCGAGGGCGAGCTCGCGCACCGGCGCTACGGTGCGGCGGTGCGCCTCGAGGTATCGCGCGACTGCCCGCCCGATCTCGATTCTTTCCTGATGCGGCAGTTCACGCTCGGCGAGGTCGACTCCTACGAGGTGTCCGGGCCCGTCAATCTCAACCGGCTGGCGGCCATCTACGACCTGGTGCAGCGCCCGGATCTCAAGTACCCGATCTTCACGCCCGGACTGCCGCGCCGCGTGGCAGGTTCCACCGACCTGCTGGCGGTGATCCGCCAGAAAGACGTGCTGCTTCACCACCCGTTCCACAGCTTCGGACCGGTGCTCGATTTCCTGCGCAGTGCGGCGGCGGATCCGCGCGTGCTCGCCATCAAGCAGACGCTGTATCGCGCCGGTGACGAGTCGCCGATCGTGGATGCGCTGGTCACCGCGGCGCAATCCGGCAAGGACGTCACCGTCATCGTCGAGCTGCGCGCACGCTTCGACGAGGAAGCCAACATCGAGCTCTCCAACCGCCTGCAGGAAGCCGGCGCACACGTCATGTACGGCGTGGTCGGATTCAAGACGCACGCCAAGATGTCGATGGTCGTGCGCCGCGAAGCCGAGGGCCTGCGGCGTTACTGCCACCTGGGCACCGGCAACTACCACCCGCGCACCGCGCGCGGCTATACCGACTACAGCCTGTTCACCTGCGACCCGGAAATCGGGCAGGACGTGCACGAACTGTTCCTGCAGCTGACCAGTCTCACGCAGACTCCGCGCCTGACGCGGCTGCTGCAGTCGCCTTTCGGAATGCACGCGGCCGTTGTCGAGAAGATCGAGCGCGAGGCACGGAACGCGGCCGAGGGCCGCAAGAGCCGCATCATCGCCAAGATGAACGCGCTGGTGGATCCGCAGGTGATCGAAGCACTGTACCGGGCCTCGCGTGCCGGCGTGCAGATCGACCTGATCATCCGCGGCTTGTGCGCTCTGCGCCCGGGAATTCCCGGGGTTTCGGAGAACATCCGGGTGCGTTCCGTCGTCGGCCGGTTCCTGGAACACTCGCGCGTCTTCTATTTTCTCAACGCCGACGGCTCCGGCGGCGACACCAGCGAGCTGTACCTCGCGAGCGCGGACTGGATGGAACGCAACTTCTTCCGGCGCGTCGAGGTCGCTTTCCCGGTGCGCGAACAGACTCATCGCAACCGCATCCTGCGCGATCTCGATTTCTATCTCGCCGACAACTCCCAGGCGTGGACGCTGGAGCGTGACGGAGGCTACACGCGATGTGTGCAGGACGATTCGCCGGCACGTGACGCGCAGGCCACGCTGCTGGCGCGCTACGCCGCCGGCAGTGTTCCCGCCGGCACGCCGTGAACCTGCGCGCTCACTTCGAAGTGAACACCCGCAGGCGGAATCCGACGGATTTCAGCATTTCGATCTCGGACTGCAGGTCCGCGACGGTGAGCGGATGATCGTCGAGCCAGCCCGGCGGAAAGCGCAGCTCGAGAGCGTCCTGGCGCGCGGTGAGCCTGATCTCGGGCATAGCGACGCTGCTGCGTCCCCGATGCAATAACACGGCCAGCCGCAGCAGCAGCGTCATTGCCGGTGCGCGCTTGTCCCAGGGCGGATTGAGCTCGTCGGCGTCCTCGATCACCGGCTTCTTGCGATGACCGCCCACCATGATCGACAGCAGCTTCTGCTCCTCGTGCGGAAAGCCCGCCATGTCGGCGTGCGCCAGTAGATAGGCTCCGTGGCGGTGATAGCCGCTGTGGGCCACGTCGAGGCCGATCTCGTGCAGCCGCGCCGCCCAGCCCAGCAGCAGCTCGACGGCCGGATCGTGCAGGAACGCCCAGGTATCCCCGACCTGCGCGAGGAACGCCTCGGCGGTCGCTGCGACACGCTCCGCCTGCGCGAGGTCGACGTGGTAGCGCTGCTGCATGCTGCGCACCGTGCGTTCGCGCGCGTCCTCCTCGGTGAAGCGCCCCAGCAGGTCGTAGAGCAGGCCCTCGCGCATCGCGCCGTCCGCGACCTTCATCGATTCGATGCCGAGCTGTTCGAACACCTCCGACAGGATCGCGACGCCGCCGGCGAACGACAGCTTGCGATCCTCGGTGAGGGCGCTGACCTTGAGTTCACGGATGTGCTCGACGGCGCCGAGCTCGTGGATGATGCGCTCCAGTCCGTCGGCGCCGATGTCGACCGCCGTGGGATCGAGCTCGCGAATGCAGTCGCCGATCGCGCGCACGGTACCGGAGCTGCCGACCGTCTCGTCCCAGCCGCGCCGGCGGAATGACGCCTGGTATGGTTCGATCGCCTGGCGGGCGGCCACCCGCGCGCGCTGCATGCGCTTCTGCGACATGCGGCCGTCGGCGAAGAATTCCTCGCTCAGGCGCACGCAGCCGATCTGCAGGCTTTCCAGTTCGAGCGGCTCCAGTCCCTCGCCGATGATGATTTCGGTGCTGCCGCCACCGATGTCGCAAACCAGCCGCCGGCCGGGGCCTGCGGGCATCGTATGCGACACACCTGAATAGATGAGCCGGGCTTCTTCGATGCCCGAAACGATCTCGATCGGGTGGCCCAGCGCCTCGCGCGCGCGTTCGACGAATGCCTCCTTGCGCCGCGCGCGTCGCAGCGCGTTGGTGCCCACCACGCGGACGCTGTCGGGCTGCATGTCGCGCAGCCGCTGTCCAAACCTTTCCAGGCATGCGAGCGCACGGGCCGCGACGTCCTTGTTCAGGCGGCCGTCGGCCTCCACGCCCGCGCCGAGGCGCACCATTTCCCGCAGGCGATCGAGGATCACCAGCTGGCCGTGCGTATATCGCGCGACCACCATGTGGAAACTGTTGGAACCGAGATCGACGGCAGCGAGAACGTCCGGGATGGACTTCGGTGCGCGCCGCGCCACGTCAGCGTGAGATCAGGCGGTGAACGACGAGCCGCAACCGCAGGTTGTCTGCGCATTCGGATTGCGTATCACGAACTGCGCTCCATCCAGGCCTTCGCGGTAGTCGATTTCCGCGCCGGTCAGGTACTGGATGCTCATGGGATCGACCAGAAGCTTCACGCCCTGGTTCTCGACACAGGTGTCGCCGTCCTGCTCGTTTTCGTCGAATTCAAAGCCGTATTGCATGCCCGAGCAGCCACCGCCCTGCACGAAAACCCGCAGCTTGAGGTTTGGATTTCCCTCGCCACGAATCAGGTCGCCGACCTTGCGGGCGGCCGCATCGGTGAAAACCAGGCTATCAGTCGCTGTTTCGGTCATGTGGTGCACACTACGCGCCGGACTTGGCAGCCGCAACCGCGTCGGTCGCCGCCATGGACTGGGAATCCGCCGTCGGCGCCGCGCCGTCCCCCAGTGGAATCAGCTTTCCCGTAATGACGGCACCCGGGGCCATTTCAATGACACCGTAATAGACGTTGCCGTTGACCCGCGCCTTGCCACCGAGCACCAGCCTTTCGCGGGCGTACATGTCGCCGTTCACAGTGCCGTTCATCACGATGTTAGTGACTTCTACCCGGCCCTCGATGAAACCGGTTTCGCTGACTGACAGGGCGCCGCCATCGGGTGCCGAGCTGCGCACGTTGCCCTGGACGCGCCCGTCGAGGTGCAGCCCGCCGGAGAATTCCAGGTCACCGCTGAGATTCGCAGTCTTGCCGAGCAAAGTGTCGATGCGCGTGGATGTCTGCTTGCGTCGCCCGAACATTTACTACTCCCACGCTCCGCTCACTGCGGATCGACACTCCACACGTATGACTGTTGCACCGGGGCCGAGCCACGGCGGCTGGACCTGACTTCGACCAGCAGTTGTTCGGGTTTCATGCCCGGAGGCATGGTGATTTCCTCTTCGATGTTCTCGAGATATCGAAACGTGAAGGGTATCTCTTTCCGCTTCCCGCCCGAGAGTGTCGCGAAATCCGCACGTCCCGGCTTGCCATCGAGTTCGCCATCGACGGACAAGACGACCACGCCGCTCACCACGGTATCCGGCTTCATGGGCTGGACCAGTGTGACACGGACGCGAAACTTGTTTGCCGCCGCCGTCGCCAACATACGCGCCTGCTGGATTTTTACCTCGGCCGAGTTCGCATTTTGGGTGACTATCCCGCGGAAAAAGGCCAATTCCTGGTTGGCCCGGGCCACCTGGGCCTGTAATTCCCCGATCGTGCGCTGCACCTCCTCGCGCTCCCGGGTCTGTCCTACGGTCGAGGACTCCAGTTGCGCCACCTTGGCGCGCAGGTCGGAAATGGTCGCCTCCTGTTCCCTGATCGTGGCGCGCAGTTCCGCCTGCTTGCGCAGCGCCGTCGGGTAGTCGAAACCCGCGCGATACCTTCCGAACTCGAACATTCCGTACACGCCCACCGCGACCATCAGCACCAGGAGGATGACGGTGATCATGCGCCGTGTCGGCGCATAGGTCGTGACCACGAGTTTCGGCGGCAATCCGGGCATCAGCGCATCATGCCTCGGCCGCGGCCAGTTCCGTCTGCCACCAGTCCGGCAGCGGCGGCGCGCCGCCGGGAAAAGCCGCCGCGGCGAGCTCGGTGAGCATGCGCACGTACACCGGGCGCTTGAAGTAGATGACCTCGCGTACCGGTTCCCAATAGTTTGCCCAGCGCCAGCCGTCGAATTCCGGTTCGCTGGTATGGGCGAAATCGAAGCGCAGCGTGGCCTCGGGCACCGCGAGCCGCAGCAGGTACCAGCGCTGTTTCTGCCCGATGCAGAGCGGCCCGCGGCCACGGCGCACGTAGCGTTTCGGCAGCCGGTAGCGCAGCCAATCCGAAGTCGAAGCCCCCAGCGAGACCTGGTCGCGTGTCAGTCCGATCTCCTCCTGCAGCTCGCGAAACAGCGCCTGTTCCACAGGCTCGCCCTGGCGGATGCCCCCCTGGGGAAACTGCCAGCCGCGGGCGCCGGTGCGCTGGCCGAGGAAAACCTCGCCGTTGTCGCGCATCAGGACGATGCCGACATTGGCTCGATATCCCTCCGCGTCGATCCAATCGCTCATGAACACTTTTTACCGGGTGCCACGCGGCCGAACAACTGGCGTGAACTACAATGCGTCGTGATTTCGCGCCCCGCTCCGACCCTGCGCTTCGCGCTCCTGTTGCTGCTGGCCGGCGGCGTGGCCTGTATCAGCCTGGTCGCCGGCTCGACGGGAATCGGCATGCGGGAGGCGCTGGCGGCGATTTCCGGAGACCTCGCCGAGCCTGCCAGAACGGTGGTGCTCGAGCTGCGCATTCCCCGCGTCCTCTCGGCTTTCGGCATCGGCGCGTTGCTGGCCGTGGCCGGTGTGCTGCTGCAGGCGCTGTTTCGCAATCCACTCGCCGACTCTTATGTGTTGGGCGTGTCGGGCGGCTCGGCACTGGGTGCCCTGCTGGCACTGCTGGCGGGCGGTTCGTTGTGGCTGGTGCAGGGCTCGGCCGGCGCCGGCGCCGTGCTGGCCACGCTGCTCGTGCTCTCGCTGGCGCGCGGCGGCGCGACGGTGCGGGTGCTGCTTACCGGGGTCGTGGTGGCGAGCGCCTGCGGCGCGCTCGTGACCCTGGTGCTGGTGCTGGCGGACAACGGCCAGTTGCGCGGCATGATGTTCTGGCTCGCGGGCGATCTCGGCTGGGCCGCGCATCCCTGGAGCATGGCGGCGATGGCGCTGGCAGCCACGCTCGTCGTGAGCCTCGCCGCGCGGCCACTCGACGTGCTCGCCACCGGCGAGACCATGGCGCAAAGCCTGGGACTCAATCTTTCGCGCTGGCGCGTGGTGATCGTCATCGTCGCGGGCCTGCTGACAGCCGGCGCCGTGATCCAGGGTGGAACCATCGGCTTCGTCGGCATGGTCGTGCCGCACCTGGTCCGCATCGCATTCGGCACCGCGGCCCACCGCGTGGTGGTGCCCGCGTCGGCGCTCGCCGGCGGAACCTTGCTCGCGGCCGCGGACCTGGTGGCCCGCACCGCATCCGCACCCCGGCAGCTGCCGGTGGGCGCGATCATGGCTCTGCTCGGCGTGCCGGTGTTCCTCGTGCTATTGCGGCGTTTCGAAACCGGGCGGAGCTGACGCCCGCGATCAGCCGATGACGTGCGTGGACACTTCGACGCGATTGCGCCCCGCGCTCTTGGCGCGATACAGCGCCGCGTCGGCCTCGGCGATGAGCCGCTCCGCCAGCGCCTTGTAGTCGTGCGATCGCGGCTGCGGCCGCGCGGTCGCGAGCCCGATGGACAAGGACACGTTCACGTGCGCGCCGCCATGCACCCTGATCGCCGTCGAGCCCACGCCCTGGTGGATGCGCTCCGCGAGCTTGAGCGCGTGCGCGGTCTCGGCGCCCGCCAGCAGGATCGCGAACTCGTCGCCGCCGAAGCGTGCGCCGGTGTCGCCGGCGCGGATCACGCCCTCGGCGCGGCGCGCGACTTCCTTGAGAGCCTCGTCGCCCGCGAGGTGCCCGAAGCGGTCATTGATGTCCTTGAAATGATCGATGTCGATCATCAGGCAGGCCAGCGCCTTGCCGGTGCGTTCGGCACGCGCCAGCTCCTCGCGCAGCCGGTTCTGGAAATAGCGCCGGTTGTGCCAGCCGGTGAGGAAATCCGTCACCCCGCTGCGCACCAGGCGCGCGCGATTTACTGCGTTCTCGAGACTGATGGCGACGATCACGCCGAGATGCGCGAGGAAGTCCGCCGCCAGGTCGTGCGTGAACCGCTGCGGATCGCGGCTGCCGAACGCGATCACGCCGATCGCGCGGTTGTCGCGTGGCAGCGGGATCAGCGCGACGCTGCCGCGTGTCATGGCCGGCGACACCAGCAATTCGTGGTCCGCCGGGTTGTAGGCGCCGAGCCACGGCCGGTCGAATTGCGCGAGGCGCGGCGCAAGCGGCGATACCGCGTCGATGAAACGCACTTCCTCGATGACCGCACTGGAGAGATTCTCGTTGCCCGAGAGGTGGCGCAGCTCGTGCTGCGGATCGAACAACGACAGCGTCACGTGGTCGAGTCCGTAGGCGTCGCGCAGGCCCGAGACGATGCGGTCGAACAGTTCGCCGAGCGAGTGCGCCCGCAGCAGCTCGACCTCGCGCGCCTGGGTCTTGCGCAGCAGCTGCTCGTTGCGCTGCACTTCCTCGGTCAACGCGCGCAGCCGCTCGCGCAACTCGTCCGCCGAGCCGGCGTACGGGTCGCGCGTCGCGCGATTCAAGCACGCCGCTCCGTGACCGAGCGGCGATCCTCGAGGTACTCGCGGCCGCGGCGCATCAGCGTCGCGAACGCTTCGAAATCCTGCGAGAGCACGGCGGAGCGCAGCCGCTCGACGGCCTGCGAAAGCGCCTCGAGGGACTCCGAGCCATAGTCGTTGAGGCTCTGGATCTCGAAGTACAGCTCCGGGCTTTCCTGGGCCACGTTGCTGGCCACGTCGAGCTGCGAGTCGAACGTCGTGGACGACAGCTTCGCGAGGCGCGGCGCGGCCTCGCCGCTTTCGGCGAGCGCGGTGAAGAAGGCGATGTTGAGCGCGTGCGACAGGCCGAGCACGTAGGCGATCAGGCGGTCGTGCTCGTCCAGCGACATGACCACCTGCTCGACCATGGTGGATGCGAACAGCTCGCGCGCCGCGGCGGTCGCCTCAGGTGAGCCGGCCTCGACGAAGATCACGTGGCGCCCGGATAGCAGCTCCGTGTTCGGTCCGAACATGGGATGCAGCGAGGTGACGCGGCAGCCGTGCGACTTGAGGGCGTTCAGGCCGGCGCGCAATGGCGACTTGAGCGAGCCCAGGTCGAAGATCACGCCCTTCGGCCGGCGCATGGCCAGCTCCCGCAGGATCTTGTCGGTGATGCCCAGCGGCGTCGCGATGACGATGAAGTCGTGCTTGAGCGGCGATTCGCGCCAGTCGGCGAGATGCGCGAAGCCGGCGGGTGCGCCGGCCGGATCGGCGATCTCCACCGCGAAACCCTGCGACGCCATGAACTCGGCGAACCAGCGGCCCATCTTGCCGGCGCCGCCGACGACCAGCGCGCTGCGCCCGGACCCGGCGCCCTGCGCGGCCACGCTGGCCTGCTCCTGGGTAGTTAGGGACGAGCGTATCAGCAGGCGCAGGATGCTCTCCGCCAGCTGCGGCGGCACGCCGTGCTGGCGCCCCGCCTCGCGCGCCGCCAGCAGCACTTCTTTCTCGCGGTTGTAGTCGCGCGTCGCGTGGCCGGTCGCGCGCTTGGCGCGCGCCACCTCCCGGCTGGTCTCCTGCCGCTTGCCGACCAGTTCGAGTATCTGGCGGTCGAGCTCGGTGATCCTGCGGCGCAACTCGTCGAGCGAATCCATTGAACACCCTGAAACACGTCTGGAAACCTAGCTTTTATCGGCTGCGACGCGCCACGGCAAGGGCGGGGTCTGCAAGATGCGGCGTCCGCAGATAACATACGGCCATGGATCTGTACAACGACCTGCTGCCCGATCCGCTGCCCACCGAACCCATGGCTCTCGCCGGCGCCTGGCTGGCGGCGGCGCTCGCCGCGCGCCAGCAGCCCAATCCCGACGCCATGGTGCTGGCCACCGCCACCGCGAGCGGCCAGCCGTCGGCGCGCGTGGTGTTGTGCAAGCAGCTGGACGCCGATCTCGGGCGCATCTCTTTCGTGACCAACTACGACTCGCGCAAGGGACGCGAGCTGGAGGAAAACGCGCGTGCGGCGCTGGTGTTCCACTGGGACCACTTGCACCGGCAGATCCGCGCCGAGGGCGTGGTCGTCAAGGCGCCGGCCGCCGAGAGCGACGCGTATTTCGAGTCGCGCAACTGGCAGCGGCGCATCGGCGCATGGGCCAGCGCGCAGAGCCAGCCGCTGCGCTCGCGCGAACAGCTCAACGCGTCGGTGCGCGCCGCCGCGGAGCGCTTCGGCGCGCCGCATCCGGGCGTCGACAACATCGACCAGCCGGTAAACGTGAAAATACCGCGGCCGCCTTTCTGGGGCGGGTACTACGTGTGGGCGGACGCCGTCGAACTGTGGATCGAGGGCGCGTCGCGCGTCCACGAGCGTGCCCGCTGGACGCGCTCGCTAACTACCGCGGGCGCGGGCTTCCGCACCGGGCCGTGGTCGGCGACCCGGCTGCAGCCCTGAGCCGCGGACCAAACCGGCGTGTGGCGCAACCTGCGCATCGCGATCCTGCTGCTGGTGCTCGCCATCGCGGCGTATTCGAACTGGTACGACAAGTACAGCACCACGGACTGGGACGAAACCCTGTGGGTGGGCGT
>Ga0315910_10004517_pt1 | contig 11620 bp, 9 predicted proteins | sample EdamamesoilMG_FD_204470 | JGI IMG/M metagenome (GOLD analysis project Ga0315910, IMG submission 204470) | Garden soil microbial communities collected in Santa Monica, California, United States - Edamame soil | ecosystem: Environmental > Terrestrial > Soil > Garden | place: USA: California...
GCTTAGCGTCGTTCAGGATGAATGAGAGCGCGCATCTTAGCAGGAGCGGACCGCTGTCAACGCGCATCGGCCGACGTGCGTTATGTGCCGCCGTTATGCAATGTCGGGGTCAAAAATTCGCGGCCGAGCCTATAGTGAACTTCACTCCCGGCGCGAGTAACTAAGATGCATCCCACTTCGTGCCTTGCGGCTCGAAAAGTGAATCCGGTGAGGTGAACCATGGACCGTCGACTGCTCCGAAAGCTCGTGCTCGTTGGCCTCGTTACCGGGGTCTTCGCGTGCTCGAGCCAACAGCAGCAGGGCGGCTCGTCGGGCGGCGGAATTCCGATGCCGAGCGGGGGCGGTAGCTCCGGCGGCTCGTCGGGTGGTTCCTCGGGCGGCGGTTCGTCCGGTGGTGGCGGCGGCTCCTCCGGCGGCAGCGCCGGTCCCAGCATGCCCGGCGGCCAGTCCGGTGGCGGCGGCTCTTCGGGCGGCAGCTCGGGCGGGTCCGCGGGTGGTTCTTCCGGTGGTCTTCCCGGTGGTGCCGGCATGCCCGGCGGCTCGGGTAGCTCCGGCGGTAGCGCCGGCGGCAGCCGCTCCAGCGGCGGCTCCTCGGGTGGCGGCTCAGCAGGCGGCGGGTCCTCCGGCGGCGGCAGCTCGGGCGGCAGCGGCGACTTCGGCCGCGGCCTCGGCGGTGCGGACTTCCCGGCCGGTGCTCCCGGCGGCGGCGGCGGCGCCGGCGGCGATGGTGCGGGCGGCAGCGGTGACGGCGATGGTAAGGGCGGCTCCCCCGACGGCGATCCCTTCGGCGAAGAAGCCGGCGGCGGTGGCGGCCAAGGCGGCGACGAAGAGTTCGACAAGTCGCTCGGCGACTTCGACAAGCAGATGGGCCGCGAGCAAGACAAGATCGCCAAGGAAGGCGGCGGCGCAGCAGCCGATGCCGGTCTTCCGGGCAGCGGCGAAGCCGGTGCCGGCGGCGGTGCCGGTGGCGAGGCCGCGGCTGGCGGCGCGCCCGGTGAAGGCGGAGGCTCGGCTGGCGGCGGCGAGTCCGGGCCCGCTGCGATCAGGGACCTCGGCCCCGACCCGGTAGCCAATGCGACGGTGCAGGGCTGCAACGATCAAGACCGAGTCGCTCGGCAACTTTGCGAAGCGGCGACGCAAGAGAACGATCCGTTCTTGCGGGCCGCACTATGGGACGAATATAACGAGTACAAGAAGATCGCTCGTGACTGAGGTCTCGAGGGGGAATCACATGCGTCGTCTCGCGGTGTTGTTGATCGGAGCCTGGTGGCTCGCTGCCTGCTCGAGCTCGGAAGTCGTCGTCGCGCACTCGGTGCCTCTCAGTAAGGCGACCGAAACCGTTGCCGAAGAAGACTTGCTCGACGTCGGCGTCGTGCTGTTCGATTCGGGCGTTCCCGAAGGCGAAGTGCCGAAGGAAGTGCTCGAGGAGCTGATCCGCGACGGCACGTTCGTGCACATCCGCCGCTCCGAGTCGGTCTACATGTCGGTGCTGCTGCGCGAGACGCTGCAGAAGACGGCCAACTGGGGCTCCGTGTGGATCGCGCCGAAACCGACGACGGCCGCCGACGTCAACGTAGCCGGCAAGATCCTGCACTCGGACGGCGATCAATTGCGATTGGAAGTCACGGCCACGGACTCGACGGGCCGTGTCTGGCTCAACAAGAAACTCTACGAAATGGAAACCGCCGCCGGCGCATTCAATCGGCAGCGCTATCCTGATCTCGACCCGTATCAAGACGTATTCAATGAGATCTCGAACGATCTCGCCGTCGCGCAGCTCGAGCTGTCGTCGAAAGACCGCCAAGACGTTCGCACGGTCACGAGCCTTCGCTACGCGGCGGACGTGAGCCCCGAAGCGTTTTCGGGCTACGTCGTCGCCGACAAGAACGGCGAGTACGAGCTGAATCGTTTGCCGGCGGACGGCGATCCGATGTTCGATCGCACGCAGCGCGTGCGGCAGCGCGAGCGCCTGTTCCTCGACACGTTGGATCAGCACTACGCGCAATTCTCCACCGAGGCGATGGAGCCGTACGACAGCTGGCGCGAGTACACGCGCGAGGAAGCCATCGCGGTTCGCGAGCTGACGAAGTCGGCGCGCTGGCGAACGGGTATGGGCATCGCGACGATCATCGCGTCGATCGCCTACGGCCAACAGTCGGACGGCAGCTTCTCCGATCGCATGTTGCGCGACGCGTTGATGTACGTCGGCGTCGACATGATTCGTTCGAGCCAAGTGCGCAAGCAGGAAAAGCGGCTGCACACGGAGACGCTCGAGGAGCTCTCATCCGACTTCGACGACACCATCAAGCCCATGGTCGTCGAGATTCAAGGCACGCAGCATCGCCTCACGGGCACGGCCGACGCGCAGTACGACGAATGGCGGCAGCTCTTGCGCCAGATCTTCATCAACGAGTCGGGCTTCGTGCCGGAAGAAGTGGCGATCTACACGGAAGAGACGCCGGAGGCGCCCGTCGAGCTGCCGCCGGTGCCGGTGCCGGAGCAGCCGGCCGCCGATGCGGCCGCGGTCGACGCGACCCAGGTCGCCGGCGAAGGCGCGACGACGGAAGCCGCCGATGCGGACGCAAGCGCTGGCGACGGAGTCTGACGCGCGCGCGATCGGGACCGCCGTCGACTGGCCGCAAGGCGAATTCCTAGGCAGTTGGCATGCTGTCGCGCTCCTCGGTCGGGGCGGCACGGCCGACGTGTGGCATGGCGTGGCAGCCGACGGCCGCGAGGCGGCGCTGAAGCTCGCCAAGCCCGAGCTGCGGCGGCACGCGGCCGCCAACGCCCTGATTCGGCATGAGCACGGCGTGCTACGCACGGTTGCGAGCTCGCGGCTCGTCGCGCCGTACGAGCTCATCGAGTCCGACGGCGTCGCGGTCTTGGCGCTCGAGTACCTGCCGCACGGCGATCTCGTCCCGCTTCTCGGCATGCCGCCGCGGCACTGGCTGCCGGCGTTTCGCGCCGTCGTCGGTGCGCTCCTCGACCTCGAGCACCACGGCTTCGCACACGGTGATTTGAAGCCGCGCAACGTCTTGTTCGCGGCGGACGGTACCGCGCGGCTCGCCGACCTCACGTACGCGCGGCCGCTCAGCGCACCTGCCGTCGTGACGACGGCGGCCTACGGCTTGCCGGCGGCGAGCGGTGCGACCGCCCGCGATGCCGATTGCTTCGCGCTCGCCGCGGTCCTGTTCGAGTTGCTCACGGCCCGGCTGCCGCCGGGGCCGGGCGGCCTTGCGAATCTCGACATAACCGCGGCGAATGCCCAGGCCGCGCCGCTCTTGGCCGCCGCAGTCGCAGCGCTGCGGGCCGGGGGCCGCGTGCAGGGACTTTCGTATTTCACCGATGTCATAGAATCTGTCCGCTCCATAGACGGCTGATTTCCAACCTTGGAACCGAACCTCCCACAACACGATGAAACGATCGTTCCGGTGCGCCCGAACATGCGCGCTGCCGCGGAGGAGCGCCCGGCCGCAGCGCCGCCGCCCCGCCTAGCCCGGCTGTCGCTGATGGCGATCGGGGGCGTGGCGTTCGTCGTCGTTGCCGGCGCCGCTTTCTATTGGGTGCCGGCCAGCCACGAGGAGGAGCGTGCCGCGGCCGCGAAGGCCGCAGAGGAGCCCAAGCCCGCGGAGGCAGTGCCGGCGCGGCCCGTGCTCACCGCGGAAGAGAAGGCTGCGCTGCAAGCGCAATCGAACCAGCTGCTCGCGGGCCTGCTCACCCTGACGGACGAGCTCAGGCGTCTCAACGTCGAGAAATGGGCCGCGGAGGACTGGGCGAAATATCAACAGTTATCCGAAACCGGCGACAACTCGTTCCTCGCCGACGACTTCGCGACGTCGGCGGCGAGCTACGGCGAAGCGAAGGCGCTCGGCGATGCGCTCGTCGCGCGCGCCGCGACCACCATCGCAACGTCGCTCGACGCCGGCGATGCGGCCGTCGCGGCCGGCGATCACGAGCTCGCGATAGAGCAGTACGCCGTCGTGCTGACGATCGACCCCGCGCACGCGCAGGCGACGGCGGGCCGAGCGCGTGCCGAGCGCTTGCCCGAGGTTCAAGCGCTCGTGCAGCGCGCCAACGTCGAGGTCGCGCAAGGCGAGCTTTCGGCCGCCCTCGCCACTTACCGCGAAGCGCTGGCGATCGATCCCGCGTGGCCCGCCGCGAGCGCAGGCGTCGGCGAAGTGAACCGCATGCAGCGCGACGCCGAGTACGAGCGCCTCCTGTCCGCGGGGTTCGGCTTGCTCGGCGCCGAGGATTTCGGCGCTGCACGGCGCGAGTTCGAAGCCGCGCTCGCGATGCGTCCCAATTCGCGTGAAGCCGCCGACGGTCTCGCGCAGGCCGACGAGGGCGAGAAGCTCAGCCAGATCGTGCTGGCGGAGGCGCGCGCGCTCGCCTTCGAGCGGCGCGAGCTCTGGGACCAAGCGATCGGGCTGTACACGTCCGTGCTCGAGAACGACGGCACGTTGCTGTTCGCGCAGACGGGGCTCGAACGATCGCGGGCGCGCGCCGGTCTCGACGCAAAGCTGACGAACCTCATCGACAATCCGACCTTGCTGTTCGGCGACGACGTGCTCGCGGACGCGCGGGCCTTGGTGCAAGAGGCGTCCGCGCAGCAGCAGAAAGGGCCGCGCCTGACGGCGCAGATCGAGCAGCTCGGGCAGCTCGTCGAGCTCGCGGCGCAGCCGCTCCCCGTGCGTATCGAGTCGGATCAGCTTACGAGCGTCACGTTGTATCGCGTCGGCGCGCTCGGCGCCTTCACGGCGAAAGACATCGAGCTGCGCCCCGGCACCTACACGGTGATCGGCAGCCGCGACGGCTATCGCGACGTGCGCCAGACGTTCACCGTGCGGCCGGGGCGGAACTTGGCCCCGATCAGCGTGGTCTGCGTCGAACCCATCTAAGCGCCAGGAAGGTCTCGAGTGACACAGGCAGCGGCAGACAGCGGGCGAGGTTCGGTCGTAACGGTCGAGGACCGAGGACGGCGGCACGACTTCGGCGCGGCCGAGCTGCCCGTCACGCTCGGCGCGGCCGTCGATGCCGACGTGCCGCTCGATGGCGTAGCCGGCAGCATTCAGATCGGCCGTTTCAAGGACGCGTTCTTCGTCCAAGCGGGGCGCGGCGCGCGCAACTTGCGCGTCGGCGGCGAGACCTTGAGCGGCACGCGCGAGCTGCAAGACGGCGACGTCATCGCATTCGATCGCGCGCGGCTCACGTGCACGCGCAACGGCGGCGCGCTCGCAGTGCGCGTCGAGTGGATCGTCACGGCTGCCGACACGGCGCCGCCGGATCTCGAGCAGGTCGCGCGCGATTCGCGGCGCGCGTCGGACGTCGCCATCACGCCGATCGCATTCAAGCCCAACGCGGTCGCGAAGGTTGCCGAAAGCAGTGGGCCGAGCCGCATGGCAATCGTGATTTGGAGCGGCTTCGGCGTGCTCGCCGCCGTCGCGTGGTTCGCATTTACCGCGAAATCCGTGGCGCTCGACATCGAGCCCACTCCGACCAGCTTCAGCTTGCCGAGCACGCTGTTCAAGCTCAGGGTCGGCGACCGGTTCTTGCTGCGGCGCGGCGAGCATCGCGTCGCGGCAGAGCTGCCGGGCTACTACCCGCTCGACGCGAAGATCGACGTCGTCGGCGACGAGACTTTTTCGCTGACGCTGACGAAGTTGCCGGGGCTCGTGACGTTGGCCACGGAGCCCGAGGTCGCAGCGCAAGTGCTGCTCGACGGCGTCGCGCTCGGAACCACGCCGCTCGTCGACGCGGAGATCACGCCGGGAACGCACCAGCTCGAGTTCAGCGCGGATCGCTATCTCTCGGCGACGCACGAGCTCGAGGTCACGGGCGCCAACGAGCGCCAGTCGTTGTCTGTCGCGCTGACGCCCGACTGGGGCGTCATCTCGCTGAGCACCGCACCCGCCGGAGCCACGGTGCTCGTCGACGGCGCGGAAGTCGGCGTCACGCCCGCAGCGCTCGAGATCATGAGCGGCGAGCACGACATCGAGGTTCGGCTCGCCGGCTACAACGCGTGGCGCAGCAAGGTGCTCGTCGAGTCGAACGTGCCGCAGCAGCTGCCCGACGTGACGCTGGCGCAGGCCGACGGCCGCGTCGAGGTCGCGAGCAGCCCCAGCGAAGCCACCGTCAGCGTCGACGGCGAGTTTCGTGGCCGCACGCCGCTGTCGATTCGGTTGTCGCCGGGCCGCGCGCACCGCTTGTCGCTGACGAAACCGGGCTACGAGACGGCGACGCGCGAGCTCTCCGTGGCCGCCGACAGCGGCCGCAAGCTCGAGATCGAGCTCACGGCGCAATACGGCGAGATCGAGGTCACGAGCACGCCGCCTGCCGACGTATGGATCGACGGGCAGCGGCGCGGCTCGACGCCTCTGCAAATGGCGCTCACCGCCATCAATCACACGATCGAGGCTCGTGCGGACGGATTCTCGGTCGAGCGCCAGGAGCTCACGCCGCGGCCGGGCTTCCCGCAGAAGCTCGAGTTCACGTTGACGCGTCTCGACCAGGCGTCGGGCGGCGGTTTCGCGGCGCAGCTGCGCACGAGCGACGGGCAGGAGCTCAAGCTCGTGCCGGCCGGCCAGTTCACGATGGGCTCGTCGCGGCGCGAGATCGGGCGGCGGTCGAACGAGCCGTTGCGCCCCGTGCGCCTCACGCATGCGTTCTATCTCGGAACGCGCGAGGTCACGAACGCCGAGTTCCGCGCGTTCAGAAGCGATCACGACTCCGGCGCGTTCGAAGGCCAATCCTTGAACGGTGACGATCAGCCCGTCGTGAACGTCAGTTGGGACGACGTCGTGGAGTATTTGAACGCGCTCAGCGTCAAGGACGGGCTGCAGCCCGTCTACGAGGAAGGGCCGCTCGGCTGGGTCGCCGTTCGCCCGCTGCGCAACGGTTGGCGTTTGCCGACAGAGGCCGAGTGGGAGTGGGCGGCGCGGTTCGCCGGCCAGGCCGAGGGCCTGAAGTACCCCTGGGGTGCGACGCTGCCGCCGCCCGATCGCTCGGGCAATTACGCCGACGTGCAGGCCGCGAAAGTGCTCACGACGCGCACGCTCGTCACCTACGACGACGGGTTCGCCGTCAGCGCGCCGGTCGGCACCTATGACGCCAATAGCTATGGCATCTTCGATCTCGGCGGTAACGTCGCGGAATGGGTGCAGGATCTCTATTCGCCGGACTTGCTCGAGTCGACGACGCGCGTCGACGATCCGCTGGGTCCCGAAAGCGGCCAGCTGCACGTGGTGCGCGGCGCCACCTGGCGCAGCTCGACCGAAACCGACCTGCGCTTGGCCGCGCGCGGCTCGGGCACGGACGGTCGCGAGGACCTGGGTTTTCGAATCGCGCGCAATCTGCAATGAGGCAACGAGGCTGACATGCGTTGGTTGAGACTGGCAGTGCCCGCGACCGTGCTTGCCGCCTGGCTCGCGAGCTCCTTCGCCCAGCAGGGCCAACCGCCCGCCACACCGCCGCCGGCCGGTCAGCCGCCGGCTGCGCGCCCGCCGCCCGCGACGCCGCCCGCCGCCGAAGACAAAGAGCCCGCTCCTCCACCGGCGAACGACGACAAGGACAATGAAGTCGAAGTGCCGACGGAGTTGCAACCCGACGCAGCCGTCACGTTCCCGGTCGATATCTGAACTCGAGATATGAGCGCCCTCGCCATCGAGATAAACGATTCTGGCCTCGTCGTCGCGAACGACGCCGCCGTGCTCGCGGTCGAGCCCGGCTTCGCGCGCATCGACGGCGGCAAGATCGTCACGGGTGAGCAGGCGCGTGGGCGCGCGCGGTTGCAGCCGCGCCAGACGAGCAGCCGTTTTTGGAGCGCGCTCAGCATGGATCCGGGCTCGGCCGGCTCCGACATTCGCAAGAGCTCCGCGGAGCTCGCGTACGCGCAGCTCGAGTCGTTGTGGCAACGCTTCGGCGCCGGCGTCACCGCCGTGGTGCTCGTCGTGCCGGGCGGCTATCGCACCGAGCAGCTCGGTCTCTTGCTGGGGCTCGCGCAGGAATGCGGCATGCCCGTGCGCGCGCTCGTCGATGCTGCGGCAGCGGCCAGCGTCCGGCCGTATCCGAAGCGGCAGCTCGTCTACGTCGACGCGAGCCTCTACCGGGTCTCCGTCTCGTTGCTCGCGCAGAACGGCGAGGTGCAAGTGCGGGCCGAGCACCCGCTCGCACAAGGGCTCTCCGGCGCCGCCGACACGTTTGCGCGCCGAATCGCGGATCACTTCGTGCGTGCGACGCGCTTCGACCCGTTCACGCATGCGGAGGCGGAGCAGGCGCTCTACGATCGCTTGCCGGCGTGGCTCGAAGCGCTGCAGCGCGAGGACCGCGTCGAGCTGGCGCTGAAGTATCGCAACGAGGAGTTTCGGATCACCCCCGAGCGCGACGCCATCTTGGGCGTCACGCAAGGCGTCTATCGAGCCGTGATCCAGCTCATCGCGCAGCATCGCGAGCCCGGCAAGAAGCTCGTCGTGCAGTTGTCGGACCGCGTCGCCGTGCTGCCGGGATTCGCCGGCGAGCTGTCGCGGCTCGACGAATCGCAGATCGAGCGCTTTCCGCCGGGTCATGCGGCGCGCGCCGTGCTGCTCGCCACCTCGATTACTAGCGCGCAGGGCGACGTGAAACTGCTCAAACGTGTGCCGTGGCGCGAAGCGCCGCTCGACGACGGTGCCGGCATCGAGTCGCGCGCGTCGGAGCCTGCTCCCGTGATCGCGCGCACGAAACCGCCGACGCACGTCGTCTACGGCGGACTCGCGTACCGCGTCGGCGCCGCCGGCCTCGCGATCGGCCGCGAGGCCGATGCGCAACGGCGCACCGTCGTCCTCACCGGCAGCACCGGCGTCTCGCGGCTGCATTGCGAAGTCCTCTTGCAGGACGGTGAGCTCAAGCTGCGCGACTTGAGCAGCTACGGCACGTTCGTCAATGAGAAACGCGTGGCAGGCGAGACGTCGCTGAAGCGCGCCGACGTCATTCGCATCGGCTCGCCCGGGGCCGAGCTGCACGTCGTCGACGTGGAGGGCGCGGAGTGAGTAAGCGGCGTAAGGGCGAGCTCAACGTCTTCTCGATGTCGTTCCTCGACGCCATCACGGCGGGGTTCGGCTGCGTCGTGCTGTTGTTCATGCTCGTCAGCGCGAACGCCGTGCTCGAGCAACGCACCGTCGTCGAGAACCGCGAAGCCGAGGCGCGCCGCTGGGAGCTCAGAGTTCTCACGGGACAGCGCAACCTCGTTCAGCTTCGCGAGGCTCTCCAGCGCCAAGTCGAGGAATGGACGGGGCTGCTCGCCGTGCGGCAAGGCCTCGTGACGCAAATCCAGGACACGGAGACGCAGCTCGCGACGCTGACGCAGGATTCCGAGACGCGGCAAGCGGCGATCGAACGTTTGCGCCGCGAGCTGGCCGAGCTCAATCGGCAGTCGCAGGACCTCGTGACGACGCAACGCGATGAAGCCGAGGACGCTCGCTCATTGCGCGCGTTTCAGGGCGAAGGCAATCGCCAGTACCTCACCGGTCTGCGCATGGGCGGCAGGCACGTCGTGATCCTCGTCGATACGTCGACGAGCATGCTCGACCGCACGCTCGTCAACATTCTGCGCCGCCGCAACATGCAGCCCGAGCAGCAGCGCCGTGCCCCGAAGTGGCAGCAAGCCGTCAACACGGTCGACTGGCTCACGACGCAGATACAGCCCGGCACGAACGTCCAGGTCATCGGCTTCAGCGACAAGGCCACGTGGTTGATCCCGGGCACGGAAGGTCAATGGGTCACGGTCGACGACGGCAGCGAGCTCGACGCGCCCGTCCAGGCGCTGCGCGCGAGTCATCCGGCAGGCCCAACGAGCCTGATGGCGGCCTTCAACGCGATGAAGATGCTCGAGCCGAAGCCCGACAACATTTTTCTCCTGACCGACGGCTTGCCGACGATGGGTGAGGTCACGCCGACGCGCGGCGGCGTCAGAGCCGACGAGCGCGTCGACCACTTCAATCGTGCGGTGCGGCAACTGCCCGTCGGCGTGCCCGTCAATACGATCTTGTTCGCGATGGAAGGCGACCCACAGGCGGCGCCGGCCTATTGGCTCATGGCGATTCGCACCGGCGGATCGATGATGGCGCCATCGGAGGATTGGCCATGAAACGACGCCGCGAATTCGAGATCTTCAGCATGTCGTTTCTCGACGCCATCTGCTGCGGCTTCGGCGCGATGATTCTGCTGTTCCTCGTGATCCGCACGGGGGAGCCGGCGAGACTCGAGCAGGCCGAGCGCGATCTCGACGGCTTGATCGCCCAGTACGAGCAGGAGCTCAACGAGATCGTCGGCGAGACGGAAGTGGTGCGCCGCGAGGAGCTCAGCCAGACCGAGAAGGTGCGCTCCGACCGAACGAGCGTCGAGAACTTGCAAGCACAGCTCGAACGGATTCGCGCCCAAGTGCTTGCGGTCGAAGACCCGACGTTGGAGGTCGAGCAGAACCGCCTAGCGTCGGCGAAGCAGTCGTTGAGCGAGGAGATGCGCCGGTTGCTCGCCGACTATCGCCCGCCGATCGACGAGTACAAGGTCGGCGGCATCCCCGTCGACAGCGAGTACATCATCTTCCTGATCGACACGTCGGGAAGCATGCAGCAGTACCAGTGGGACCGCGTGCAACAGCAGTTGCGCGAGACGCTCGAGGTGTACCCCACCGTCAAGGGCATTCAGATCATGAATGACGAGGGCGAGTACATGTTCAAGAGCTATCGGGACGAATGGATTCCCGATACGCCGACTCGCCGGCAAGCGATCCTCGACACATTGAAGAACTGGGCGCCGTTTTCGAACTCGAATCCGCGCGAGGGCATCCTCGCGGCGATCGATCGCTTCTACGATCCCGACAAGAAGATCTCGCTGTACGTCTACAGCGACGACTTCCAGCAGGGCTCGATCAATCCCGTCGTCCGCGAGATCGACCGCCGCAACCACGCCGGCAAGGACGGCAAGCGGCTGGTTCGCATCCACGCCGTGGCGTTCCCGGCCGTGTTTCTGATGACGGGCGGCGATCTCTTCACGGCGGCGAATTTCGCCGTGCTGATGCGCATCATTTGCCAGCGCAACGGCGGCACGTTCGTCGCGCTGCCCGTCCTACGAGATGGCAGGGGGCGCGGCTAGGCCAGTATCCGGTTGCGCCGCCGCGAGAGGCGACCGGCGCGTTGATTTGGAGGTTCAATGGCTCAGAATTACGTACGCGACAGAACAGAGAAGCTCGGCATTCTCGTTGTCATCACGGTCATCGTTCAGCTCGTGTACGCGAGCTACGTGCGGCCTACTGCGGAAGCGTGGATCGAGGAGCAGCGCGCGATCGCCGCAACGACGCCGGGCTACACGCCGGCTCGATCGATCTGGGTCATCATCGCCGACCCCGAGCAGGAAGCGACGATCATCATCTGCATTTGGGCGCTGATCCTCTCCTCCCTGCGGTTCCGCGAGCTCAGGCAGCAACGCCAGCTGTTCGAGGCCGGCTATCTGACGAAGGAAGCCGGTGTGGTGATCCTACCGAGCGATGCGCGCGAGTACCTACGCACGTTCGAGCAGCTGCCGCCGAAGGAACGCAACGCCGTCTTGCCGCGTGTCCTCGCCGCTGCGTTGAAGCGCTTCGGCGCGA
>Ga0315910_10004518_pt1 | contig 11619 bp, 5 predicted proteins | sample EdamamesoilMG_FD_204470 | JGI IMG/M metagenome (GOLD analysis project Ga0315910, IMG submission 204470) | Garden soil microbial communities collected in Santa Monica, California, United States - Edamame soil | ecosystem: Environmental > Terrestrial > Soil > Garden | place: USA: California...
CGTCCGCGTCGAGCACGCTCACCTCCAGCCGGCCCACGGGCACGCCGTCCGCGTAGACGATCTCGAGGCACCGCTCCGTGGCGGGCTCGAAGGCGAGCTCGATCTCGGCCGTCTCGCCCGGCCGCACTTCGACCTCGGCGTCGGGCGCGTACCAGAGTCCCTCGCGCGCGCGGACGAGGTACGTGCCGGGGCCGATCGGGGAGGAGCGCCCCTGCAGGTCCTCGAACGAGAGCGTGTGCCCGATCTCGCCCAGCAGCCTCACGTCCTCCAGGACCGTGAGCGCGGGCAGCGCTCCGCCGTCCTTGGCGAAGGCGCGCACGTGGATCCAGCCGCAGCGCTCGAGCACCACGTCCCCGAGGTCCTTCGTCTCTCCGGCCTGGAGCGCGAGGCGCAGCGGGCGGCGGAGCGCATAGAGCCCCGCAGCCTCGTCGAGCACCGCCTCGGCGTACAGCGTGTACTCGCCGGACCGCAGCGGGCCGATGCGGAAGCGTCCGTCCGCGTCGGGCACGTGCGTGACGCTCTCGCCCGAGCGCACCGCCTCGTGCCCCATCTCGACCTCGACCAGCGGCCCACCGTCGGCAGCGACCAGGCGGCCCTCGACGAACGCGCTCGGCCGGCACGCGTCCAGCGCGCGCAGGACGAGCGTTTCGTCGCCCACGTGGAAGTCCTCGAGCTCCAGCACGGGGTCGCCCCATTCCTCCTCCGGCGCGCGCAGCGCGAGCACGAAGGGCTGCGCGGGGCAGTCTTCCATGCGGAAGCGGCCGGCCGCGTCGCTGTACGCCGGGTCGCCCAGCCGCTCCGCCCCCGGATGCCCGGGTTGGACGGCGGCGACTTGCCAGCGCGCGAGCGTAGATCCGCGCTCGTCGAGCACCACGCCCGCCACCACGCCGCCGGCCGAGAGCACGACGTCCCAGCGCGCCTCCTCGCCCGCGCGCAGCTCGAGCTCGGTCCACGCGTGGCCGTTCGTGCCGGCGTCCGCGACGAGCTCGCAGCGCCCCGCCTCCAGCCCGCCCAGGACGAAGCTCCCGTCGGCCGCCGTGCGCGTCCAGCGCTCGCTGAAGTCGGAGAATGGGGCTCCCGTGATGTTCACGTCTGCCAGCGGGCGGCCGTCGCCGTCGCGCACGACGCCGGCCACGCTGGCCTCGGCCGGGAGCACGAGCGTGCAGCTCCCGGTCTCGCCCGCGATCTCGGCTGGGGCGAGCTCCACGAGCGCGCGAGCCGTGGCGTAGCCCGGGGCACGCGCCTGGAGCTCGAGCGGCCCGGGCGCGAGGCCGTCCACCAGGAAGCTCCCGTCCGCGTCGCTCGTCACGTGTCGCCGCGGGGCTCCCGCGACTTCCTGGCCGTCCGAGCGCTCCCCGCCGGGCGAGAACTGCTCGCCGATCAGGACCTCGGCCCCGGCGAGAGGCGTCCCGCTCGCGTCCTGCACCACGCCGCTCAGCGCCGCGCCGGGCCCCGGCAGGACGAGCCGGACCGCGAGGCGCGCGCCCGGCAGGCCGCGGAACTCGCGCTGGGTCGAGGGCGAGTGGCCCGGGGCGCGCGCGGCGAGCGAGCGGTGCTCGCACGGCAGGTCACGCAGGGCGAGCCACCCGCCGGCGTCCGTGCGGCCGACGACGAGCCCGGGCCCTCCTCCGCCGAATTCCGACAGCCAGACCTCGGCCCCGGCCACGCCGGCGCCGTCACGGTCCACGACGTGGCAGTCGACGTCGAGCCCGAGCGGGAGGGCGAGCTCGACCGTCTGCGACTCGCCGGGCACGAGCTGGACGTAGCCAGCCCAGTCGCGCAGCGTGTCGAGCCACTGCTGCCCGGACGGCAGCCCCGCGAAGCGCGCCGTGCCGGAGGCGTCGGTCGTGCCCGTGGTCATGAGCCCGTAGGGCTCGAATTCGAGGCTCTGGACCTGCAGCGGCACGTCCACCGCCGGCGAGCCGTCGCGCGCCCAGGTCACGTGGACGAGGAGCTCGGTCGCCGCCATGCGCACCACGCTCGGGGGCGCCACCTCTCGGCGTTCCGCCGCGGCGGCCTGCGACGGGTCCGCCAGCGGTTCCGAGGCGGGAACCGCGGGTGCGACGGCGGAGGCCACCCTCGATGGCGGCGCCTGCGGCGCGTCTGCGCGATTCGCGCGACCGAACCACAGCAACCCGGCCGCCGCGGCCAGGGCCGCGGAGGCCGCGATCCACTTCGTGCTCGTCCAGGTTCCTGCACCGATGACCATGGTTGCCGTGCCCTTTCCCAGCGCCGTCCCGGGCGCGAGCAGCGCGACCCACGCCTCGCGCCGCCCGTGGCGCCGGTCGAGCTCGGCGCGTACCTCCGCCAGGCCGCGCGCGATGCGGTTGCGCACGGTCGAGGGCGGGAGCCCGAGCTGCCGCGCGATCTCGCTCGGCTCCAGGCCGCGCAAGTAACGCAGCAGCAGCGCCTGGCGGTAGGGCGGAGAGAGCGCCAGCACGGCGCGCACGGCGAGCTGCTCGAGCTCGGCCTGGGCCACGAGCTCGTCGGCCGGTGCCAGGGCCTCCTCGCGCGCCGCGTGCGCCTCGCGCTGTTCGCGCCGGATCGCGCCGCGCTGAGCCATGCGCGCCGCGTTGCGCAGCACGCTCGCGAGCCACGCCCGCGGCCGCGCCAGGGCCGGCGCGCGATCGGTCAGCACGCGCACCCAGGCGTCCTGCACGAGATCCTCGCCCTCCGCCCCGGCCAGCGCGGCCGCGAAGCGCCGCATCCAGGCGCCCTGCGCCAGGAGCTCGGCCGGATCGAGCGGACCGGAGAGGGGATCGCTCATGCTCACCCGGGAGATGCCGCCGGGGACTCCAGCGTCGCACGAATGGCGGCAGCGAGCGCCCTGCCCGGTTCAGGCCTCCTGGACGGTTCGGAGGTCCGACCAGGCACCGTGCGCGGAACTCCGGGCGAGTCTCACAGCCCGTAGGCCGAGACGGGCAGGCGCAGCACGAAGGCCGAGGACTGGAAGGTGAAGAAGTCGATCGCCGTGCCGACCAGCACCGTGCCGTCGTTCGAGGCCGCCAGCACGTTGTCGAGCACGACGCCGGGGGGGATCGTGACGCCGTGGGCGGCAGCGAGCGCGGCCAGCGAGCGCATGCCGGACTCGGCCGTCCACACGAAGGCGAGCGGCGGATCGAAGAAGCCGGCCGAGAACTTGCCGAAGATCAGACGGTCGTCGGCGGCGATCGCATTGGGGAAGGTCTGGCCGAAGAAGGCGCCCGGCGGCAGGCCCAGCGGGACGACGCCGTTCGCGGCGGTCCAGTAGAAGCCCTCGAGGTTCCAGATCCCCGACACCATCGAGCCGGTCGCGCTGACCGCCAGCACCTCGCCCGGGGCATCCGGCGGGAACGGCCCGGCCGGCAGCAGGAAGCCCGACCCGCTCGGATCCCACAGCGCGGGCCAGCGGTCGACCAGCGCGGTCTGCGCGAAGCCGCCGACGAGCGAGCCGTCGTCCGCGATCTTGGTCGCGCGGTTCGCCGGCGGGTTCGGGCTGCCGGGGAAGCTCTCGCCCAGGAGCTGCAGCGGCAGGAGCCCGCCCGCCTGCGTCCAGGAGAAGGCCACGGCGTTGCACTCGTTCCAGAGGAGGCCGACCGCGGTCCCGCCGTCGGCGCTGAGGTCCCAGGCCGAGCCCTGGTCCCCACCGCAGCCCAGCGGGTAGACGTTGCCGAGGTCGAGCCAGCCGCCCACCGACTCCCACAGGCCGGCCTGCACCGGATCGCCGTGGTGAGCGCTGACGCGCAGCGTGGCGGAGATGCCGGTCGGGAAGTCGCGCAGCGGCGACCCGACCTGGGTCGCGAGCGCGAGCACGTCGGCCTGCGTGTCGTAGAAGTACGTGTCGCCGTCGCTCGAGCCGAGGTCGAAGAAGAGCGCCGTGCCGCCGTCGGGCGTCACGTCCACGCCGACCAGCCCGGTCTCGAGGTGCAGGCTGCCGCTGCCCTCGGCGCGCAGGCGCAGGTCATCCACGGCGCCCGAGCCGCGCATCAGGATCTGCATGCGCGCCACGCCCTGCACCTGGCCGAGGTCGACGTCGGCGACGCCGTTGTTGCCCGTCGCGGGCAGGCCGGTTGAGGCGATCAGGGCGCCGCTCGCGTCGTAGTAGGTGACGATCGGCGCGGGCTCGGTGGGCTCGACGTCGAGGATCGTGATCCCGAGGATCGTGACGGGCCCGATGCGGTCGAAGTCGAAGGAGAGCGTCGCATCGTGCGTCGCCGCGGCGTTCAGGTCGTCGGGCGAGTTCACCAGGCCGTCGCCCTCCCAGTCGTTCAGGTTCTCGGCGATGATCAGGACCTTGCCCCGGGGCTCGTCGTTCTGGAACGGGCCCGCGGCGCCGCCCGCGCCGGCTCCCGGCCCGCCGAAGGCGGCGTTCGGCGTCCCGAGGTCCCAGTCGTCGCCGGTCGGGCTGGCGGAGTCGAACACCAGCGCCGCGTTGGTCGCCGGACCGAAGAACGGGTTGTAGCCGCGCACGAGCACGGGACCGAAGCCCTCCGGCGTGCTCGTCTCCGACACCACCATGCCGGCCGGGAAGTCCTCGAAGCGGAAGACCTGCTCGGGCAGGAGGAAGGAGCTCCGGCGCTTCGGCGCGACACCGCGCGACGGCGGGCTCTGGGCGGCGAGGACGGTGCCGAGCAGGGTGGCGACGACGGGCAGGGCGAACGCGATGCGGAGCATGGGAGGAGCGAGCTCGGGCTCGCAGGCAGGGTCCTGTGGGAGGGCGAGGGGATCATCCTAGCGGCGCCCGCCGCGCGCGGCCGACGAGGCGGAAGAATCGGACCGACGCGTTCCGGCTCTGTCCGCGGGCCGGCCGGGCTTGTCCCCGAGGGACCCGCCTGCCGATCGGTCAGGCCCAGCGGGAGTCGCGCTCGTTGCGGCCCGCGAAGGAGCACCCGATGAAGACCATGACCGTGCGCAAGCTGACCCTGCTGGCGATCCTCGGCCTCGCGCCGCTGACCACCGGCTGCCTCGCCGTGGCCGGCCTGACCGTCGGCGCGGGCGTGGTCGGCTACGTCTACTACGACAAGAACGAGGCTCACCAGGACTACGAGGCGAGCTTCGCCAAGACCTGGAAGGCCACGATGAAGGCCCTGAAGGGGCTGAACTACGAGGTGCCGGAGGAGGTGGCGCACGAGGAGGACTCGGGCGCGCTCGCGATCGGCGACCTGAAGGTGCACGTGGCGGCCCACCCGGGCAACAAGTCGCGCGTCACCGTGCGCGTCGGCACGTTCCACACGGCCGAGCACCGCCGCAAGGCGGGGCTGATCCTCGAGCGGATCCAGAAGGAGCTGTAGGAGCGGAGCGCGGAGCGCCGAGCTCCAGCCCGGCTCCGGGGCCGCCACGCTCCAGCGTGGCTTCCGGTTCCGGCGAGCCCCAGGTCGCCAGCGCCGGGCAGAACAGAGTCAGAGCCGGGCTGGAGCCCGGCGCTCCCGGGGGGGCTAGCGCTCGACGACGAGGTGCAGGTCGCGCGTGCCGGCGCGGAAGGGGCCGAACTCGGCCCCGTCCGCGCGCAGGCGGTACTCGCGGTCGAGCAGGCCGCGCAACTCGAAGCTGCCGTCGGCGGCCGTGCTCGGGGTGCGGAAGGGTGTGCTGCTGGCGGCCTGCTCGAGGGTCGGATCGAGGCCGTCGACGCGCGTCGGGTCGAGCAGCTCGAGGGCCACGCAGAGCGAATTGCCCGCGGCATCGGTGACGCGCCCGGAGAGCGCGAGGCGCGTCGCGGGGAGCCGCAGCACGCCGGCGCTGACCGTGCCCGGACCCATCAGGCCGGCGCCGAAGGCGGGCACGACCAGGGGGTCGTAGCCGGCCTCGACGACGAACAGGTCCGCGTCGCCCGGCGCGCTCGCCGGCGTGAGCTCGAAGGCGCCCGTCTCGTCGGTTGCGCTCGCGGTTCCCGCGAGGATCACGCGCGCCTCGCTGGCGGGCGCGCCGTCGGGGCGCAGCACGGTGCCGACGAGGCGCAGGCGCTCGGGCTCGGGCTCGACCCACAGGACGAGCGTGAGCCCGTCCGGCGCACCGGCCGAGAGGTCGAGCGCTCGGCCCGTGCCCTCGCCGTCCTTCTCGGCCGAGAGCCAGGCCCCGGCGACGGCCGGGAGGCGCTCGAAGACGAAGCGTCCGTCGTCGTCGGTGCGCGTCGTCGTGCGCTCGGGCTGTAGCGTGTCGCCGCGGCGGACCAGGCCGCCGGCGTCGTCGGGGTAGGCCGCGGCGTGCGCGTCGAGCACGCGGCCCTCGACGCGCACGGCCGGGGCCGCGAGGAAGAGGAGCGTCTCCTCGCCGAGGGGCTGCTGCGGGCGGCCGGAGCCGATCAGGGCCAGGTCCGCGGCATGCAGCTCGAGCGCGCGCGAGCCGGGCCGCACCTCGAGCCGGAAGGCGCCGCGCGCGTCGGTGCGCGCCTCGGCCCGGGGCAGCTCGCGCCCCTCGAGCAGCACCCGAGCCTCGCGCGCGAGCGGCCCCTCGGCGGAGAAGTGCTCCGCCAGGAAGGCGACGAGGGCTTCGGGCGAGCGTGCGAGCTCGGCGCGCTGCGCGGGCGCGAGCGGGAGCCAGAAGCCGTCGGCCACCAGCGCCCCGCCGTCGGCGGTCCAGCGCAGCTGGCGCGGATCGCGGGCCGCGACGCGCACGCCGGCGAGCGGCTCGCCCGCGGGCGTCACGAGCCGCGCGTGGAGGACCTCGGTCGTGCGCTCGCTCGCCACCTGCGCCAGCGGCGCTGCAGTGGAAGGGGACGCCGGCGCACCCTGCGCGACCTCGGCCGGAGTTCGCGCGCTCGCCGGGGCCAGCGCCGCGGGCTCCACGGGCGCGGGGTCGAGCGCGGCGACGCGCGCCGGGCTCGTCACGGGCTCCGGAGCGCGCGTCACCAGGTGCCAGCCGACCGCGAGGGCCCCGAGCAGCACGACGAGCGCCGCCGCGCCGCCTGCCAGCGCCGCGACCGGCGCGCGCGGCACGCACAGCGGCAGGAGCAGCGCGCCCCAGGCCTCGCGCCCGCCGTGGCGCCGGTCGAGCTGCGTGCGCAGCTGCGCGAGCCCGCGCTGGAGCTGCACCTTGACCGTCGCCACCGGGCGGCCGAGCTCGGCCGCGATGCGGCGCGGCGGGAGGTCGCGGTAGAAGCGCAAGAGGACGACGCTGCGGTAGGGCTCCGCGAGCGCCAGGACGAGCGCGGCCACCTCGCGCTCGCGCTCGGCCTCGGCCACGACGGCGTCGGCCGCCGGCAGCGCCTCGGGCCGGGCCGCGTCGCGCTCGCGCGCCCGCCGGCGGCCCGCGCCGCGCGCGCCCGTGCGCGCCAGCGAGCGCGCCACGGTCGCGAGCCAGGCCTGCGGGCTGGCGAGCTCCGCCGGGCGCCGCTCGAGGGCGCGCAGCCAGACCTCCTGGGCCAGGTCGTCGGCCGCGCCCGGGTCGCGCACGAGGCTGGTCGCCACGCGCCGCACCCAGCCGGCGTGGGCCAGGAACTCGTCCAGCTCCGCGCGTCCGGTGGCCTCGCTCACGGCGGTGCTCCTCAGCGCGTCGCGACGCGGCGGTAGGCGCGGAACGGCTCGTTGTTGAAGTCGCCGCCGACGAACAGGAGGTCCTGGGCCGTCTCGCGCGCCGGGACCAGGGTCACGATGCAGCCCTCACCGTCGTCGATGCCCTCGCCGCCGCGCGAACGGTACAGCATGGCGATCGTGTTGCCCGTGAGCGTGACGAGCGCGTAGGGTCCACGGCGCTCCTCTCCGCGCTCGAGGTAGCGCACGGTCCCGGCCTGCCAGATGCGCTCCTTCGCGATGTACTCGCCCACCTCGGCCGGGATCTGCGCGAGCACGCCCTCGTCGGGCGCGAACTCGATGCGCTCCATCCAGGGCTTCGTCCCCAGGCGCTCGCCCAGCTCCGGATCGGGCTCCCACGCGCCCGCCAGGCGGCTCGCGACGACGTGGTTCGGGTCGGGGCGCACGCGCAGGTCGGGCGCGAGCGCCGGGGCGGCGAGGAGGACGAGGCAGGCGAGCAGGGCGGGCGGGCGGGGCATCGGAGGCTCCTGGAAGGGGTGGGAGGTCATTCTCGCCCTCCTGGAGCCGCCGCGCGGGGATCGGACTCGGAGACCCGCGCTTTCCTCGGGCCTGGACCCCCGCGCGGGGAGCTCGAGCGCGACGGTCGCGCGGTCGAGGTCACGCTCCTGCGCTGCGCGCCGCTCGCCGACCGCTCCTCACTCCAGCCGCGCCAGCCGGGCCCGGGCCTCGGCCACGGCGCTTGCGACCGGCGCGGGCGCGGGATCGGCGGCACCCCAGTACGCGAGGAACGCCTGCGTGTGCTCGCGGGCGGCCCGCGCCTCGCCGGCCTGCTCCTCGAGGGCCGCGAGGTCGCTCAGGACCGTGATGAGGAGTGGACGCCAGGCGATGTTGCGCGTGCCCGCCGAGGGGTAGCGCAAGTAGGGCGGAGCGAGGATCTCGCGGTAGGCGGCGATGGCCGCGGCCGGGTCGCCCGCCTCCCGGGCGAGGCGCGCGCGGAAGAGGCACTGCAGGCCCTGGTCGCGGTACTCGACCGCCGCCCGTCCGGCCGCCGCGAGCGCCGCGCGCGCCGCGTCGAGCTCGCCGCTGGCCTCGGCCACCGCGCAGGCGAGCAGCGGACGCCAGAAGGTCGCCAGCGGGCTGACGATCTCGCCCATGCGCGCGTCGAGGGCGTCCAGGACGGTGGCGGCCTCATCCGGCCGGCCCAGCTCGCACAGCAGGAACCCGAGCCAGAAGTACCCGTGGCCGGAGTGGGGGTTCGCGGCCACCGCCTCGCGCATCTCCGCCACCGAGTCCTCGGCGCACCCCATGGCCCAGCGCACCTCGGCGCGGCTGAGGCGCTCGGTCACCCCGAAGTCGTCGCCCGCCGGGGTCAGCCCCCGCGCCTCCTCGAGCATGCGGCGGCGCAGCTCGTCCAGCTGACCGCCGGCCAGCAGCGCCAGGTACACGTCGATCGTGGCCTCGCGCCCGAGGAATCCCCGGTGACGCGCGGTGGCCCGCTCGGCGACGGCCCGGGCGCCCGCCGCGTCTCCGGCCAGGAGACGGGCCGTGCTGGCGAAGGTGTACATCGAGGTCTCCTCCAGCTCCCGGGTCAGGGCCAGCGCCTCCTCGATGCGCCCCTCGGCGATGCGCAGCGAGGCCTCGGCGGCCCGCGCCGCCGGGTCGCCGGGCGCCAGCTCGCGGTAGCGCTCAACCAGCGCGTTGGCCGCCTCGCGGTCGTTGGCCGCCAGGTAGTTCTCCATCAGGTGGAACAGGGCGACGCGGAAGGTCGGGTCGGCCGCGAGGGCACGCTCGAAGCAGCGCCGGGCCGCGACCGGATCGAGGTAGCGCTCGCCGTGGGTGTAGACCTCGCCCAGGGCGTTGTTGAAGTCGGCCAGGTCCGCCCCGAGCTCCTCGTGCTCGACCAGCACGGACCAGGCGGTCTCGTAGTCGCCTTCCTGGCGCGCGAGGGAGGCCCGCAGCACCGCCTGCCAGCGCGCGGGCAGGCGCTCGACGTGTTCCAGGCCCGCGCGATAGGCCTTCAGCGCCTCCTCGTCCCGGGCCAGCCAGTCGCAGGCCATCCCCAGGCGATAGGCGGCCAGCGCGAAGGTCGGGTCGAGGGCCAGGGCCTGCTCGAAGCGCGTGCGGGCCTCCTCGAAGTCGAGCTCGTGCAGGGCGATCTCGCCCGCGCTGAAGCGCCGGTAGGCCTCGGTGGACGCGGTCAGCGACGCGGCCAGGTCGCCGGTGTCCGCGGCGCCGGCCGGGGCGGCGACCTCCAGGCGCTGGCGAACGCCGGTGCCCAGCGCGGAGGCCAGCTCGAACAGGCCCGCCTCCGAGGCGGCCTCGCGCGACCAGGAGCCCAGGGTGCGGCCGCGGCGCACGTCGACCAGCTCGGCCGTCAGGAACAGGCCGGGCTCGCGCTCGACGACCTGGCCCAGCAGCATCAGGCCCACGCCCGCGCGCTCGGCCACCGCTCCGGCCCGGGCGGAGTCGAAGCCGCCGTCACCGGTGTCCGCTTCGAGCTCGCGGCGCGCGGCCAGGATGCGCGCCGTCGAGACCACCTCCAGGCCGCCGGCCTCGGCCAGGTCGGTCGTCACGAGGCCCATCAGCATGTGACCGAGGCGGCGTGGGTCGCCGCGCTCGCTCAGGTTCTCGAAGCCGAGGACACCGACCGGAGCGTGGGCGAGGTCGAGCGCGGCGGGCGCGCCACGCTCGAAGGGCAAGAAGCGCGCGCCGAGCCAGAGCGCCATCACCAGCACCGGTGCCGCCACGGCAAGCGGCCACCAGCGGCGTCTGCGCTCATCGGCCGGCGGCACCAGGCCGCTCTCCGTGCGGCGCCGCAGGTGACGCAGGTCGGCCAGGAGGTCGGTCACGTGCTGGTAGCGCTCGCCCGGGTCCTTGCGCAGCGCCTTGGAGACGATGCCCGCCAACTCTGCCGGCAGGTCGGGCCGCAGGCGCCCGAGCGGCTCGGGCTCGGCGTGAATGACCGCGTCCATGGTCTCCATCACCGTCGCGCCGCTGAAGGCCGGCCTGCCGGCGGCCATCTCGTGCAGCAGGCTGCCGAAGGAGAAGACGTCGCTGCGCTCGTCGACCGGGCGCCCCAGGGCCTGCTCGGGCGACATCGCGCCGGGCGTCCCGAAGATGGCGCCCGAGAGGGTCAGGGTGGTGGTCTTCTCCTTGCCAGCGGATCTCGACTCCAGCTTGGCCAGGCCGAAGTCGAGCAGCTTGGGCTGGCCGCGCTCGGTCAGGACGACGTTGGCGGCCTTCAGGTCGCGGTGCACGATGCCGCGCTCGTGGGCGTGGGCCAGCCCGTCGGCCAGCGGCACCGCCAGGTCGAGCAGCTCGGCCAGGGTCAGCCGCGGCCCGCGCAGGCGCTGCTCGAGGCTGGGCCCCTCGACGTACTCGAAGGCGATGTAGTCGCGGCCGCCCGCCTCGCCGATCTCGTAGATCGTGGCCACGTTGGCGTGCTTGAGCGCCGCAACGGCCCGCGCCTCGCGCAGGAAGCGCGTGCGTCGGTCCGGGTCCTGGCGCAGCTCGGCGGGCAGGACCTTGAGCGCGATTTCGCGCCCGAGCCCGGTATCCCGGGCCAGGTACACCTCGCCCATGCCGCCCGCGCCGAGCTTGCGCAGGATGGAGTAGGGGCCGAGCGTCTCCCCCTCGCCTGGCAGGCTGTGATCCGTCATCGGCGCCCTGGTGACCCTGGATGGCGAGGGCGGGCGCCACCCCGCTCGATCCTACCTCGCTCGCGGGTCGGGTAGGTGTTCCCGGCGCGAAGTCCCCCGCTCGGGCCAACGAGCGCCAGGGCGGCGTGGGCTCGACCACGCCGGCCCGACGCTCGTCAGCCGAGACGAGCGACGGAGGTCAGGCCAGCTTCTTCAGCGCGTTCTGGACCTCGCTCCAGTTGCGCTCTTCCTTGGTGTTCTCCTGCACCTGGCAGAAGGCGACCTTGCCGTTCTTGTCGACGATCACCGTGGCGCGGTGCGAGATGAAGGGCACGGCCGGGTGCTGCAGCCCGAACTTCTTCGCGACCTCGAGCAGCGGATCGGCCAGGAGGTCGTGCTTGATGCCCTTGGCCGCCTTCCAGGCCTTGTGGGACCAGGTCGAGTCGCGGCTGATGCCGACCGTGATCGTGTTGGGAGCCGTGATCGTCGGCTCGGTCGAGATGCGGCAGTTCTCCTTCTCGCAGGTCGGCGACCAG
>Ga0315910_10004519_pt1 | contig 11619 bp, 11 predicted proteins | sample EdamamesoilMG_FD_204470 | JGI IMG/M metagenome (GOLD analysis project Ga0315910, IMG submission 204470) | Garden soil microbial communities collected in Santa Monica, California, United States - Edamame soil | ecosystem: Environmental > Terrestrial > Soil > Garden | place: USA: California...
ATTGGGAATCGCGGAGAAGAATTTCGCGGGACGCGAAAGGTTCGCCCGTGGCGAACCGAGCCTGCAGGCGCAGGCGAGTCCACTGTCCCGGCGGCGGGCGCTGTCAGTTCACCGAGAACCGCTGGATTATCCAGCCGCTCAGTTCCGCCGTCGCTGAGCTTGGGTCGTTAAGCGACTGAGCGCACATGAAACTTCGCACCAAGAGATGGGTGTTATGGTCAAGTCTCGCTGTTGTGGTTTATTTCACCCTCTATTTTTCTACGGTGCGGGCGATAGTTTACAAAAGCAGCGGACCAGTTACACCGAGGCCGGATTACTTTTCGTGGGACGGAGACCTTACTCGCGTCATTTTTGCACCAGCGCATTTCGTTGACGCTACCATTTTACGACGTGAATATTGGAGGACTCGATGACATCGTCGCCTAACCATGCGCTGCAGCGAACCGGCGCTCCGCTGGCCGGTTCGGACCTGTCGGATTTATGAGAGTCACATTGCATTTCTATTCTCTCTGCCAGCGCCGGTCGCTGAGCTTGGGTCGTTAGGCCACACGATGTCCTTGATTGACCATCTAGCTGGAGTTTCCCGGAAGAAGTTGCTCTCTGGAGTCATCCCAAAGTTGAGCGTGGCCCGGAACGACGTTTCCGTCGCCATTTACGATTTTCCCTACTATCACCATCTTGATCACCCGCAGGAGAGATTGCAGGACGATTCTTACGTTACGGCAATCGGAAGAGAAATTCCGATGTTTCAGTGCGAGGACGGAGCGAGCCTTCACCGTAGTTTGCGAGGCTTCCAGAATTGTGACGTGGTGATTCGGGTCGATGATCATGCCTCGCTGAGGTTGGAATTTCGGATTGATAGGGCTGGCGAGCCGTATGAGCTTATCGCTGCCTTGTTCAGTGCTTTTGACGAAGCATTCAAGTCGGCAGGGGTTACGTTTATTAAGATGCGAGAATGACCTTTAGGCCTGACCATGCGCTACAGCGGACCCGGCGGGCGCGGCGCAGTTTCAATCAAGCATCCCGTGTGCAGATTGAACAACAGTCACGCGGCACCGCTCAGCGGATGCTGGGTCGTTAGGCGACGGACAGATTTCGCCCGTCAGGGCGAGTAAGCAGAAAACAAACACAACATAGAAAGGCCGGATACCATGGCAAAGTTCATGTGCACTCATACCGTTCCGCCCGGACAATTCACCACCGAGCAGGTCAAACAGTTCGCGCAGGCCGCCCAGCAAGACGCCACCGTCAAAGGCTATCGCAGCTTCTGCAATCTGGCGGAAGGCAAGCTGGTCTGCGTCATCGAAGCGGCCAACAAAGACGCCGTGGCGGCCTGGTTCACCAAGATGGGCATGCCGTTCGACAACATCACGAAGGTGGAGTTGGAAGGCGAACGCGGCAACATCCAGCCGGCCTGACACAAAACAGCAACAAACGGCGGGCGCGGGCTGGCAGCACCGAGGCGCGATCACCACGACCCGCGGTTGTGGGCGCTAAACCTGATTGCTTAGCGCCCCACCTTTCTGCCATAGGTGAACCCATGAAACGCATCATCAGTCTTGTCTTCGTCGTGGCCGTTTCGTTCGCGCTCTTCGCAGACAGCCCCAGTGAAGTCAGCAAGGAACTCAAGGCCCTGGAAGGAACATGGAAGGCCGTGGCGCTGGAGGCGGGCGGGAAACCGTTCCCCAAGGAAACCGTTCCAGACTTCACATTCATCATCGCGCCCAACGGCAAAGCGACCGGCAAATCGCCCCAGGAAGAATATCAAGCGACGATCACCGTTGATCCCAAGAAGAATCCAAAGACCATCGTCAATCTGCACGAAAGCGGTACGCAAAAAGGGAAGAAGCAATATGGCGTTTACAAACTCGATGGTAACAAATGGATTGTTTGTATGACGCGTCCCGGAGTGACGGAGAATGATCAGCCGAAGAGCTTTGACACCAAGGACACCGCCAACGTCGTGTTCATCTTCGAACGGATCAAGGGAACGAAGAAACCATGACTTCGGACGCAGCAGCGCACCAGCGTGCGGGCATTTAGTCAAGGTGAACAGGTCTCAAGCCAGTGACAAAACAGCCTTGCGCGAACAGATCCGCGCCCGGCTGAAGGCTTTGTCGGCGCCTCAACGCACTGAATCCTCAGGTAAGCTCGTTGCCAGTATGCTTACCCAGCCCATCTGGACTTCGGCCAGGTCGGTCCTGCTCTTTTCACCCATCGCCAGCGAACTCGACATCCGTCCGTTGATCCGCGAGGCGCTGAGTGCGGGCAAGTTCACTGCACTGCCCGCCTTCGAGTCAGACACGCAAAGCTACGTCGCGCGGTTTGTCCGGGACGCCGTAACGGACCTGGTAGCAGGTGAATTTGGCATCCTTGAGCCGCGCTCATCCTGCGAGCCCGCGCCATTAAACCAGCTGGACTTGGTGCTCGTGCCGGGGGTAGCCTTTGATGCTCAGGGTCGGCGGCTCGGTCGGGGTAAGGGATATTATGACCGGTTGCTGGCCCAAGTACGCGGCACGACTTGCGGCGTGGCGTTCGACGAGCAGATCGTCGAGGCTGTTCCGGTTGAGCCGCATGACGTTCGCTTAAACTGCATCTTGACGCCGACGCGCCTGATCGAGACCTGAAGGGCGCGCGGTCTTTGAATGAATTCGGTCTGGCAACATCTTGACATGGCCGTCGGACTGGCCATCGGGGCGGGCTTTGCCTATTTCCTGCTCCGCAAATTCTCCAGCCAGACCCGCGCCGCTCAGGCCCGAGAAGTCGAAGCTCTTCGGGAAAATGCCCGCCGGGAAGCCGAGGTTATCGCGCAAAACGCCCGTCTGGCAGCCAGCGAAGAAGCGCTCAAGCTCCGCACTCAAGTCGAGCAGTCTGTCGCCGGCAGGCAGGCAGAATGCGCCGACCGCGAACGCCAATTGGCCGAGCGCGAGAAGCTGCTCGGCTCCCAGGTCAACCGGTTGCTGGAATCGGAGCAGGAGTTGAAGCAGCTGAAAGAGACGCTCGACCGCCGTAGCTCGGCGATGGAAGGCGCGCAGGCCGAATTGATCAAACTGACCCAGCAACGCCGGCAGGAACTGGAATCACTCGCCAAAATCTCCCCCGAGGAAGCGCGCGAAAAATTCCTCAAGGAGATCGAATCAGAGGCCATGCGCGATGCCGGCAAGATATCGCGCCTGGTCATTGAGGAAGCGAAGACCAAGGCCGAGGAAAAGGCGCGCAACATCATCGCCGTCGCGATCCAGCGTTATGCCGGCGATCACACACTCGAAAGCACGACGGCTACGATCACACTCGAAAATGCGGAGATCAAGGGCCGCATCATCGGGCGCGAGGGTCGCAACATCCGGGCGTTTGAAAACGCCACGGGGGTGACGGTGCTGATCGATGACACTCCGGGCGCAGTGCTGCTTTCCGGTTTTGACCCGGTGCGCCGCGAGATCGCGCGCGAGGCGATGCAATTGTTGATCCAGGATGGCCGGATCCATCCCAGCCGCATCGAGGAAGTCGTGGCAAAAGTCACGCAGGACATGGATCAAACGGTGTTGCGCCACGGCGAGGAAGCCATCGTCCGGGCCGGACTGCCGCCGATGCACCCGGAAGTCGCCAAGACGCTGGGCAAGCTGCACTTCCGCCGGAGTTTCTCACAGAACCTGCTCGAACATTCAGTGGAAGTCTCGCAACTGATGGGGCTGATGGCTGCGGAACTGGGGGTGGATGTGAACGCCGCCAAGCGCGCGGGCCTGTTGCACGACATCGGCAAGGCGTTGAGTCACGAGGTGGAAGGTCCGCACGCCATCGTCGGCGCGGAACTCATCAAGCGTTGCGGCGAATCCGACAACGTGGTGAATGGCGTGGCATCACATCACAACGATGTGCCGCCGGTCGGCCCACTAGGCATCTTGGTGAGCGCAGCAGACGCCATCAGCGCATCACGACCCGGCGCGCGGTCGGAAAGCATGACCACGTATCTCAAACGCGTGGAAGATCTGGAGAAGATTGGAAATTCATTTGCCGGCGTGGAAAAGAGCTTTGCCGTCCAGGCGGGACGCGAACTACGGGTATTTGTCCAACCGGAAGCCATCAATGATGAACAGGCCTTTGCCCTGGCCCGGAGTGTGGCGGCAAAGATTGAGGAAGAACTTCAGTATCCGGGACAGATACGCATCACAGTGATCCGCGAAACCCGGTGTGTGGAACTGGCGAAGTAGTCACGGCCAGGATACCGTGCCAGAAGACTAGCGACCTTCCATCAACCCAGAAGGCAGTCCGCCTTCCCAGCTCTTGGGCGTATTCCATGGCCGACCGGAATAATTATCGGGATCAGTCGAAGCGCAGCCGGAGAGTCCCAAGCAGACGGCCGTCAAGACCAGCCATGCAAACAGGAGATTGAATCGCCGTTTCACAACGAACTCACATCGGGATAAACCGGGATGACAGAATCACCCTCAACGACGTCACCCACGCGCCAGCCGTCCATGACATTGGCGATGCAACGGTCCTTTTCGACGCTGGTCACACGAAGTTTGGCGACCAGTTTGCCGTCACGGCTGACATAAAGCCGGCCTTCCTTGAGCACGCCCTGATCTTCACCCACGTTGACCACCACGAAATCCCACTTGGGATCCGCAGCCATGACTTTCCCGGCCAATGCCGCCGGCAGGCTCGGGCCATCCCAACCTGGCTGGGTGTATTTGGCAAGTTCCGCCTTGGTCTTGGTCAGCTCGCGGTTGAGCAGCTTCTTTTCATCATCCAAGGCGGCGATCTGCTTCTCCAAGCCCTTGATAGTTTTATCGAAGGCCAAAATCTGTTCGGGCGTACGGCCGGTGGCTTTGTAGGCAGCCAGTTCAGATTGGGCTGTGTTCCGCTCTTCCGTGGTCTTGGCCAGCTTCTCGGTAAGATCGGCGGCCTTCTTGGTCGCTTCGGCGGCTTCGGCGACGGCCCGGTCACGTTGCTGGGTCGTCTCGTCGAGCGTTTCCTTGGTTTCCTTGAGATCCTTTTCGGTCTTGGCCAGCGTCTGCTTTGTGTCAGACAATTCTTTCTGGGCCACTTCCTTGGCAGATTGTTCTTCGGCGCGGTGCTTTTCGACGGTTTCGATCTTTTCCTTTACCTTGACGAAATTGAGAACTCCAACGGCGGCGCCCGCGAGAATCGCGACGATTATGCTGATGCGAAGTAACATGTTAGTGTCTGGCTAAGTTGAAACGATGCAAAAGACTAGGATTCGCGCCGCCACAAGTCAACGCTGCTTTCATCCTGTCCCCGCAACAAATTCGACCAGGCTCAACGCCATTCGTCACGCCGCAAGTCAAGGCATTGACGGTCAAACAATGCCGGTGACATTTCCCAGTTCCCGGCTAACTTTTCGCCGATGAACCCTCGCCCAGCCTTCCTCCGGAACCAACGTGTTCTGCAGCGCTTCCTCTGCGTCTGGTTGTTCCCCCTTGCCGCCAGCGCCGCGGTGACGAATCAGGTTTTCCCCATCACCAGCGCCTGGCGCTACCAGCAGACGGCCAATCTGGACGCCACCGCCTGGAAAACGCCCGGCTACGTTGATTCCGCCTGGCCTTCCGGCAATGGCCTGCATGCGGTCGAAACCTGTGGCTGCCTGCCGGTCCCCATCAGCACGGCCCTGACTGTCGGGGCGAGTCAACCGACCTATTACTTCCGCAAGCACTTCACGTTCACCGGCAGTTCCAACGGCGTAGCCCTCCTGTTCACGATGTTGCTCGACGATGGTGCGATCATTTATTTGAACGGAACGGAGATTCAACGCATCGGCATGGCAGCCGGAACGGCGTACTACACCAATTATGCGAATCGCACCGTGGATAATGCATCAGCCTATGAGGGATTCCTGCTCAGCGGCGCTCTACTCGCCAGTCTTGTGGCCGGTGATAACGTGCTTGCTGTGGAAGTGCATCAAATCAACTCCGGCAGTTCGGATGTCGTTTTCGGATTGGGCCTCAGCACCGTCACGAATCTCGCTGGCAGCGTCACCCGCGGGCCTTATCTCCAGCGCGGTTCCCCCACCGATGTCATCGTTCGCTGGCGCACCGATCTCGCGAGCAACAGCCGCGTGCGTTGCGGCACCAATCTCGCCAACTTGAATCTTCTCTTTGACGAACCTGCCGTCGCCACCGAACACGAGGTCAACGTCGCTGGCTTGGAACCTGACACCAAATACTTTTACGCCGTCGGCAGCAGCACCGAAATCATCGCCGGCAGCAACGCCAATCATTTTTTCGTCACTGCTCCCCTGCCCGGCGTAATCAAGCCCACCCGTGTCTGGGTGCTCGGCGATTCCGGGACCAGAAATGCAAACCAAGTCGCCGTCCGCAATGCCTACGAAACTTTCACCGGCACCAATCATACCGATCTCTGGCTGATGCTTGGCGACAACGCCTACGACGATGGCACCGATCCCGAGTATCAGGCGGCGGTGTTCAACATCTACACGAACACACTGCGCAAGTCCGTGCTTTGGCCCACGCTCGGCAATCACGACACCGCCCAATCCACCGTCTCGAACGTCACCTATCCCTACTTCAACATCTTCACGCTGCCAAAGCAGGGCGAAGCCGGCGGTGTGGCTTCCGGCTCGGAGCACTATTACTCGTTCGATTACGCCAACATCCATTTTATCTGTCTCGATTCCATGACCGTCTCCAAGGCCACGAACAATTCCATGGCCAACTGGCTGCGCGCCGATCTCGCGGACACGGCCGCCGATTGGATCGTCGCCTTCTTTCATCACCCGCCCTACACCAAGGGCTCGCACGACTCCGACGACTACTCCGATAGCACCGGCTTTCTGGTCCAGATGCGCACCAACTTTCTCCCCATCCTCGAGGCCGGCGGCGTGGATCTCGTCCTCAGCGGCCATAGCCACAGTTACGAGCGTTCGTATCTGCTCGACCAGCATTACGCCTACACCTCCGGCTTCTCAGTCACGAACAAACTCGATCCGGGTAGCGGCCGAGAGGGTGGAACGGGTGCTTACAAGAAACCAGCTGGGGGACCGACCGCCAACAAGGGCGCCGTGTATGCCGTGGCCGGCAGTTCGGGGCAGATCAGCGGCGGCCCGCTCAATCACCCCGCGTTCTTCGTTTCGACCAATCAGCTTGGCTCGATGGTGCTCGACTTCAACGGATCGCGGCTGGACGCCAAGTTCATCCGCGAGAACGGCCAGATCACCGATTATTTCACCATGCTCAAGGTGAACCACGCACCCATCGCCACGAATCTCACGCTCGTCTTTTTCGGCGACACGTCCACCAACCTCCAACTCACCGCTGGCGACGCGAACAGCGATCCCCTCAGCTACTTCACTAACTCGCTACCCACTCGAGGACTGCTTGTGAACCTTAATCCCGCCAACGGAACGGTGACTTATACGCCTGCCCACGGATTCAGTGGGGCTGATGGCTTCACCTTCGGTGTAAACGACGGGCAGACCAACAGCGCCCCGGCAAATGTCTCGCTCTCGGTACTGGCTTTGCCCGATCTGGACACTGACGGAATCCCCGATGCCTGGGAAACATCTTACGGGATTTCGAACGCGCTCGCAGACAACGATAATGATGGCATGACCAACCTCGCCGAGTATCTGGCCAACACTAATCCCACCAACGCCGCCTCGTATCTCCGCGTCATCGGCTTCAACCAGAACCTCAGTGGCCATTCCACGCTGACTTGGAACGCCGTTGGCGGTACGCGCTACCGAGTGAGCTTTTCTGACGTCATTCCCGGACCATTTACCGACATTCCGCTGCCCGCAGCGGCGGAAATCAATCCTGCGCCGCTCAACACTGGGGCTTCGCAAAGTTTCACTGACAACTTCACGCTCACCGGCGGCGCCCCCATCAATGGTCGACGCTTCTACCGCATCCGGATCGTCCAGTAAGTCGGGTCAGCGCTTTGAAGTGACTCCTAAACTGACATCGACACTGCGAAACAAAAGCCCGCACCAGCTCACGCCGATGCGGGCAAAGCAAACCTAGCAAGTGGTCACTGCGCAGGTTTTGCCTTGGGCGCGGCAACCCACGTGAATTTTAGCTTCAGATCGTCACCGACAGACGCCAGCGCGAGGAAGGTCAACTTGGGGATGCCATAGTCGCTCATCTTGAGCGGCGTGGCCCCGGTCACAACCAGCTGGTTCTCCTTCTTTTCAACGGCCACCGCCATCGTATTGGTGCGAGTGACACCATAGATCGTCAGCGTGCCGGTGGCATCGAATTGGAGCGCGCCGGTCGCGCCCGCTGCCGATTTCGGTTTGAGTTCCAGCAGCTTGAATTCAATCGCCGGGAACTTCGCAACGTTCATATGATCCTGCATCCGCTTGTCCATCGCTTCCTTGTCGCTCTTGAGTGTGCGCAACCACACCTTGATACGACCGTCGGGTTTGGTCTTGGACGCATCGCCCAAGGCTGAGGCTGGAAAACCGGCGTCCACTTCGAGATGGCCCACCAACTGGACCGTCTCCATGGACCAATCGTGCATCGTGGACGTACCTTCAACCTTGCACGAGCTTGCGCCCGGCACGGATTCGTAACGGATCAAACCGCTCGCGGCAGCCGGCGCATTCGTCGTTTGACCGAAGGCACGCTCAACGGGCACAGCCGTCAACACCAGCGCCAGTGCCACCGCAACCGGATGAATTAGAGAGAATGTAAGTTTCGTTTTCATGTTAGTTCTGGGATTCGAAGTCGTTACCCGGTGATTGGGTGCGCAAGTTCACTTTGAGTCCGGGGCCTTTTTCGGGACATCACCCGGCTCGATGGCCAATGCCCATTGGATGGCGCCGAGCAAATGTTGCTGGAAGGCCTTGGCCGTCTCCGGCGGATTCTTCCGGTTGCCCTTCTCGTCCTTCTCCTCGGGCGACCACATGTCTTCCCGATGGCCCAGTGAGGTATAGATGACCCGCCCGGCTCCGTATTTTTTCTTCCACGCGATGGGATAATCGCCCGGCGTCTTGTCATTCGGATGCTTGTCGAGGGTCAACAGACCTTCGACCTTCGTGCGGTCAAAATTTTTCAACTGATAGATCTCGTCAAAGACCTTCCAGGAATCGGGCAGATGCCGGCAGGCCCCGCAAGTCTTGTCCTGATTGAGGATGTCCACCTCCACCTGCGGACCGTGCCGCAGGAACTGACCGCCGATCATCTCGATGAAAGCGGGATAGCCCGGGAACGTGTCGGTCGCCGAATGGATGCCCACAAAACCCTTGCCTGATTTCACGAAATCCAGCAGCGCCTCGCGCTCCGGCAACGGCAGGTCGCCGGTCGTGTTCGCAAAAATAACTGCGTCGTAGTTGGCGAGCGCGGTACGGCTCATCTTTTCGGCGAGCACTTCCTTGACAGCAGCATGGGACTTGGCCTTGTCTTCCTTGCCATCCGCGCCCTTGAACTTCGGCTCGTTGTTGTCGAGCCGCGCGTAATCCACGGTGAACACACCGCTCTGCTTGCCCAGTTCGGCCAACACGCGCTCGGCGGTGGCGATGGAGGTGTGTCGGAATCCGACAGTCGTGGTGACTACGAGCACGCGTTTGGGCGCAGCAAAGGCAGGTCCGGCAAACAATCCGGCGAGCGCCAGCAGAGGTATCAATTTGAGGGTTTTCATTTCGGCTTGTCGCTAAGTTCGCCTCGCATGATGGGACTAGAAGTCGGGCATGGAAATTCAATTCTTTGCCTCCCCTCTTTTGGGGAGGTGCCTGAGCAAAATGATTGCCCCGGTCTTGTTGCCTGAAACCATCTGGTTTAGACTCTCGGCTAAATTCAATTGCGGCCATGTTCGCCGCCATAAACGCTTATGACCAACCTCGCCGTCAATCTTGATACGTTGCAGCACGCCAAGCAAAAGGTCGTGGACCTCAGCATTGAATTCGGCCCCAAGGCTGTGACCGCCCTGCTGATCATGATCATCGGGTTCTTTGTGGCCCGCTGGATCGGTAAAATGATTGAACGCTGGCTCAGTAAACTGCAGATGGAACCGCCGATCCGGATCCTGTTGCTGCGGGCCGTCCGCCTGCTGGTGCTGGTGCTGTTCGTGATCATGGCACTGCAAAACCTCGGAGTGCAGCTGCTACCGCTCATCGCCGGGCTCGGCGTGGCGGGCGCGGGCATCGCGTTGGCCATGCAGGGCGTCCTCGGCAATCTGGTGGCGGGATTCACCATCATTTTCACCAAGCCTTTCCGCGTCGGTGAATACGTTTCCATGGTCGGAGTCGAGGGCCGCGTCGAAACCATTGACCTGTTCTCCACCAAACTCAGCCATCCGGACCGTTCGATCGTGGTGATTCCCAATCGCAAGATCGTCGGCGAGATCCTCCACAACTATGGTAAGATCCGGCAGCTCGATCTCTCCGTGAACGTGGCTTACCGCACGGATTTGAACGACGCGATGTCCGCCGTAAATGAAGTTCTCAAACGCAACGGTCGGGTGCTGGCCGAACCCGCGGCGGTGGTGGGCGTGGCGGTGCTTTCGGATTCCTCGATTCACATCGCGATCAAACCCTGGGTCAACGTGCCGGATTACGGCCCGGCCTCGGCGGAACTGAACAAAGCCGTCGTGGAGGAATTCGCTGCGCGCAACATCTCCATTCCTTTCCCGCAACGCGAGGTGCGATTGCTGAACGCAGCAGCTTAGTAACCGAAGGGCGTCCGCGTATCGCGCGTGAATTCCACATGCCCGTCGAGCATGAGCCGGTTGCGGCCCTTGGCGTGAGCAGTACGCCCTTTCAACTCCAGCGCGACGGTGCCGATGGTGTTGGGAAAGTAAACGTCCACGGTTAATTCCACATCGCTCACGCCACCCGGCTGCCCGGCCTGCGGATTGTTGGCCGCGCGCAACGACGCCACGCAATCCTCCTCTGTCCGACCCCAGAAATTATCAGCCGGCACGGGGTCGTCGGGTCGGTCAAAGCGCCACATCCAGTAGCGGACGCTAGGGGCGTTGGTGTCTGTGCTTGCGAATTGCATCGCTGGGTCGGTCTTGGAAAAACTGGAACTGGCTGCCGCCGGACAACTCCAGATTTCCGGGGCGCGGACGATGTTGCTTAACACCAGCGCCGCCCAACCGGCGCGCGGATCGCTCGGCGGCCAAGAACTCCACGGTTTGTAACCACCCACCAGCGCAGTCTTCAAATCACGACGATCGGGAAAGCGACCTTCGTTTTCATCCAGCCACAACCGCCACGCAATGAACTGCTGCTTGAGCTGCGAATTGCAGGTGGAACGCCGCGCCAGTTGCTTCGATCGCGCCAAGGCCGGTAACAACAGCGCTGCCAGGATGCCGATGATGGCGATGACGACCAGCAGTTCGATGAGCGTGAACGCGGCGATGGAAGCACGATTGTGTCCGAAGGACCAGCCGCATCGCGAATAATTTCTGTAACGCAATGATCGAAGAAACAAACCTGATTTCCGAGCAACACTGGAAAACTGGCAGTCTGTTGCAGGATTAGGTCCGAGTTTCATTGAACTTCTCGGTGAATTGCTTCTCACAAGTTAACAACCACTCGAAGCTATCTTCGTCAAACGGTGCAGGGCACCCGCTACAATTGTAAGCTGTCTTCGCAGCATTTTCGGCCACATAAGCAAAGTAAGCGTCGAGGTCCTGCTT
>Ga0315910_10004520_pt1 | contig 11619 bp, 9 predicted proteins | sample EdamamesoilMG_FD_204470 | JGI IMG/M metagenome (GOLD analysis project Ga0315910, IMG submission 204470) | Garden soil microbial communities collected in Santa Monica, California, United States - Edamame soil | ecosystem: Environmental > Terrestrial > Soil > Garden | place: USA: California...
TTTCCGAAAGCTCTTTATGATTATCGTCAAGTATCAGAGCAGGTACCGTGATGGTTTTCCCTTCCTCAATGGTAACGACATACTCTTTGCTCACCGTACCGACCAGTGATGCAAGGAGTGTGTATTTGCCAGCCGGAACATTGCTCAGCGAATACATGCCATTTGCATCCGTGACTGTACCATACACCGTGCCTTTTAACGTTACGTTTACAAACTGCACAGGCCGATCAGAAGCATCTTTTATTATCCCGTGAACGGACATGACTTGTGCCTGGCAAAAGCCGGTAAATACTATCAGTAAAATAATCGGTAGCGTTTTCATCATGAGAGAAGACAGTCTTATTTTGTGCTGCAAAATTAAAATGCATGCCTGTCTAAGATCAATCGCCTGCAACGGTGTTTTTTTATTACCCTGTAAGAGGGATGTGAAATTTGCCGTGCCTAAAATCCGGAGCCCAAAGAACACAAAGGAGGCACCGGGCTGCACAAAGAAAATGCAACACAGTGCCTCCGCTTGTTTTAATCAGAATTATGGGTTAACCAACAGTTCTTCGGGCTCTTCTTCGTTTATAATTTCTTTCACCACGTCAGGGCTGGACTTCTTTGCTTTTTGCCGCCTGCCCCACCAGATATAAACACCAGTCACGGGAAGGCTTGCACAAATGAGGCTAGCCAGGAATGCAATAATCTTTCCGGGTAATCCGGCAATGGCCCCCACATGGATGTCGTAGTTCGCACGAACAATGGTATCGGCCACTGAACTGTCAGCGAATTTGCCATACATGTGTGTTACGGGAATTTCACTCAATGTGTATTGATCGAAGTACCGGTAGTCTGCCTTCCAATAGGTATCATCGTCCGGATTCGCTGCCACTTCAATGGCTGAAGAATCATTATCCGGAATGTGAACCTCAAGCACCTGTGCATTCGGATACTCTTTTGTCATTCGCTGCCACAGGATATCGACTGCCGGAGCCTTCAGATTACCTTCAGCCAGTTTATCCGATACGGGCATGTAGAATTCAATCATTTGCTTTCCACCCGAGGACATCCAGTAAACGGATTTCGCAAACCATTGAAAGCCCCACACCAACCCGGTTAACGCAATGAAGATGGCCACCCACGACATGTAGAAACCAAATACATTGTGAAGGTCATAATTCACCCTGCGCCATCGCGCGTTCCACTTGACCGAGAAGCGCTGTTTACGCGCAGCCTTGTTCTTAGGCCACCAAAGAATAATACCTGAGATCATCATGATCACGAAGATCAACGTAGCCGTTGCAACGATCGGCTGTCCGATCTCGGCAGGAAGCCAAAGGTAAAAGTGACCGTTGAGAATGATCCTGAAGAAATCTGCCGACATATCCTTTGTCTCCAGCACTTCACCCGTATAGGGATTGAGATACATCAGGTAGTAGTAATCTTCGCTGTAAAAACTCGCCACAACGGATTTACCCGGCATACCATACCCGATGCCATGCACCGTTTTCCCAGGCAGATTTTTATCCGTGATTTTTTTTATTTCCGAGGGCGGCAGGTAGGCACGATCTTCTACTTTAACAAACTGATAAGGTTCCGTAATACTTCTTATCTCATGTTCGAAAGCCAGTATACATCCGGTGATACCCAGGAAAAGCACAATTAGCCCGGAGGTGAATCCGAGCCAAAGGTGAATTTTGCCGATAGTCTTTTTAACTAAACTCAACGTCTGTAAAAATTAGAACTTATAGTTTAGACTTACTGACACATTACGCAGGTTCTGCGGTGTAACGGTAGACCAACCCGAATAGTATTTTTCATCCGTCAGGTTGTTAACCTTTACAATAATGCCGTATTGTGCTGCGGTGTATGATACCGATGCGTTAAGTATCGTGTATGAAGGCAGTATAAATGTACCGGTAACATCGCGGTTCAATGTTTTATACTCACTGGCGTAATTTCCGCCCACACCAAATCCTAATCCATTTAACACACTACCTTTAAAAGTATAATTAATCCAAAGGTTTACGAGCTGATCGGGGCCTGCCTCCTCCGGACGGAATCCAAGGTATCCAGAGTCTTCGTAGTCCTTGGTTACTTCACTGTCGTTGTCACTGAATCCGGCAATAATATTCAGACCATTTATCGGATTAGCAATCAGGCTGAGTTCGAAGCCCTTGCTTTCCACCTCGCCACCCTGAATGGAATTGTTCTGATTTTCAGGATCAGTCATCACACGGTTCTTCACCTGAATGCCGTAATAGGAAGCCGTTGCAGAAACCTTTCCATTCAGCAGATTACTTTTCACACCAAACTCATACTGATTGGCATGTTCTGCATCAAATGTCTTCAGGCGTGTATTGTTACCATCAATATCGGATACTTCGGCCGGAGCAACGTTGATGAATCCATTCATATAGTTACCAAATACAGAAACTTTGTCTTTGACCGGCTGATAAACCAGGCCAAATTTTGGTGATACCGTAGTTTGTTCTTTTACCTCTTCGGTTGCCCAATAGGCAGTCAATCCGCTAAAGCGATCGACTCTTACACTGGCCATCAACGAGAGCGAAGGAACAAGCTTCACAACATCCGAAATATAGGCGCTCACTACTTTGCTTTCACCTTTCGAATTACCTTCAGTGGAACCAATCAATAGATTATCCACTGCCGCCTGGGTCAATATTCCTGTGTCACCCCCGTCTTCAAGGGTCACAAATCCGCCACCAACCCAGCCTGTGCTACTGTTGAGGATTGTGGACTTGAAATAGTCGAAACCGATAAGTAGTTTATTCTCCATCCCACCCAACTCGAAATTGGCAATAAAGTTCTGCTGAATATCCGTGGTGTTGGTCTCGCCATTGCGGTTGGAAATAAAACGTTCAAAAGTATTTCCATCACTCTGGTCCCACAGGTAATGATAGTATCCATCCGTCTTTGCTGTGCTCCGTGACAGCACAGTTTGAGAGGTCCAGCTATCCGACAGTTTATAAAGGGCTTGTGCCTGCACACCAAAAGTCGGATTCTTGATCGTCAGGTCGTTGCTGGCAAATGACTTGTCATAATTCTTTTCGAACAATTTCATATCCGTAAAACTTAACGGAGCGTAGCGGCTTAAGAAGATCATTGAAGGATTTGCAGCTTCGGCATTGTTAAACTCAGCATTTACGAGGAACGTTAGTTTGTCCGTAGCCTTCATCATTAAGGACGGTGCAATGAAGAACGACTTCTTAAAGCCGGCATCCTGAAATGAATTTTCGTGATGATAGGCAGCGTTCACCCGCAAGAATACTTTGTCATTCAGCGGAGTATTGACATCGGCAGTGAAGCGGTTAAGTGCATTGCTGCCGCTGATGTATTTGAACTCGCCTCCCAGTGCTTCGTACGGGCGTTTTGTAGTTACATTGATCAAGCCACCATATGAAATCATCGGGCTACCAAACAAAGTACCTGAAGGCCCTTTGATCACATCAATTGTTTCTACGTTGGCCGGATCCAACCCGCCATTGTTTACGCTGGGTAGTCCGTTCACCATGGAAGGCTGTACAGCAAATCCTCGCAAGGAATAAAATTCAGCTCCATCACCGCCACGGCCGGTTGATTCCCACAAACGTGAAACACCGGTTGCATTTTTTAATGCGTCATTAAAGTTTGTTACTACCTGACTCGTCAGTACTTCCTTTGAGATCGAATTATAAACCTGTGGATTATCAAGATCTTTCAATGGCATTTTGGCAACCACCGCACTGCTATCGCGATAAAATGAATTGATGCGATTATCCACCACGATGATCTCGTTTAACTCGGTAGATGACTGATCCAGCACGAAGCTGACTTCTGAAGTTTGTCCACCAATTACCTCGACCTGTTTTTCCTCTTTTGTAGAACCAACAAAAGATGCCTGAACCGTATAAACACCGGCCTTCAACGATTGAATCGTGAAGCGCCCATCCTCATTCGTTACCACACCTTTAGTAGTGCCTTTCACTACTACATTGACATACTGGGCACTCTTACCGTCAGAACTGGTTACGGTTCCGGTGATGCTGCCATGTTGTTGTTGAGAAAAGGCATTGACTGATATGCCTAATAAAAGTAATAGAGCGTATACGTTTTTCATTCCCTTATTTAGAATCATTTTAAACACTCAAAAGTAGTTGGAACACGGTTTTCAGAACAATAACCTCTAAAAGCGGAATATTACTACCCTTTAGAGGGTATGCTACTGCCCTTGACCGATGAGTATTTCAAGGACAAACGTTTACGATGGGTCATCGTAGGTACTTCCTCCGCCCCTTACCAGACTACGTGCCTCGAGCACCAGATCGACTTGCGCGAAGAGTTCACCTACTTCGTCCAACTCCCGATCATGAAAGGCAATGAAAAGGTTAGTAAGCGGGCTTCGGTACACCCGGGTTCTTCCGTGTGGAAGAGCGAGGTACGTGTCATTGTGATGTCGATAGTCGATGAGCCAGAAGCCAAAGCGCATCAGCTCATCTTGCTGGAAAGCCAATACAATATTTTTGTAGACGAAATTAAATTCATGACAGCACGTGCACCGACCGATGTATCCATTGTCGCATTCAGCCAGGATTTCAAAGGAATCTTTTTTATGCATGATGATTTTATTCGAACCGATTACATCTGATTGAAAAACAACAGGGCTGCATGAACAGCCCTGTTTGCGTGAAGCGTTACGAAACTACTTCTCAGTCGTTTCGAAATTTGTCGTACCGTCTGCCTGATAGATATAGCGGAAGGTATAGAACCGCGATTCCGGACGAGTTTCCAGATTGGCAAATTCAGTTGTAGTTGTATTGGGATTACCCAGGTAGTAGCTCAGTATCTCCACCTTCACATACTTTCCATCCGCTGTTTTCAGCACAATGATCTTACCGGCATTCGGCAGAATAGCATGTTTGGGGCCGGTAGGCGCATCACCGGTGTAGGTATACCAGCCGCCACTGCCTTTGATTGCCTTTGTGTCACCATCTACAGCGAATCCTTCTGTGGGCGCTATGAGAAGTTCATCAAATATACCTTCCACAATTTGACCGGCCGCATTTCCCGGACCACTCGTGCCGCTATTTAGAATTACGGTTGTACCGCGAAAACCAATATCCCATTTTGTCGTTGCGCTATCGGTATTGGCAACCACCGCATTTTTATCAAAGCTGAATAAAGTATAGTTCTTTGTACTTACCGAGTTTAGATCCGCTACAGGTAAAGCCTTCAGTGCTACGACCTTCGGGCCATTATCATCGTCATCGCTACAGGATGAAAGAATAATGGTAGCAGTCAAAAGAACAATTACATTAAGGCTGAAAAAGTATTTCATAGTTTTAGATTTATTGGTTAATATTTTTTTTTGATACAAGGGAAAATCCCGCGCTCACCCACAATAACCTGCCGGGAAGTGCAGCAATGTATTGTGGATCGGTGAAGTCAAACAGGTTATCACAACCAACCTGCAGGCGAAGGATTTCTTTAAAAGTTTTTGAAACAGATACATTGAATGTGGCATACCCGTCAATGTATTCACTATCGTCATCAAGGATCGTACTGTTATTCAGGTCGGCATATCCGTATCGTCCGCGATAAATCGCCCGCACACTCCCACTCCACCCCGAGGCAGCATTTTCATAGAACAGTTTCACATTGAACATGTGTTTCGAGCGGTTGAAGAGTCCGCCATAGTCTTCCGAACTTACGCGTGTGGTGATATTGGTTTCCGGGTCACGTTTATAAATCGTTCCTTCTTCCAGTTTATCCACCACAGCTTTGTCTTTTGCCACCAGAAACTGATAGCCAGCAGAAAGCGAAAAATCTTTCAGCAGTGACCAGGTAGCATCCACTTCAACACCTTGTGTAAAGACACTGGCCAGGTTGTAGTAACTGTATACAAAATATCCGTTCGTTTTCTGTGCTACCGCTTTGGTATCGATGAGATCACGGATATCATTTCTGAAGAGCCCTGCATTAAACGACAGTTTTTCCGTGGGTTTCATTTTCACCCCAAGGTTGTAAGCCTTTGATGTTTCAGGATTGATCTCGCCAAAGGAAGATGGGTCTACCAGAATATTCTCTTCAGGGTTTACAATCTCACCATTGTCGATCAATCGTTGAACGCCCGCAGTCACTTCCTGTGTACCGAAGACACTATAGCCAACGGTATTGTTTGTAAAGTTTAAATAGAGCTGTCTGAAATCCGGAGCGCGGAATCCAACGCCAAACGATCCGCGTACCGAAATCCATTTGTTGATATCATACTGTGCAGAAAGCTTCGGACTGAATTGAGGTGTATACGCCAGGTTGTGATCATACCTTCCCCCGGCAATAACATTCAGTTTCTGTATCGGATGCCACTCGTATTGAAAGTAAACGTAATCCGTTTCATACTGCATCTTGCCCTCATAGCGTGTGGCTTCTACCGTTTCCCATATCCTGCCTCCACCAAGCGTAATGATGTTGTTACTGTTGACAAAATACTCCAGCTGAATTTCGGGGCGATAAAAACGTTGCTCAAAAAATGTGCTGTCGTAGTAGCTGCCATCATTTTTATAAACGTAGTCCGTTGTATTCCGGAAACCTGAACCATAGAATCGCAGGGTGGTTTTGAATTTATCGGAAAAGCGATGGCTGAGTACCGGATTCAGATTCCAATCTTTCGTTATACTGGTTACATCCAGCGCACTTCCGTCTTCCAGCGCTTCTGCAAATGAATTTTGTGATTCCTGGAAATAACGACCCGAAATTGAAAACAACGTGTGGTCGCTGAATCGATACGTGATTTTCGATTGCAGTGTATAGTTACTGAAGGGGCTTACCGTACTTACTTTCGTTTCGGGATCCAGGTCATAGCCATCCGAACTATAGCGATTGGCAAAAGCAGAAAGCCCCAGTTTATTTTTCCGATAATTAAGTGTTCCCGAAAGATCCAACGTGTTATTTGTTCCATACCGTACCGAAGCTGAACCATTAACGCCATCCGGAGTATTCGTAATAATATTCACAACACCGGCCAGCGCTTCGGTGCCATAAAGACTGGAGCTTGGTCCTTTTATGATTTCAACCTGTTTGATATTTCCAACGGTAAGTCGGGTAAGATCAAGTGTTCCGGCAGTTCTTCCGATCAACGGCTCGCCATCAATTAATATCAGCGTGTACTCGGGAGAAAATCCTTGTACTTGAACACCTGTTCCGTGATCATTCACGATGGTTAATCCGGTTTGTTCTACAAGTACATCGTTGAGCCGTAAGGAGCCCATACTTTTAATCTGCTTTTCGGTGATGACGGTTACCGGCACAGGCAGTTCGGAAAGGGATCGTTCGCTGCGGGTTGCACTTACTACCACTTCATCCAGTTCCTGTGTGCTAAGCGAATCTTGCCCGAAACCCAGAAAGGCATTTGATAATCCGATTACGAACAAAATGTATCGCATAGATTATAGTGCCTGAAATTTCGTCACCAGGTTTCTCCACTCCTCCCGTTCCGGAATTCCCGGTTTACGCAAGCCAAAAAACTGGGCGATGAGATTTCTTTCCTTGTCGAATAATTCCACCGAAGTAACATGACCTTCTGTTGTAGGTTTCTTCACAACCCACGCAGTGTGAACAAAGTCCATACGCAAGTGCATGTTGAAATCCGGGTCAAGAACGTTCAGCCAGTTCTGTGCGCCACCATGTCCCTGGCTCAATACACGTATGGTACGGACCTTCCCCTGGTGAATCTGAAGGTTACCCCGGTTGCCGGCAAAGATCATGATCGGCATCTTTGAAGCCGAAGCTTCATCCAGTATCTGTTTTGGCACCAGGGAAGCATCAACCTGGTAGGTGAATTTTCCGCTTGCAATCTCCAGTGCATGATAACGATGCACGTTGTGCTTTCGCAACATACCAAAGAAATCGTGTGTGTCTTTGAGTTCACTCCAGTCATTCAGGAAAGCAACCTTATCGGCAGGACCGCCAAATTCTTCAATTGGATACGGCTCGGTACTAACCTCCCTGCGTTGTTCCGGAGCAGCAAAATCGTTAACCAGTTTATGGTATGCCGTTTCATCACTTTTTTCCTGGAGATATATCTTCGTGACCGCCTCACCTGCCCGATCGAATACCTGAATGCTCTTCAGCACACGATCCGATTTTTCTTCCGTAACAGCAAACGCGGAATGCCACGCATTGAAGAAAACACGCGTTTCTATGGGACCAATCACGGTCGCCATTGCCCGGGCTCCTTCTCCCATAATATCAATCTCCTGAAACGGACCTTTATGCTCGAGTATGCATGAATCATTGCGCGTCAGTGACATCACTCTTCCCAGTGATCTGAAACTTTTCAACAAATCAGGCCATGACGCCTGAAGGCGAACAACACCTTCATCTACTTTTGTTGCCAGCAACTCAGCTTCACTTGTTCCCAGTTCCTTTGCTGCTTCGCGGATACGAATACCCGGCTTAGCTTGTTGAATTCCTCTCCATGCTTCACGGAGTGACATTGTTTTTGATTCAATTAGTGTGCTCATAGTATATCTTGAGTTTCAGGTTTCATACTTTAAACTTTAAGCTGCCAACGGTAGTGAGTTCCCTTTCGGGAATTATGTAAGGACAGTTGTTACACGGATCGTGGTAGATGTTTACGCGACAGCAGAATGTTTCTTCAATATTGGCTTTGGTGAAAACGGATTGAACTTCACCGGCTGCGGTGATTCTGCCCTCGCGCATGAAGTGAATGTGGTCGGCAAACTGCACGGCCTGGTTGAGGTCGTGAATGATCGCCATCACACCAATGTTTCGTTCACAGACACGTTTCGCGAGAGTGAAAATATTTTGCTGCTGGGTTATATCAAGGCTGGATGTCGGTTCATCCAGTAAAATGTAACGCGGATACACCGTCTCTTCCCAAACCTGGGCAAGCACACGCGCCAGTTGTGTCCGCTGTTTCTCACCTCCCGACAGGGTAAGGTAATTTCTATCACGCAGACCGATTGTATTAGTTAGTTGTAATACCTCTTCAACAACAGAAATATTTTCAAGCCGTGTAGTACGGTGTGCATGGCGGCCCAACATGACAACCTGCTCAACCGTAAAGGCAAATTGAAGCGATGTACTTTGCGGGAGGACAGCGCGCACCAACGAAAGCGCTTTCGGGTTGTATGTATTTATATTTCTTCCATTGACAACTACATCACCGTGATATCCGGTAAGTTCATGCGCCATAGCTTTGAGCAGTGAACTCTTTCCTGCACCGTTCGGACCAACAACAGCCGTGAATGTTCCGGGCATTAACGACACACATACATCCCGTAGAATGATCTTGTCACGAACACGAAAGGATATGTTTTCGGCTGTATACATTACAATTCATTATTTCTTTTAGCCTTCATCAGTAATCCGATAAAGAAGGGTGCACCAATCATCCCGGTTACTACGCCTATGGGTAATTCGGCAGGCGTGACAATAGTCCTCGCGATGATATCTGCCACCAGCAACAGTGATGCTCCACAGAGAATGGAAGCAGGAAGTACAAGCCGGTTGTCCGGAAAAAATGAAACGCGGATCAGGTGAGGAACAACAAGTCCGATGAATCCGATCATACCGGCAAGCGAAATACTTACACCAATGCACAAGGCACACAAGAAAATGATAACGCGTTTTGTACTTTCGGTATCAACGCCCAGGTGGTATGCCTCGGCTTCTCCCAATGCAAGTGCATTCAGTGAACGTGAGAAGAATGTCAACGCAATAGTGGATACAATAAGGACAGGTGCTGCGAACATCAATTTGTCCCACGTAGCCGAGCCGAGGTCACCCAGCGTCCAGAAGGTAAACGTGCGAAGTTGATTTTCATCGGCATAAAATATAGCCAGTCCGATGATCGCAGTGGCAATGGCATTCACAGCCACACCAATCAGGATAAGAGCCGCAATGTTTGTGCGGCCGTTGTGATAACTCATCTTCAACACAATGAGTGTAGCGGCAAGTCCGCCACCAAAAGCCACAAGCGATAAAACTGAATCATGTAAAAGTCCGGCTTGAGGCAGGGCCCATGCACCTCCAAAAACAATCAAGGTAACTACCGCTGCTGCAGCGCCTCCGGATACTCCGATCAAACTTGGTTCTACCAATGGATTTCTGAAAAGCCCCTGCAGGGAAGCACCACTTACACCGAATGCACCACCGATTAATATGGTCATCAGGATGCGCGGAAGGCGGATTGAGCTCAACACCACTTCATGCATGGCATCAATCTCTACGAACCGGAACAATCCGATCTTCTGCAAAAGAATCACAGCCACATCGAAAACCGGAATAGACACGGCTCCGATGGCAAGGGAAACCAACGTCATCGCCATCAGTAGAAAACCCAATCCCGTAGTGATGGCGATATGCCGGTAATCCCGCAGTGAAATGGTGAGATTCATGATCAGTTCACCCGTAATTCAGGATGCAACAACAAAACAACCTCCTTCACAGCTTTTCCGAATCGCGGACCGAAGTTGGTAAGCATAAGTGCGTCAACGGCTACAATCTGTTTCTTCTTTCCTGCCGTTGTCTGCGCAACGCCTGGTACTTTCAGAACACCTTCAACACCACCAAGGCTTTCCAATCCGGTAGACACCATTAAGAGGTAATCGGGATTTGCTGCGATGAGCGCTTCCGTGTTCAGCGGTTTATATTTTTCAATATTGCCGATGGCATTGACAGCGCCCACATACGCCAGAATTTCAGCAAACGTGTCTTTGCCTGCCATGTTCACGTTGGCAGCACCGCGATTGTAAACACAAAGTACTTTAGGTATAGTAGTGGTTCGCTGCAACAAAGACTTTGCTTCAGCGATATCGGCATCGATAGATGCAATAAGCTTCTTGCCTTCCTGTTCACGTTTCAGCGCAGTAGCGATCTGCGCAATAAATTTGCGTGTGTCCTCCAGATTGCTTTTCCGTTCGATGATCAGCAGCTTCACGCCTGCCGATGCGATCTGTGAAAGAACAGCGTCTTCTACATATTCTTTTTCGGCAATAACCAGATCAGGCTTAAGACCGATAATGCCTTCCGCATTAATACTGGTGCGATAGCCAATAGAAGGAAGCTTCTGAATACTTTCGGGATAAAGGCTGGTGCGATCCGAGGCAATGATCTTGTCACAATCGCCAAGTGCACACACGGTTTCCGTGATGGCGCTTCCGGCCGTGATGATACGTTGGCCCTGGGCGATGTTTACAACCCAGATCATGCATATAAAAAAGGCTACATTACGTTTCACATCAATTCTGTTTAGATTCGAAACAAAAGTAGATGCGATGCAATGCCTGCGTCAATCGCCTTGAAGTGGCATTTTTTTAATGACCTCCGTTGGCGAAAGTGTACCCCATGCAAAATGCTGCACTACCCTGGGAAGGGTAGTAATTGTTAACTAGTAGTGGTTATGTGATTACCAGTATGACTGACAAGGTCTGCCGCGGCCTTTAACCGGAAGTAACCAGAATGAAAGATTAATGGAGAAACGATTGTCCTGAAACATAAAGCCTTTGTCCTCATCCTGTGTGTGACCGGTGAATGTATCCGGCATGTTTGAATCCCGGGTAACATTGGTAGTTCTCCCCGAAAGCTTTGCATATAAAATAGACGGAGCATATT